>Ga0209646_1000375_pt1 | contig 29205 bp, 18 predicted proteins | sample AraplaL_Col_mTSA_FD_184259 | JGI IMG/M metagenome (GOLD analysis project Ga0209646, IMG submission 184259) | Arabidopsis root microbial communities from the University of North Carolina, USA - plate scrape CL_Col_mTSA (SPAdes) (version 2) | ecosystem: Host-associated > Plants > Roots >...
CCGCTGCGGTGCGGCAGGCGGACGGCAGCCATACTTTTTCCCGGCTGCGCGACTATGTCGGCCGTGGCGTCATCACCACCGCCACCTACGAGGCGCGCGCGCTCGGCGTCGGCTCGGCCATGGGCATGATGAAGGCGGCCAAGCTGGCGCCGGACGCCATCCTGCTGCCCGTCAATTTCGACGCCTACCGCCAGATGTCGCGCCTGTTCAAGAACGCCGTGGCCGCCATCGCGCCGGATTTCGAGGACCGGGGCATCGACGAGATCTACATCGACCTGACCCATGTGGAAGGCGAGACGCGCGAGCTGGCCCAGCGCATCAAGCAGGCCGTGCGCGACGCCACCGGGTTGTCGTGCTCGATCGGCGTGACGCCTAACAAACTGCTGTCGAAGATCTGCTCGGACCTGGAAAAGCCCGACGGCCTGACCGTGCTGGGCTACGACGACATCCCGGCGCGCATCTGGCCGCTGGGCGTGCGCAAGATCAACGGCATCGGCCCCAAGGCCACCGAGAAACTGGCGGCGCTGGGCATCGCCACCATCGGCCAGCTGGCGGCGGCCGACGCCGGCCTGCTGCAGGACCATTTCGGCGCCCACTATTCGGCCTGGCTGGCCGACGCCGCGCGCGGCATCGATCACCGCGCCATCTCCACCAGCTCGGAGAGCAAGTCGATCAGCCGCGAGACCACTTTCGAGCGCGACCTGCACGCGCGCCAGGACCGGGGCGCGCTGTCGTCCATCCTGACCAAGCTGTGCGACCGGCTGGCGGACGACCTCAAGCGCAAGGGCTATGTCAGCCGCACCATCAGCATCAAGCTGCGCTTCGACGACTTCCAGATCGTCAGCCGCAACGTCACGCTGCCGCAGCCGGTGGCGGACGCGGCCGGCATCCTGCAGGCCGCGCGCGAGTGCCTGAAACGGGTGCCGCTGCAACGCCGGCTGCGCCTGCTGGGCGTGCGCGCCAGCACGCTGGAGCCGCCCGGCTCCGGCCCGCAGGCGACCATCCCCCGGCAAGGCGAATTGTTCGCCTAGGCAAGCAACAGATTCGGTTCAGCGCCGCCATCACCGTGTAAAATGGCGCTCCCCTGGCATTACTGAAACAAGGCTCAACACATGTGGTTCAAGAATCTACAGATTTACCGTCTGCCGGCCCCTTGGGCCTTTACCCCCGAACAACTGGAAGCGGCACTGGAGCCGCACTCCTTCGTCCCGGCCAGCAGCAATGAACTGCTGCGCCAGGGCTGGGACCGTCCCCGCCCGAACGGTGGCCTGGTGCACGTGGTCAACAAACAAATGCTGATCCTGCTGGGCACCGAGAAGAAGCTGCTGCCGAACACCGTCATCAACCAGGTCGCCAAGGCGCGCGCCGCCGAGATGGAAGAGGCGCAAGGCTTCGCCCCCGGCAAGAAGGCGATGAAGGAACTCAAGGAACGCGTGGCCGACGAGCTGCTGCCGCGCGCCTTCTCGATCCGCAGCAACGTCTGGACTTGGATCGATCCGGTCAACGGCTGGCTGGTGGTCGACGCGGCCAGCCCGGCCAAGGCCGATGAAGTGATCAAGCTGCTGCTGAAGGCGGTCGACAAGCTACCGCTGGAAAGCCTGCGCGTGCAGCGCTCGCCGGTGGGTGTGATGACCGAATGGCTGCAGGCCGACGATGCGCCGTCCGGCTTCACGGTCGACATGGACACCGAACTGCGCGCCACCGGCGAGAGCAAGGCGGCGGTGCGCTATGTGCGCCACACGCTGGAGGCGGACGAGGTGCGCCGCCACATCGCGGCCGGCAAGCAGTGCACGCGCCTGGCCATGACCTGGGACAGCAAGATCTCCTTCGTGCTGACCGAGTCGCTGGCGATCAAGGGCATCAAGCCGCTGGACGTGATCGCGGAAAAGGAATCGAGCACCCGCAACGACGAGGAACGCTTCGACGGCGACTTCATGCTGATGACCGGCGAACTGGCCAAGCTGATGGCCGACGTGGTCGAGGCCCTGGGCGGCGAAGCCAAGGCTTAACAGCCGCACTACAAAAGCCGTTGCTTGTTGGTTAACGATGCCGCAAAGTCTTTGATTTTGCGGCATTTTTCATGTAATTTTTGATAAAAATCAGCAAAATAAATTCGTTGCTTTGTAGAAATTTAGGCGAATTCTGCTATAGTGAAAGGTGTTATCAAATAAGGAACTCGCGATGAGCACCTTCGTCCCCATCATCTCCACCGACCAGATCGCCAACTCCCTGACTACCCAGGAACTGGTGTCGTGGACGAGCGAGGACATCGCCGCGTTGAGTTCAATCCAGGTGCCGGCGCTGCGCACCGACCACCTTGCCGCGATGAGCAGCTTCCAGCTGTCCTACCTGGCCACCAGCAACGTCGCGGTGCTGACCACGCGCGACCTGGCCGCCATCAAGGCGGTCACGCTGAATGCGGTGGGCGCGCTGTCGTCCGGCTTCATGGGCGCGCTGACCAGCGCGCAGGTCGCCGCGCTGACCACCGCCCAGGTGGCCGCGCTGGGCACCAGGGCCTTCACCAACCTGAGCACCGACGCCATCGCCGCGTTTGAAACGGCCGACCTGGCCGCACTGAGCACCGCCAATTTCGCCAGCCTGTCGTCCGACCAGGTGGCCCTGCTGGGCACCGGCCAGTTGAGCGCGTTGAGCATGCGCCATCTGGCGACCTTGACGGCCGATGAAATCGCCGCCATCGGCACGCGCGGCATCGCCGCGCTCAGCACGCAGGGGATCGCATCGCTGAGCTCGGCGCAACTGGCCGCGCTCGGCGCCGCCCAGGTGGCCGCGCTCGGCACCGCGCAGGCCGCCGCGCTGAGCGGCGCGCAATTGAACGCCTTGTCCACCGACGCCATCGCCGGCATGGAAACGGCCGATGTGGCCGCGCTGAAAAGCACCGCCATCGCCGCGCTGGCCACGCGCCAGCTGGCCGCGCTGGGCAGCAGCCAGCTGAGCGCCTTGACCACGGCCGATATCGCCGCGCTCAACAGCGCGCAGATCGGCGCGCTGGCGACCGACGCGCTGGCCGGCTTGTCCGCCGCCGACTTTGGGGCCCTGAATCCGTCCGTGGTGCCGCAGTTGAGCGCGGCGCTGCTGGCCGCGCTGAGCACGGCGCAGATCGGCGGCTTCGCGACTCGCCATATCGCGGCGCTCAGCAGCGCGCAGATCGCCGCGCTGAGCAGCATCCAGGTGCAGGCATTGAGCACCGCGCAGATCGGCGCGCTCGGTTCGCGCCAGGTGGCCGGCCTGTCGACCGACGACGTGGCCGCCCTCGGCAGCGCCGCGATCCGCGCGCTGAGCGTGGCGGCCGCCGCCGCGCTGGGTTCCGACCAGTTGGCGCTGCTGGGCGGCGTCAACGGCAGCCTGTTCGGCATGCTGGGCACGGCGCAGATTGCCGCGCTGCGTCCGGCCGCGCTGGCCGGCCTGGGCACCGCCCAGGTGGCGGCGCTATCGACCACGCAAGCCTCCGTGCTGAGCAGCGCGCAACTGAACAATCTGTCGCTGGCCCAGGTGGCCGCGCTGGAAACGGCCGACCTGGCCGCCCTGAAAACCGCCGCTCTCGCCGGCCTGAGCACGCAGCAGATGGCCGCGCTGAGCAGCACCCAGCTGGGCGCCTTCACCACCGCCGAATTCGCCGCGCTGAGCAGCCGGCAGCTGGCCGCCCTGTCCAGCGCCTCGATCGCCGGCCTGCCGGGCGCCGACCTGGCCGCGCTGAATCCGGCCGCCATCGCGCTGCTGGGACCGGCCTTGCTGGCCTCGCTGGGCAGCGCGCAACTGGGCGCGTTCGGCACCCGTCACTTCGCCGCCCTGAGCAGCGACCAGGTCGCCGCACTGAGCAGCGCGCAGGTGCAGTCGCTGTCGACGCTGCAGATCGGCGCGCTGGGCTCGCGCCAGGCGCTGGGCCTGTCGCCGGACGACCTGGCCGCGCTCGGCAGCGCCGCGCTGAAAGCCTTGAGCACCGCCGCGCTGGCCGCGTTGAATTCCGCCCAGCTGGCCGAACTGGGCGGCGCCGGCGGCAGCCTGTTCGGGCAACTGAGCACCGCCCAGATCGCCGCGCTGCGCACCGCCGCGCTGGCCGGCCTGGGCGCCGGCCAGGTGGCGGCGCTCACCACGGCGCAGGCCGCCGCGTTGAGCACCGCGCAGCTGGCCGCCTTGTCGCCGGCGCAGCTGGCGGCGCTGGAGACGGCCGACCTCGCGGCGCTGCGCAGCGCAGTGATCGCGGCGCTGTCGACCCAGCAGGCCGCCGCGTTGAGCAGCGCGCAGGTGACGGCGCTGACGACGGCGCAGATCGGCGTCTTGAGCAGCAAACAATTCAACGCGCTCAGCACGGCCGGCCTGGCCGGGCTGGAACATGACGACTTCGCCGCGCTGGGCACCAACGCCATCGCCGGTCTGGCCGCCGCCACCTTGGGCGGCCTGAGCACGGCGCAACTGGCCGGACTGGGAACGCGCCAGGTGGCGGTGCTGAGCACGGCCCAGCTGGCCGCGCTGGGCAGCGACCAGCTGCATGGCCTGAACGCCGCCCAGGTGGGCACCTTGAGCTCGCTGCAAGCGGGCAGCCTGTCGACCGCCGCCATCGCCGCGCTCGACTCGGCCACCTTGTCGTCGCTGCGCACCGCCGCGATCGCCGCGCTGGGTTCCGACCAGCTGGCCGCGCTGGGCCAGGTGCAACTGCTTACCACGGCGCAGATCGCCGCGCTGCGCAGCGCCGCGCTGGCCGGCCTGACAACCGCCGAGACCGCCGCGCTGACCGCCGGCCAGGTCGCCGCCCTCGGCAGCGCGCAGCTGCGCGCGCTCAGCACGCAGGCCATCGCCGCCATGGAACCGCTGGACCTGGCCGCGATCCGCACCGCCGCCATCCCCGGCCTGAGCGCGGCCCAGGTGGCCGTGCTGTCGAGCAGCCAGCTGGCCGCGCTGACGATGGCGCAATTCCTGGCCATGAACCCCGCGCAGCTGGGCGCGCTGTCGTCCGACACCATCGCCGGTTTCTCCAGCGCCAATATGGCCGCGCTCGGCACCGCCTACATCGCCGCGCTCAGCCCGTCCGCGGTGGCCAACCTGAGCGCGCTGCAATTGTCCAGCCTGACCTCGCGCCAGTTCGCCGTGCTGTCGAGCGACCAGCTGGCCGCGCTGCATACCGCGCAGGTCGCCGGCCTGGGCGCGCAGCAGATCCTCGGCCTGAATTCGCGCAACATCGCCGGCCTGTCGAGCGCCGACCTGGCCGCGCTCAGCGCCGCCGCCCTGCCGTCGCTGGGCAGCTCGGCGCTGTCCGCGCTGCGCGCCGACCAGCTGGCCGCGCTGGCCAACGATCCGTCCGGCAGCCTGTTCGGCACCCTGGGCACCGCGCAGATCGCCGCGCTGCGCCCGGCCGCGCTGGCCGGCCTCACCAGCGCCCAGGCCGTGGCGCTGACCACTGCGCAGGCGGCCGCGCTCACCAGCGCCCAGCTGGCCGCGCTGTCCGCCAGCGATATCGCCGCGCTGGAGACGGCCGACCTGGCCGCGATCAAGACCGCCGCCATCGCCGGCCTGAGCGCCCAGCAAGTGGCCGCGCTCAACAGCGACCAGGTGACCGCGCTCACCAGCGCCCAGGTGGCTGCCCTGAACAGCAGCCAGATTCTGGCGCTGCAATCGTCGGCCATCGCCGGCCTGCAGACCAATGACATCGGCGCGCTGAGCACGGCGGTGATCGCCGCCATGCCGACCGCCGTGTTGAGCGGCCTGGGCACCGCGCAGGTGGCGGCGCTGAGCACGCGCCAGATCGCCACCCTGAGCAACGACCAGCTGACCGGCCTGAGCGCGCTGCAACTGGCCGCGCTGACGTCGGCGCAGCTGGGCGCCTTCGGCTCGCGCCAGATCGGCGCGCTGTCGGCGGCCGCGGTCGACGCGCTCGACCCCGCCGCGCTGATCGGCCTGAAGACCGCCGCGCTGGCCGTGCTGACCGCCGCCCAGCTGGCCCAGCTGGGCAACGACGCGGCCGGCGCCAGCCATCTCGACCTGCTGTCCACGCAGCAGATCGCCGCGCTGCGCGCCGCCATCCTCGGCGGCCTGAGCACGCGCCAGATCGTCTCCCTGAACACCGCCCAGGCGGCCGCGCTGAGCAGCGCCCAGCTGGCCGCGCTCAACACCAGCGACATCGCCGCGCTGGAGGCGGCCGACGTGGCCGCCCTGCGCGCCGCCGCGCTGGCCGGCCTGAGCACCGACCAGATGCGGGCGCTGACCGCGGCCCAGCTGACCGCGCTGACCACCCAGCAGCTGGCCGCCCTGAGCAGCCTGCAGCTGGGCGCGCTGTCCAGCGAGACGCTGGCGGGCCTGTCCACCGCCAACCTGTCGGTGCTGACCACCGCCGCCATCAGCGGCCTGGGCACCCGGGTGATCTCGCAGCTGACGCCGGCCCAGCTGGCGGCCTTGAAATCGCAGCAGGTGGCGGCCTTGGGCAGCGACCAGATCGCCGCGCTGGGCACCCAGCAGATCGTCGCCTTCAGCTCGGCGCAGCTGGCCGCGCTGGGCTCCCGGCAGATCGCCGGCCTGAGCACGTCCGACCTGGCCGTGCTCGACAGCCGCAGCTTGCCGGGCCTGAGCACGGCGGCCATCGCGGCCCTGACCTCGGCGCAGCTGGCCGTGCTGGGCGGCGGCCTCGCCAGCGCCCAGTTCGCCTCGTTGCGCACCGCGCAGATCGCCGCGCTCGGCACGGCCGCGCTGGCCGGCCTGGGCAGCGCGCAGCTGGCCGCCCTGACCACCAGCCAGGCCGCCGCGCTGAGCAGCCGCCAGCTGGCTGCGTTCAGCACCGCGCAGATCGCCGCGCTGCAGGGCGACGACCTGGCCGCGCTGAAGACGGCCGCGCTGGCCGCGCTCGGCTCCGACCAGCTGGCCGCGCTGGGCAACGACGCCGCCGGCGCCAGCCATATCGATGGCTTGACCACGGCGCAGATCGCCGCGCTGCGCAGCGCCGCACTGGCCGGCCTGAGCACGCGCCAGATCGCCGCGCTGAGCACGCAGCAGGCGGCCGCCTTGTCCAGCCTGCAGGTGGCCTCGCTGTCGACCGGCCAGATCGCCGCCTTCGAGACGGCCGACCTGGCCGCGTTGAAGACCGCCGTCATCGCCGGCCTGAGCAGCGCTCAGCTGGCGGCGCTCGGCAGCGCCCAGCTGGGCGCGCTGACCACGGCGCAGTTCGGCGCGCTGAGCAGCGCCCAGATCGGCGCCCTGAGCAACCAGACCGTGGCCGGCCTGTCCACCACCAACCTGGCCGCCATGAGCCCGCAGGCGCTGGCCGGCCTGGACGCGGCGCTGCTGTCGAGCCTGAGCCAGACCCAGCTCAACAGCCTGGGCACGCGCCAGGTGGCGGCGCTGCAGAGCCAGCAGATCGCCGCGCTCGGCAGCCAGCAGCTGGGCGGCCTGACCCTGGCGCAGATCGGCGCGCTCGGCTCGCGCCAGGTGGCCGGCCTGTCGGTGGCCGACTTCGGCGCCTTCGACCTGGCGCATGTGATGGCGCTGGGCACGGCGGCCATCGCCAGCCTGCGTCCCGAACAACTGGCCGCGCTCGGCACGGACTGGTCCGGCTTGCCCGCGCTGTTTGCCGCGCTGACCACGGCGCAGGTGGCGGCCATGAGCACCAGCGCGCTGCAAGGCATGACCAGCGCCCAGATGCTGGCGCTGAGCTCGACCCAGGCGGGTGTGCTCAGCAGCGCACAACTGGCATCGCTGTCGCCGGAGCTGCTGGCGCGCATGTCGGCGGCCGACGTGGCCGCCCTGCGCACGGCCGCCGTCGCCGGCCTCAAGACGGCCCAGGTTTCCGTGCTGGGCAGCGCCCAACTGGCGGCGCTCACCACGGCCCAGGCCGGCGTGTTGAACAGCGCCCAGGTGGCCGCGCTGAGCGCGGACGCGCTGGCCGGCCTGCGCAGCGCCGCGCTCGGCGCATTGAGCACCGCCGCGCTGGGCGGCTTGTCCAGCGACGACATCGGCGCGCTCGGTTCGGCCCAGCTGGCCGGCCTGACGACGGCCCAGGTGGCCTCGCTGCGCAGCGCCCAGATCGACGGCCTGGGCACGCAACAGATCGACAGCTTGAGCTCGGCGCAGATCCACGCGCTGACCTCGCAGCAACTGACGCGCCTGTCGGTGGAGGACATGGCGGCCATCCGCACCGCCAACCTCGGCGTGCTGAGCACGTCGGCGCTGACCGGGCTGACGTCCGGCCAGATGACCGCGCTGGGCGGCGCGCCGCAATTCATCTCCATGCTGAGCACGGCGCAGATCGCCGCGCTGCGCACCGCCGCGCTGCAAGGCCTGAGCGCGGCGCAGGCGGTGGCGCTGACCACGGCCCAGGCCGCGACGCTGAGCAGCGCCCAACTGGGCGCGCTGCAACTGACGGTGGTGGCGGCGCTGGAAACGGCCGACGTCGCCGCGCTGAAGACCTCGGCCATCGCCGGCCTCAAGACCCAGCAGGTGCTGGCCCTGACGGCCGGCCAGCTGGGGGCGCTGAGCACGGCGCAGGTGGCCGCGCTCAACAGCACGCAACTGAGCATCCTGAGCGCCGGCCAGGTGGCCTCGCTGACCACGGCCGACCTGGCCGCGATCAACCCGCTGCTGTTCAACGCCGTCGCGCGCGAGGCCAATCTGCTGGCCAACCTGAGCATCGCCCAGTTGCGCGCGCTGACCACGGCGCAGCTCGCCGCGCTGGGCTCGTCCACCATGGCGCAGCTCCAGGCGTCATCGCTGGGCATGTTCACCACCGCCGGCATCGCCGCGTTGAGCACGGCCGCGATCCGCGCGCTCAGCAACGACCAGCTGCTGGCGCTGGACAGCGCCCAGATCGGCGCGCTGACGCTGCCGCAGGTCGCGGCGCTGCTGCCGGGCGCTCCCGGCGTCGACCAGCTGACGAGCGCGCAGATCGTGGCGCTGTCGTCGGCCCAGTTGGGCGCGCTGAGCACCTCCATGCTCGCCAGTCTGTCCCTGGCCGACGTGGCCGCCATCGAGACGCGCGACATCCGCGGCCTGAGCACGCGCCAGATCGTCGCGCTGACGCCGGCGCAGATGCAGGCCATGCTGCCGGCCCAGCTGTCGGCGCTGAGCACGACGCAGACCCATGCGATGAGTTCCGACCAGTACAACGAGATGAGCAGCGCGCAGAAGGCTGCCTTCAGCGCGGCGCAGAAAGCCGCCATGCCGTTTGTCACGCCGCTGGTGCTGGACCTGGACGGCAACGGCGTCACCACGCTGGGGCTGGAGGCGGGCGTGCAGTTCGACCTGGCGGCCAGCGGGCAGCGGCGCGCCACCGGCTGGGTCGGCCAGGGCGACGGCTTGCTGGCGCTGGACCGCAATCACAACGGCGTCATCGACGACGGCAGCGAACTGTTCGGCTCGGCCACCAGGCTGGCCGGCGGCGGCACCGCCGACAACGGCTACCAGGCGCTGGCCGAACTGGACAGCAATCACGACGGCATGGTCAGCGCGCTCGACGCCGGCTATGGCGAGCTGCGCGTGTGGGTCGACGCCAACGCCGACGGCGTCAGCCAGGCCGGCGAGCTCAAGACGCTGGCGGAGCTGCGCATCGCCAGCCTGAACCTGGACGTGCAGCAGGGCGGGGCGGTCGACCACGGCAACATCGTCGGCCTGACCTCCAGCTACACCACCGCCGACGGCCAGCAGCACGCGGCCGCCGACGTCTGGTTCAAGCAGGGCGTCGGCGCCCAGGTCAGCGGGCTGGCGCAAGCCTTGTCCGCGTATGGCGCGGGCGCACCGCAGCAGCAGCCTGCCGCCGGCCTCGACCTCGGCCAGCAGCAAGCCGGCGCGCTGGCGGCCAACGCCGCCCGCATGGCCGACGTGCTGCGCCAGGTGCGCGAGCTGGGCCAGGACGCGGCCGGCGCGCAAGCCGACAGCGACGTGCTGCGCCTGAAGGCGCTGCAGGGCGGCGCCAGCCATGGCGTGCTGGCGGTGCCCAAATAGCCCGCCGCAACACCTTGGGAAAGCCCGCACTGCGCGGGCTTTTTTTGCTGCGCGCCCATAGCATTTCCTCAATATTTCCGATCCCCCCAACTTTGCGCCTGGACCACTTCATCAAAAAGGAAACGACATGACCTTCGACAGCAGCCTGACCCCGGCGCAGTTTGCCGCCGGCGGCACGCGCCTGATCACCCGGCTCACCACCACCGACATCGCCCACCTGGGCACCGAATACATCGCGGCCATGACCACCGCCCAGGCCGGCGTGCTGAGCGCCGCCCAGCTGGGGGCGATGCCGGCCGCCAGCGTCGGCGCGCTGCGGCCGGAAGACTTCGCGGCCCTGCGCGCCAACAACCTGGGCCTGGCCTCGCAATCGAGCGCCTTCATGACGGCGCTGGCGCCGGCGCAGCTGGCGGCGTTGACGGCGGTCCAGGCCGGCATGCTCAGCGCCAAGGGCGTGCGCGGCCTGTCGCCCGAGGCGCTGGCGGCGATCGGCACCAAGCAGACCGGCATGCTGGCCAACACGCTGATCGCCGCCCTGCAGCCGGAGCAGGTGCACGCGCTGGGCACGGGCCAGATCGCCGCGCTCAAGGCAGGCCAGGTGGCGGCCCTGCCGCTGCTGCGCAACGAGGGCGAGGACTTGTTCAGCGCCGCGCAAATCGCCGCCTTCACCACCCAGCAGATGGCGGCGCTGAGCACCGGCCTGCTCCGGCAGCTGAGCGCGACCGAACTGGGCGCGATTGAAACGGCCGACTTCGCCGCGCTGACCTCGCGCCAGATCGGCGTGCTGAGCGTGGCGCAGCTGCTGGCGCTGAGCCTGGACCAGCTGCACGCGCTGCAAAGCCGCCAGGTCGCCGCGCTGGGCACCAGCCAGATCCAGGCGCTCGACGCCGAACGGCTGCAGACGCTGAGCGCGGCGGTGATCGGCGCGCTCAGCACGGCGCAGATCCACGCGCTCAAGGCCGGCCAATTGCACGCGCTGACCAGCGCCCAGCTGCAGACGCTGACCGCGCGCCAGTTCGGCGTGCTGTCGACCGCCGACATCGCGGCGCTGGACGGCCGCGGCGTGGCCGCGCTGCGGGTGGCCGTGATGGCCGCGCTCAACTCGGCCCAGCTGGCCGCGCTGGGCGCCAGCGACGACGGCGATTTCGGCCGCTTCTCGACCGCCCAGGTGGCGGCCCTGAGCAGCGCCGCGCTGACCGGCCTGAGCGCGCACCAGGCGTCGCAATTGACCAGCGCCCAGGCCGCCGCGCTGAACGCGATCCAGCTGGGCGCGCTGAGCACGCAGGCCATCGGCCAGCTCGACGGCAGCGACCTGGCGGCGCTGAAGGCGGGCAGCATCGCCGGCCTGAAGACGCGCCAGATCGCCGCGCTCAACGGCGAGCAGTTCGCCGCGCTGAACACGGCGCAGGTGGCGGTGCTGAGCAGCAGCCAGATCAACGCGCTCGACAGCGACGCCTTCGCCGCCATCGAGACCGCCGACCTGGCCGCGCTGGGCCAGGGCGCGATCGCCGGCCTGTCGACTCGCCTGCTGGCGGTGCTGGACGCGCAACGCATCGCCGCGCTGACGGCGCGCCAGGTCGCGTCGCTCGGCTCGGCCAGCCTGAACGCGCTGAGCGCCGGGCAGTTCCAGGCCCTGAGCACGGCGCAGCTCGCCAAGCTGAATCCGGCCTCGGCCGGCGGCCTGTCGATCGCCCATCTGGCGGAGCTGTCGCCAACCGCGCTGGCGGCCTTGCCTGCGGCGGCGTTCGGCGTGTTGAACTCGGCGCAGTTCGCGGTGCTGGGCGGCGCCGAGCACCAGATCGGCTCCCTGAGCACGGCGCAGATCGCCCAGCTGAAGCCCACCGCGCTGGCCGGCATGTCGGTCGAGCAGGCCATCGCGCTGACCACCGCGCAGGCCGCCACCCTGAGCGGCGCGCAAGTGGCGGCGCTGTCGCTGGCGGCGGTGGCGGCGCTGGAGTCGCAGGACTTCGCGGCGCTGAGCGCGGCCGCCATCTACGGCCTGAGCACCGCCCAGCTGGCGGTGCTCGGCAGCGAGCAGATCCTCGGCCTGACCACGGCCCAGGCGTCCGGCCTGGGCAGCCAGCACATCGCCGCGCTGTCGGGCGAGGTGCTGTCCCACATGCAGACGGCGGAGATCGCCGCGCTGCGCATCGCCGCCATCACCGGCCTGCGCACCGACCAGCTGCAAGCGATGAGCAGCGACCAGATCAACGCGTTCACCGGCGGCCAGGCATCCATGCTGAGCAGCGCGCAGTTCGCCGCGCTGTCGGCCGGGGTGGTGGCCAACCTGCAACTGAGCGACCTGGCGGCGCTGAACACCTCGGTGATCGCCGGCCTGTCGCCGGCCACGCTGGCGGCCTTGACCAGCCGCCAGATCGGCGCGCTGGCCGGACGCCAGGTGGCGGCGCTGACCACCGCCGCGCTGGCCGGCCTGACGCTGGAACAATTCGCCGGCCTGTCGGTCACGCAGTTCGGCGTGCTGAGCTCGCGCCAGTACCAGGCGCTGCGGGAGGAGGAAGTGGCGGCCATCGACACCGCCCACCTGGCGGCGCTGTCGTCGCAGGTGATCGCCAGCCTGAACACGGCGCAGCTGGCGGCCTGGACCACCACGCAGGTGGGCGCGCTGAGCGCGGCGCAGGCGGCCGCGCTGGTGGCGGGCCAGCTGCGCGGCCTGGGCAGCGACGGCCTGGCGGCCTTGACCACGGCGGCGGTCGGCGCCTTGAACACCGCCGTGATCGCCCAGCTGGCGCCGGAGCAGTTGCACGCGTTCGGCACGGCGCAGATCGCCTCGTTGTCGGTGCGCCAGATCGCGGCGCTGCCGACCGCGCATCCGGCCGGCATCGACCTGCTGACCACCGATCAGATGGTGGCGTTGACGTCCAGCCAGGTGGCCGCGCTGAGCAAGCCGCTGCTGGCGGCGCTGGGTTCGGATGATCTGGCGGCGATCGAGACGCGCGACCTGCTGGCGCTGGGCAGCGCGCAGCTGGCGGCGTTGTCGACCGCGCAGATCGGCGCGCTGACGACGGCGCAGGCGGTGGTGTTCACGACGGCGCAGACGGCCGGCCTGAGCACGGCGCAACTGGCCGCGCTGGCGGCGGCCAAGCTGCCGCACCTGGCGCCGCAGGCGTCGCCGACGCTGCGCACCCGGGTGGGCGGCATGGTGGAGGCGCTGGCGGCCTTCAGCGCGGCCGGGCAGCAGTCGCCGGCGGCGCAGTCGTCCGCCTTGTCGATGTCGGGGCCGTTGAAGGAGGGGGCTGGCATGCTGGCCGCGCCGGATGGCTTGCGTGTGGCTAGCCTGTCGCCGGAAGTGAAGGACTTGCTGGCGGCGCCGCGCAAATAAGCGCAGCTTGCTGGTTTTACCTCAAAGCGGCTGGAACACGCCAGCCGCTTTGTTTTTCTGCACGTTATCCCACGCGAAAATCTTGCCGTTCATGGCCACGTACACGCCGGGCGGCAGGGTCTGCGCCACGCCGGCCGCGAAGCCCAGGTTGAACATCGCGTCGGAATTGGCGATCTCGTAGGGAATCATGGCGCCGGTCAGCACGATGGTCTGGCCCAGGCCGGCCGGTCCCAGCACGGCGGCGGTCTGCGGCATGGTGTCGGTGCCGTGGATGATGACGATCGCCTTCTCGCTGGCGGCGCGGCACGAGGCCAGGATGCGCTCGCGGTCGGCGTCCACCATGTCCAGCGAATCCATCAGCGGCAACTGTTCCAGCGCCACGTCCACCGTCAGGCGGCAGCGCGCCAGCAGCGCCGGCACATGGCTGTCGGCAAAGCCCAGGGTGCCGTTCAGTTCGTTGTAGTGTTTATCGAAGGTACCGCCGGTGGCGAGGATGCGCAGGGTCATGATGAAAGCTCAAGCTGATTAAAATGATCTGCATCATAACCCAAACCGCTACGTGAAAAGAGTCCCGCCATGGGCTGGAAACTTGGGCATACTATGTCTACACTGGTTTCTTTGTTCGTTTCGATCCCATGAAAGCCCTTGCCCCCGGAACCGTCATTTTCCACCGCCATCGCGGCTACGGCGTCATCACGTCGGTCAATTTGCTGACCGGCTGGATCTCGGCCCGTTTCGGCAGCGAGGCGCGCACGCTGGACTTGAACCTGTCCACCGACGAGGTGCAGTTCGCCGACGGCGAGGCCATCCTGTTCCGCCGCGCCCCGCCCGACCGCATGCCGCACGCGCGCCTGATGGCGCTGGTGCGCGCGCTGCACCAGGCCGGCTATCAGCGGCTGTACCTGTATTCCTGGCCCAAGCCGTCCGGGCTGCACTGGCGCTGGCATTTGTTCACCGGCCAGCGCGACTGGATGCAGCGCTCGTGGCGCGAGGGCTGGTACGGCTCGGGCGCGGACTACAACGTCAATCCGGTGATGGGCTGGGGCGACTCGCCCGGCGCCAGCACCGAGGAGCTGGTGCACGCGCTGGCCCGCTTCGACCCGCAGGGCCTGGCGCAGGCGCTGGGGCGCGACGAGGACCACACCGCCTGGTTCGCCAACGTGTGCGACGCGCTGCTGCCGGGCTATATGTACAGCCTGGACATGCAGCGTCCGGACGGCGGCCCGTTGACCGAGATGCCGCCGGTGCCGGTGGTGCCCGTGCGCGCCACCTTGCCGCCGTACCCCGGGCCGGACATCGCCTGGCCGCCCGGCTGGGCCGGGCTGTGGAGCAAGGTGCACGCCATGCCCGCGCCGCGCATCAACCTGACCGGCCTGCCGGAAATCCCCGAGCAGGCGGATTGACCCCCCGCCGCGTCATTCCCGCGCAGGCGGGAATCCATAGGGCGCTAGCTGGCCTGCTCAGCATGGAGGGAATTCAGGCAATGCCTGGATTCCCGCTTTCGCGGGAATGACGGTGTTGCGCATAGTCCGGGTTGTTGATCTTGTCGCAGCTGCCGGCCGCGAAATCGACGATGTTCTGGAACGCGTGGTGGAAATACAGCTCGTAGCTGTCCTGCTCCACATAGCCAAGGTGCGGCGTGGCCAGCACGGTCGGCATGCGCAGCAGCGGGCTGTCGGCCGCCAGCGGCTCGGACGGGAACACGTCCAGCGCCGCGTAGCCGGGCCGGCCCTGCGGCAGCGCCTGCTCCAGCGCGTCCGGCTGCACCAGCTCGGCGCGGCTGGTGTTGACGAACAGCGCGGTCGGCTTCATGCGCGCCAGGTCCTCGGCGGTGACGATGCCGCGCGTGTCCGGATGCAGCCGCAGGTGCAGGCTCAGTACATCCGATTCCCCGAACAGCGCCTCGCGCGAGGCCGCCGCCGCGTGGCCGTCGGCCACCGCCTTGTCGCGGCTGGACTGGCTGCCCCACACCACCACCTTCATGCCGAAGGCGCGGCCGTAGCCGGCCACCATCTGGCCGATCTTGCCGTAGCCCCAGATGCCCAGCGTGCGGCCCTTGAGCACCACGCCCAGCCCGTTCAACTGCGGATTGATGGAGGCCGTCTGCCACAGGCCGTCTTTCAAATTGGCGGCGTAGGGCACGATCTTGCGCGCCGCCGCCATGATCAGCGCCCAGGTCAGCTCGGCCGGCGCGGTCGGCGAACCGACACCCTCGGCGATCGCGATGCCCAGCTCGGTGGCGGCCTCGACGTCGACGTGGCCGGCCAGCTTGCCGGTCTGCGAAATCAGCTTGAGGTTGGGCAGCTTGGCCAGCAGCGCGCGGTTGAGGGCGGTGCGTTCGCGGATCAGCACCAGCGCGTCGAACGGCGCCAGCCGGATGGCCAGCTGGCCCAGCCCGCGGGCCGAGTTGTTGAACACTTTAACGTCGTGTCCACGCAATAAATCAAAGCATCGCAGCGTGGCCGTGGCATTCTGGTAATCGTCGAGAATCGCAATTTTCATGGGAGATAACCGATCTTATGGGGAATTTCGTAGGGAAATAACAGCTTGCAAGAGAAGCTGAATAGCTTACTACTTTACTCAACTAATTCTCCTACATTTTTGACTGAAACGGCTATTGACGGGTGTACAATCGCCTCAAAAAACAGGCCTGTCGATCATGAATCCGGGCCGCGCAAGACCGCCGTGACACCGCCGACCCATTTCGAATGGGCCTCTGAGCGCAAGCCAAAAGCTGACGACGATCCTGCCGCACCGCAGAATTTTAATTAGCATTGGAGGTAGTATGAATCAACCCGTCATGGGTGGCGTTGCAGCACTGCTCAACGTCCCAGCTTACATCAAGCAGCAAAAGTTGATCAACTGGGTGGCCGAGATCGCCGCCCTCACCAAGCCGGCACGCATCTACTGGTGCGACGGTTCGCAGGAAGAATACGACCGCCTGTGCGGCGAGATGGTTGCCGCCGGCACCATGAAAAAGCTGAACCAGGAAAAGCGTCCGAACTCCTACCTGGCCTGCTCCGACCCGACCGACGTCGCCCGCGTCGAAGACCGCACCTTCATCTGCTCCAACACCAAGGAAGAAGCCGGCCCGACCAACAACTGGATGGCCCCGGCCGACATGCGCGCCACGCTCAACCCGCTGTTCGACGGCTGCATGGCCGGCCGCACGATGTACGTGGTGCCGTTCTCGATGGGCCCGCTGGGCTCGCCGATCGCCCACATCGGCGTTGAACTGTCGGACTCGCCATACGTGGCGGTCAACATGCGCATCATGACCCGCATGGGCAAGGCCGTGTACGACGTGCTGGGCACCGACGGCGAGTTCGTGCCGTGCGTGCACACCGTCGGCGCGCCGCTGACCGCCGGCCAGAAGGTTGTCGCATGGCCGTGCAACGCCACCAAGTACATCGTGCACTTCCCCGAGACCCGCGAGATCTGGTCCTACGGTTCGGGCTACGGCGGCAATGCGCTGCTGGGCAAGAAGTGCTTCGCGCTGCGCATCGCCTCCAACATGGGCCACCAGGCCGCCGCGGTTGACGGCAAAGGCTGGCTGGCGGAACACATGCTGATCCTCGGCGTCGAATCGCCGGAAGGCAAGAAGCACTACGTGGCGGCGGCCTTCCCGTCGGCCTGCGGCAAGACCAACTTCGCGATGCTGATTCCGCCGGCGACCTTCGACGGCTGGAAAGTCACCACCATCGGCGACGACATCGCCTGGATCAAGCCGGGCGCCGATGGCCGCCTGTACGCGATCAACCCTGAAGCCGGCTACTTCGGCGTGGCGCCGGGCACCAACACCCGCACCAACTCGAACTGCATGGCCTCGCTGGGTTCGGACACCATCTTCACCAACGTCGCGCTGACCGACGACGGCGACATCTGGTGGGAAGGCCTGACCAAGGAAGCGCCTGCGCACCTGATCGACTGGCAGGGCAAGGACTGGACGCCGGCCTCCGGCACCAAGGCCGCCCACCCGAACGCCCGCTTCACCGTGGCCGCCACCCAGAACCCGGTGATCGATCCGGCCTGGGACGATCCGGCCGGCGTGCCGATCTCGGCCTTCATCTTCGGCGGCCGCCGCTCGACCACCGTGCCGCTGGTGACCGAGGCGCGCAACTGGATCGAAGGCGTGTACATGGCCGCGACCATGGGCTCGGAAACCACCGCCGCCGCCGCCGGCCAGATGGGCGTGGTGCGCCGCGATCCGTTCGCGATGCTGCCGTTCATCGGCTACAACATGAGCGACTACTTCCAGCACTGGCTGAACATGGGCGAGCAGCTGGGCAAGCTCAACGCCGCCGCGCTGCCGAAGATCTACTGCGTCAACTGGTTCCGCACCGACGAGCAGGGCCACTTCGTCTGGCCTGGCTTCGGCGACAATATGCGCGTGCTGAAGTGGATGCTGGAACGCATCGAAGGCAATGCCGGCGGCGTCGAGAACATCTTCGGCACCACCCCGCGCTTCGGCGACTTGAAGTGGGACGGCATCCCGTTCTCGCCGGAAGAGTTCGAGACGATCACCTCGATCGACAAGGACGCCTGGCGCGAAGAATTGAAACTGCACGATGAACTGTTCGCCAAACTGGCCTACCATCTGCCGACCGAACTGACCGCCGTCAAGGCTGAGTTGGAGAAGCGCCTGGCACGATAAGCCGGCCGGAGGAGACCGAAAAACCCCCGTGTGCGCATGCCATGCCACACGGGGTTTTTTTTCGCGCATCGCCGGCATGCTAGTATCGGCCGGCCGCCGTTTTCCCCGATACCCGGAGGCGATGGAGCTGGCGCTGTCGGCGGCGGACGTGCGCCGTATCGCCGCGCAGGGCAAGCTCGCCTCGCTGCTGGGCATGGAAGGCGGCCACGTGCTGGAAAACTCGCTGGGCGCATTGCGCGCCTACTACAGCCTGGGCGCGCGCTACATGACGCTGACCCACAACGTCACGCTGGACTGGGCCGATGCCGCGCTGGACGCGCCGCGCCACCACGGCCTCACCCCGTTCGGCAAGGAAGTGGTGCGGGAAATGAACCGCCTCGGCATGCTGGTCGATATCAGCCATGTCTCGCCCGACGTCATGCGCGACGTGCTCGACACCAGCGCCGCCCCGGTGATCTTCTCGCACAGCTCGGCGTTTGCGCTGGTCGCCCATCCGCGCAACGTGCCGGACGCTGTGCTGCGGCGCATGGCCGCCAACGGCGGCGTGGTGATGGTCACGTTCGTGCCGCCCTTTGTGAACCGCGACGCCATGGCCTGGGGCGACGGCTGGAGAAACTGAGCAAGGGAATCGCCGGCGACGCCGAGCTCAAGCAGATAGAAGACGCCTACATCAAGGAGCATGGCCCATCGCCCAAGGCCACGCTGAAAGATGTGGCCGACCATATCGATTACGTCGCCAGGGTCGCCGGCCATGAGCACGTGGGCATCGCCAGCGATTTCTATGGTGGCGCCACGCCGGTGGGCCTGGAAGACGTGTCCCGCTATCCCGACCTGTTCGCGGAGTTGATTCGTCGCGGCTGGAGCGACGCCGACCTGAAAAAGCTGGCCGGTGAAAACATGCTGCGCACCTTCGAGCAGGCCGAGCGCGTGGCCCGGCGCCTGCAGGCGCAGCGTCCGCCCAGCACCGCCACCATCGCCACCCTGGACGGCAAGCAGGAAAAATAAAGCTGGCTATTTCGCACGGGTGTGCTAAAGTTCGATCCATGGACACCCTGACCGCCAAAAGCGAAGCCACCTTCGCCACCATCATCGACGCCGCGCTGGACATGGCGGCGGCCGACGGCATCGGCAAGCTGTCGCTGGGCGAGCTGGCCAAGCGCACCGGCATCAGCAAGAGCGGCGTGTTTTCGCGCGTCGGCTCGCTGGAGACGCTGCAGGCCGCCGTGCTGGACGAATACGACCGCCGTTTTTCGCAGCAGGTGTTTTTGCCGGCGCTGCAGCAGCCCAAGGGTTTGCCGCGGCTGCTGGCCATCGTCGGCGCCTGGTCGCAGCGCGCCTGCGACGAGAGCCTGCGCAACGCCTGCCTGTACAGCGCCGGCGCCTTCGAATACGACGACCAGGACGGCCCGCTGCGCGACCGCCTGCAGCACGGCGTGGCGGCCTGGCGCGCCGCGCTGCGCAAGACCATACTGCAGGCGATGGAGCTGGGCCACCTGCGGCCCGACACCGACGCCGGCCAGCTGGTCTACGAAATCTACAGCTTGATCGTGGGGCTGATGCACGACACCCGCTTCCTGCGCGACGAGCAGGCCAGGCGCCACATGCAGCGCGCCTTCAGCCGGCTGATCTCGACCTACAAAAGCTTCAACGACATGGAATAAACCCTGCCGCAGCCCGTCTGCGGTTTTCTTGAAACTAATTTCGCACACATGTGCGAAAAGGAGCCCGCTATGAAAACCGTCCTGTTCCTGTTGCCCCTCGCGCTCTACCTGCTGTGCTGGCCTTTCAGCCGCACGCTCAGGTCGCTGCCCAATACCAATGACGACTTTATGCTGTTTTAAGCCTGCGAATTTGATTACAATCGCCCGATGGAAATCAAAACAGACACCGGCGAACAGCCCAGCTTGCTGGAGCGGATCGCGCAAACCAAACGGCCCGACCTGGTCGTCCTGATGGGCTATGGCGACGAGCTGCCGGTGTTCCGGCGCGCCCGCGCGCTGTGGGAGTTTTACATGACCCACGTGCCCGGCATCGAAGTCATTTTCATGCGCTGGTCGGACAAGCTCAAACGCGGCGAGGTGGTGGCCGAGGGCCACGATCTGTTGATCGGCATCGGCGACGGCTTCCAGGGCGCCAGCGGCTACAGCAACAGCGGGGTCTGGTCGCAGTCCGAGAATGCGCGCTGCATTTACCGCCAGGTGCTGGCGCAGGATTATTTGCTGCGCAGCCGGGAGGGGCCGTTCTTCCTGTACCATACCACGGTGACCTCGATGATCGATTTCCGCGGCCTGTGCACGGCGCTCGATCACATCGACCCGGTCAACTGCTACGCCGGACCGCTTATCCGGCTCAACGGGCCCGAAGCCTTCAACGGCCTGACCTTCGTCAGCGGCGCCAGCGTGCTGCAATCGCGCGATGTGCTTGAGCGCATGCGCGAACGCTACGACCCGCATCATGTTTTCGCCAGCCTGCCCAACGATATCTGGCAGGCCGCGCTGCTGCATGACGTGCAGCGCCAGGCCCTGCCGTCTTTTAACCTGATCAAGCCGCGCGCCGCGCGTGCCGACGCTGGCTACATCACCGAGCTGGTCAAGCAGATGCTGCAGCTAGGGCACTACCATTTCCGCGTCAAGACCGTGGCGCCGGAAGACGCGGCCGGACGGCGCGAGGATATCGATCCCTGGATCATGCTGCGCGTGATGGAAGCCATCCTCGAGAGCGAGCATACGCCGGCGGCCACGCTGTCCCTGGTGGACAAGGTGCGCCGCATGACCGACGGCGGCGCCGGCGCGCCGGTCGCGCAAATCCGCTCGGTACCGCTGCATACCGGCCATCGCGACTTCCCCATCACGGATCACGAGGTTGTTTAGCGCCGAGGGGCGTTTGAAGCGCCAACTGATCATCTTCGATTTCGACGGCACGCTGGCCGACACCCTGCCGGTGTTCGTCGACGTGTTCGACCAGGCCGCCGACAAGTACGGCTTCCGGCACCTGGACCGCAACCGCCAGCACGCGCTGCGCCAGCTGCCCAAGATCCGCAAGGTGCTGGCCGCCACCGGCGTGGCGCGCGAGCACAGGCTGCTGATCGGCGACGAGATCCGCGACGCCAAGGTCTCGGCCGAAGCCGGCATCGATTTCGGCGCCGTGGCCTGGGGCTTCAACCACATCGAGGCGCTGCTCGCCGAGCAGCCGGCGCACGTGTTCCGGCAGGTGGACGAACTGCTGGCCTAGGCCGGTGTTGTTAAATTTCGAAACCCCGGTTGGGAAAATTCGCACCTTCGCCGGCGCAGAAAGCAGGTAGTCTTGCGCATTTCCCCGTGCGCGGCACGGTTACCTGGAGAACGAAGATGACCCCTTTCCGTGCGATCGCCCTGGCCGCCGCGTGCGTGGCGGCCTTGCCTGCCCAAGCCACTCAAGCCACCGCGCCGGTAAGCGTGACGGGCGGCGCAATCGCCGGCGTGCGCGCCGGCGACATGCGGACCTACCTCGGCATCCCCTACGCCGCGCCGCCGGTGGACGCCCTGCGCTGGCTGGCGCCGCAGCCGGTGGCGCCGTGGACGGGCGTGCGGCAGGCGCGCGACTACTCGGCCGCGTGCGCGCAATCCGCGCCCTGGGTCACCAATCCGAAAAGCGAAGACTGCCTTTACCTTAACCTGTGGGCGCCCGCGCGCGCGGCCAAGCTGCCGGTCATCGTCTGGATCCACGGCGGCGGCTATTACGGCGGCACGGCCGCGCAGCCGCTGTTCGACGGCGCCAACCTGGCCAGGCGCGGCGCCATCGTCGTCACGCTGAACTACCGGCTCGGCATCTTCGGCTTCCTCGCCCACCCTGAGCTGTCGGCGCAATCGCCGGAGCATGCGTCCGGCAACCAGGGCATCCAGGACCAGATCGCCGCGCTGCGCTGGGTGCGCGACAACATCGCCACTTTCGGCGGCGACCCGTCGCGCGTGACCATCGTGGGCGAGTCGGCCGGCGGCGAGTCGGTCGCCATCCTGGTGGCGTCGCCGCTGGCGAAGGGCCTGTTCCAGCGCGCCATCGCGGAAAGCGGCAACGACGCCATGCCCATCGAACCCGCCGAAAACGCCCAGTTCGACCGCAAGACCGCAGAGGCCGAGGGCGCGGCCCTCGCACCGCATCTGGCCGACCTGCGCGCGATGGACGCCGCCGCCTTGCAGAAGCTGCCCTGGTCGCCGCGCACGCTGGTCGACGGCCACGTGCTGCGCGAAGACCTGACCACGATCTACCGCAACCACCGCCAGAACGACGTGCCGCTGCTGGTCGGCTGGAACGCCGAGGAGGGCAAGGACCTGGCGCCGGAAATCCTCGGCACCGGCGATTTCACGGCGGCCGGCCACCGCGCACTGGTGGCCAAGCTGGTGGGCCATCCGCCGTCGGCCGCGTTGCTGGCCGCCTATCCCGGCGCCACCGACGCCCAGGCCCGCGCCTCCATCGTGCAACTGACCAACGACTGGTGGGGCTGGCGCATGACGCACTGGGCGGGCCTGCAGGCGCGCCACGGCCGCTCCAAATCGTATGCCTACTTCTTTGCCCACCAGCCGGCCGAACCGGCCACGCCGTGCGGCTACGGCTGCGGCGCCGGCCATGGCGCGGAGATCCCCTACGTGTTCGACAATCTCCGCACCGATAAGCGCAGGTGGAGCGCGGCGGACCGGCAACTGGCGGCCAGGCTGGCCGACACCTGGGTCGCCTTCGCCCGCACGGGCAGCCCGAACGGCAAGGGCTTGCCGGCCTGGCCGGCCTACGACGGCGGCGCGGCCAGCATCCTGCGCATCGGCGACGCGGCCCAGCTCAAGGCCCATCCGCTGCCGGACCTGGGCGAGACCGGACCGCTGCGCAGGGACTAGCTGGCCGGTCCTGCCGATCCGCGAAAAATGCATTCCATGCCCATGTTTTAACATTCCGTCTCAATCCGCGCGCCCGGCGCGGCGGGGCGGCATACAGTGCATGCTCAACATTTTTCCGATAGGCCTCTAGACATGACAACTGCAACCACCCGTATCGGCGTCGCCAGCGCCCTGTTGTTTTCCCTGATCCTGGGCGTGGCCCATGCCGAGACCCCGGCACCCGACCTGGCCGGCCGCCGCGAGGCGCTGAACTCCCTGATCAAGGAACAGTGGGAATACACGATGCGCTCCAGCCCGGAATGGGCGTCGCTGCTGGGCGACAAGCGCTACAACGACAAATGGACGGACTTCTCGCAGGCCGGCATCGACGCCGACCTCAAGGTGACTGCCGACTTCCTCAAGCGCTTCGAGGCGATCGACACCACCGGCTTCCCGCTGCAGGAGCAGCTGAACCGCGAACTGATGGTGCGCCAGCTGCGCCAGAACGTCGAAGGCGGCCGCTTCAAGGAATGGGAGATGCCGCTGGCGCAGAACTCCGGCATCCACATCGACACGCCGCAGCTGGTGTCGGCGCTGCCGTTCGAGACCGTCAAGGACTATGAGGACTACATCGCCCGCCTGCACACGCTGCCCAAGCTGTTCGACGAGACCCGCGTGCAGATGGAGAACGGCGTGCACGACAAGCTGATGCCGCCGAAATTCCTGATCCCGAAAATCGTCAAGCAGTGCGAGGACGTGGCGGCCATGAAGCCGGCCGATTCGCCGTTCGCCGAGCCGCTGAAAAAATTCCCGAAAGAGTTCTCGGCCGCCGACAAGGCGCGCCTGAGCAAGGAGGTGCTGGCGGCGGTGCAGAAGGACGTGATCCCGGCCTACAAGAAGCTGGCCGTCTACACCAAGACCAAGTACGCGCCATACGGCCGCACCGACGTCGGCATGTGGTCGCTGCCGGACGGCGCGGCGCGCTACTCGTACAAGGCCAAGTCCTCGACCACCACCGACATGTCGCCGGAAGAGATCCATCAACTGGGCCTGTCCGAGGTCAAGCGCATTGAAGGGCTGATGCTGGCGACCGCGCAGAAGCTGGGCTACCAGGACCTGAAGAGCTTCAACAAGGCGGTGGCGGCCAAGCCGGAGCTGCATCCGAAATCGCGCCAGGAGATCATCGACCTGTACCAGAAATACACGGACCAGATGTACACCCAGCTGTCGCAGCAGTTCGGCGTGCTGCCGAAGGGTAAAGTGGAGATCAAGCCGGTCGAGGAGTTCCGCGAGAAGGGCGCGTCCGCCGCGGCCTACATGCCCGGTTCGCCGGACGGCAAGCGCGCCGGCCGCGTGATGGTCAACACCGGCGATTTCGCCCACCGCTCGACCATCGACATCGAGACCACCGCGCTGCACGAAGGCGTGCCGGGCCACCACATGCAGCTGACCATCGCGCAGGAGATCGAAGGCTTGCCGACCTTCCGCCAGCAGGGCAACTACACCGCCTACGCCGAAGGCTGGGCGCTGTACTCGGAGCGTCTGGGCGAGGAGCTGGGCTTCTACAAGGATCCGTACAGCTACTACGGCCACCTGCAGGACGAGATGCTGCGCGCGATCCGCCTGGTGGTGGACACCGGCCTGCACTACAAGAAGTGGAACCGCCAGCAGGTGGTGGACTTCTTCCACGACCACTCGGGCATCGAGGAAGTGGAAGTGCAGAGCGAGACCGACCGCTACATCGTGTGGCCGGGCCAGGCGCTGGGCTACAAGATCGGCCAGCTGAAGATCCTTGAGCTGCGCGACTACGCGCGCAAGGAGCTGGGCACCGGCTTCGACATCCGCACCTTCCACGACCAGGTGCTGGGCGCGGGCGCGTTGCCGATGGACGTGCTGGAGTCGCACATCAAGGACTGGGTGGGCGCGGAGAAGCTGAAGCAGACCCGCGTCACCGCTCAGTAAGCGCTCAGGGCGGCGCCGCCGCCCTTGTCGTCGTGCCGCTGCTGGTCCGGGTACGGGCCAGCAGCGTTTCATTTTCATGCTGGACGTCGCGCCGCAAGGTGTTGGCGCCGAACCGCATGTCGTCCACACGCCAGCCGGCGTCCTCCATTGTCAGCACGAAGCGTATCTTGCGCTGGTAATTGCCGCCCTGGCCGGGGAAGACATTGAAGGACACATCGACGGTGCCGTTGCCCGAGTAGACCGCCTTGAAGCCGGCCGTGCCAAGGTTCAGGCCGGACGCAGTTTCCTGCGCGTTCAGGAAGACGTCGCCATCGGCGTCGTAGCCGCAGATCTCGTTGCTGCGCGCCAGTTTGCGGCACAGCTCGTGATTGGTGGCCAGCAGGTCTTCCAGTTCGGGCGAGTAGAAGGTGCCGGCGGACGGCGGCGCGCGCCGTGTCTCGCCAAGGTAGCTCTTGTAGAAGCCGGTGATGAAATCGACCTGCTGCCGCTCCGAACGCGCCTTGTAGGCCATCAGCGACGCCACCGCGATGGCCGTGGCGCCCGCCACTGCGGCGATGGGCAGGTAGTGCTTTTTATTGAATGACATGGCAGTCCCCAAGGAAGATGCATTACTGCATTGTCCTTGAGGCTGGCGCGGGGCGAATTGCCCCAAATCAAGATGGGTGAGCGGAGACCGCCGCCGCGTTGCGCGGCGGCGACCGCTTTACTTCAGCAGCGGCACCAGGTACTTGCCGGTCACGCTGGCGGGGTTGGCCGCCACTTCTTCCGGCGTGCCGGCGGCGATGATCTTGCCGCCGCCCGCGCCGCCTTCCGGTCCCAGGTCGACGATCCAGTCGGCCGTCTTGATCACGTCCAGGTTGTGCTCGATGATGACCAGCGTGTTGCCCTGGTCGCGCAGGCGGTGGATCACCTTCAGCAGCAGGTCGATGTCGTGGAAGTGCAGGCCGGTGGTCGGCTCGTCCAGGATGTACAGGGTGCGGCCGGTGTCGCGCTTGGACAGCTCCAGCGACAGCTTGACGCGCTGCGCCTCGCCGCCCGACAAGGTGGTGGCGCTCTGGCCCAGCTTGATGTAGCCCAGGCCCACGTCCAGCAGCGTGTGCAGCTTGCGCGCGATCAGCGGCACCGGCTTGAAGAACTCGTGCGCATCTTCCACCGTCATGTCGAGGATCTCGGTGATGTTCTTGCCCTTGTACTGCACTTCCAGCGTCTCGCGGTTGTAGCGCTTGCCGTGGCAGACGTCGCACGGCACGTACACGTCCGGCAGGAAGTGCATCTCGACCTTGATCACGCCGTCGCCCTGGCACGCTTCGCAGCGGCCGCCCTTGACGTTGAACGAGAAGCGCCCGGCGCTGTAGCCGCGCTCCTTGGCGGTCGGCACGGTGGCGAACAGGTCGCGGATCGGCGTGAACAGGCCGGTATAGGTGGCCGGATTCGAGCGCGGCGTGCGGCCGATCGGCGCCTGGTCGACCGCGATCACCTTGTCGAAGTGCTCCAGGCCACTGATGGCGTCGTGCGGCGACGGCTCGGTCTGCGAGCCGTACAGGTGGCGCGACAGCGCCGGGTACAGCGTGTCGTTGATCAGCGAGGACTTGCCGGAACCGGACACGCCGGTCACGCAGGTCATCAGGCCGACCGGCAGGTGCAGGTTGACCTTCTTCAGGTTGTTGCCGGTGGCGCCGGTGATCACCAGCTGCTTGTCCGGATCGGCCACGTGGCGCTTCTTCGGCACGGCGATCTTCAGCGTGCCTTTCAGGTACTGGGCCGTCAGCGAGTTCTTGTTCTTCAGGATGTCGGTCAGCGTGCCCTGGGCGATGATGTCGCCGCCGTGCACGCCGGCGCCCTTGCCCATGTCGACGATGTAGTCGGCGGTGCGGATCGCGTCCTCGTCGTGCTCCACCACCAGCACGCTGTTGCCGATGTCGCGCAGGTGCTTGAGCGTTTCGATCAGGCGGTCGTTGTCGCGCTGGTGCAGGCCGATCGACGGTTCATCGAGCACGTACATCACGCCGGTCAGGCCGGAGCCGATCTGCGAGGCCAGGCGGATGCGCTGCGCCTCGCCGCCGGACAAGGTGTCGGCGCTGCGGTCCAGCGACAGGTAGTCGAGGCCGACGTTGTTGAGGAACTGCAGGCGCGAGATGATCTCCTTGACCACGCGGTCGGCGATCTCTTTTTTCGCGCCCTTCAGTTTCAGCTGTTCGAAGAAGGACAGCGTGTCGCGCAAAGGCTTCTCGGCGATCTCGTAGATGGCCTTCTCCTGCTTGCCTGTGCCGACCTTGACGTAGCGCGCCTCGACGCGCAGCCGCGCGCCGTCGCACGACGGGCATTTCTTCTCGTTGATGAACTTGGCCAGTTCCTCTTTCACCGCCATCGAATCGGTCTCGCGGTAGCGGCGCGCCAGGTTGGTGACCACGCCCTCGAAGGCGTGCTCCTTGACCACGGTGCGGCCGCGCTCATTGACGTAGGTGAACGGGATCTGCGTCTTGCCCGAGCCGTGCAGGATCACTTCCTGCGCGGTCTTGGGCAGCTGCTCGTACGGCAGGTCCAGGTCGAATTCGTAGTAGGCCGCCAGGTTGGACAGCATCTGGAAGTAGAACTGGTTGCGGCGGTCCCAGCCCTTGACCGCGCCGGAGGCCAGCGACAGGTTCGGGAAGGCGACGATGCGCTTGGGATCGAAGAACTCGATGTGGCCGAGGCCGTCGCATTCGGGGCAGGCGCCCATCGGGTTGTTGAACGAGAACAGGCGCGGTTCCAGCTCCTGCAGCGAATAGCCGCACTCGTTGCAGGCGAACTTGTTGGAGAACACGTGCTCCGCGCCGCTATCCATTTCCAATGCGACGGCGCGGCCGTCGGCCAGGCGCAGCGCGGTCTCGAAGCTCTCGGCCAGGCGCTGCTTGATGTCGGCGCTGACCTTGACGCGGTCGATCACCACGTCGATGGTGTGCTTCTCGGTTTTCTTCAGCTTGGGCAGGTCGTCCACTTCGTAGATCTTGGCGTCGTGGGTGCCGCTCTGCACGCGGAAGCGCACGAAGCCCTGCGCCTGCATCTGCTCGAACAGGTCGGAGTGCTCGCCCTTGCGGTTGGCCACCACCGGTGCCAGGATCATCAGCTTGGTCGCTTCCGGCATGGCCAGCACGGCGTCCACCATCTGCGACACGGTCTGCGCGGCCAGCGCGTGGTCCGGGTGGTTGATGCAGTACGGCGTGCCGACGCGCGCATACAACAGGCGCAGGTAGTCGTGGATCTCGGTAACGGTGCCCACCGTCGAGCGCGGATTGTGCGAGGTGGCTTTCTGCTCGATCGAGATGGCCGGCGACAGGCCCTCGATCAGGTCGACGTCCGGCTTCTCCATCAGCTGCAGGAACTGGCGGGCGTAGGCCGACAGCGATTCCACATAGCGGCGCTGGCCCTCGGCGTACAGCGTGTCGAACGCCAGCGAGGACTTGCCGGAGCCGGACAAGCCGGTGATCACGATGAGCTTGTTGCGCGGCAGGTCGAGGTTGATGTTCTTGAGGTTGTGCGTGCGTGCGCCGCGGATGCGGATCTGTTCCATGGATTTTTTGCCTTTCGGGTCAACCCGCTACTATAGCTGGGTTTGAATATATGCGCCGACCTTGCGCCAGATCGAACTTGGGCGTCGCGGCACTGTATATAATACCAGTATTTTCTTGAGCGGTTGCAATGCAAATTTTGGCGGGCGGGTGGCCCGTTCGACTATAATCGCTGTTTGCGCATTACATAAACAGCCCGCTTGAGGCGGCCGCCGTTACTCAGGAGTTTTATACATGGCATCAGTCAACAAAGTCATCATCGTCGGCAATCTGGGTCGCGACCCGGAAATTCGCTACATGCCCAGCGGTGACGCGATCGCCAACATTGCTGTGGCGACATCGTACAAATCGAAGGACCGCAACACCGGCGAGCAGAAAGAGCTTACCGAATGGCACCGTATCTCATTCTTTGGCCGCCTGGCTGAAATCGTCGGCCAGTACCTGAAAAAAGGTTCGTCGGTCTACGTCGAAGGCCGCCTGCAGACCCGCAAGTACACCGACAAGGATGGCGTCGAGAAATACGCGACCGACATCATCGCCGAGCAGATGCAAATGCTGGGTGGCCGTCAAGGCATGGGCGGCGACGCCGGCATGGACGACGGCGGCGGCTACGAAGCCCCACCGCAGCGCCAGGCCCCGGCCCCGCGTCCGCAGATGGCGCCACCGGCACCGGCCCCACGCCCGGCCCCGCGCCCGGCGCCGAACTTCTCGGACATGGATGACGACATCCCGTTCTGAGACCCGGTAGTCTCTGATTTGTAGAAAAAGCCCTGTAGGTCATTGATCTACAGGGCTTTTTTTTGGTTCATCGCGGATTACCGGGAAACGCGGCTTTGATTTTGAGGAAGAAGAAATCTGAGTCGCGGTATCCATAGGCCATTCGTTTCATTACCTTGATGCGGTTGTTGATGCCTTCGA
>Ga0209646_1000379_pt1 | contig 28732 bp, 22 predicted proteins | sample AraplaL_Col_mTSA_FD_184259 | JGI IMG/M metagenome (GOLD analysis project Ga0209646, IMG submission 184259) | Arabidopsis root microbial communities from the University of North Carolina, USA - plate scrape CL_Col_mTSA (SPAdes) (version 2) | ecosystem: Host-associated > Plants > Roots >...
ACACGGCGGCGGTGGTCAGCGCGGCGATCTGGTTGGTGCTCAGCGCGCCCACCTGGTCGGTGGTCAGGCCGGCCAGCTGCGAGCTGCGCAGCGCGGCGATGTCGTTGGTCGACAGGCCGGCCAGGTCGGCGGTCTGGATCGCGCCAATGGCGTTGCTCGACAGGGCGGCCACTTGCGCGGTGCCCAGGCTGTTGATCTGGTTCGAGCTCAGCGCGACGACCTGGTTGGTGCTCAGGACGGCGATGGCGGCGGTGCTCAGCGCGGCGATCGACGCGGTGGCCAGCGAGGCGACCTGGCCGGTGGTCAGCGCGCTCACTTGCGCGGTGCTCAGGATGGCGATGGCGGCGACCTTGATCGCCGACAGGTCGGCCGTTTCCATCGCGGCGATGGCGTTGGTGCTCAGCGCGGCGACTTGCGCGGTGCCCAGCGCGGCGGCTTCATTGGTGGTCAGCGCGACAACCTGGTTGGTGGTCAGGGCCTTGACCTGGCTGGCGCTCAGCGCGGCGATGGCGTTGGTCGACAGCGCGGCGAAGTCCGAAGTCTCCAGCGCGGCCACGCCGTTGGTGGAGAGGCCGGCCACCTGGGTGGCGGTCAGCGCGCTGGCCTGGCCGGTGGTCAGGGCGACGATCTGGTTGGTGCTCAGGGCGCCGACTTGCGCCGAGCTCATGGCAGCGAACTGGTTGGTCGACAGCGCGGCGACCTGGTCGGTGGCGAGGCCGGCCAGTTGCGCGGTGCGCAGCGCGGCGATATCGCTGGTCGACAGGCCGGACAGGTCGGCGGTTTCAATCGCGCCGATGGCCTTGCTGCTCAGCGCGGCGACCTGGGCGGTGCTCAGGCTGGAGATCTGGCCGGAGGTCAGCGCGACGGCCTGCTCGGTGCTCAGCGCGGCGATGGCGGCGGTGCTCAACGCGGCGATCGAGGCGGTGGCCAGCGAGGTGATCTGGCCGGTGCTCAGCGCGGCCACCTGGGCCGTGCTCAGCAGGGCGATCGAGGCGGTCTTGATGGCGGCCAGGTCGCCGGTTTCCAGCGCGCCGATGGCATTGGTGCTCAGCGCGGCGACCTGGGTCGAGGTCAGCTGCGCGGCCTGGTTGCTCGACAGGGCCACCACCTGGTTGGTGGTCAGGGCCTTGACCTGGCCGGCGCTGATGCCGCCGATGGCCGAGGTGGACAGCGCGGCGATGTCGCCGGTCGACAGCAGCGCGAAGCTGGCGGTCTGCAGGGCGCCGATCTGACTCGAGGTCAGCGCGCCCACTTGCTGGGTGGTCAGGAAAGCGGCCTGGGTGGTGGTGATGCCACCGGCGAGCTGGGCAGTAGTAAAGGCCGGGATTTGCGAAGTCGTGAACGCCGCCAACTGGTCAGAATTGAATGCCGCGATGTCGGCAGTCGCCAGGGTGAGGATCTGGGAAGTGCTGAGGCTGGCAATCTGCGCGGTGGTAAAGGTGGTCGCGAAACTCATTCTAATTTCTCCTGGAGGTACTGCTCTTCAGCTCAGAAAGCAACCCGACCGCTAGGCGGACGCCCGCGTTCGAGCCCTGTCATGGAATATATTGCTATTTTGTAAATCTTTTTTTGATGCCGCCGGGAAAAAAACCGGCTGGCACTGTACATAACGACGGAATTTGGACTTTCATTAAGTAAACTTTTTTCCAGTCATCGTTTACCGTCGCCCCGGCCGTCTGGCGGCGGAGTTTCAATGGAGCATTATATCTTACTTAATTTCTCAAAAGAATTTTTTTAACCGTTGTCGTGGCCCCGCAACCTGTCGTTTCGCCATGTTTAATCATTAAGACAGTTATCGGATCAGGATAGCAAGACGCTATTTGCGTTAGAGAAATGTATCCACAAGGATATTTTGCATCGGGCGTGTGACAAGCGCGTGACCGGTGCATAATGGCCCACTGACTGGAGACCGATCCATGAACCAACTCCGCACCCTCATCCTGTTGAGCCTGAGCAGCGCCCTGTGGCTGGGCGCCGGCCCGGCCGCCGCCCAGGCGCCGCTGGCCGCCGCCGCCGTGGCCGACGCCGGCCGTCCGGACGCCGACAAGGCGCGCGACGCCGACCGCAAGCCGGCCGAGATGCTGGCCTTCGCCCAGGTGCAGCCGGGCCAGACGGTGGTCGACTACTTCCCCGGCCGCGGCTACTTCACCCGCCTGTTCAGCGCGGCGGTCGGGCCGCAGGGCGCGGTGTACGCGGCGGCGCCGCAGGTGTGGGTGGACAAGCTCAAGGGCAAGCCGCTGCCGCCGCCGGTGTCGGCCGAGCCGGGCCGCGCCAACGTGCACGAGACGGTCGCCGCCGCCTCGCTCAACGTGCCGGTCAAGGCCGACCTGGTGTGGACCTCGCAGAACTACCACGACATCCGCATCTGGGGCGGCGCCGCCGCCACGGCCGAATTGAACAAGGCGGTGTTCGACGCCCTCAAGCCGGGCGGCCACTATATCGTGCTGGACCACGCGGCCCAGCCGGGCCTGGACGAGGCCGGCATGACCAAGCTGCACCGCATCGACGAGGCGCTGGTCAAGAAGGAAGTGTTGGCGGCCGGCTTCGTGCTGGACGGCGAATCGCAGGCGCTGCGCAATCCCAAGGACGACCGCGGCGCGCAGGTGTTCGAGACCGGCATCCGCGCCCACACCGACCAGTTCATCCTGCGCTTCCGCAAGCCTTAAGAAGCGACGCTCAGGCCGGCGGCGCGCGCCGCCGCCAGGCCAGCACGGCGGCGGTGGCCGCCAGCAGCGCCAGCGCCACCATATTGAGCACCACCACCATGCCGGGGAAGCGCAGCACCAGGCCGACGCTGACGCCGGCCCGCACCGCGAACTGCCAGCCGCCGTCCAGCGGATAGACCGCCACCAGCTGCAGCGCGTAGTACAGCACCCCGCCCCACAGGCCGGCCTGCCAGCGCTTGAGCGACAGCACCGCCGACAGAAAGCCCAGCAGCGCCGCGCCGTACAGCACGGGCAGCGCGCCGGCCGGCTGCGGCTCGCCGAGCAGGCCCAGGCTCACGCCCAGCGCCAGCGCGCTGTTGAGCAGCAGCACCCGCGCCACCCACTTCTCGAATTCCCGCATCATCTATGTCGTCCGTTCATCGGTTCAGCCGAAGCGCGCCTGGTAATCGCTGGGCACCACGCCCAGCTGGGCGGCGAATGCGCGCCGCAGATTGTACTCGCTGCCAAAACCGCTCTGGCTGGCCGCGCGCTTGACGCTCATGCCGGGCCGCTCCAGCAAGCCGCAGGCCGCCTCCATGCGCAGCCGCAGCAGCAGCTGCGCCGGCGACACGCCCGCCTCCTGCCGCAGCCGCCGGTGCAGCGTGCGCACCGACAGCGCGAACGCCGCCGCCATCTGCTCGACATCGATGTGCCGCTTCAGGCGCGGGCGCAGCCAGGCGGTCAGCTGGCCGTGCAGGCCCTGCGGATCGGCCTGCGCCAGCAGCTCCGAGCTGAACTGGCGCTGGCCGCCGGGCCGCTTGAAGAACACCACCAGCCGCTTGGCCGTGTCCAGCGCGGCGGCGCGCCCCCGGTCCTCCTCGACCAGGCTCAGGGCCAGGTCCATGCCGGCCGCGATGCCGGCCGAGGTGTAGAACGGGCCGTCCTTGACATAGATCGCGTCGTCCAGCACCCGCACGCCGGGATGCCGGACCCGCAGCGCGCCCGCGTCCATCCAGTGCGTGACCGCGCTGCGGCCGTCGAGCAGGCCGGCGCGCGCCAGCACGAAGGCGCCGGTGCACACCGCGCAGCAGCGCCGCAGGCCGCCGGCGCCGCCCGCCATGGCCGCCGCGCGCCGCACCCAGCACAGCATGGCCGGATCCAGCGCCGGGCTGTCGTCCCGTTCGAGGCCGCGCCCGCCGGCGACGATCAGCGTGGCGCCGGCCAGCCGGCGGCCGGTGCGCGGCAGCGGCTCGGTCATCACGCTGACGCCGGCGGTGGACGCCACCAGCCCGCCGCCCGGCGCGGTCATGCGGATGCGGTAGGGTTCGGGCAGGCCGGCGTCGCGCGCCTCGTCGTTCGCGGTGGCGAACACCTGCGCCGGGCCGGTGGCGTCGAGCAGGATAAAGCCGGGAAAGACGAGCAGCCAGATGTCGATGGGTTTCATGTGGCAGATATTCAACCATCAACGTCATTTGTGTCAACGGCCTTGCGGGCATGATGGGGGCTTCCACCAACAGGAGCCACCATGACACGCACCATAGGCATCTATGTATTCGACGACGTTGAAGTACTGGACTTCGCCGGTCCGTACGAGGTATTCACCTGCGCCACGCGGATGGCCGCCAAGCTGACGCCGGGCGCGCCGGCGCCGTTCCGCGTGCGCACCATCGGCCAGCGCGGCGCCATGCTGCGCGCGCGCGCGGGGCTGAGCGTGTTCCCCGAGGCGGACTTCGGCAACGCCGGCCCGCTCGACGTGCTGATCGTGCCGGGCGGCGTGGTCGACGCCGAGCGCGACAAGCAGGACGTGATACGCTGGATCGCCGCCACCGCGCCGGCGTGCGAGCTGGTGGCGTCGGTGTGCACCGGCGCCTTCCTGCTGGCGCAGGCCGGCCTGCTGGACGGCCAGGAAGCGACCACGCACTGGGAAGACATCGACGAGCTGCGCGCCGCCTTCCCGCGCCTGCGGGTGCGGGCCGAGCGGCGCTGGATCGACAACGGCCGCACCGTCACCAGCGGCGGCATCTCGGCCGGCATGGACATGTCGCTGCACCTGGTGGCGCGGCTGGCCGGCCACGAACTGGCCGCCCGCACCGCGCTGCAGATGGAATACGACTGGAACGAGGCATGAGGGTGGTGCGCAGCAGGGACTACCGCGCCGGCCGCGCGTGGGGCGCCGAGCTGATCGCCGCCATGCGCGACGCCACCGTGCGCCTGCACTGGACCGACCAGCCCTACGGCTGGCACGTCAACGACGGCCAGGAGGTGTTCGCCGTGATGGACGGCGAGGTGGACATGCACTACCGCGACGGCGGCGTCGAGCGGGTGGTGACGTTGCGGGCGGGCGACATCTTCTTCGCCGACGAGGGCGACGCCCACTCGGCCCATCCGCGCGGCCAGGCGCGCATCCTGGTCATCGAGCGCGCCGGCAGCGTTTGAGGCGGCGCTACTCGGGCGCCACGAACACCCTCAGCAGCCAGCCGCACAGCAGCAGCGCCGGCAGGCCGTTGAGGACCAGGCCGATCCAGCCGCACCACGAGCGCCAGCGCGCCAGCACCAGGCCCGCGAGCGCGGTGACGAAGCCGATCACCGTGCCGATCGCCACCACGATCAGCGCATTGCCCAGGCAGGTGAAGCCGAAATCGCCGCACCGCGACTGCCCGCCCGTCAGGGCGCCCGACATCGCGAGCGCCCCCAGCACAAAGGAGAGCAGCGCGATCGCGATGCTGATCACATCCAGGCCGGCCTTGGACTTCTTCATAGTTTCTTGAGCTGCTCTTTGGCGTAGCCGGCGCTGGCGTGGTTGGGCACCAGCTCCAGGAAGCTGGTGTAGGCCTTTTTGGCCTTCTCGTTGTCGCCCAGGCGCAGGCGGGCGTCGCCCAGGTTCAGGTAGGCGATCGCGCGCGAGGTGTCGATCTGCAGCGTGTTCTCGAACCAGCGCGCGGCCTCGGCGTACTTCTCCTGCTTGTAGTAGACGAAGCCCAGGTTGTTGGCCGCCAGGCCGAAGTCGGGCCGGTACTTCAGGGCCTCGGTGAAGGCCGCCTCGGCCTGCGCGTACTGCTTCTCCTTGTACAGCTGCAGGCCGCGGTCGTTGGCGCGCTGCGCCAGCTGGCGGCTCGACGCGTCCACCGGCTTGGGCGCGGCGATCTTCTGCTCCTCGCCCTGCAGGTTTTTAACGACCACCGTGTTGCCGTCGGCCTTCTGGTCGCGGCCCTTGTCCAGCTTGCTGTTCAACGCGATCGCGTCCGGCGACAGCTGCGCCGACTGCGCGCTCAGGAACTCGGCCTCGGCCGGCAGCTGGAACACGAACTCGCCGCCCTCCGAACCCGGCAGGCTGCCGAACGCCGGCGTCTGTTGCGACACGCTGGCCACCGCCGGCGCCACATAGGCCGCCAGCTCGGTGGCGGTGATCAGGCCGTCGCCGTTGAGGTCGGCCTTGCCGTTGAGCGCCTGCAGCAAGGTCCAGGTGAACACCGAGTGGCCGTTCGGGCCGCCGTCGGCCACCATCTGGTCGGCGCCGCCGGCGGTCAGCATCTGCCGGCCCAGCCTGCGCGCGTTGTCGCGCAGGAAGGCGCTGCTGCCGCCGCCGCGCGTCAGGCCCAGGCCACTGTAGCAGGCGTCCATGACGAAGAACACGTGCTTGGCGTTGAGGCTCTCGGCGATGTTCTGCAGGTCGGTCATCGGGATGGCGTCGAAGCTGACCTGCTGCGGGTCCGAATCCACCGGGATGATGTAGCCCAGGTTGCGCCCGGAACTGAGCTGGCGGGTGGCGCCGTGGCCGGCGAAGAACACGAAGATGCGGTCGTCCTTCTTCAGTTGGGCGTCGGCCAGCTTGTCGTGGAACAGCGCCAGGATGTTGTTGCGCGTGGCCTCGCCGTTCGACAGCGTGAACACCCGCTCGCCGGCGAAGCCGAAGCGGTTGACCAGCGTGTCGCGGATCGCGCGCGCGTCCTGCACCGCGTACTGCAGCTTGGGCCACTTCTGGTAATCGTTGATGCCGATGACCACGGCGTAGCTGTTGGCGTAGCCGGTGCTGACGGCGATCTTCTCCGGCTCCGGCTTGCCGCCGCGCGCCACCTTGAACTCCTGGCCGTCCCAGGCCGCGAAGCTGTAGCCGTCGGCGATCAGCTTGTCGAGCACCAGCGGCAGCGCCTTGACGCTGCGCTCGTGGATGTCGTGGAACAGGATGATGCCGCGCTGCTCCTTGCTCAAGGTGGTCAGCACGCGGTTGGCGATCGAGCTGGGGACCGGGTCGGCCCAGTCCAGCGAGTCGATGTTCCACATCACCGAGCGCAGGCCCAGCTTGGACAGGATGGCCAGGCCCTCGGCGTTGTGGGCGCCGTACGGGAAGCGGAACAGGTCCGAGCGGCGCTTGTCGGTGGCCTTGAGCAGGGCGTCGGCGTTGGCGATCTCGCCGTACAGCTGCTCGCCCTTTTCCTTGGACAGCAGCGCGTGGCTGAAGCTGTGGTTGCCGACCGTGTGGCCGGCGTCGATCAGGCGCCGGCTCTCGGCCGCGTTGGCGCTCAAGGTCTGCTTGCCCTGCGCGTCCAGCTTGCCCAGGTTCTGGCCGACCTGGAAGAACACGCCCGGCACGTTGTACTGCTTGAGGATGGCCGCCACCTCCTCGGTGTAGCTCTTGTGCGGGCCGTCGTCGAAGGTCAGCACCACGGTCTTGGGCGGCAGCGTGTTGCCGAAGATTTCCTTGGCCTGCACTTCCTGCTCGGCGGTCTTCGGCTGCTCGGGATACGGCACGATGACGCCGTAGTCCTTCATGATCTGCTCGCGGCCGTACAGCTTGCGCAGGTGGCCGACGTAGTCGTCCCAGCGCTCGCGCTTGGGCGTGATGGCGCGCGTGTCGAAGCGCGAGAAGATGTCGCTGATCTCCTTGTCGTACTGCTTCTCGATGTCCTCCAGCGCGGCCAGGTCCTCGCTGACGCGCTTGTGCAGCTTGATCGCGGGCAGGGTCTGGTCGGCCGCCGCCAGCTTCTGCAGCGACAGCAGCACTTCGCGGAAGGCCAGGCGGTCGGCGTCGAACAGGTCGCTGGCCGATTCGATGTAGGTCAGCAGCGTGTCGGCGGCGGCGTCGCGGCGGGCCGGCGGCAGCGCCTGGGTCTGCGCCAGCAGCGCCTGCACCTTGGCCAGGCGCTCGAGGTTCTCATGGAACAGCGACTGCCCGACCTGGCCGGCGGCCTTGCGGTCGGCCTCGGACAGCGTCTTCTCGTCGGCCAGCAGCACGATGATCTTGCGGTAGGCGGCCAGCATGTCGCGCAGCTCCGGCATGACGTCGGGCGCGGGGACGGCGGCCACGGCGGCGGCGGACGGTCCGGCCGGCTGCCCGCCGCGCAGCGCGACGTAGGCGCCCGCGCCGGCGACGGCCACCACCACGGCGGCGATGCTCAACTGCTTGATGTATTTCATGTGCTGGGTCTGTAAAAAAATGAATCCCGCATTCTATGACATATTTGCTAATGATCCACTTTGGGGTCAAGTCTGACATTCGGACACGAGCTCTGCCCTAAGCGCCGACTACGGCCGGGTTCGTGTCCGAATGTCAGACTTGACCCCACCGTAGCCGTCGGTCAATGTGTGCAGGAAGGCCACCACGTCGGCGATCTCGCGCTCGCTCAGCGCGGCCTGGCCGCCCGGCCGGCCGCCGAACGGCGCCTCCATGTTGACGTTGGCCTCCAGCCCGGCCGGCTGGTCGTCGAACCGGTGCACGCTGCCGTCGGCGTTGCGCGGATACCATTTCTGCGGCGCGGTGTCGCGCTGCGCGTAGAAGCGCACCACCTGCGCCAGGTCGGTGAAGCCGCCGTTGTGGAAGTACACCTGCCGCAACGCCACGTTGCGCAGCGACGGCGTGCGGAAGCGGCCGCAATATTCACGGTGGTCGCGCAGGTCGGCGCGGTCCGGGCCGCACAGGCCGAGGTCGAAATACGAAGGGTCGGCGTTGACCGCCAGCTTGCCGTTGCGCGGCACGCCCAGGTTGATCAGGCCGTAGTCGGTGAACTGCGGGAAGGCGCCGCCCTGCCCGATCTTGCTGATGTGGCAGGACGCGCAGTTGCCCTTGTGCTCGTCGTTGAACAGCGCCAGCCCGCGCGCCTCCTGCGGCGTCAGCGCGGCCTGCTGGCGCAGGTAGGCGTCGTACTTGCTGGTGTAGGGGTAGAAGTCGGCCGGGCTTTGCTGGAACACTTCCAGCGCCATCAGCACGCCGCGCATCGCCGCGTCCGGATGGTCGAAGATGGCTTCGCCGAAGGTGCGGCGGAACTGCGCCGCCAGCGGGCCGGCGCGCAGCCGCGCCACCACCGCCGCGTCGTCGCGGTTGCCCATCTCGCGCGGCGACAGCAGCGGCCCGCGCGCCTGCTCGTGCGCCGACTGCGCGCGGCCGTCCCAGTCGTAGCCGCCGGTCGGGCCGGCGTCGACGCTGTCGTCGCCGTCATCGTCGTGGTAGTGCTCGGTGAACGGCGGCACCGTCTGCAGATACTTCAGCGACGGCGCCGCGCGCGTGCCCGGCGTGGCGCCGTCGGCGCCGGCCAGTTGCGCCGCCAGCCGGTTGGGCGGGCCGTACGCATGCCCGGGGCTGTGGCAACTGGCGCAGCTGCTGCGGCCGGACGCCGACAGGCTCGGCTCGCTGAACAGCGCGCGACCCAGCGCGGTGAGCTCGGCCACCGGCGGCTGGCGCTGCGGGCCGGGGGCGTAGGCGGCGGTGGCGGTGGTGGCGGCAGCGGCTGGAACGGCGGGTGCGGCGGCGGGCGGCGGGCGGTGGCAGGCGGCCAGCAACGCGGCGGCCAGGGCAAGTGAGATCCTTTTCATGCCGCAAGCCTAGCAGCGCGACATGACCGCTACATGACAGATAGGAAAGGATACATGACGAAACATGAAAATTCATCATCCTGAAATATTTCAACCCTAGCATGGGCCGCTTCGATACCCACCCCCAAGGCAAGAACATGAAACTGAACCCGATGCGCCCGCTGCCCCTGATGCTGATGTCGATCGGCCTGGGCGCCGGCCTGATCGCCTGCGGCAGCTCGTCCGACAGCGTGCCCGCGCTGCGTGGCCAGGTGGTCGGCAGCTACTACGAGAACGCCGTGGTGTGCCTGGAAAGCGCCACCGTCAAGTTCAGCTGCGACAGCGGCGCCTCGCCGGTGCGCACCGGCGCCGACGGCAGCTTCGCGCTGACCGGCACCAACAAGGGCGCGCTGCTGGTCACCGTCGGCACCGACGCGATCCGCCACGACGCCGTCGGCGACGCCGGCGTCAAGGTCGCGCAGAAGCTGGTGTTCCGCGCGCCGGACGGCCACAGCGCCATCGTCGGCGCGCTGTCGACCGAGCTGGCCGCGCTAATGGACGCCAACGGCGGCGACTTCGCGGCCGCCAGCGCCCAGCTGGCCGCCAAGCTGGGCGTGGCCGAAGCCAACCTGCTGGCCGACCCCAACAAGGTGAGCGGCGACGACCAGGCCAAGCTGAAGGCCGAAAGCGCGGGCGTGACCGACGTCATCGCCGCCGCCAGCACGCAGGCCGCGCCGGCCGACATCGCCGCCGCGCTGAGCAGCGGCCTGGCGCTCAACAACATCAAGACCATCGTCGTCATCTACGCCGAGAACCGCGGCTTCGACAACCTGTACGGCCTGTTCCCCGGCGCCAACGGCGTGCCCGGCGTGAACCCGACCTCGACCAGCGCCTACGTGCCGCAGAAGGACTTCGACGGCAGCACGCTGCCGACCCTGCCGCCGACCTGGGGCGGCATGACCGCGGCCGGCCAGAGCGTGGTGATCTCGCAGGCGCAGACCGTGGGCATGGCCAACAAGCCGTTCCAGATCGACGACGCCAACAGCCCGCTGTACCTGGCGCCATCGACCATCACGCGCGACCTGGTGCACCGCTTCTACAACAACCAGATGCAGATCAACGGCGGCGCCAACGACAAGTTCGCCGCGTACTCCGACGCCGGCGGCCTGACCATGGGTTACTACGACGGCAGCAAGATGAAGATGTGGGACATCGCCAAGCAGTACGCGCTGGCCGACAACCTGTACATCGGCGCCTTCGGCGGCTCCTTCCTGACCCACCAGTACCTGATCTGCGCCTGCGCGCCGCAGTACCCGAACGCCGACACCTCGGTGGCCAAGGGTTCGATCGCCAAGATCGACGTCGACGCCAAGGGCAACTTCGTGCGCCTGACGCCGTCGGCCACCGCGCCGTCCAGCGTGCTCAATGGCGCGCCGGCCTACGCCAACGACGGCGCCATCACGCCGGCCGACGCCAGCGGCATGTTCTACGCGGTCAACACCATGCAGCCGCCGTACCAGCCGAGCAGCAACAGCTACGCGGCCGACGACAGCACCCGCCTGTACGCCGACACCACCAAGGCCAACACGCTGCCGCCGCAGACGCAGAAGAACATCGGCGATCTGCTGACCGGCAAGAACATCGACTGGGCCTGGTACGCCGGCGCCTGGAAGGACACCAGCGCGGCCGCCACCGCCGCCCCGCGCGGCGCCAACGGCAATCCGCCCAACTTCCAGTACCACCACCAGCCGTTCAACTACTACGCCAACATGGATCCGGTGAAGTTCCCGGCCTACCGCGCGGCGCACCTGAAGGATTACGACAGCCAGTTCGTGGCCGACGCCGCCAACGGCACCTTGCCGCCGGTGGCCTTCTACAAGCCGCAGGGTAACCTGAACCAGCACCCCGGCTACGCCAGCGTGGCCGACGGCGACGCCCACATCGCCGACGTCATCGCCAAGCTGAAGAAGAGCCCGCAGTGGAAGAACATGCTGGTGATCGTGACCTACGACGAGAACGGCGGCTTCTACGACCACGCCAGCCCGCCGAAGGGCGACAAGTGGGGTCCGGGCACGCGGGTGCCGGCGATCATCGTCTCGCCGTACGTGAAGAAGGGCGTGGACCACACGCAGTACGACTCGGCCTCGATCCTGCGCGCCATCACCCGCCGCTTCAGCCTGCCGGTGTTGGACGGCCTGAGCACCCGCGACAAGGCGCTGGCCGCCAACGGCGCCAAGCCGATGGGCGACTTCAGCTCCGCGCTGGCGCTGACGCCGCAAGAATAAGCGCCAACCGCCGCCACGCCAACGCCAGCCCTCGCGGCTGGCGTTTTTGCGTTGGCGTCGGCGTCAGCGGCTAAGCGGCTACGCCGGCGGCCGGCATCTGTGCGCGAGCTTCCATGTCGATTCGCCGGGAAACCTCAGCCAGATGTTGTGCCAGGCGTTGCGCGTGCCGCAGCCGCTGGCGTTGGCCAGCCGCGATGGCGTGGTCGCAGCGCCGCCGCACAGGATCACTTCGTCCTGCACTTGGGCGTAGGTGCTTTTGCCGCCGAAGGTGGTGCGCAGTTCAGTGCCGTTTGGCAGGAAGAGCTGCTTCCATTGATAGCCTTTGCCGACTTCGGGCGGTGCGGCTGGGGCGGCGGCGTCCGGTTCGGGGAGGCCCGGGGCGGCGAACTGGCCGGCGACCCAGTCGCGGATCAGCTGGCACAGCGCGGCTTCGCTCTTCGGGCCGTACCAGCCTTCGTCTACCTGGTTCACCAGGCTGATTAACACATCATCCGGTAAATGGAGGGGTATAGGGTGGGGCATATTTTTTCTCCGCCTCTAAAAGCTCTAAATCGCTAGATTTCGCTAGATATCGCTAGATTTCGCTCTAATTTCTCTAATTTCGGCTCTAAAAACTCTAAAAAAGAGCGCGGCAGACTCTAATTTCTCTATTTTTTCCACGCCGCGCCCCTTTTTTAGAGCGATTTCTAACGAATTAGTTCGATTTCTATAGATTTAGAGGGTTTAGAGCTTTTAGAGCCCCTCGAAAAATACACGCCCTATATACTCCTCCGGCCTTGCGTGAGGATTGGCGCATTTTGCGCACGCTTAAAATGTTATGCTCGGCGGCAATTAATTAATTCCCAAGATTTGCCGCCCATGACCATGCGCCACTCACTTTGTGCCTTAGCAGCCGGCTGGCTCCTTGCCGGCACCCACGCCCACGCCGCCGACATCAACCTGGTGGGCGTGGTCCGCGACCGCGCGTTGATCACGGTGGATGGCGGCGAACCGACCAGCTACGCAATCGGCAGCACCATCGTGCCGGGCTCCCGGTTGGTGGCCGTGCACAACGACGGCGCCACCATCACCGAGCACGGCAAGCCGGTGACGATCGCCATGGGCCGCTATCCGGCATCGAACGGCGCGAGCCGGCCGCTGGTCTTGCGCGCGGACGCCGCCGGCCAGTTCTACACCAACGGCAGCATCAACGGCATGAGCGCGCGGATGCTGATCGACACCGGCGCCAACATCATCGCGCTGCCCGCGGCGGACGCCAGCCGCTTCGGCATCGACTACCGCAAGGGCCAGCCCGGCACCGCGTCGACGGCCAACGGCGTCACCAACGTCTTCCGCGTGCACATCGAGCGGCTGCGCGTCGGCGAAGTGGAGCTGCGCGACCTTGAAGCCATGGTCCACGAGAGCGGCCTGCCCATCATCCTACTGGGCAGCAATTTCCTGGACCGCTACAGCATGCGCCGCGAATTGCAGGAAATGATTTTGACCCCAAGATAAAACGGAACAACAATGAAAAAATTCGTAGCCGCGATCGCAGGACTGCTGTTCAGCCTGGGTGCCGCCCATGCAGCCAGCTTTAACTGTGTGAAAGCCAAGACCCAAATTGAAAAAATGATTTGCTCTGATCCGGAATTGTCCAAGCTCGATGACGAACTCGCCTCAACCTACAAACAGGCCCGGCAAGCCCCGACGGATTGGGAGCCATTCGGTGCCGAGGCGCAAAAGGCGTGGTTGGCCGGGCGAAATAAATGTTATGACAGCGCGTGCTTGATCAAACAGTATCGCGAACACATCCATTTTTGGAAGGGCATACTGGACAGTGCTCTCAAGAACCCGCCGATCGCCGGGACATATCAGCATCCTGGCTGGTGCGTTACCAATTTTGGCCGAGGGATTGCAGATGAGGACAAATGGGGAAGTTGCGAAAAGGGACCGGTCAACACACTTCAAATCAAAGCGCTCGAATCGGGGGAATATGCCGTCTCGTTTGAATTCACGGGCTTTGCATCGACTCGATCATATTGCCGCTTTGCCGGGATATTCGATCGAACCAACGATGTCCTTCAACTGAGCGCGCCTTACAAAGCATTAGCCTGCAAAATGAAGATCCGGATACTCAAGGATAAATTTGTCTTTGAGGATGAGGAGCGAAGCTGTCACGACGAGTTCTGCGACGGCACCAATCAAAGCATCAATCAATTTGAGTTTGAAAAGACAAAATGAGCGGGAAGAGGCAAACGATTTAGTCCATTTCTCGTTCGCCTCTTCAAGTCTTAGGCCGTCTTGGTCGGCCCTCGCCGATGCGCCAGCCGGTACAGCAGCGGCAACACCAGCAAGGTCAGCGCGGTGGAGGACAGGATGCCGCCGATGACCACCGTCGCCAGCGGGCGCTGGACCTCGGCGCCGGTGCCGGTGGCGATGGCCATCGGGATGAAGCCCAGCGACGCCACCAGCGCCGTCATCAGCACGGGACGCAGGCGGCCCAACGCACCCTCGCGGATCGCCTGCTCCACCGTGCGCCCCTCCTCGCGCAGGCCGCGGATGAAGGACACCAGCACCAGGCCATTGAGCACCGCGACGCCGGACAGCGCGATGAAGCCCACCGCCGCCGATATCGACAGCGGTATGCCGCGCAAGGCCAGCGCCGCGATGCCGCCGGTCAGCGCGAACGGTATGCCGCTGAACACCAGCAAGCCGTCCTTCAGGTTGCCGAACATCGCGAACAGCAGCACCATCACCAGCAGCAGCGCCACCGGCACCACCACCTGCAGGCGGCGCGACGCCGACTGCAGCTGTTCGAACTGTCCGCCCCAGCTGGTCCAGTAACCGGCGGGCACCCGCACTTCCTGCAGGCGCTGCTCAGCCTCCGCGACAAACGAGCCGATATCGCGCCCGCGCACATTGGCGCTGATGACCACGCGCCGCTTGCCGTCCTCGCGGCTGACCTGGTTCGGCCCCGGCGCGATGTCGAAGCTGGCCACCTCGCCCAGCGGGATGAAGTTGGCCGCGCCGGCGCCACCGCCGTCCGCGCGCGGCAGCGGCACCGGCAGGCGCCGCAGCGCATCGAGGTCGGCGCGCAGCGTGTCGGGCAGGCGCACCACGATGTCGAAGCGGCGGTCGCCCTCGAACAGGGTGCCGGCCTGCTGACCGCCGACGGCGGTGGCGATGGTGTCCTGCACGTCGGCCACATTGAGGCCGTAGCGCGCGGTGCTGGCGCGGTCGACCTGCACCGTCAGCACCGGCAGGCCGCCGGTCTGCTCGATCTTGACCTCGGTGGCCCCGTCGACCTTGCCCAGCGTGGCGGCGATGCGCGCGGCGGTCTCGCCCAGCACCGCCATGTCGTCGCCGAACAGCTTGACGGCGACGTCGCTGCGCACGCCCGATATCAGCTCGTTGAAGCGCAACTGGATCGGCTGCGAGAACTCGTAGGCGTTGCCCGGCAGGCGCGCGGCGGCCTGCTGGATCGCCGCCACCAGCTGCGCGTGCGATTTCTTCGGCGCCGGCCACTGCGCCTCCGGCTTGAGCATGATGTAGCCGTCCGAGACGTTGGGCGGCATCGGGTCGGAGGCGATTTCCGCGGTGCCGGTGCGCGCGAACACGCGCTCGATCTCGGGGAACTCGCGCTTGAGCGCCAGCTCGAGCTGCTGCTGCATCGCCACCGACTGCGTCAGACTGGTGCCGGGGATGCGCAGCGCCTGGATCGCGAGGTCGCCCTCGTTCAGGCTGGGCACGAACTCGCTGCCCAGGCGCGTGGCCAGCAGCACCGACAGCGCCACCGCGATGCCGGCGAACGACAGCACCACCGGCGTGGCGGCCAGCGCGCGCTCGAGCAGCGCCGCGTACCACGCGCCGACGCGGCGCTGCTCCTTCTCCACCACATCCTCGCCGATGAACAGCGCCACGGCGGCGGGAATGAAGGTGACCGACAACAGCATCGCGCCGGCCAGCGCCAGCACCACCGTCAGCGCCATCGGATGGAACATGCGGCCCTCGACGCCGGTCAGCGCGAAGATCGGCAGGTAGACCACCATGATGATCAACTGCCCGAACAGCAGCGGCCTGCGGGCCTCGCGCGCGGCGGCGAAGACTTCGTCGAAACGCTCGGCGCGCGTGAGCACGCGGCCGTGGCGCGCCTGCGCGTGCGCGAGCCGCCGCACGCAGTTCTCGACGATGACCACGGCGCCGTCGACGATGATGCCGAAGTCCAGCGCGCCGAGGCTGAGCAGGTTGGCGCTGACCTGGTAGGTGACCATGCCGGTGAAGGTGAACAGCATCGCCAGCGGAATCACCAGCGCGGTGATCAGCGCCGCGCGCAGGTTCCCGAGGAACAGGAACAGCACCGCGATCACCAGCACCGCACCCTCGAGCAGGTTGCGCTTGACGGTGTCGATCGCCTTGTCCACCAGCGCGGTGCGGTCGTAGACGGTGACGGCGTGCACGCCGGCCGGCAGGCTGCGGTTGATGTCGGCCATCTTGCGGTCGACCGCCTGCGACACGGCGCGGCTGTTCTGGCCGACCAGCATGAAGACGGTGCCCAGCACCACCTCGCGGCCGTTCTCGGTGGCGGCGCCGGTGCGCAGCTCGCGGCCGAGCGCCACCTGGGCGACGTCGCGCACGCGCAGCGGCACGCCGCCGGCGTTGGCGAGGATGATGTCGCCGATGTCGTCGAGCGAGCGCACCTGGCCCGGCGCGCGCACCAGCAGCTGCTCGCCGCGCCGCTCGATGTAGCCGGCGCCGGCGTTGCCGTTGTTGCGTTCGAGCGCGGCCACCACGTCGCGCAGGGTCAGGCCGTGGGAGGCCAGCCGCTGCGGATCGGGCGCCACGTGGTACTCCTTGGCGTAGCCGCCGATGGTGTTGATCTCGGCCACGCCGGCGACGTTGCGCAGCTGCGGCTTGACGATCCAGTCCTGGATCTCGCGCAGGTCGGCCGGCGTGTAGGGCGTGCCGTCGGGCTTTTTCGCGCCCGGCTTGGCCTCCACGGTCCACAGGTAGATCTCGCCCAGGCCGGTCGACACCGGGCCCATGGCCGGCGCCACGCCGGCCGGCAGCTGCGCGCGCGCCTGCTGCAGGCGCTCGCCGACCAGCTGGCGCGCGAAGAAGATGTCGGTGCCGTCCTTGAAGACCACGGTGACCTGCGACAGGCCGTAGCGCGACAGCGAGCGTGTCTGCTCAAGGCCCGGCAGGCCGGCCATCAGCGTCTCGATCGGGAAAGTGACGCGCTGCTCGGTCTCCAGCGGCGAGTAGCCGGGCGCCGGGGTGTTGACCTGCACCTGGACGTTGGTGATGTCGGGCACGGCGTCGATCGGCAGCCGCTGGTAGTTGTAGACGCCGAGGGCGGCCATGGCGGCCACCGCCAGCAGCACCAGCCAGCGCTGGGCGATGGCGAAGCGGATCAGGCGTTCAAACATGGTGTCTCCCTTTTCAGTGCGCATGCTCGGCGCCGTCCTTGCCCAGTTCCGCCTTGAGCACGAAGCTGCCGGCCGCCGCGTAGCGCGCGCCGACGGGCAGGCCCTGGACGATCTCCGTCAGCTTGCCGTCGCTGCGGCCGGGCGTGACCGGCTGCGCGCGGAAGCCGCCCGCCTCCTTGACGAACACCACCGGCTTGCCGTCCACGGTCTGGATGGCGTCGGCCGCCACGGTGACGGCGGCGATAGCTGCGTCGCGGGCGGCGTTGGCGGCGTTGGCGGTGCTAGCGGTGCTGGCGGCGTTGGCGGCGTTGGCGTTGGCGGTGCTGGCGGCGTTGGCGTTGGCGGTGCTGGCGGCGTTGGCTGCGTCGCCGGCGACGTTCGCGCTGGCGGCGCGAGTGGCGGCGGCGCGGCCGGACGGCACGTCGACGCTGACGAACAGGCCGGGGCGCCAGGCGCGGTCGGGATTGGCCAGCGCCACGCGGGCCTTGGCGGTGCGGGTCTGCTCGCCCAGCAGCGCGCCGACGTAGGTGATCTTGCCGCTGGCCTGCGCCTCGAAGGCGGAGGCCTTGACCAGCACCGTCTGGCCCACGCGTACCAGCGCCAGGTCGCGCGGCGGCACGGCGATCTCCGCCCACACGCTGGACAGGTCGGAGATGGTGAAGACGGCGGCGTCCTCCTTGACTGCCTCGCCCAGCGCGAGGTGCTTCTCCATCACCACGCCGTCGAACGGCGCCCGCAGTTCCAGGCGGTTCAGCTGCGCGCCGCCGGCCGTGGCGCCCACGCCGGCGCCGATGGCGTCGAGCTTCTGGCGCGCGTTGCGCAGCGCGATCTCGGCTTCGCTCTGCGCCTGTTTGGCTTGCAGGTAGTCCTGTTCGGCGGAGATCTTGTCCTGCCACAGCCGTCGTTCGCGCTCGAAGGTGGTGGTGGCCAGCGCCAGCCGGCGCTCGGCCGACAGCAACTCGCTGCGCTGCTCGGACAGGCCGCTGCTGGCGATCACCGCCAGCACCTGTCCGCGCTTGACGTTCTGGCCCAGCTCCGCGCGCACGCTGGTGACCACGCCGGCCAGCTTGGGCACGACGTGCGCGGTGCGGTCTTCATTGAAACGGATCTCGCCCGGCAGCGTGATGGCGACATCAATCCGCGCCGGCGCCGCCACGGCCAGCACGATGCCGGCGGCCTTGGCCTGCGTGTCGTCGAGCGCGATCTTGTCCGGTGGCGCGTCCGCGTGGACGCCCTGCCCTGACGCCGCGTGCCCAGCATGCCCGCCGCCCTCCGGCGCCACCTGTTCCGCGTGTCCGCTTTGCGCCGACGGGGCCAGCTCCGAGTGCTCCTTGGGCGCCGCCTGGCCCGAGCGGCCCGCCTGAGCCGCCTGGTCCGACTGGGCGTCGCGGGCGGCCACTGCGGCCGGCGCGTCCGGGGCGTCAGGGCCGGCGCCGCGCCGGGGCATCAGCATCAGCGCCGCCAGCAGCAGGCCAATGACCGCCATGACGGCGATGGTGATTTTCTGCGTTTTATTCATGATCTTCTCCGAGGATGCGGTCGATGGCGGCCAGCGCGCGGTGCGCGTCCGCCAGCGCGTTCAGATATTGGGTTTGCGCCTGCAGCAAGGTGCGCTGGGCGTCGAGCACGTCGAGGAAGCCGAACTTGCCGTATTCGAAGCCGGTGCTGGCGGCGTCGTAGGCGCTTTGCGCGCCGGGCAGGATGTCGTCGCGCAGGGCCTGCGCCTGCTGGCGGGCGACCTCGAACTCGCCGCGCGCCAGCGCCAGCTCGGTCTCGAGCCGCAGCGCGGTGGCGGCCAGCTCGTCGCGCGCCTGGTCGACGCGGCGCGCCGACTCCAGCACGCCGCCCTGGTTGCGGTCGAACAGCGGCAGCGGCACCGAGATGCCGACCATCGCCTGCGTGCGACCCGCCTCCTCCGAGCGCTTGCTGCCGACATTGAGCGTCAGGTCCGGCGCGCGCTTGCTGAGCTCCACCTGCGCCAAGGCCTGGCGCCGCGCCAGCTCCGCGCGGGCCAGCGCCAGCGCCGGCGCGCGTTGCAGCCGCGCGCGCAGGGCCTGGTCCGGCGGCAGCGCCGGCAGCGCGTCGATGGCGCCGTCGACCCGCTCGAAGCGCGGCGCCGGATTGCCCCACAGCGCCGCCAGCCGCTGGCGCGCGCCGGCCAGCGCGCCGTCGGCGCGGACCAGCTCCAGCTGCACCGAGGACGCAGCCACGCGCGCGCGGGTCTCCTCCACCGGCGACACCTTGCCGGCCACCACGCGGCGCGCGGTGGCGCCGGCCGCGCGCCGCGCCAGCTCGGCGCCCTGGCGCGCCAACCGCACATGCTCCTGCGCCGCCAGCACCGCGAACCAGGCGTCGATCACGCCGGCGCGGGTCTCGGCCTGGCGCAGCGCCAGCGAGGCCGAGGCGCTGTCGCGGCCACGCCCGGCCGCCAGCACGCGGGCCGCGCGCTTGCCGCCCAGCTCGAGCGGCTGGCTCAATTGGAAGGTGGTCTCGCGCGCGGCGTCGCCGCGGCGGGCGCCGACCCGTTCGGCCGACAGCGTGGGATTGGGCGGCAGGCCGGCCTGCAGCACGGCGCCGTCCTGCGCGCCCAGCTCATGGCGGGCGGACGCCAGCCCGGGGTTGGCGCCGGCGGCCAGCGCCAGCGCGGCCGGCAGCGTGAGCGGCGCGGACGGCTCGGTTTCGGCCCGCGCAGGGGCGGACCATGCCGCTACGACGAGCGGCAGCACATACTTGAACATCGAATTCTCCAGAAAGGAACAGGAATTCGACGAGACTCAGGCGTCTAAGAAAGGGGGCGAGGGCCTCGTCGCGCTAGGCGACGAGCAGCCAGTCGGGCCGCGCGGGCCCGTCGGCGATGTAGGACAGATAGCGCGACGGCGACGGCGGCGCGTGGGCGCATGGCGCGGCGGCCAGCACCAGCGCGGCGCCGGCCGGCACCGAGGCCTGCACCGCGTGGTGGCAGACCTCGCAGTCGCTGTGGACCTTGGCCGGCTTGCCCTGGTCGGCGTCGTCGCCGGCCTGCGCCTGGTGGTGGTGGCCGTGGTGGCCGAAGTGCGCCGCCTTGGCCGGCTCGTGCTGGCAATACACCGCCGCCATCGACCAGGCGTACTGGATCGGCAGGATGGTGAGCAGCAGGATGAGCAGGATTTTTTTCACGCGGCCATTGTATCAGGGCGCGACATCGCCCGCCCGCTCGGCATGCGGCAGCGCGTAGCGCACCAGCGAGACCAGCATCTTGCCCGGCTCCTCGTTGAACATCTCGTGGGCCGAGTGCTCGAACCACACCAGCGCCTTGGACGGCGCCTGCACCCGCGCATACCACTCGGCCGTGGCGGACGCCGAGACGTTGTAGTCGTGGCGGCCGTTGAAGATCACGATCGGGCAGTCGAAGCGCGTGATGCCGCTGAAATCCATGGCGATGGTCTGCGCCAGCAGGCGGTCGGACGAGAAGTCGCCGGCCTCCCAGAGCGTGCGCAGCTCGGCGTCCGAATACTCCGGCGCCAGCCGCACCGCCGCCGACTCGGCGTCGAAGCCGCGCCGGTTGTAGACCGCGCCGCCGTAGTGGCCCAGCCATTTGCGCTGCAGGTACAGGTCCTTGAGCGCCACCGGCGCACCGGGCGCCGCGTAGGGCGCCAGCGCCTCCAGCTCGCGCACCGCTTGGGCGTTGCCGTCGGCGCGCGCCGCGTCCAGCGCGAAGCGCCAGCCGCGCCGCTCGCTCTCGGGCGAATCGGTGATCTGGCCCATGCCGATGTAGGCGTGCAGCCAGTCCGGGTGCTGGCGCGCCAGCTCGATGCCCAGCGAGCTGCCCCACGAATGGCCCATGACGAAGATGCGCTGCTTGCCGAACTCCTTGCGCAGCCAGGCCACCATCTCCTCGGCGTCGGCCAGCATGCGCGCGCGCGTCATGGTCGGCGCCACCAGCACCGGATCGTTGGCCGCGTAGGTCTTGCCGGCGCCGCGCTGGTCCCACTGCACCACGGTGAAGTAGTCCTCCCAGCCGCGCTGGAAGTACCAGCTGGTCGGCATGGCCACAAAACCGGGGCCGCCGTGCAGCATCAGCAGGATGGGGTTGCGGCGGTCGGCGCCGCGCACGGTGATGGCCTGGGCTATGCCGCCGATGCGCACCATCTCGCTGCGCTCGACGCCCTGCGGCGCGACGATGCGGCGCATGTCGGCGATGATGCGCACCGCCTCGGCGCGGCTGGCCGGGCGGGACGCGTCGGCGGCGTCGGCCGCGTGGGCGGCGGCGCACAGGCTGGCCAGCGCCAGCAACAGGCGTTTGAACATGGGCTCTCCTTGGCAGATGGGAAGAGCGCCACTATAGCGTGGTCCGGCGTTGCCCGTTTGGCCACACTATATTTTCAACTGGAAGCGCTCCCAGCACCGTTGCGTAACAAGCATGTCATACGACGTCATTACTCTATGGCCTCCTTCATCTCATTCTAGGAATTGCCATGCATCGCCTCCCCGCCCGCCCGCTGCTGCTTGCCGCCAGCATTGCCCTCGCCCTCGCCGCCTGCGGTTCCAGCTCCGAAGACCAGGTGCTGGTGATCCCGCCGGCGCCGGCCGACCAGGGCGCGGCCGAGGTGGTGGCGGTGCCGGCCGTCACCGCCTTCGTCGACACCGCCTTCAGCAACCAGCGCGGCGACGCCCGCTACGCCACCCTGGCCACCAACGCCGGCGTGCGCGTGCTGGGCGGCTTTCTGCAGGTGTGGAAGCCGCTGACCGAGATCGTCGACGCCGGCGTCAGCGCCGACGCGGCGGCCGGCTTCCCGGCTGTGGTGCCGTCGCTCTGGACCGGCGTGCCCAACGACGGCAGCGACGGCGGCACCATCGTCAACGCCGCGGTGCACGCGGCCAATATCGACTACGTGGTGCGCGCCACCGCCGCCCGCACGCCGGCGCAGGCGCTGCAAGCCTACCTGGACGACCGCCGCAACAAGGGCTACAGCGTGACCGACGGCCTGGGCCCGCTGACGGCGGCCTGGCGCGCGGCCGCCCAGCAGACCACCACCATCACCGCCATCGCCGACGACGCCGGCGTCAAGTTGTACAACGACGGCGGCAACAACACCGGCGTCGGCGGCGCCGCCAACCCCGGCTTCGGCGCGGTGGTGGACCTGGTCAACCTGGTCGGCACCAACGGCTCGACCGAGCCGGCCAAGCGCTTCTACAAGTACGCCCGCCCCTACCGCTGGAGCAGCGCGGTGCAGGTGCTGCCGGCGCTGGTGCCGGCCAAGAGCGGCACGCCGACCACCGACGGCGGCTTCACCAGCGGCCACTCGGCCGAGGCGGTGCGCGACACGCTGGCGATGGCGTACGCGCTGCCGGAGCGCTACCAGGAGCTGATCAGCCGCGGGCTGGAGCTGGGCGAGACGCGCATCTGGGCCGGCATGCACTCGCCGCTGGACGTGCTGAGCGGGCGCATCCACGCCACCGCCGTGGTGGCGGCCAACCTGGCCGACCCGGCCAACGCGGCCAAGAAGAGCGCGGCAGTGGCCCAGGCGCACGCCACGCTGATGGCCGCCACCTCGACCACGGCCGACAGCTTCGCGGCCTACGCGCAGTCCGGCGCGGGCGGCGACCGCTTCGCCGACCACGACGTCAACCAGGCCAACTACCTGCGCCGCAGCACCTACGGCCTGCCGGCCGTCGGCGCCACCGGCGCGCCGGCCGTGGTGCCCAAGGGCGCCGAGGTGCTGCTGGAGACGCGCCTGCCCTACCTGAGCGAGGCGCAGCGGCGCGTGGTGCTCAAGACCACGGCGCTGCCGTCCGGCGCGCCGGTGATGGACGACCCCGAGGGCTGGGGCAGGCTGAACCTGTTCGCGGCGGCCGACGGCTACGGCGCCTTCAGCGGCAACGTGGTGCTGGTGATGGACGCGGCCAAGGGCGGCTTCCACGCGGCCGACCGCTGGCGCAACGACATCGGCGGCACGGGCAAGCTGGTCAAGCAGGGCAGCGGCACGCTCAAGCTGGCCGGCAACAACAGCTGGAGCGGCGGCACCGAGCTGACCGCCGGCGCGCTCGAGGGCGACAGCGCCGCCGCCTTCGGCAACGGCGACGTCTACGTCAGCGGCGGCACCTTGATCGCCAACGCGCCGGCCGCGCTCAGGCTGGCCGGCCGCTACACCCAGCTGGCCGGCGCCACCACGCTGGAGCTGGACCTGGGCGGCGGCGCGCGCGGCAGCCTGGCGGTGGCCGGCGACGCCGTGATCGCCGGCGGCACGCTGCACATCAAGTTCGCCGGCGGCTACCAGCCGAAGGCGGGCGAGGTGCTGACCGTGCTGACGGCCGGCCGCCTGATGGGCCGCTTCGCCGCCATCCAGGCCGACGGCCACAGCGTCACGCCCACCTACAGCGGCACCGCGCTGACACTGACCATCGGCGGCTGAGTTTCACGGCGGCGGCCAGATCGCCACAAGGCCGCCGCTTGAAACTACAATAGGGCTTCCCGGTTATCGAGAGGCAGCGCATGAATCCAGACGAGCAGCCCGCCGCATCACAAGGCGACTTCTTCAACACGCTCAACGACAAGGTCGACGCCCACGGCGCGCTGGTCGACCGCTTTCATGCCGACCTGCAGAATTTTTCCAAGCAAATCGCCGGCTGCGACAAGCTGGTGCGCATGGCCCACATCAGCCTGAACCAGATCGACGCCCGCATCGCCGAGGCGGTGCGCATCGAGGCGCAGGCTGCGGTGCAGCTGGAGGCGACCGGGCGTGAGGCCGCGCGCGCGGCCACCGAGGCGGCCGACGCCGCCGTGGCCGGGCTGGTCGGGCAGCTGCGGGCCGCCACCAGCGAGGCGGCCCAGGTGTGCCAGGCGCTGCACCGCGCGCGCGGCCAGACCGGCCTGTGGCTGGGCGCCTACGCGGCCGGCACGCTGGCGCTGTGCCTGCTGTCGGCGTGGATCGCCTACAAGGTGCATCCGGACACGCCGGTGCCGCCCGAGGTGGCCGCGTACGCCGAACAGGGCCGCAAGCACGCGGCGCTGCTGGAGAAGGCCAGCGACAAGGAGCTCAAGCTGATCAGGGAAATCCAGGCGCGCCGCGCGCGGCCGAAGTAGGCGCGCGGCCCGCGACCGACCGTCCGGCCGCCGCCGCGTGGCCGCTCCGTGGCCGTGCCGGTGGGCGCTCCGTGGCCGTGCCGGTGGGCGCTCCGTGGCCGCGACGGTGGGCGCCGCGTCGCCGCCCGGCCGCGCCTCAGTTGGGCGTCAGGCCGTATTTGCGCAGCAGGCGCGCCAGCGTGCCGTCGGCGCGCATGGCCTCGTGCGCGGCGCGCCAGGCGCGGCCCTCGTCCTCACCGATGTCGAGCGAGCCGGCCAGCCAGATGTCGCCGCTGCGGAACACCGGGCTGAAATCGAAGTCGGCCTCGTGGAAGCCGTCCAGCCGGGCGGCCTGGCGGTGGATGTCCTCGCCGCCGTAGGTGGCGTCCACCACGCCCTTGCTGACCATGCGCATGCACTCGCGCACCGACGCGCACTCGGCCACCGCGCCGAACTGCAGCGACTCCAGCAGGCGCTTGTGCGGCGAGCCGCGCAGCACCGCCACCGGCCGCCGCGCCAGCGCCACCGGGTCGCGCAGGTCGACGCCGCCGCCGTGGCGGCCGACAAACACGAAGTCCTGCCGGCGCAGCCGCACCAGCCAGCGGTAGTGCGCCTCGCGCTCGGGCGTGCGGGTCAGCGGCACCACCAGCGTGCGCGGATGCACGCCGGTCAGCGCCAGCGCCCGCTGCCACGGATAGAACTCCACCGTGGCCGGCGCGCCCACGCGGCGCGCCATCTCCTGCGCCAGCTCGACCAGCGCGCCCGGGTGGTCGCCGCCCGGCGCCACCGCGTACGGCGGCAGATCGGCCGCCACCAGGCGCAGCGGTTCCGGCGGGGCGGCGCGCGCCGCCGGCGCCCAGCCCAGCCCCAGCGACAGCGTCAACGCCAGCGAGCGCACCGCCGCGCGCCGGCCGCTCATCGCGCGGCCCCGCCGCAGGGCAGGCTCAGCGACACCCGCGTGCCGCGCCGCAGCGTACTGTCGAGCGTGACCTGCCCCCGCATCAGGCCGACCACCATGCTGTGCACGCTGGCCAGCCCGAGCCCGGCCCCGGTCAGGCCCAGCTGGGTGGTGTAGAACGGCTCGAACACCCGCGACACATGCTCGGGCGCGATGCCGACGCCGTCGTCGCGCCAGTCGATGTGGACCGCGTCGCCGCCGGCGCGCGCCTCGACCACGATGGCGCCGCCGGCGCGCCCGGCAAACGCGTGCAGCAGGCAGTTGTCCATCAGGTGCTGGAACACCTGCTGGCAGGCGCCCGGATAGCCGTGCAGCCACAGCGGCTCCGCCAGCGCCAGGGTCAGGGTGACGCCGCGCGCGCGCAGCGCCTGCTCCCAGGCGCCGGCGCAGTAGCGCAGGCGCTCGGCCAGGTCGAAGCGGCTGGCCGGCTCGTGGGTCGGCTGGCCGGCCAGGCCCTTGAAGCGCTCGACCAGCCGGCCGATCTGCGCCAGCGCGCGGTCCACCAGCGCGCCGCCCTCGGTGACGTTGTCGAGCAGCCCGGCCACCTCGCTGCGGCGCAGGCTGCCCGCGTCCAGGCCGCGCCGCAGCCCCTCGGCCTGGGCCGTGATGGCGCTGGCCGCCACCCGCGCATTGCCCAGCGGCGTGTTGAGCTCGTGCGCCATGCCGACCACCATGCGCGACAGGCCCAGCTGCTTCTCCTGCTGCATCAGCGCGCGCAGCGCGTGGGCCAGCTCGTCGGTGCGCTCGCGCACCTGCTGCTCGAGGCGGTCGTGCGCCGCCTGCAGCGCCTGCTCGGCGCGCTGGCGCACCGCCACCTCGCGCTGCAGCGTGGCCAGCGCCTCGCCCAGCTCCTCGTTGCGCTGCATCAGCGAATTCTCCAGCACCGTGCCGTGCTGCGCCAGCAGCGCGTTCTGGTGCAGCAGCTGCGGGCGCTCCATGACCGCGCTCAGCGTCTCGCCCAGCGAGATCGCCAGCGCGCGCTTGCGGCCGCGCTCGGCCGCCACCTGCTCGATCGCGGCCTGCAGCGCCGCCTCCACGTGGCCCCAGCGCCGGCCGTAGCGGCGGATCGCGTACAGCGCGATCTCGCGCAGGCGGGCGCCGTGCGGGGCGTCGGCGTCCAGGCTGTCGGTGTGGGCGCGCAGCGCGGCCCAGGCGCGCGCCGGGTCGCCGTCCGCGCAGTCGGCCAGCAGCGCCGCCAGCCGCAGCCACGGCGTCCAGTAGCCGTCGCGGCCGAAGCGCGCGTGCAGCTCGGCCATGTAGCCGCGGCAGGCCGCGCTCTGCTCGCAGCTGGCGCTGACCACGGCCAGGTTCAGCAGCGCCAGGCATTCCTGCGCGGCCAGGCCGTACTCGCGGGTGCGGCCCAGCACCAGCTGGCGCCGCGCCAGGCAATCCTGCCACAGCGGCGCGGCGGCGTCCTCGTCGGCCTCCTCCAGCGCCAGGTAGTAGGCGCCCGAGGCCGCGCTGTCGAGCAGCATGACGTCGATGGCCGGGGTCAGCTCGTCCGGCCGGGCCAGCGTGGCGGCGCAGAACTGCAGCAGCTCCGGGTACATCTCGGCGCTGAGCATGACGCGGCAACGGGTGGCGCGCATCTGGACCGCCAGCCGCGGCAGCGCGCAGCGCGCGTACAGCTCGGCGGCGCGCGCCAGGCTGTCGAGCGCGGCGTGGTGCAGGCGCAGCCGGGTCTGCACCACGTGCAGCGCCCGCAGCGCGGCGGCCTGGGCCAGCGGATGCTGCTCGGTCTGGGCACGCAGCTGCAGGCTGCGGGCCGGCAGCAGCAGCGCGTCGGCCGCGCAGGCCGGATCGGCCGCGCGCGCCAGCAGCGCGAACGCCTCCAGCTCCAGCGCCTGCGAGCCGTTCAGCCGGCGCTGCGCCAGCTGGCGCAGCGTGGCCGCGTGCTGGGGCATCTCGTGCGCCATCAGGCAGGCGCGCAGCAATTGCAGCTGCGGCTCGGCCTCGGCCACCTCGCGCTCGGTGGCGGCAACCGGTCGTGTTTCAGATGCGGACATTGGCACTGCCCCCGTGGCGAACTCTTATCGGTCCAGTATTACACGAAGTGGCGTGCGGCTGAACAGACGATCGCAAGGCTGTTGCAAATCCGTGGCGGAGATGCTATTTATATATTAACAACATCATTGCGACGAGGCCCGATGCCACCCCTCCCGACCCTGCCGGCGGCGCTGCTACTGCTGCTGGCCGCCGCCGCGCCCGCGCGGGCGCTGGACGCCGCCAGGTGTACTGGTCGCCCGAGCTGAGCCGCGCGCCCATGCTGAACCTGGTGGGCGGGGCCGACGACTACACCGGCGCCGCCCCGTGCGAGGCGCTGGCGGCGCAGTACGCGGCAGCCGGCGCCGACATCCGCACCATCAACTACGCCGGCGCGCACCACTCGTGGGACGGCGAGTACCCGGTGCACCTGCTGCCGCAGGCGACCACCATCATCGGCTGCGACACGGTGCGCTGGGACATCGCCAGCTGGACGCTGCGGGTGGAGCCGGCCGGCACGCCGCTCGACGCCGGCAAGGTGGTCGAGCATTTCGCCGCCTGCACGCGGCGCGGCGCGCACGTGGGCCGCCACGAGGCCGCGCTGCAGCAGTCGCGCCGCGACGCGACCGCGTTCGTGGCGCGGGTGTTCTTCGGCGCGACGGCCGCAGCGCCCGACTAGGCGGACGCATCCGCGCGCCGTCTGGCTTATGATGAGGGATTTGAACGGGCGGGACGCGGTGAAACTAACCCTGGTGGTACTGGATGGCGTGCAGGCGCTGGACGTGGCGGGTCCGCTCGACGTGTTTGCCGAGGCGAACAGCTTCCTGCCCGAGGCGCAGCGCTACGCCATCACGCTGGTCGGCGGCCGCCCGGACAGCGTGGTGTGCTCCAGCGGCATCGAGTTCAAGGTCCATTGCGGCTACCTGGAGCACCACGCCGACAGCGACACGCTGCTGGTGGCCGGCGGCCCGCGCTTCCCCGACTACCGTCCCGAGCCGGCCCTGGTCGACTGGCTGCGGCTGCGCGCGCGCGGCGCCCGCCGCTACGGCGCGGTGTGCAACGGCGTGTTCCTGCTGGGGCACGCCGACCTGCTGGCCGGCCGCGAAATCACCACCCACTGGGACCACGCGCAGCGGCTGTCCGACCAGTTCCCCGGCGCGAACGTGCGGCCCGACAAGATCTTCGTCCGCGACGGCAACCTGTTCACCTGCGGCGGCGTGGCGGCCGGCATCGACCTGTGCCTGGCGCTGATCGCCGAGGACTGGGGCCACGAGCTGGCGATGAAGGTGGCCAAGCGCCTGATCGTCTACATCCGCCGCGACGGCGGGCAGTCGCAGTACAGCCCCTACCTGGCGGTCGGCCCGGACGAGGACTCGCTGGTGGCCCGGGTGCTCAGGCACGTGACCGACCACATCGGCGACGCCCTGACCATCGAGGAGATCGCCGACGCGGTGGGCGTGAGCCGGCGCACCTTCTCGCGCGCCTTCGCCAGGCACGCGCAGGTGACGCCGTCGGTGTTCGTCGACCAGGTGCGCATCGACGTCGCCCGCAAGCTGCTGGAGGAGACCGACGTGCCGCTCAAGACGGTGGCCTTCCGCTGCGGCTTCAGCAGCGCCGCCCAGATGCGC
>Ga0209646_1000384_pt1 | contig 28428 bp, 24 predicted proteins | sample AraplaL_Col_mTSA_FD_184259 | JGI IMG/M metagenome (GOLD analysis project Ga0209646, IMG submission 184259) | Arabidopsis root microbial communities from the University of North Carolina, USA - plate scrape CL_Col_mTSA (SPAdes) (version 2) | ecosystem: Host-associated > Plants > Roots >...
CGCTGTGCACTTTCATCAAACGTCCACACTTATCGACTGTTAATTTTTAAAGAACTTTATTCGGTACTGCGTTTGCTGCGAAGCGTTGTGTCCGTCAGCGAAGAAGAAAGAGTATGAAGCGTTTAGACCGTTTCGTCAACCCCTTCTTATTTTCTCGTTTCACTCAGCAACATGTGCTGTGTTCTGCGAGGGGGCGAACTATAGCAAAGCGCCCGGGGGTTCCGCAAGAGCTATTTACGGGAACACGAATGATTTCACCAGTGTCAGTTCGCCAGCTGCGCGCATCGGTACTTGATAGGTTTGCAGCCTTTCGCGCGGCGTGCCTTCATTGGTGATGATGGAGACTCGCGCGACGGTGAGCGTGGACGTGTCCGCGCCGCTGCCGAAGTAATTGACGTAGACGTGATAGTTCCCCTTCTGCGGCGAGGCGCTGGAAAAGATCTCCGGCCCGTAGCCGGTCGTCACGTCCACATCCAGGGCCGAGCCGTCTTGTAATACGCGATTGCCGTACCAGGCGTGGCCGCCGTCCGGCGTCACCACATGAAGATCGAGATCGGTGCCGGCGCTGTCCCAGGACAGCACCACCCGCAAGCGCGCCTGCGTTTTCCCCTGATAGCTGTCGACAAACTGCGCGCGGGCGCGGCTCTTGCCGTCCGGCGCGCGCACCTCCACACTATTAGAGCCGCTGCCGAAACCATACGGCCGGCCGTACGTGCCATCCTCCGCCACTTCCAGCGGCATCGCCACACCATTGACCACCAGCGTGGCTGGCTTGCCTTTGGGCGCGCCGGCGATGCGGCCGCGTATCTGCGCCGTTTCGCTCTGTCCCGGCTGCAGGCTGACCGAGGCCGCGGGGTAATGCACCGGTTGCGTATATTCCTCGCGCGCGCCAGCGGAATTGCGCCAGCCGCCCTTGGGCGAATCGATGGTGACCTGGGCCTGCGCCCAAAGCGGTAATAACATTAACAATAACCAGCGCAGATTCATGCTCAGTACCTGAAGGTTTTGACGAGGGTAAGCTCGCCGATGCCGCGCAAGGGCACGACAAACGATTCGCGCCGCTCGCGCGGGGTGTTCTCATTGAAGACCAGCGTGATGCGGCTGGTGATGACGGGCCTCTGCCGCGTGTTCTCGTCGAAGTGATAGCCGTCGGCGCCGAAGTTGCCCCAGTAGTTGATCCACACCTGATACAAGCCGTGCATCGGCGACGTCATCACGAAGTTCTCCGGCCCCGGCCCGTCGACGGTGTCAGGATCCAGGCCGCCGCCGTTGCTCAGCGCTGGCTGTCCAAAGAACGCGTGCTGGCCGTCCGGGGTGATCACGTGCAGGTCGACCTCCGCCTGGCTGTCGTCCCACGCGGCGATGATGCGTATCATCGGCTGCGGCTTGCTGCGGTCTGCCTCATAAAACTGCACGCGCTTGACCGCTTTGCCGTCCGGCGAGCGGATCTCCACGCTGTTGGAACCGGAACCGAACGAATACGCGCGGGCGTACTTCCCATATTCATCGGTGTACAAAGGCGTCGGATTACCGTTGACCACCAGCTTATGGAAAGCCCTGCCCTTGCCCACTTTATCAAGCTGGCCCTGGATCATGCGCCGTCCACGTTGCGCGCCACGGTCCACCAGCGCGTATGGGTAGTTGACCGCAAGCTCCTCCGAGCGGTCGGTCAGGCCGGCGCGGTTCCAGCCGCCTATCGGTGTGGTCATGCTTGTGTCCTGCGCGTGCGCCAGCTGGCATGCCAGCAGCAGCGCGGCGGCGTTGAGCAATCGGATGCGGGAAATCACAGCGTCTCCAGGTTAAGGTCGACCAGCCGGCGCGCCAAGCGCTCGACATAGTCTTCATCCTGGCCGCGCGGGTGACGGCGCAAACCAAGATGCAGGTATTCATGGGCCAGCGTGATGCGGTCTTCGCGCGTGGTCAACGGGCGCATGAAGATGCGGTTGCGCGATTGCTCCGAGTACGGCGCACCGGAGGCCAGCGCGCAGACCAGCGGCGGCTGCGGCGGCGCCTCGTATCCGTTCTCGCCCAGCAGCACGCGCTGCCAGCGTGGCAGGGCGCGCGCCAGCCACTCTTCGTTCTGCGCCAGACGCTTGCAGCGCACCCCGGCGTTGCCAGCGGTGCTCAACGCGCCGCCGGGATAAGCCGCCGCCAGCAGTTCATCGTAATGCTTGCCTTGCTTCGCCTGCCGGACCGCCTCGGTCCACGCCAACGTGCCTTCGGATGGCAGGTTGGTGTGATATCGCACCGGCACGCCGTCGACAATCAACTGGTCGGTCCAGCGTGCGATGGCCAGCGCCGCCGGCGTGGCGGGGCTGGGACTGACACGCTGCGTCGCGCTGCTGTCGGCGATCTGCTGGCAGCCGGCCACGCTCTGCGCGTTCTGCCGCAGATAGCTGCGCGCTGCGATGGCCAACGCCTTGGCCGCTTCCGGCTCGTCGGCGCTGGCTTCGCGGTCGATCACCCGCGCCACGTATTCATTGACACCGAAACGGCCGCGCAATTGCGGACGGCCGTCAGCGCCGGTTTGCAGCATCATCTCGCCCGCACTGCGCAAGGCCAGGGCCTTGCCGTTTTCGAAGCGCACCTGGAAGCGGCCATTGAGCGGCCCCGCCGCAGCCGGGCCATCCGCACCGCGCACGCTGCTGATCGGATAGCGCTTGAAGTAATCGACGACGACGCAGCCGCTGTCCTCGGCCGCCTGCACCGGCGGCAGATTGGCGGCCAGTCGTGGCGCCCACTGCTGCAGCACGTTGCTGCTGCCGCCTGCGCCACCGAACCACACTGGCGTGCCGTCGGCCAGCCAGCCCGCCGCGCCGCCGAGGCGTTCGCGCTCCTTGCCCGCTTGCGTGGGCTTATGCCAGGAATAGGTCTTCACCCGCAGCTGGCTGCCGAACCAGCGCGCGGTGCCGGCGCCTCGGCCATCCAGCACCACGCGCAGCAGCGCCGCCCCGGCATCGGCGCGGCTGGCGGCCGGTATGCTGGACAGTGCGCGCAGCAGGCTGTCGAGCCGCACCAGCCGTTCCGGTGTCAACTGCGCGAGATCGGCCAGCCATGCGAGCTCGCCGGAGGGAGCCGCGCCAAGACGGCGCGTCCAATAATCCCGCCACGATGCCGGCGCGATCATCAACCGGCGCGGCGAAAAGAACGGCCCGCAGGACTGGGCCAGCGCCGCATCGCGGCTTACGCTCTGCCCAGCCTCGCAGCAGTAGACTTCTTCCGGATCGCGGCCGCCGCACCGATAGTCCGGCATCGGCACATGGCTGTCGTCCGCGTAGATATAGACGAACAGCTTCCACAAGCTGGCCAGCGGCACCTGGCGGCTGCCGTCGAATGGCTGCGGCGCCGGGCCGCCCTGGCGCAATTGCAGCACCTCCGTTTTCCCGTCGCGCCACCAGGCCACATCCAGCGACGCCGCCCGCGACGACACGGCCAGCGGCTGCACGGCCAACAAGGCCAATACAGCCGCCGGACGCAGCATGCGGGAAAGCGCCGGCTTTCGCATCATTCCACCTTCAACGCGCGCATGGTCTTGCCGCCACCTTCCAGCGCCTTCTGCTCCGGCTGATACATGCGGTGGAAGCGGGTCGGCGGCAGCACGTAGCTACCCTTTTGCGCAAAGCGCAGCAGGTGGCGCACCGTTACGGCCTCCTCCAGCGGATCGATCGGCACCGCGTAACCGTCGCGGCGCTCGGCATGACGCGCGCGCTCCAGCGGCGTCGGTTTTTCACCCGCCATCACCATGCCCCAAGTGCTCGATTCGACCATCGCGCCAGGCGGCAGCGCCACTTCCAGCAAACCAAAGCGATGTTTGGAGCCGGGTGCAGGTTTCAGCGTGATTTCATCCAGATACAGTTCGGCGGTGCTGAGCGCCTCGCCCGGCTTGACCAGCTCCGTGGTGTAGCCGTCCTTACCCTGCTTCATGCGCAGGATGCGGCGCTCGACGGTGACCGGCAAGGTGGAAGCTTCCGCTGCGCGGCTGTCGTACTGCACTACGGCCACCGTGCCCGCAGGCGCGGCGCCCGATGCCGCCGCCAACTTGAGCTGCTCAGGCAGGGCCTTGGCGTCGTTCCAGCGCCAGACCGGCTGGCCGCCGCGGCTTTCAACTTTTTGCCAAGAGCCGTCCAACGCTAGCGCCGGCGCCTTGCCGAACGATGCGCCGCCCAGTTTTTTCTGCACCCACAACAGCGTCATCGAGCGGTCCAGCGTCGGCATATCCGCGCGAACGCTGGCCAGTATCGCGTCGGCCTGCGATGCCGGCACTTCACCTGCCAGCATCAGCAAGGCTTGCGCCACCGGCGCCTTCGACGAGCGCAACACGCTCCACGCGGCGGTGACCTGCTGCTGCAGGGCCGGCGGCAACGCCACACCGTTTTGGCTTGCGACCACCGACGTCAAGCCAAACGCCATCGCCTGCGCCTCACGGTCATCACCGGCGCCGAGCAGCAGGCTGCTTGTATCGCCGCCCGCATGCGGCTTGCCGGCCAGCGTGACGGAGGCCATGTCGTCGACCAGGCCCGAAGTCAGAGTCTGGGTGGGCAGGCCGATGTCGCGGGCTATCCACAGCACCAGCGCGCGGTCGATCGGCGCATCCTTCAGGCCCTGTTCACTGTACACGGACAGCAGGCTATTCCAGTGCGCGGCCGGCAGCTCGATGCGCAATGCACGCGACGCATACCAGTCCGCGTAATAGGCGTAGCCGGTCATCAGTGCGCTGCCTGCCGTGGCGTTGCCCCACCAGCCGAAGACCGCGTTGGGTCCGGCCATCGCCACCAGTCGCAGGCGCTGCGCGGTGAGCGTGGCTTGCAGCCGCTCGCGCAACTGCGCGGCGTCCGCCGGCATGCTTTGCAGCGCCAGCGTCAGCGGAATCAGGCGGCTCGCGGTCTGCTCCACGCAACCATATGGATACTCGATCAGGTCATCGGCGATGCGTGCGAAGTGGCTGGCCGCGCCCTGCGCGAACGAGACGCGGATATTGCGCGCATCGGCCGGCAGCTTGAATGCTGTCTCGGCGCCGTTCAGCGGCAACGTCAGCGTGCGGGGGCTGAGCCAGGCCGCAGGCAGGGTTTGCATCGTGGTGTCCAACGCGTCGACCAGTTTGCCGTCCTGCTTGAGCTCCAGGCGCAAGGCGCCGGAAACCGCCGCCAGTGGGAACTCGACATAATTGACGCCAGGCTTGACGCTCAGCTTCTCGGTCTTCGGCTGCGTGCCGCCGGACAGGATCACCTCCAGCGTCTGCGCAGCGCTGGTCTGGTTGAACACCGCCACCGTAGCGCGTGGCGCGTCGCCGGCACGCATCCAGTCGGGCGCGGTCCACTTGGCGTAGAAGTTCTTGTCCGAGCGCAGATAGCCGGTGCGCTGACCCACGCGCCCTTGCGCATCCATCGCGCGGCCGGTGATGCGCCAACGGGTCAGTGCGTCCGGCATGGTGAAGCTGATGCGTGCATTGCCGTCCGCATCGGTCTTCAGCGACGGCGCCCAGTAAGCCGTGTCGATGTTGTCGCGGCGCGGCCGCTCCAGCACCTTGACGCCGCGCTCATTGTAGTTGTGGCGCGCCGGCGCACCGCCGCTGCGGCCTTGCGCCATGTCGTAGCTGATGAACGACAGGCTGGCCGTGGTGCGCACATTGTTGCGGCGCGGATGGTAGAAGAAGTCGCCGATCTCCGGCGCGATCTCCGGTTGCAGCACGTAGATCATTTCGTCGACCACGCCCAACGCCACCATGGTGCTCAGCGGCTTGCCGTCCAGCGTGGCCTTGACGTCCAGCGTCACCTTCTCGCCGGGCTGGTAGACCTCCTTGTCGGTCTTGAACTGCAGCGCGATGCGCGGCTCAATCACCTGCAGGCCGGCGTTCTCGAACACGAAGTCGCCATTGCGGGTATAGGCCACCGAGAAGGTCATGTTTGGGCCATGCTCCTCCTTCACCGGTATCCGCACGCGCCACTGCTTCGGTCCCACGCGCTGCGCCTTGTACCAGTCGGCGCTGCCGGCCATCAGGCCATATTGTTCAACCTTGTCGCGCTCCAGCGTGAGCAGCGCCTGGTCCACCTTGTCGGAGAAGGTGATCAGCGCCTCGGCCGTATCGCCCGGACGATAGCGCGCGCGGTCCAGCACAATCTCGATGCTGCCCGGCGTGGCCTGCACGCCGTCGCCGCTGACCCAATGGCTGGCCGCCGCCAGCAGGTTGCCGCGCTCGTCGCGCAGCGACAGCTGGTAGGAACCGGAATCCGGGAAGGTCACGTCCCATCCCTTTGCGGCCGGATCGAAGGCGCCGGACGTCTTGGTCTGCCGCTCCAGCTGCACCATCTCCCAGCGTACCGGGCGCGCCGAACCCTGGCCGTCGGCCAGCAGGTCGAAATGCACCTTCTGCCCCGGATCGGAGAACTGGCGCGAAGGCTTCAAGGTGTAGGTGGTGCTGGAACGTTCGATCATCAGCTCGCGCGTGACCTTGACGCGATAGGCCGCGCCGTCGGTGGCCAGCACGGTCAGGATGTAGCGCGAAGAATCGGCGGCCGGCGGCAGCGAGAAGTCCACATTGCCGCTGCTGTCGCTGACCACTTCCTCAGTCTTGAGCGACACGGGGAACAAGCCGCTGTAACGCAGCTCGCCGTCCACCATGCTGTTTTGCTGGCTGCGCAGCGACAGCGTCATCGAGGCGTTCTTCACCGGCTTGCCGTCCGGGTAGCGCAGCGAGATGCTGCCCTTGACCGCCTCGCCGGTCTTGAACTCCGGCTTGGATGGCTGGATGTTGATCTCAAAGTGAGGCTTGATGTACTCGGCCACGCGGAAGGCCGCGCCGTAGACGCCGTCCTTGTAGGTGAAGCGCAGCTCGTAGCCGCCGGCGGTGGCCTGTTCCGGCAGGCGGAAGCGCGTATCGGCACCGGTATCGCCCGACAGCTGCAGCGTTTGCGTCAGCAGCGGCGTGCCGTTCGGATCGAACACGGTCAGGCCAATCGGCGCCGCCGCGGCAGCCTGTGAGGCGCGCGCCGACGTGAACTCCCGTCCCATAAACTTGACATTGACCTCGTCGCCGGGCCGGTACAGCGGCCGGTCGGTGACGGCATACAGCTTGGTGTTATAGATCTCGCTGTCGTAGTAGAAGTTCTCGGACACGAACACGCCGCCGGCGCGGTCCTCGCCCAGCACATAGGTGTGCTCAGGACTGCCACGCTCCATCGACGCCACACCGTCGGCGCCGGTGGTGGCCGATTGCAGCACGCCGGTGCCGTCGGTCCAGGCCACATTGGCGCCGGCGACGGCGGCGCTGTTGTCGCGCCGCGCGGCCCACACCAGCATCTGGCCGGACGACACCTTGGTCACGGCCATCGTGTCCGACACAAACACCAGCGTGGTGGCGCGATGCTGGCCGATGATGGCTTCAACCAGATACAGGCCCGGTTTGCGTTTGCCGAGCGGGATCATGACGTTGCCGGCGCCGGGGACGACGAAGTCGCTGCTCGATCCGTCGAGCTTCACGCCCTTGGGCGGCGCGATCGGCGCGGCTTGCCAGATCGGATAGCGGAAGCTGTCCACCAGCTCCATGCCCTTGATCGGTTTGTACTGCGGATTATTGACGAACACCGTCGGCCGGCGGATCGCGTCATTGGTGGCCAGCTTGGGATGTTCACTGGTCACCGAGAGGCGCGCTTCGGCCGAGAACAGCTTGCGCCAGAAAAGGCGCGACTGCTTCCACCAGCTGTCCCACAAGAAGCTCAGCGTGTTGGCCAGACCCTCGCCCTGGAAATTGCCCTCCACCTGGATGCGGTGCAGGTTGGGCTGCTTCTTCAGGAAGGCCATCGGCTCGGGCACGCGGTACAACACGATGTCGGCGCCGGAATAGGCTTCGAGATTCATGCGGCCCATGTCGCGCCCCGGCACCTCAAGGCGCACGCGCGCCTCGTCGGCGCTGCCATAAGTGGCGTCGGACAGCAGGAAGAACGGCTCGCCCTTGAACGGCGTGTAATAGCTCGGCTCCGGCTGCGCCACGGCGCTTCCGATCAGGAACAGGGACAGCACACTGGCGAGCAGCAGCTTCATGAAAGAAATGACAGCCGGAATACACCGGCGAAATTGGGATTGTTGGACGCAGGTTGCCACCGCGTGTCCTTCCAGGTCGTGAGTTGTTTGATATCGACGGTCCGCAGACCATTGTCGTCGGGGGTAACGGTGCCGGTGTGGTAGGCGATGCTCGCCCCCATCCAGACCATCAGGTGTTGTTCGTCGCCCTGGTCGAAGAACAGCAGGTCGCCGGGCATGGCCTGGCTGATTTCGCGCGCGACGAAGCGGCTGTTGTGCTGCACCAGCGCCAGCGCGGTGACGAAGTGGCCAACCGTGCCGCCGGTCTGCACCCAGCGGTTGCGCAGCGCGGCCTGGCTGGCGTCGAGCTCCAGTTCGGGCGGCAGGCGGCGGTCGCTGGCGATGCCGTTGGCGCGCAGCCAGCGCGCGTCGTGCACGGCCAGCGCCTCGTTGACGGCGAAGCGCACCAGGCCCGCGCAGTCGCGGTGGGTCCAGCGCGGCGACGGTCCGCGTTCGATCTGCGCCGTGACGATGCGCAGCATCCACGCCTGGAAGGCGCGGCTCTGCGCCTGCGACAGCCGTGTGGTCGCCTCCTCGCCCTGGCGCAAGGCCCAGGCCGGGGACGCGGCCGCCGCGCCGGCGCACGCCAGCCAGCGCAACGCGGAACGCCGTTGCATCATCGCTGGGCCGCTTGCCATTCCAGCGTTTCCCATGCGGTGCCACTGGCCGGCAGGCGCTTGAGCACCATGCGGTACGGCGGATACTTCTTCAGCGCGGCAAGGCGCGGCGCCAGATGTTCATTGGCCGCGGCACGCAGCACCGGCTCGTGAGCGGCCGGCAGCGTGTCGTAGGCTTCGCGCTCGATCAGCTGCGCCAGCGAGGCCGGCGCGATCAGGCCCACCGTGTGGCCGGCATCCGGCAGCAAATCGGAGGCGGCGGGCGCCTGCTTGCGGCGTACCGCCAGCACCTGGTCCACCAGCTTGCCGTCGGCGGAGAACACCACCGTGTCGCCCGCCACCGCCAGCGCCGGCTTGGCCTCGCCCATCGCGGTCGCCACGGTGCGCTCCCAGCGCGTGACGCCTTTCGCTTCGGTCTTGCGGACCGCGTCCTTGCCGCCGATGGCCGCCGTGAACAGGCTGCCGTACAGCGCCTCGCCGCCCGCTTTCGCCTGGCGCGTGGCCACGAACACCGGCGTATGCAAACGCGATCCGCCGTACCAGCAGGCGGCGGCGGGGCCTTGCAGCTGGGTTGCCAGCGGCAGCACCGGTTCGGAGGTCTTGCCGCTCATTTGCTTGAGCATAGGCTGCAGCGCGTCCCAGTCCACCGGTACGCTGAAGCAGGCGCTCGGATCGTGCGGCAGCACCGGCCACAAGGCGGAGTTGTCGTAGCCGCCCTTGTGCAGCTTGTCCGCGTTGACCAGCACCTCGGAGCGCCACGCGCCCTTGCTGAAATCGAAGCGCAGCGCCTCCAGCGCGCCGAAGAAAGGCTGGTAGCCGAAGGACAGGAAGTCCGCCTTGACGGCGATGCTGTGGCCATCGGGCGCCGCCTGGTCCAGATGGAACTGCGGGTGGAAGATGTTCTGCTTGGACTGGTCCGACGCCAGCAGGCTGGCGACTGTTTTACCGGCCGCGCTGTCGGCGCTCTTGCCCTGGGCGCCGCCATACAGCATGCCGGGATGCGACAGGATCACCAGCCGCTGGCCGTGCGCGGCGAACAGCATGGTGCGGTTGTAGGCGTAGTTGAGCGCATACACCGGCACTTGGTCGCCATCGACGCGCAGCTCGCCGGCCACGCTCATTTGTGTGTCCTTGAGCGCGACCTTGCCCGCCTCTTCCAGCAAGCGTGTCAGCTGGTTGCGCGAGACGGCGATGGCGAAGTGCTTGAGCGAGCCGTCGGCGTCGCGCCACAGCGCCACTTCCGCCGGCTGGTCCAGCACCATGCGCAGCAGCTGGTCGCCCCAACCCAGTTCATGTTCGTAGGCGATGCGCCGCAGGCTGCCCTTGAGGCCCAGCCGGTCCTCGCTTTGCTCGTAGTAGAACAGGAATTCCTCGCGCAGCACGTCGCGCGCCAGCGGCACCGTCAGCAGGTCGCGCGGTAGCGACGACAGGCTCTTGGTCATCACCAGCGCGTCCGGCCGGGACAAATCCAGCTTCAAGCTGTTGACGTCCCCCATGAGATTCCAGCCCAGGAGCCGGTAAGCGGCTACCGCGGCCAGCACCACCGCGCCTCCGGCGAGCGATCCGACCAGTATTTTTTTATTCATGGACGACGATTGCCAAGTTAGTAATAATTTATAAATAATAACATGCCAACTCAGCAACCAAGAGCACGCGTGGTACGAAAGCGTAAAATAGCGGTTTCGCCGATCCGAACACCCGCCATGTCCATCCTGCTCACCACCCTCAACGCCCGCTACACCCACGCCTCGCTGGGCCTGCGCTATCTTCTGGCGAACATGGGCGAGCTGCAGGAGCAGACACGCCTGCAGGAATTCGTCATCGGCGCCAAGACCACCGAAATCGTCGAACGCATCCTGGCGCACGCACCGAAGATCGTCGGTTTCGGCATCTACATCTGGAACGTCGAGGAGACCACCAAGGTCGTCGCCATGCTCAAACGCGTGGCGCCGCACGTGACCGTGGTGCTGGGCGGGCCGGAGGTGTCCTACGAATCGAACGAACAGGAAATCGTCAAGCTGGCCGACTACCTGATCACCGGCTGGGGCGACGTCACCTTCCCCAAGCTGTGCGGCGAAATCCTCAACGGCCCCAAGCCGCTGATGAAGATCCACGCCGGCGTGCAGCCGCCGATGGCCGAGATCAAGCTGCCCTACTCGCTCTACACCGACGACGACATCAAGAACCGCACCATCTACGTGGAAGCCTCGCGCGGCTGCCCGTTCAAGTGCGAGTTCTGCCTGTCTGCCCTGGACAAGACGGCGTGGCCGTTCGCGCTCGACCACTTCCTGGCCGAGATGGAGGCGCTGCACGCGCGCGGCGCGCGGCTGTTCAAGTTCGTCGACCGCACCTTCAACCTGAATATCAAGACCAGCCTGAAGATCATGCAGTTCTTCCTCGATAAGCTGGAGGCGAATCCGGACGATCCGGTCTACGCCCACTTCGAGCTGGTGCCGGACCACCTGCCGGACGCACTGAAAGAGGGCATCAGCAAATTCCCGCACGGCGCGCTGCAGTTCGAGATCGGCATCCAGAGCTTCAACCCGGCGGTGCAGACGCTGGTCAGCCGCAAGCAGGACAACCAGAAGGCCGCCGACAACATCCGCTGGCTGACCGACCACTCCAACGCCCACATGCACGTGGACCTGATCGCCGGCCTGCCCGGCGAGACGGTGGAGAGCTTCGCCGAAGGCTTCAACAAGCTGTGGGCGCTCAATCCGCACGAGATCCAGTTCGGCATCCTCAAGCGCCTGCGCGGCACGCCCATCATCCGCCACACGCAGGAATACGGCCTGGTGTTCGAGCCGTACGCGCCCTACACCATCCTGGCCAACCGCGACATCGACTTCCCGACCATGCAGCGCCTGGTGCGCTTCGCGCGCTACTGGGACCTGGTGGCCAACTCCGGCCGCTTCGGCCACACGCTGCCGGTGCTGCTGGGCGACGACGCCTTCGGCCGCTTCATGGCCTTCTCGGACTGGCTGTACGCGAACACCGACGCCACCCACCGCATCGCGCTGGAGCGCCTGGTGGCGATGGTGGCCAAATACCTGCACAGCCAGGGCATGGACAAGGAGGCCGCCGAGGCGCTGCTGGCCAGCGATTACGCCGGCGCCAAGCCCAAAGCCGCCGAGACGCCGGCGCCCAAAAGGCAGGCCCGCCGGCTGGCCGCGTGAGCGGGGCCGCCGGGTCCCACACAAGCACAGGTGGCGGCCAGGGCCAAACTCCCTTAAACTGACGCAATGCCTATCGCCAAAGAGCCCACTCTCACTCTCAATCCCGGTGCCGCCAAGGGGCCTTCGGTCGCCGCCGGCGGCACCTGGCAAGTGCACGCTCTGGCCCAGGGCAAGACCATGGCCACCATGACGGCGATGATCAAGACCCTCAAGGCCGACGGCGTCAAATGGGACCTGACCGCGATCGACAGCATGGACCACATCGGCGCCCAGCTGCTGTGGAACGCCTGGGGCAAGACCCGCCCGGCGGACCTGCAACTGGCGCCCGGCCAGGAAGAATTCTTCAGCCGCCTCGAATCGACCGGCAAGCTGGAACTGCCGGCGGCCCGCCCGCAGCGCCTGACGTGGGTGATGAAGCTCGGCTTCGCGATGCTGCTGTTCTTCGAGCACCTGATCGCCCTCACCTCGCTGATCGGCCAGGTGGTGCAGGAACTGTGGCGCTTCGCGCGCGCACCGCTGCGCGGTCCGTGGAAGGAAATCTCCGCAAACATCTTCCACGCCGGCTTCCAGGCGCTGGGCATCACGGCGCTGGTCGGCTTTTTGATCGGCGTGGTGTTCTCCTACCTGTCGGCGCAGCAGCTGCGCAACTTCGGCGGCGACATCTTCCTGGTCAACCTGCTCGGCATGAGCATCATCCGCGAACTGGGGCCGCTGCTGGCGGCGATCCTGGTGGCCGGCCGCTCCGGCTCCTCCATCACCGCGCAACTGGGCGTGATGCGCGTGACCGAGGAGCTGGACGCCATGCTGGTGATGGGCATCTCGCACGGCTTCCGCCTGATCATGCCCAAGGTGCTGGCCCTGGCCATCGCCATGCCGCTGCTGGTGATCTGGACCGACACCATCGCGCTGTTGGGCGGCATGGTGTCGGCCAAGGTGGAGCTGAACCTGTCGCCGCAATACTTCATCCTCAAGCTGCCGGACGCGGTGCCGCTGGCGAACTACATGATCGGCCTGGGCAAGGGCACGGTGTTCGGCATCCTGATCGCGCTGGTGTCCTGCCACTTCGGCCTGCGCATCAAGCCGAACACGGAAAGCCTGGGGCGCGGCACCACCACCTCGGTGGTCACGGCGATCACCGCGGTGATCCTGGCCGACGCCGTGTTCGCGATCGTCTTCAGCGGCGTGGGGTTCTGATGGCCAATCAAGCACTCGTCCCCGAAAAAGTCTGCGGCCCCGGCACCGGCGAACTGACGCTGGACGGCAGCGTGCCTATCGTCGAGATCACCGGCCTGTGGACCAAGTACGGCCGCACCGTCGTGCATCAAGACTTGAACCTTGAAATCGAACAGGGCGAAATCCTGTCCATCGTCGGCGGTTCCGGCACCGGCAAGACCACGCTGCTGCGCCAGATGCTCGGGCTGGAGACGCCGGCGCGCGGCTGCGTGCGCGTGTTCGGCGAGGACATCAGCGAGATCGGCTCCGACCAGCTGCAGCAGCTGCGCAACCACTGGGGCATGCTGTTCCAGCAGGGCGCCTTGTATTCGGCGCTGACGGTGTTCGAGAACATCGCCCAGCCGATGCGCGAACTGGGCACCCTGCCCGAGGACCTGGTGCGCGACGCCGTGCTGCTGAAGATGAACATGGTCGGCATGGGCCCGGAGCACGCCAACAAGATGCCGTCCGACCTGTCCGGCGGCATGGTCAAGCGGGTGGCGCTGGCGCGCGCGCTGGCGCTCGAACCGCGCCTGCTGTTCCTCGACGAGCCGACCGCCGGCCTCGATCCCGACCTGTCCGAAGCCTTCGTCTCGCTGATCAAATCGCTGCACCGCGAGCTGGGGCTGACGGTGGTGATGGTCACCCACGATCTCGATACGCTGTTCGCCCTGTCGACCCGCATCGCCGTGCTGGCCGAAAAACATGTGATCGCGCTTGGCCCGCTGCGCGACCTGCTGACCATCGACCACCCGTTCATCAAGGAGTTCTTCCTCGGCGACCGTGGCCGCCGTGCGCTGGAAGCGCTGGACGAAAAAACCAATACGGAGCACCACTGATGGAAAACCGATCCCACGCCCTCACCACCGGCTTCTTCACGATCACGCTGCTGATCGCGGCCATCCTGTTCGGCCTGTGGTTCAACCGCGACCGCGTCGAACGCGTCCCCTACGTGATCGCCACCGCGCAATCGGTGCCGGGCCTGAACCCGCAGGCGCCGGTGCGCTACCGCGGGCTGGAAGTGGGCAAGGTGGGCAGCATCGCCTTCGATCCCAAGGTGGCCGGCCAGATCCTCGTCACCCTCAACATCAACACCGACGCGCCGATCACCAAGACCACCTTCGCCACGCTGGGCTACCAGGGCGTGACCGGCATCGCCTTCATCCAGCTTGACGACGACAAGGTCGGCTCGCCGCTGCTGGCCACCAACAGCGACACCCCGGCCCGCATTCCGCTGCGCCCCGGCTTCTTCGACCAGCTGGAAAAGCGCGGCAAGGAGATCCTGACCCAGTCCGAGGAAGTGACGCGCAAGCTCAATACGCTGCTCAGCCCCGAGAACCAGAAGACCATCATCGGCGCCTTCGCCGACGTCAGCGCCACCGCCAACGCCTACCGCGAACTGCCGTCCAAGCTGGAGCCGACCATCGCCAAACTGCCGGCGCTGGCCGATCAAACGCAGCACACGCTGAACTCCTTCAACACGCTGGCCAACGATTCGGACCGGCTGGTGAAAAACCTGCAGGCGCCGGACGGCCCGATCGCCCGCATCGCCGCCACCGCGGACCGCATCGGCGGCTCGGTGGAGGCGGTGGCCGGCGGCATAGAACTCGACACGCTGCCGCAAGTGAACTCGCTGTCCGACGACACCAAGGCCTCGATGCGCGCGCTGCGCAAGACCATGAACAAGATTAACGACCGTCCGCAAAGCCTGATCTTCGGTTCGCCCGGCACGCCGCCCGGCCCCGGCGAAGAAGGCTTTTCCGCCTCGTCCAAATAAGGATCACTGAGATGACTTCCGCCATCCGCAACGCCATCGCCATCGCCGCTGCCGCCGCCCTGCTGGGCGCCTGCGCCAGCAAGGGCCAGCCGACCGCGCAATACGATTTCGGCCCGCTGCAGCAAACGCCCGCCTCCGCGCAAGTGCCGGCCGCCATCGGCGCCCTGATCGTGGCCGACATCGCCGGCCCCAACGCGCTCGACACGGAACGCATGCAATACCGCCTGCTGTACGCGGACGCGCGCCAGTCGCGCCCCTACGCCTACAACCAGTGGACCGCCACGCCGTTCCAGCTGATGACCCAGCGCATGAAGGCGCGTATCGCGCAGGCCGGCGTGAAGGTGCTGTCGACCACCGATGCCGCCGCCAGCCCGACCGTGCTGCGCATGGAGGTCAACGACTTCGCGCAGAACTTCGACAGCGCCACCAGCAGCACCGGCGTGGTCGACCTGCGCGCCTCGCTGTTCCGCAACCACAAGCTGGTGGACCAGAAGACCTTCACCCGCAGCAGCCCGGCCCCGAGCCCGGACGCCGCCGGGGGCGCCCAGGCGCTGGCGGCCGCCACCGACGCCGTCACCGCCGACGTGCTGGCCTGGCTGGCGACCCTGCCGCCGCAGAAGGAATGACCGACAACACGCCAGCCGCGCCGGCGCCACCGCCGGCCGAGGCACCGGCCAGCAAGCCGTCGCCGTTCACGCGGGCGGCGCTGCTGGCCTACGTGCTGCTGATCGTCTACGCCAGCTGGTTCCCGTTCTCGGGCTGGCACAACCAAGGATTGTCGCCGCTGATCTTCCTGGAAAACACCAGCATGCCGCGCTACTGGACCAAGTTCGACGCCATCATCAACGTGGTCGGTTACATGCCGCTGGGGACGCTGATCGTCTACTCGCTGTATCCGCGCTTCAAGGGCATCGTCGCGTGGCTGATGGCGGCCGCCAGCGGTGTGCTGTTGTCCGGCCTGATGGAGGGCGTGCAGACCTACCTGCCGAGCCGCGTCTCGTCCAACCTGGACTTCTACACCAACGCCGCCGGCTGCGCGCTGGGCGCGGTGGTCGGCGTGCTGACCGTGCGCCGCCTGCTGGACCAGAGCCAGCTGCAGCGGCTGCGCCAGGCTTGGTTCGCGCCGCACGCCAGCCAGGGCCTGGTGCTGCTGGCGCTGTGGCCGCTGGCGCAAATGTATCCGCAAAGCTTTCTGTTCGGCCTGGGGCAGCTGCTGCCCATCCTGTCGGAGTGGCTGTCGCAGCTGCTCGACACCGAGATCGACCTGGCCAGCTATGTCCGCCCGGATACGATACTGACGGTGGAACAATACTGGCTGTCGGAAACCATCATCACCGCCTGCGGCATGGTGGGCGCGGCGCTGACGCTGCTGTGCCTGCTGCGCAAGCCGGCGCCGCGCGGGCTGTTGGTGGGCGCCATGATCGTTGCCGCCATCGTCGTCAAGGCGCTGGCGACGGCGCTGCTGTTCTCGCCGGAGAACGCCTTCGTCTGGGTCACGCCGGGCGCCGAGGGCGGCTTCCTGATCGGCGCCATCATGCTGGCCGGCCTGGCCTTCGCGCCCCATGTGGCGCAGCGGCGGCTGGCGGTGGCCACTTTGCTGCTGAGCCTGGTGATCGTCAACACCACGCCGGCCAATCCGTATTTCGTCGCCACCTTGCAGACCTGGGTGCAGGGCAAGTTCCTCAACTTCAACGGCGCGGCGCAGTTCCTGACCTTGCTGTGGCCCTTCTTCGCGGTATGGTTCCTGTGGCTGCCGTCCCACAAGCTCAATAAGCCGTGAGCGGGTATCATAGCGGCTATAATTTTCCCCGAGGTACAGCCATGAGCGATACTCCCTACTACAAACACCACGTCTTCTTCTGCATGAACAAGCGTGACGACGGCCGCAACAGCTGCGGCGACCACGGCGCGGAGACCGCGCAAAAGCACGCCAAGAAGCGCTGCAAGGAACTCAACATCAACGGCCAGGGCAACGTCCGCATCAACCAGGCGGGCTGCCTGGACCGCTGCGAAGAAGGCCCGGTGCTGGTGGTCTATCCCGAAGGCACCTGGTACACCTACGTCGACACCAGCGACATCGATGAAATCATCGACACCCATCTGGTGCAGGGCAAGGTTGTCGACCGTCTCAAAATCTGAACGCATTTCTACAGCTCATGAACAAGATCGAAAAATTCACCCTGGCCGGCGGCGCCGGTCAAATGGAAGGCATCCTCGACTATCCGAAGAGCACCCCGCGCGGCATCGCGCTGGTGGCCCATCCGCATCCGCTGTACGGCGGCACCATGGACAACAAGGTCGCCGTCACGCTGGCGCGCACCTTCGTCAACCTGGGCTATGTGGTGGCGCGCATCAACTTCCGCGGCGTCGGCGCCTCGGAGGGCGTGCATGACCACGGCCATGGCGAGACCGACGACATGGGCATCCTGCACGCGTGGATGACGGCCAAGTATCCGGGCCTGCCGGTGGCGTTGTCGGGCTTCTCGTTCGGCACCTTCGTGCAGTCGCAGCTGGCGCAGCGCCTGGCCGCCGCCGGCACGCCGGCCGAGCGCCTGGTGCTGGTCGGCAGCGCGGCCAAGAAGTGGGAGATGGCGCCGGTGCCTGCCGACACCATCCTGATCCACGGCGAAAACGACGACACCATCCCGCTGACCGACGTGCTGGACTGGCTGCGGCCGCAGGACATTCCGGTCATCGTGATTCCCGGCGCCGACCATTTCTTCCACCGCAAACTGCAGCACATCAAGGGCTGGGTCACGCAGCTGTGGCACCGCACGACCGATGTTGCCGAGACGGAAACGGACACCGCAAGCGCGGATTAAACCCCTATAATTCCCACGCCTTCAACTTTTCACCGAATAAAGCATCCCATGAAAAAAATTATCGCGGCACTGGCCACCAGTGTGATGTTGATGTCCGCCGCCGTCGCGCAAACCCTGCCGCCGCCGACCATCGCCGCCAAGTCCTGGCTGCTGCTGGACGCCACCAGCGGCCAGATCATCGCCTCGCAGGACCCGAACGCCCGCATCGAGCCGGCCTCGCTGACCAAGATCATGACGGCCTACGTCACCTTCGGCGCGCTGCGTGACAAGAAAATTGACCTGAAACAGATGGTCAACGTCTCCACCAAGGCCTGGAAGGTCGATTCGAGCAGCTCCAAGATGTTCATCGACCCGGCCACCCCGGTCAGCATCAACGACCTGCTGTACGGCCTGATGGTCCAGTCGGGCAACGACGCGGCCGTGGCGCTGGCCGAAGCGGTCGCCGGCGACGAGTCCGCCTTCGTGGTGATGATGAACAAGGAAGCCCAGCGCATGGGCCTGACCAACACCCACTTCGCCAACCCGCACGGCCTGCCGAGCCCCGAGAACTACTCGACCGCGCAAGACCTGTCGGTGCTGGCCAAGCGCGTGATCCTGGACTACCCGGAGTTCTACAAGATCGACTCGGTCAAGAGCTTCACGTACAACAAGATCACCCAGCCGAACCGTAACCGCCTGCTGTGGCTGGATCCAACCGTGGACGGCATGAAGACCGGCCACACCGAGGCGGCCGGCTACTGCATGATCGCCTCCGCGCACCGTCCGAACGGCGCCGGCGAGCGCCGCCTGGTGTCGGTGGTGCTGGGCACCTCGTCCGACCAGTCGCGCACGCAGGAAAGCCAGAAGCTGCTGAACTGGGGCTTCCAGAACTTCGACACGGTCAAGCTGTACTCCAAGGGCCAGGCCATCGCCACGCCGGAAATCTGGAAGGGTTCGAAGAACGCGGTCAAGATCGGCTTCGCCAACGACGTGCTGGTGACGGTGCCGAAGGGTGTTGCCGCCAAGATGAAGCCGCTGCTGGAGCGCAAGGATCCGCTGGTCGCGCCGCTGGCCGAGAACAGCCGCGTCGGTTCGCTGAAGATGATGGTGGATGGCAAGCCGCTGCTGGAACTGCCGGTGGTGGCGCTGGAAACCGTCGATCAAGCCTCGATCTTCGGCCGCGCCTGGGATTCGATCCGCCTCTGGCTGAAATAAACCCTGGGGGTCAAGTCTGACATTCGGACACGGGCTGTACCGTTGCGCTCGCTACGGAAGAGCTCGTGTCCGAATGTCAGACTTGACCCCAGTTGTTATTCATCATCCGCGTGGGTGTGCTGCAGCGACTCCTGCGCCCATTTGAAGGCCGCCTGGCCTACCGTGGCCAGCCCCTCCACATCCAGCTCCAGCTTTTCAGCGATCTCCAGCGCCCGCTGGACCTTGTCGCGTTCCAGCAGCATCACCATCATCAGGTAGGGCCCGTAGACGCCGTCGCTGTTGAGCAGCACGTCGCGGATGTCGTCCGACAGATGCATCTTGTCGACCAGGTTGGCCATCGGCACGCCGAGCAGCACGTCGAACAGCGACAGCAATCCCACCAGGAACAATTCGTCGCGCTTGGTTTGCGGCAGCTTGCTGCACGTCTCCATGAAGCGCGCGCGGGTCAGCGCCACTTCCAGCAGCGATTCGTCGCGCGCCGCGTTGGCGCCGCCGCCCAGCCGGAACATCGACACCGTCAGGCCCCGGTACAGCTGGTTGCGCCCCAGGACCATGAAGGCTTGCTGCAAGCTGGTCACCTTGGTGGTCTGGCCGTTGCTCGGCGCGTTGGCCCATTGCAGCACCTGATACGTCATGCCGGGATCGCGCTTGGCCACCTCGATCATGGCCGGCAGCTCGGCGTCGCTGCGCAGCAGGTTGAGCAGCTCGATCGAGGTCATGCGGCTCTGGTCGATCTTGGCGTCCGGATCCACCTTGTCGCTGGTGGTCAGGAAATGGCCCATGAAGTAGTTGCAGCCCCACGACAGGCACATGCGCTGCTCGTCCCAGGTCTCGACGCCGTCCACCGCCAGCTTCATGTCGGGATAGCGCATGCGCATCTGTTTGACCAGGGATTGGAAATCGGCCAGCGTGTGCTCGCCCAGCGACAGCATGGCGACGTCGCACAGCGCCAGCAGCGGCGCGTCGGCCGGGTCCAGGCTGATGCCGCGCAGCGCCAGCTTGCAGCCGGTCTGGCGCAGCGCCGTCATGCGGCCGGCGATCTGATCCACCGGCAGGTCGCCGGCCTGCTTGCGGTCCAGCAGGAAGACGGTATGCGGCGCCACCAGCGGCAGGTGGCGGTTGAATACCACCGCGTCCATGCTCAGCTGCACCAGCGCCACGCGGTTCTGCGCGAATTGCGGCAGGCGGGCGGCCACCAGGGTCTCGATCTGCACCGGCTCGGGCAGCGGCGCGCGGTTGCCGCCGAAGGGCACGGAAAAACGGTAGCCGCACAGGCGATGGCGCTCGTCGACGATTTCCGAGCGTACTACGATGGCCTCGGGGTCGCCCTCATGCATCGGCGCGGCCACGGGCGCGGCCGCCCGGGCGGGCGCGGCGGCCGGCTCCGGAGCGGCCTCCGGCTTGGATTTCAGAAACGATAAGAAGCCCACTTGCTTACCCTCCATCACCGTCTGTCTGAGTCGATCATACAACGAAAATCCCGGCGGAAAACGCTTGCCGCAGAAAAATTCATTTCCAGCCGAACATCAGGCGACATGCCTATCCTGCAAGCTTGTCGCTATAATCCCCGCCATCCTCCTCCACTGAAAGCGTCCCCATGAGCCACACTTCGCCGACCGACCTGACCTGTCCCGCCGTCGCCACCAGCCGGGGCGGACCGGCCCTGTCCCGCATCGTGGCCGGCATGTGGCGCATGAATGAATGGCGGATGACGCCGCAACAGCGGCTGGGCTTTATCGAGCAATGCCTGGCCATGGGCGTGACCAGCTTCGACCATGCGGACATCTACGGCGGCTACGGCGTCGAGGCGCTGTTCGGCGAGGCGCTGGCACTGCAGCCGTCGCTGCGCGCGCGCATGCAGCTGGTGAGCAAGTGCGGCATCAAGCTGGTGACCCCGGCGCGGCCGGCGCACACCATCCAGCACTATGACACCAGCGCCAGCCACATCATCGCCTCGGCCGAGCACTCGCTGCGCCAGCTGCGCACCGACCATCTGGACCTGCTGCTGATCCACCGTCCCGATCCGCTGATGGACTTCGACGAGATCGCCGGCGCCTTCGAGCGCCTGCGCGCGGATGGCAAGGTCAGGCATTTCGGCGTGTCCAATTTCAGCCGCCACCAGTTCGAGTGCCTGCACCGCCGCATTCCGCTGGCGACCAACCAGGTGGAGTGCTCGCCGCTGCATGTGGCGCCGATGTTCGATGAAACCTTCGACGGCCTGCAGGACCTGGGCGTGGCGCCGATGATCTGGTCGGCGCTGGCCGGCGGCCGCCTGTTCAGCCGCGACGACGCCGACGGCGCCCGCGTGCGCGCGGCGATCCAGCGGGTGGCCGACGAGCTGGGGCGCCCGTTCGGCAGCGTGGTGTATGCGTGGATCATGCAGCTGCCGAGCAGGCCGCTGCCGTTGACCGGCTCGGGCCGCATCGAGGCGGTGGCCGAGGCGGTGCAAGCCACCCAGTTCAGCCTGGGCCGCGAGCAGTGGTTCGCCATCCTGCGCGCCGCCCGCGGCCACGAGGTGGCGTAGGCGTCAGTCCGGGTAGACCAGCGGCGGCGCGATGCCGCGCCAGCCGCGCTTCCACGCCAGGTTCAGCGCCAGCGTGCCGGCGATGTAGACCGCGAAGAACAGCGCGAAGTACAAGGTGCGCAGCCAGGCCAGCAGGCCCAGGTTCACCAGCAGCACGACCAGCGCGGCCATGCTTTTCTTTTGCTTGGAACTGGGGAAGCGCACGGTCGACACCATCAGTCCGCCCACCGCGAACAGCAGCACCACCACCAGGCCGGCGTGCAGCGCGCTGGCGGCCGGGTCCGGCCAGGCCACCACCACCGAGGCCACGCAGGCCGCGCCCGCCGTGATCGGCATGCCGACGAAATAGCGCGGGTCGGTGCGGCCCACGCTGACGTTGAAGCGCGCCAGCCGCAGCGCGCCGCAGGCGACAAAGAAGAAGCTGGCGATGCCGCCCAGCCGCAGCAGCGTGGGCTCGTGCGCACCCAGCTGCACGAAGCCGTAGCAGTACAGCAGCAGGCCCGGCGCGCAGCCGAAGTTCATCACGTCGGCGATCGAGTCGAGCTGCATGCCGAACTCGGACGAGGTGTTGGTGGCGCGCGCCACCAGGCCGTCGAGCGCGTCGAACACGCCGGCCAGCACCAGCAGCACGGCGGCCAGGCGGTAGTCGTGGGCGGAGCCGATCATGGCGTTGTCGACCGAGATGACGATGCTGCCGAAACCGCAGGCGATCGACATCAGCGTGACCATGCTGGGCAGGGCGAACTTGGCGCGCTGCACGCGCGCGTGGTGTAATGGCTTCAAATTGGAGGCAATCAAAAAAGTACCGCGTGGTTCAAGGCGGGCGGCAAAGCGGCAAGCTTACCATTTTAACCGCATGCCCTCGTTGCTCCTACCGGATGCTGCCGAACCGAAATCTGACATAGAATTGGACCAGCCAGCCACAGGCCGGCGGCCCACCGCACAGGAGTTTTCATGGCTATTCACCGACGACGCAGCGCCCTCATCCTTCCAGCCCTGCTGCTCGCCATGCTGCTGTCCGCCTGCGGCGGCGGTGGCGGTGGCGCCAGCACCGCCACCACCGTCACCCCGCCCGACCTGACCCAGGCGCCGGGCGCGCCCGTCTTCACCGGCAACACCGCGCTGGACGGCTACAACTGGATCAACTACCGGCGCGCGCAGCTGGGCCTGTCCACGCTGGCGCGCAACGCCCGCATCGACGCCGCCGCCCAGGGCCATTCCGACTACCAGCGCCTGAACAACACCGTCACCCACGAACAGACGCCTGGCCTGCCCGGCTTCACCGGCGCCACGCTGCTCGACCGCCTGACCAACGCCGGCTACCAGGCCACCAAGCCGTACGCCATCGGCGAGGTCATCTCCGCCACCGGCAACGCCTCCGGCTTCTACCAGGCCGAGGAACTGATCACCGCGATCTACCACCGCTTCGTGATGTTCGAGCCGGTGTTCAAGGAAGTCGGCACGGGCGCGGCAACCACCAGCGCCAACTACACCTACTTCACCGCCGACCTGACCGCCGTGGCCGGCTACGGCGCCGGCCTGGGCGCCGGCCGCATCGTCAACTACCCGGCCGCCAACCAGACCGGCGTGCCGACCAACTTCTTCAGCGACAGCGAATCGCCCGACCCGGTGCCCAACCAGAACGAGGTCGGCTATCCGATCAGCGTGCACTCGGACACCATCCGCGAAGGCGTCGGCATCACCGTGCAAAGCTTCACGGTGGCGCCGCGCGGCGGCGCCGCGCTCAGCGTGCGCCTGCTCAGCCACGCCACCGACAGCAACACCGGCGAGACGGTGGCCGCCATCATCCCGCTGGCGCCGCTCAAGGGTGCCACCGTCTACGACGTCAGCTTCAGCGGCCTGGTGGCCGGCGTGCCGGTCACCCGCAGCTGGTCCTTCACCACGCGATGAACCCGGCCGACGACGAGGTGCTGCATGTGGCCGCCGGCCTGCACCGGCTGATGGGCGACTACACGCTGTACCTGAACATCGTGCGCAGTTTCCGCCAGCGCTACCGCGGCGCGGCGGCCGAGGCCGGCGCGGCGCTGGCGGCCGGCGACCGCGACGGCGCGCTGGCCATCGTCCACACGCTCAAGGGCGCGGCCGGCATGATCGGCGCGCAGCAGGTGGTGCGGCTGGCGGCCGCGCTGGAAGCGTCCGGCGGCGATGCGCCGCTGGCGCCGCTGGCGCAGGCGATGGAGCGTTTATTGGAGGAGACCGGCGCGCTGCTGGCGGCCGAGGCGCCGCGCGAGGTGCCGCCCGCGCCGGCGCGGCCGGTGCCGGGCGCGCGCGCGCTGGTGCGGCAGCTGGCGCGCCTGCTCGACGACGGCGACGGCGCGGCGATCGATGTGCTGGAACAGTCGGCCACGGCGCTGGCGGCCGGGCTGGGGGTGGCGGTGTTCGAACAGGTGACGGCGGCGGCCCACCAGTTCGATTTTGAGACGGCGCTGGCGCGGCTGCGCGACGGCGCGCCCTGAAGTCAGCGGGTGTATTCCTTTTCCTCGTCGAAGGCGTCGGCGCACTCCTTGTCGCAGAAGCGGCGCACATTGTCCAACGGTTTGTCGCAATACCAGCAGGCGCCCTTGGGAGGCAGGCTGTGGCGGGGGCGGGCGGCGGGCGCGGCCGCCGTGACGGCCGGCGCGACGCCGGCGCCGTCGTCCGGTACGCTCTCTTGTGTCGGTTCCACGATCGCCTCCTTTCCAGGCAAAGCACAGGTCAACGTTGCAAGATTACTTCAGCGGAATATCCCACGCATGAGAATTCTCAACGAATCCATGATAGCAGGTTCGGCGAGGCCGCCCGATGCGCCAATACGCCAAAAAACGACGCCATACAGACACGCGGCGCGCCCCGCCGAATGAGGAAATATTTTTTAATTGAAAAGTCGCGGATGATAGTGAGTCCAACAGGCAACATCGAACCGTGATTCGGGCAGGCCGGCGTTGGCAGCGTCGGCCAGAGTCCTTACAATCGTCCCATTCCCCCGCCGATCCGACGCCGCCGATAAACCGCCGCCATGACACCCGCGCCCGTCCCGCCCCGGCCCCACGCTCCCGGCGTGCGCGCCAGCCTGGCGCTGCTGGTGCTCGCCTGCGTGCTGCCGGTGGCGGTGGTGGCCGCCATGCTGATCGCCGACTTCTACCACCGCGAGCGCGCCCAGCTGATCGACGGCACCGTGGCGCGCGCCCGCGCCATCATCGCCGCCACCGACCGCGACATCGAGTCCACCCAGCTGGCCCTGCAGATCCTCAGCACCTCGTACCTGCTGCGCAACCAGGACCTGGCCGGCTTCCACCAGCGCGCCACCGGCCTGGTCGGGCAGCTCGGCGCCGACAGCATCGTGCTGCTCGACACCGACGGCACCTTGCTGCTGTCGACCCGCCGTCCCTACGGCGCGCCGCTGGCGCGGCTGGGCCGGGCGCCGCTGTTGCAGCGCATCCTGGCCGGCGGCCGGCCGGGCGTGTCCGACCTGTTCACCGGCCCGCTCAACGGCAAGCCCATCTTCAGCATCGGCGTGCCGGTGCGGCGCGACGGCGCCATCGTCATGACGCTCAACGCCATCTACACGCCGGAGCACCTGCAGCACGTGCTGGGCGAGCAGCAGCTGCCGGCCCAGTGGCGCGCCAGCATCCTCGACACCGACGGCCGGGTGGTCACCCGCAGCCACGAGCTGGCCACCTATGCCGGCCAGCAGGTCAGCCCCGCGCTGCGCCGCCAGCTGGCCGGCGCCAGCGAATCGGGCCTGGAGTCGCGCACGCTGGACGGCCAGGACGTGTACGTGGTCTACAGCCGCTCGCCGCGCACCGGCTGGACCGCCGTGCTGGGCATCCCGCGCGCCGAGCTGACCGCCCGGCTGTCCAGCACGCTGGCCTGGCTGGTGGCGGCCACCGTCGCCGCGCTGGCCGCCGGCCTGGGCCTGGCGTGGCTGCTGGGCGGACGCATCGCCCGCTCGGTGCAGGCGCTGGTGGCGCCGGCGCGCGCGGTCGGCGCCGGCGGCATTCCGGCCATCCCGCCCCTGCACTTCCGCGAGGCCAACCAGCTGGGCAACGCGCTGCGCGAGGCCGCGCTCAGCATGCAGCGGGCCCGCTCCGGCATGCGCGAGAGCGAACAGCAACTGGCGCTGGCGGCCAACGCGGCCCACCTCGGCATCTGGACCCGCGAGCTGCGCAGCGACACCATCTGGGCCTCGGACCAGTGGCGCGCGCTGTTCGGCTTTGGCGCCCACCAGCCGCTGACGCTGGACGCGATGCTGGCCAAGGTACACCCGGACGACCGCGCCGCCGTGCAGCGCACGCTGCAGGACACGCTGCACGGCGCGCCGCGCTACGACATGGAATACCGGCTGCTGCCGGCCGGCGGCGGGCCGCGCTGGATCGCCTCGCACGGCAGCGTCGAGTTCGACGAGCAGGGCCGGCCGCTGCGCGTGCGCGGCGTCTCGCTCGACATCACGGCGCGCAAGCAGGCCGAGCTCGAGCTGCAGCAAAAGCAGAAGGAGGTCACCCACCTGGCGCGGGTGGCCATGCTGGGCGAGCTGTCGGGCGCGCTGGCGCACGAGCTGAACCAGCCGCTGACGGCCATCCTCAGCAACGCCCAGGCGGCGCGGCGCTTCCTGGCCCAGCCGGAGCCCGACCTGCCCGAGGTGGCCGAGATCCTGATCGACATCGTGGCCGAGGACAAGCGCGCCGGCGACATCATCCAGCGCCTGCGCCGCCTGTTCGGCAAGCAGGACATGCCGCGCCAGCGGCTCGACGCGCGCGAGCTGGCGGACGGCGTGATCCGCCTGGTGCGCAACGACCTGATCCAGCACGGGCTGTCGGTGCGCGCCGAGCTGGGCGACGAACCGCTGGCCATCCAGGCCGACCCGGTGCAGCTGCAGCAGGTGCTGATCAACCTGCTGATGAACGCCTGCGACGCCCAGGCCGCGCCGCCGGCCTCGGACGGCGTGATCGTGCTGCGCTGCGCGCGCGACGGCGCTAACGCGCTGTTCAGCGTGATCGACCACGGCGCCGGCATCGCGCCCGATCTGCTGCCGCGCATCTTCGACCCCTTCACCACCACCAAGGCGCGCGGCATGGGGCTGGGGCTGTCGATCTGCCGCAGCATCGCCACCGCCCACCAGGGCACGCTGTGGGCGCACAACAACCCGGACGGCGGCGCCAGCTTCCACCTGCGCCTGCCGCTGGCGGACGCGCCATGAGCGGCCTGGTCCACCTGGTCGACGACCAGCCGGCCGTGCGCAAGGCGCTGGCGCGGCTGCTGGGCGCGGCCGGCTTCACGGTGCGGGCCTACGCCGGCGCCCAGGACTTCCTCGACGCGCTGGAAGACGGCGCCGGCGGCTGCCTGGTGCTGGACCTGTCCATGCCCGGCATGGACGGGCTGGCGCTGCAGCAGGCGCTGGCCGCACGCGCACCGCAGCTGCCCATCATCTTCCTGACCGGCCACGGCGACATCGACAGCGGCGTGCGGGCGATGAAGCTGGGCGCGGCCGACTTCCTGACCAAGCCGGTCGACGACGCGCGCCTGATCGCCGCCATCGAGGCCGCGCTGGAACAGCAGCGCCAGCTGCACAGCGCCGACGCCGAACTGGCCGACATCCGCCAGCGGCTGGCCACGCTGACCCCGCGCGAGACCGAGGTGCTGGAACTGCTGGTGGAAGGCCTGCTGAACAAACAGGTGGCGGCCGCGCTGGGCACGGTGGAGAAGACCGTCAAGGTGCACCGCGCGCGCGTGATGGCGAAGATGCAAGTGCGCTCGCCCACCGCGCTGGTGCGCCTGGTCGACCGCGCGCGCCGCGGCTGACCGCCCGCCACCAGGCTATTGGCCCAAGGTCCAATAGCCTCCCGGCGGCCGGCGCGCTATCGTGCGTTGATGGATATCTCTCTTCCCTGGGTGGCGGTGGTCGACGACGACGAAGCGGTACGGCGCGCGCTGCTGCGCCTGCTGCGCTCGGTCGGCATCGCGGCGCGGGCCTACGCCGGCGGCGCCGACTTCCTGGCCGCGCTGGACGACGGCCATCCCCGCTGCGTGGTGCTGGACGTGCACATGCCGGGCCTGTCCGGGCTGGAGGTGCAGGCGCGGCTGGCCGCGCTGGCGCCCGAGGTCGGCGTCATCATCATCACCGGCCACCAGACCGCCGCCGAGCAGGCGCAGGCGCAACTGCACCGGCCGCTGGCCTACCTGGGCAAACCCGTCGACGACCAGGCCATCCTGGACGCCATCGGCAAGGCCTGCACCAAGCCATCGTCCACCACCGGAGGACCGCCACCATGATCCCGCCCCCCCCAGCTCCGGCCGGCGCCGGCCACGACAGCCTGACCGGGCTGCCGAACCGCCAACTGTTCAGCCACACCCTGGCGCGCCAGCTGCCGGCCGCCTGGCCGCGCGCCAGCGCCCTGCTGCTGATCGACCTGGACGGCTTCCGCGCCATCAACGACCGGCACGGCCACGTTGCCGGCGACGCCGTGCTGCGCCAGTTCGCCCAGCGCCTGGGCCAGCTGGCGCCAGCGCGCGCGGCCCTCGGCCGGCTCGGCAACGACGAGTTCGCGCTGCTGCTGCCGGCGATGGCGCAGGTGCGGCAGGCCGGCGAGGTGGCAGAGCTGATCCGCACCGCGCTGCAGCAGCCGTTCGCCCTGCCGGGCGGCCCGGTCACGCTGACGGCCTGCATCGGCATCGCCGCCTGCCCGGCGGACACCGACGATGCCGCCACGCTGCTGCGCTACGCCGGCCTGGCGCTGCAGCAGGCCAGGCAGGCCGGCCGCGACGTCTGCTGCCATTTCGCCGGCGCCATGCACCACGACGCCCACGGCCGCCACCAGCTGGAGCACGCGCTGCGCCACGCCTGCGCCCAGGGCGAGTTCGAGCTGTACTACCAGCCCAAGGTGCGTATCGACAGCGGCCGCATCGCCGGCGCCGAGGCGCTGCTGCGCTGGAACCGGCCCGGTCACGGCCAGGTGGCGCCGTCCGAGTTCCTGCCGCTGCTCGAACGCAGCGGCCTGATCGTGCAGGTCGGCGCCTGGGCCATCGACCAGGC
>Ga0209646_1000388_pt1 | contig 28219 bp, 25 predicted proteins | sample AraplaL_Col_mTSA_FD_184259 | JGI IMG/M metagenome (GOLD analysis project Ga0209646, IMG submission 184259) | Arabidopsis root microbial communities from the University of North Carolina, USA - plate scrape CL_Col_mTSA (SPAdes) (version 2) | ecosystem: Host-associated > Plants > Roots >...
AAATCTGCTTGCAAATTTCAAGCACAATTCACTCCGCACCACCGGGCCACCCGACACCACCACGCCGCCCTCCCGATCCCGAAAAATGCTTGCAAATTTCAAGCAATATTCGTTGCCGTAGTCCCCCACCCTCCTCAATGCCCGACCCCCTCCCTAGTTTGTAAATGTCAGGTTCACACAACAGGAACAGCGGGCAACGATGAGCGTCCGAAGACCTTCTCGTAATCCTCGTGATCGAGAGGTTGCCCATGTCTTCCGTCCCAGCATTTCTCGCGCTGCGCGGACGGCGTCCAGCGAATCGGACTTCGCGCTATCCTTCGATGCGAGCGTGGACGGGTGATCGAACTCGATGGCGAACTCGCCCTTCTCCGGCGAGCGTCGCGGCAAGACCCGCGCCGTAGCTTCCCGTGGATTCGATCGCCCATGCCCTCCTTTCAACGCTCGTGAACCCCTTCGCCCATCGCTTGCCCGTATCCACGCCGTGTTGCCGGGAACGTCTCCGATGCCAGCTCACCTTGAGTGGTCACGCTCACCACGGCCGCAGTCACTCGATCGCGGTCCGGGTCAACGCCGATCACATGATCGACAAGCTCTGCAAGAACAACCATTTCCTCACCTCTTCCTCGCGGTTGATTCCACCACCGGAGAGAACGAGGCAGGACTGTGATGAGTCACCCGCAGGGACAAGCTCCTAATCAAGCCATCTGAAGTCGGCAGTGCAGCCGGCGGACATATCTCCAAATGAGGACACCGGATGGGGCGGTCATTCTGCGGGTCACGCCAGCCAACACCACCTTGCCGCGCAGCATGCCGAAAGTCTCACAATCGTTCTTCGCCCTGCTGCAGAAGAACGTCCTCGACCGCCGCTCCTGGACCACCCGCGAGCAGCTGCACATCGGCGTCGCCACCTGGATCGAATGGACCTACCACCGACGCCGTCGACAGGCCCGCCTGGGCCGTTTGACGCCCATCGAGTTCGAGACCATCATGAACACAACCGTCGCACTGGCGGCGTGACTTTACTTGTCACCTATCCGTGCAGCAGTCCCACGCGGCTCCGATGGCCAAGGCAAGGGAGCCCCACAAGCGGGACGACGACGCGACGGCCACCGACCGGAGAGGCGGCCTCCAAGTGAATCTCGAGCCAGCCCTGACCGAAACGAAGACTCACCGCGCACCTCGGCCGCAAGCCCGGAGGATTCTCACAACCAGAGGATCCTCACGACCAGAGGTGGCGTAGCCGTCCGTGAATATCTCTCCCCCGCCGGCCAGCCGATCCATGCACGGGCCCTTCCCCCGATAGCGCACCGTACGCGCCGACGACCACATACCCGAGGTCGTCCCCTGTAGATAACGACACTGTTCGGCCTGTTCACAGATGCATCCACCTACAAAGCAACAATGGGCGTCGCAAAACCCGGCATCTCAACCCTTCAAGGGCACTACGCGCCAGTTTGGCACGGGGACTCCGCCAGCAGGTGCAGAGCTGATGTAGACGCCGCCGTCGCGATTCGACGGGGTATCTCTTCCCGCACGAGCGGTGGTGATGAGCAGCTCCCCCAGCGCGCTCCCGACGAAGGCGACAGACGTCGTATGTGCAGCCGGAGTATCGACTCGGCCGACGGCCTCTCCTCCTGCAGTCAGCCTGAGCACGGCTGCGCCGCCCCACAGCGCCACCCAGACGAAGCCGTCCGAGTCCACCGCGAGTCCGTCCGGGAATCCCCCATCGACAATCCAGCTGTCCACAAGATGCGGGATGTCCCCTGTGGCATCGAGGACATCGATGCGGCACCGGAACGTGTCCACGTGGTACATCAGAGTGCCGTCCGGCGAGAAGGCAATTCCATTCGACAGGGAGATGTCCGAGCGCAGCAGTCGTAAGCGCCCATCGGGCTCAAGTCGGAAGAGCTCCCCGCCCCAGGTCTCGCCATCACGCGTGAGCGTGCCAACGACAAGGCGACCTTGCGGGTCAATCGTGGCGTCATTAAAGCGGCGGTTCGCGGGAAGAGCGCAGCGTCGTGAATCCACGACGGCGCCCGACGGGCCGAGCTGGACGAGACGATCTGCTTCCACGATGAGCATTCCGCCGTCATCGGCGGGAAGGGCAGCGCAGACCTCCCGATCGGACGAGTAGACCAGGGTGGGTTCTTTCTCATCGGAATCGTCGCCGAATCTCCACGCCCACGCAGAACGTCCATCGATATCCACCCACAGCGCTCGCTCTCGACGAGCGTCCCAAGTCGGGCCTTCCCCCAGCTGGAAGGTCCGGGTGCCGAGTCGCGCGAGCTGCTGGCTCTCCTGCGATGAATCCGGCTCAGGCAAAGCGGGCTCCGAGGCCTCCGTCGACCTCCCACGTCGCCCCTGTGACAAAGGCCGCATGATCAGAGGCGATGAACGAGACCGTGGGCGCGATGTCGGCGGGCGTGGCGACTCGGCGCAGAGCGTGCGTGCTCTCGATGCGCTCAACGGCCTCGCGCCCGATGCGGTCGAAGAGCTCCTGAACGCGCTCGCTGCGCGTCCACCCTGGACTGACCATGTTGACACGCACTCCTCGCGGGCCGTAGTCCAGAGCCAGCGAGCGCGTGAGGCCGCCGAGTCCGGCCTTGCCTGCAGCATACGGGAACGCCCCCTCCTCGGTCAGTCGAGCGTGCAGCGACCCGATGTTGACGATGCTGCCCGTTCCCGCCGCGAGCATCGACGGGAGCACCGCGCGTGAAACGAGCCATGCTGATGTGAGGTTGAGTCGCATGATGGAGTCCCACCGCTCGACGCTCATCGAGACGGCATCCTCATTCGCGTCGCCGCAGGCGTTGTTAATCAGAATCTGGATGCCGCCGTCCGCCGCAACCACGTCAGCCACCGCGTTGCCGACAGCGCTCTCGTCGGTCACATCGACGTGGAGGTAGCGGCATCTGTCCCCCATCCGCGCAGCAATCGCTTCGCCGGCTTCGTCCGCAACATCGAATATCCAGATCCGCGCGCCGTCGGCGACTCCCTGCGCGGCGATCGCCGCACCGATGCCTTGCGCGCCGCCGGTGACGATCGCGGTCTTGCCTTCCCACAGCCGCCCCGTGGGGCCGGCACCGATCGGCTCTGCAACATCCATGACCGTCTCCTCAATTCTCCACGCGTGTGGGCTGCCGCTGTCCTGCCAATGCCTCGCGTCCAGCGAAGGGCAGATCTCCCTGGCTTTCGATTTCGAGCAGTCGATTCCATTTGGCAGTACGTTCGCTGCGCATGGTGGAGCCGACCTTGATCTGTCCCGCTCCCCACCCGACGGCGAAGTCTGCGAGCCACACATCCTCAGTGTCACCCGAGCGCGCGCTGACGACGGTCTCGAAACCCGCACCGATCGCCTCGAACACTACGCGCTCCGCTCGCGAGACAGAGCCTGCCTGGTTCACTTTCACGAGCACCGCGTTCGCGGATTTCTCCTCGATCCCCCGTCGGACCCGCTCCAGGTTGGTGGCGAAGTGATCGTCCCCGAGCACCTGCGCGTGTGAAAGGCGCGCTGTCGCCGCACGCGATCCTGCCCAATCGTCCTCGCCGACGACGTCTTCGATCGAGACGATCGGATACCGCTGCGTCCATCCCGCCACGACATCGATCCACTCCTCGACACTCAGCCTGTCGCCCTGACCGGCGAGCACGATTGCGTCGCCGTCCACCAGCTGGGTCGCCGCAATGTCGAGGGCGATAGCCATCTCGTCACCGCCGAACCCTTCGGCCTCGATACCGTCGGCGAGCAGCGCGAGCACCGCCTCATTGCTGTCGAGACGTGCGGCGAGTCCGCCCTCATCCGCGACCAGCGCCGACCAGCCGCCGCGCTCATCGAGAAGTCGCGCACACGCGGCGCGCACACGCGAGACCTGCTCGATCGCCTCGGTGAATGATGATGCACCCACCGGAACGGCGAGGAAGTCCTGAACGTCCACGGCCCGGCCGGCATGCGCTCCACCCGAGAGGATGTTCACCATCGGCATCGGGATGCTCGGGCGCCGAGGCCCCTGCAGTGTCGACCACAACGGAGCATTCTCCGACGCGGCGTGCGCGACGGTGACGGCCAGCGAGACGGCGAGCGCCGCATTGGATCCGAACCGTCCGAGGTTCTGCGTGCCGTCATGGGCCGCGACCGCCGCGTCGATGGCGACCCGGTCGCTCACCCGGCGTCCTTGGATGAGCTCTGCATACTCAGCGTTGACAGCGTTGACGGCCCCGGATACTCCCCACCCTCCGTAGCGTGCACCTCCGTCACGCTGCTCGAGCGCTTCATGGCGTCCCGTGGATGCCCCCGAGGGCACCACTGCGCGGCCGCGGGCCCCGTTGGCCAACGTGAGCGAGCAGGCGACGGTGGGCCGGCCGCGCGAATCCAGCGCCTCCCAGGCGTGGGTGCGCACGATGCGGTCGTCGGTCATGACAACTCCTCTTATCTCAGGGTCCACGCGGCATTGAAAGTGTCGGGGGCCTTCGTGAGCAGGGTCCGTCCCAACGCGTGGGCACGGTTTCGCTGTTCTGCGTCGAGGTACTCGGCGGGCGACTTCCCATCGACCCGCGCCAGAAGGAGGCATCCGATCTGACGCGAGAGATGTGCCACGTCGGGGAAGGTCGAGTCACGCGTGTAGGCGTCGACGAACGCTCGCGATGCGTCCTCGAACCGCCCGCGCCACTGCGGGAACCGGAGCGCCTTCAGCAGCAGGTGCGTCTCGAGGAAGGCGACATCAAACGTCGGATCGCCGAGGTGAGCGACCTCGAAGTCGATGACCCATGCCCCTGCCGCGCCGACCAGGACGTTCTTCGGCGAGAAGTCACCGTGCACGAGGCACTCTCGGGTGCCCGACATCCGTGCGACCACAGCATCGATCTGAGGCGCCAAATCGGGGTTCCGTTCGGCCGCCGTGCGGTGATACGGAGACAGCCGGAGAACCTCGAACGTCTCGGTGTCGGCGATGATTTCTGCGCTCAGCCCCGCGCCCCCTGACGTGGCGATGTGCATTCGTCGCAGCACCTCGCCGAGACGCGAGGCCACCGCAGCGTCGACGGATCCGCCCATCAGCTGGCTCTTCCAGTCCGACCAGTCGTCCGGAGCGCGCTCGATGGTCATGGTGAGCGCGTCGGGATCGACGTCGACCACCGTCGGGGCTACCGAGGGGTTGATCGTGGCCAGCACGCGCAGCCCCTCGGCTTCACGGAGCACACGCTCTCGCGGGGCGTACCATGCCTCGGCGACGGCGAGCTTCGGGCGCGCCTGCTTGAGCACCAGACTGTGGCGGAGGTCCGTCACCGAGATGACGACATTGCTGACCCCGCCGCCCAAAAGGTGAGCTGTCGTCGACGCGGCATCGACGACCCCCCGCTCGGCGAGGTACGGAATGACGGTGCGCTCGTCGAGGAGCGTGTCGCTGTTGCTCAATAGGTCGCCCGCCCGCCGCTCAGGTCGAACGTGAAACCGGTCGTGAACCCGGCAGCCGGCGACGCGATGAAGGCGAGCATCTCGGCAACCTCGTGCAGCTCGCCTGTCCTGCCCATCGGGATCTTCTCGAGCATGTAGTTGACGACCGACTCGGGCTGACTGTCGAGGAACGGCGTGCGAATCACAGCCGGGGCTACTGCATTCACCGTGATCCCCGACCGGCTGTACTCCTTGCCCTGTGCCTTGACCAGTCCGATGAGGCCGGCCTTGCTCGCCGAGTAGCCGATCATCTGCGGGTTGCCCTCCTTGCCGGCAATGGAGGCGACGTGCACGATTCGCCCGTAGCCCCGCTCGAGGAAGTGCGGGATCACGACGCGCGCGATCGTCAGCCCCGGTGTGAGGTTCACAGCAAGGGTGCGCTCGAACTCTGCGATCCCGACCTCGTGGCTGGGCCTGCCGAGCGGCCCCTGGATGCCGGCCGAGTTGATCACCGCGTGCACGACACCGTGACGAGAGACCGCGGATTCGAATGCGCGGGTGAGGGATGCTTCGTCCGTGACATCGCACGCGGCCGCTGCGGCCGCGCCCCCGGCATCCCGCACCGCCTGCGCGGCGATATCGGCTGCATCGCCGTCGCGATCTGCGATGGTGACATCGACCCCGCGACGCGCGAGAAGCTCTGCCGTGGCTCGACCGATGCCCGCAGCGCCGCCGATCACCATCGCGGCATATCCCTCGGGGAATTGCTCGACGGCCACTGAGCGCGTCATGAACGTGCCTCGCGGTCGTGTGCGACGAAACGATGCCGCTGGGTGCCCAGTCCGGTGATCGAGACCTCGACCACGTCCCCTGCCGACAGGAACTTCCCCGGCGTGAAGCCCGAGCCCACTCCCTGCGGCGTGCCGGTGTTGATGACATCGCCCGGAAGGAGAGTCATGAACTGGCTGATGTACCAGACCAGGTAGTCCACATCGAAGATCATGTCCGCGGTCGAGGAGTTCTGCCGAACCTCGCCGTTGACGAGCAGAGAAAGGTCGAGCTGCTGAGGATCCGCCACCTCGTTCGCCGTGGCGATCCAGGGTCCTAGTGGGTTGAAGGTCGCACAGTTCTTTCCCTTGTCCCACTGCCCGCCCCTCTCCAACTGAAAGTGGCGTTCCGACACATCGTCCGAGATCGCATAGCCGAGAACGTGGCCTCGGGCCTGCTCCGGCGAGGACAGGTATTCGGCCTTCCGGCCGATCACCACGGCGAGTTCGACCTCGTAATCGGTCTTCTCACTGCCGAGCGGGATCACCACAGCATCGTGCGGACCCTGCACCGTGTACGGCGCTTTCATGAACAGAATGGGCTCGTCGGGGATCGGCATCCCCGCTTCCGCAGCGTGCTGACGGTAGTTCAGACCGACGCAAACGACCTTACCCGGGTGCGCCAACGGGGATCCGATCCGCACGTCGGTCAGATCGATGTCCGGGGTTCCCGCCGAAAGTGCGTCCTCGATGAGGCGCATTCCCTCGAGGGTGCAGGGATCCGCACCCTCGAGGATCACCGAGCGCACATCGAGCCCCGTGACGCCATCGTGGCTCGCCACCTCGATCTCCTGCCCGGGTTCTCCCACACGAAGGAATCTCATCGTCCACTCCTCGGCTCAACAAGCACGTTTCGAATGCAAGTTATCATATACCTCAGCTCCGCAAACAGGCCTCTATTCCCCGTATTCGCTGCTTGTGCACCTTTGGTATCTGATACCTTTACTGCAAACAGGGAGGTTCAGATGAAGATCGCCCGGATCGAGACGTTCCTGGTGCCGCCGCGCTGGCTGTTCGTACGCGTGGAGACCGACGAGGGCCTGGTCGGCTGGGGTGAACCCGTTGTCGAGGGCCGCGCACGTACGGTGAAGGCCGCCGTCGAAGAGCTCGCGGCCCCGCTCATCGGGCGTGACTCGAGCCGCATCGAGGACATCTGGCAAGAGCTCACGCGAGCCGGCTTCTACCGCGGTGGCGCAGTGTTCTCCAGCGCCATCGCAGGACTCGACCAGGCTCTCTGGGATATCGCCGGCAAGCGCCTGGGCGTCCCGATTTATCAGCTGCTCGGCGGTGCTGTGCGCGACCGCGCACGCGTCTACGCCTGGATCGCGGGAGACCGCCCCGGCGACATCGCCGCCGAGGCGCAGATCCGACGCGAACAGGGGTTCGACTGCGTAAAGATGAACGCATCCGCCGAGCTGACTACGATCCCGTCTGCGGGCGATCTCCGCTCCGTTGTCACGCGCGCAGAGGCGGTACGCGATGCCGTGGGCGATGACGACTTCGCCCTCGACTTCCACGGCCGGTTCTCGCCCGCGATGTCGCGTCGAACGCTTCCCCTGCTGGAGCCGTTGAATCCGCTGTTCGTCGAGGAGCCGGTGGTTCCCGAGCTCGCCGCGGCGAATCTGGCTCGGATTGTGGAATCGACGACAGTTCCGATCGCCACCGGCGAGCGCGCGTACTCGCGCTGGGACTTCGTCCCCCTGTTGGCGTCGGGAATCGCCGTGGCTCAGCCGGATGTCTCCCACTGCGGCGGGATCTCAGAGATGCGACGCATCGCCGCGCAGGCCGAGACCTCTGGGGTCGCACTGGCCCCGCACTGCCCGCTCGGTCCGATCGCCCTGGCATCGTGCCTGCAGGTTGACTTCGCGGCGCCGAACTTCCTGATCCAGGAGCAGAGCCGTGGCATTCACTACAACGACGACTGGGACGTTCTCGACTATGTGCTCGATGGCTCGGTCTTCGACGTGGTGGCCGGCTCGATCGAGCGCCCCACGCGTCCAGGCCTCGGAATCGAGATCGACGACGCAGCTGTTCGCGAGGCGGCCAAGCGCGGTCACGACTGGCACGCGCCGGTGTGGCGGCATCGTGACGGAAGCCTCGCCGAGTGGTGAGCTGATGCCTCCGACGACATTCGTGAACCGTGAGATCACCAGGGAAGATAAGCTCCTCGCTATGGTCGCCAGCGTACCCTCGGAACCTCACGCTGATCCGCATGATCTCGGCACTGTCTCGTCCGGTGCCCGCTCGGACGAGACCGCGCTGGCCTATGCCATGCGAGAACTGGAGGAGCTGATCGTCGGCCAAGCCGAGGCAGGTGATCAGCTGCCAGCAGAGGCGTCGCTGGCGGAATCGCTCGGCGTCAGCCGCCTCACGGTCCGCGAGGCACTCAAGGTTCTGGCCGGCCAAGGTCTCGTTGAACTCAGCCGCGGACGACGACCCACCGTCCGTCAACCCGACAGCAGCGTGATGTCGCGCTTCTTGAGCGTTGCCATCCGACGCGACTCACGTTCTGTGCTCGAGCTTCTCAACGTCCGCCGCTCACTCGAGGTGCTGTCGGCCTCCGAGGCTGCGAAGCACGCCAGCAGGGCGGCGCTGAGTGCGATGAGCTCGGCGCTCGGCGAGATGCAGCGCTCTGCGGACGGGCTGGACGGATCAACTGAGAGCATTGCCCGATACAACACCGCCGATGTCGAGTTCCATGAAGCTCTGGCCCTGGCCAGCGGCAATCGCATGCTCTCCCTGCTCCTCGAAAGCCTGGCGTCGTCGCTGCACCACAGCTTCACGCAGAGCTTCTATGGGTTCGTCGCCGCAGGCGGAGATGTCCAGGATGCCGTGGAGGAGCACCGCCACGTTTTCGAGCTCGTCTCTGCTGGGGATAGTGCGGGCGCGGAGAAAGCCATGAAACGGCATCTCGAACGCACCGCTCGTGACCTGCAGCTCACGCTGAACGGGTCGGGGCCCGCGAGGTAGTCTCCTACTTCGCTCAGCCCGCTTGATGCGGGCGCCCTTCTTCTTCGATTTAAAGAAAACCGGTTACATGATGTCTTTAGCAGATACGCCAGCTTCCCCACCGAGCATTCTGGGCACGCGCCAACCCGCTTTCGGCAGAGTCGCTCCCGCGCGCTCGCATCTGACCAGCGACGCGGAGCAGGTCGATCTCAACGGAGAGTGGTGGTTCCGCCTCACTCCACGAGCCACGGCGCCCCTTGACTTCATCTCCCCCGATGATCCGGCTCCGGCAGCGGGACGGATCACCGTGCCTTCGCATTGGGTGCTGCCGGGGGGCGGCGATCGAGGAGCTCCCATCTACACCAACATCCAGCTGCCGATTCCGCTCGACCCCCCATTCGTTCCCGATGAGAATCCGACCGGTGACTATCGTCGCGAGTTCGAACTGGCCTCATGGTCGCCTGCGCGCACATTGCTGCGCTTCGACGGGGTGGAGTCCGCCTTCGTCATCTGGTTGAACGGAGTCGAAGTCGGTGGCAGCACCGGAAGTCGACTGGTACGGGAGTTCGACGTCACGGGATTGCTCCGGCCCGGGCGAAACGTGCTCGCGGTGCGCGTGCATCAGTGGTCTGCAGGGACCTACCTCGAGGATCAGGATCAGTGGTGGCTCCCCGGAATCTTCCGTGATGTAGCACTGCTGGCTCGCCCAACGGGCTGCCTGGATGATGTGTGGCTCCACGCCGACTTCGACCCGGCGAGCGAAGAAGGCACGCTCGGGTTGCAGGTGGACGCGGGCGAGAACTCGTTCCCGATCACCGTCAGCGTCCCCGAGCTCGGCATCGAGCACACGTTTGCAGATCGCACGGCGCTGGACGCCAGTCCCCCGTTGAGCGTAGGGACGGTTCACGCGTGGTCAGCCGAGACGCCACGACTCTACGCCGCAACGGTGGCCGCAGCCGGCGAGACCGTGTCCCTGCGCGTGGGCTTCCGCCGCGTACGCATCGATGGCGACCGCTTCCTCGTCAATGGCCGGGCGGTGACCTTTCGTGGAGTGAACCGCCACGAGTTCCACCATCGAACCGGACGCGTCTTCGACGAAGCAGCGGTACGAGCGGATCTGCTGACGATGAAGCGCCACAACGTCAATGCGATTCGCACCAGTCACTATCCCCCCCACCCTCGCACGCTGGATCTCTGCGACGAGCTCGGGCTATGGGTGGTTCTCGAGTGCGACCTCGAGACACACGAGTTCTTCTTCGTCGACTGGGTGGGGAACCCCAGTGATGACCCGATGTGGCGTGGCGCATACCTCGACCGCATGCAACGCACCGTCGAGCGAGACAAGAACCATCCGTCGATCGTCATGTGGTCTCTCGGCAACGAATCCGGCACCGGACAGAACCTCGCAGCGATGGCATCGTGGACGAAGCGGCGTGATCCGAGCAGGCCCGTTCACTACGAAGGCGACTATACGGGGGCATACACCGACGTGTACTCGCGCATGTACCCGACCCCCGTCGAGCTGGCGATCATCGCTGCCGATGAGGGAGATGTCTTCGCGTGTGCACCGGCGGAGGCTGCGCGTGTGAGGTCGCGGCCCATGGTGATGTGCGAGTACGGCGCCGCGCTCGGGACAGGACCTGGCGGGCTCGACTGGTACGACGAAACCGTGGAGGCCAGCCCGCGCCTGCACGGCGGGTTCATCTGGGAGTGGCGCGACCACGGGCTCGCGGTAGATGACCCGACCCACGGCACATACTTCGCCTATGGCGGCGACTTCGGCGAGCAGGTACACGATGGCAACTTCGTCATCGACGGCCTCGTGCTCTCCGACGGGACGCCGACGGCCGGACTCGTGGAGTTCGCTGCGGTCTCGGCACCGCTTCGGTTCACGCGCGACGGCGACAATATTCATGTTCACAATCGTGCGCATTCGCAAAGTGCCGCGGTGTACGTCGTGACGATCGCAGTATACGGACATGATGGCTCCATCGCCCGGGCTGAGCTGCCGACCGATGCTCTTCGGCCGGGCCACAAGATGAGCGTTGCCATCCCACCTCACATCCGGAAGGCAGAGGTCACCAACGCCGGCGCATGGATCAGCGTCACTGCGGCGCTTCGCCGGGACGCCCCGTGGGCGCCCACCGGCCACATCGTTGCTCGCGCCGACTTCGAGAAGGCACCCAGCGTGGCACTCCCCCAGCCCGTGGCACCCGGCGCTTCAGTGACCGTCCTCGAGGAGCTGTCCTTCAACGCCGCAAACTTCGATCCCGCGACAGGTTCGCTTCGCACTCTGCTGGGGATTGCCGTCGACGGGCCGTTCCTCGAGCTGTGGCGCGCGCCCACCGACAACGATCGCGGCAAGGGGGCCGGCTCTTATGAGCTAGGTGCTCCCGGATCGACGCACCGCGGACTCGGGCACGTGCCCGCAGACTCCTCGGAACAACGTTGGCGTCAGCGCGGACTCGACCGGCTTCGCCATCGCGTCACCAGCATCGAGTGCGGCGCGGTCACGCTGAGGGTGGACACCGTCGTCGCGGCCGCGGACAAGGCGGCTCAGCTGCGGGTGAGCTATGAGTGGCACGCCCTGGATTCAGCGAGCCCTCTTCTCCTGGTCGATGTCGCCCCGGATGCCAAATGGGACTCGACCTGGCCCCGGGTCGGTGTGCACTTCACGGTTCCTTCGACATTCGACCATGTGGCTTGGTTGGGCGACGGGCCAGGAGAGAGCTATCCGGACATGGCTCTCGGGGCATGGCTCGGATCTCACACCGGCCATATCGATGCGATGAACACGATGCACGCCCGGCCGCAGGAGTCCGGTCACCGCGCGAACGTTCGCTACCTCAAGATGCTCGACGCAGACGGCCGCGGGCTGAGGATCACCTCGGGCCCCCGGGGGCAAATCGGCCACCCGGGCTTCGTGTACTCACGCTGGTCCGCTGAGGAGATCGACGCGGCGCAGCATCCGTATGACCTCCCCGAATCATCTCGCAATCACCTCTATCTCGATGATGCGGTGCACGGTCTCGGCTCTCGGGCGTGCGGTCCCGATGTCGAGCCGCGACATGCGCTGTGGCCGTCGGCGCGGACGTTCTCTTTCCAGTTCGAGGCGATCTGAGCGGACTACTCGCGGCCGACGGTCGAGGTCTCCGAACCGTCCGACTCCGCTGCCGCGCCCGCCGCGCCCGCCGCGTCTGACGCGATCCCCTGATCGGGCACGGTCACGTCGAGGACGGGAAGAACCGTCGACCGCGAGTTCTTCGGCATCATCGCCGCTGGGAGCGCGGGACGCAATCTGCCTGAAGCCGCCGACTGCAGATCGGAGGATGGTCGTGTCGTGGGCGAATCCGCCTCGAGCAGCGCTGCACGGATGATGCGTCGAGGGTCATACTGCCGTGGATCGAGAGAGCGCCAGTCGACGTCGTCGAAGTCGGATCCAAGCTCGCCTTTGGCGCGATCGGCGAAATTTCGCACCAGATCCCGCCCCTCTCGAATCCACTTTCTGACCGACTCCGCGTATGCCGGGAGCCGCTCGGGTCCGATGATGAGCGCCACGAGGAGGGCGATGAGAAGCAGTTTCTCGATGGTGAGTCCGAAGTACATGATCGTCTCCTAGTCGGCAACGTCGCCCTGCGCGATCGCGGCGCCGGCGCCCGGCGAGCGCTCGAGGCTGCGACGGCTGCGGCGCTCTAGGAGCACCGTCACGAACCATGCGCCGAAATACAGCGTGGTGATCGCCGCCATGAGGAGCAGCATCGAGATGATATCCGCAGCCGGCGTCGCAAGAGCTGAGAAAACGGCGGCTGCGACCATTGCGACGCGCCACCCGCGGAGCAGTCCTTGGGAACTGACCAGGCCGGAGAGATTGAGCATTACGAGGAACACCGGCACCGAGAACGCGACCCCTACAGCCAGCATCAGCTTGAGAACGAAGTCGTAGTAGTACGCCGACTGCAGTAACAGTGCACTCCCCTCAGGAACGAAGGAAGCCAGCAATGTGATCGTGTGCGGGGCGATCAGCACCCCTGTGGCGCACCCCACAATGAATAGAGGAATCGCTGAGAACACAAATCCGAGTGTCCATCGCACCTCGCGTCGAGTGAGACCGGGAACGAGAAACAGCCAGATCTGCAACAGCCATATTGGACAAGCAACGATGGCGCCGACCGCGATGGCGATGCGAAGCCGAAGATCGAAAGCGGCCGTCACTGTGGTGAACGTCAGCGCGGTCAGAGAATCACCCTGCTTCGCGGCGATGTCGCGGATCGGGGACGCTAGGAAGTGAATGATCGGATCCGTCAGCGCGAAGGCAGCGACGGCGGCAACCAGCAGCGCGATGAAGGAGATGAACAGTCTGCGACGCAGCTCCGCGAGGTGGGCCGCGAGGCGCATCGTCCCCTTGCTTCGGTCACCCTGGCCCCGGCGCGGCCGCACGAGAGTCACCACGACTGAACCCGCTACGCAGTCGGCCGAGGGCCGGCGGCCCGCGGCGCCGCCACAGGCGCGTTGTCGTGCTGCTGTGACGTCTCTGCGACATCCGTGCTCGCCTGATCTTCCGCTCGCGACTCGCGAATCTCGCCCTTCAGGATGCGAGCGGACTGGCCCACGCTCTTGGCCAGTGCGGGCAGCTTGGCCGCACCGAAGAGAAGAAGAATGACGACGAGAAGGATGATCATGTGCCACCCGGTCAGGTTTGCGAACATCGAAGTGCTCCTTTGCTGTGCGCCCCGCTCCTGTGCGGCGGGCGGACGATGTGATCTGAGTGTAGATCGGGATCTGGATCTGCGCAACCGGTTTTCTAGATTGAGATGGCCCTGGGCACACCGTCGGATGAGCTGCGTCCTGAACAAGCTCAGGTAGAAGGCGTACAGCAATGGGGCGATGCACACCAGCGCAAACACGATGAGAAATGGTGCGAGAAACCCGAGTCCGGCTCGAGCCTGGGAGCGCTCGATTCGCCCGCGTCCACGTCGCGAAGGCGGCTCACGGCGAGTCGTTGCTGGCCCACGCGGGGGCGATTGGTGAGTTGTCGACATTGACCATCCCACCGTTAAACCGATTTCTCAAACGTATCGGATGCCCATGAGGCCGTCGCTCCGCCTAACGAGCGGCGTCGCGAGGACTTCTTCGACGGTGTCAGCGCGTGATCGTGTAGGCGAGTGTGTACGTCCCCGGGCCGATCTCGTACTCCTCGTGCGGCTCAGGACCGCATGCGCCGTTGCCCAGGCCGCGGTGGGCGGCATCCAAGCTCAAGATCAGATGAGGATGCTCGGTGAGTTCCGTTTCGTGCGAGGAGTTATACAACTCTTCCGCGGTATGTCGAACCGCCGAGAACGAGAACGGCTCCCCTGAAGTCTCGATCCGCAGCCGATCTCCCTTGGCTGGGTCGATCAGTTCGACCCAGCGGACGTCTGTACGCAATCCGTACTCCTGAGGAACGAGGTAGGGCTGAGAGTCGATGCCGGCTTCCCAGAGGCCGATCATGCTCCCGCGCTTGCGGTCCACGTAGTTTTCTCCCGGCCCTCGGCCGAACCAGCGCATCCTGGTGAATCGAGCGTCGATCTCGTATCGGACCCCCACGCGAGGCAGTCCCGCCAGGTCGTTGGGGATCGTGAAGGTATGCGATTCGTGGCCGGGCTGGACCTCGCGGTCGTACTCGATGAGGTCCGTCGGTGCCATGCTGTCGATCCCCTGTTGCAGCCACTTGTGCAGCCGCTGGCTGCCCTTGGATTCGGCGGCCGCCCACTCGAGCATGAGCTTGAATCCATCGTTGTCCACAGCCGCCCGCCACAGCTGCGGCACAGGGCCCGCAACGATGGCTCCGTCAGCGACGGGTGCGCCTGTCGACCGGCCGTCGATCGGGCTGTCGACGATGTACTGGTCCCAGGCGACGAGATGGTCCGCCTCAGCGAACCACCTCGCGTCGCGCAGGTACCAGCGGACGGTCAGCACGCCCCCGAGGTCTTGCGGAAGAGCGATGGGGAGAGGGACGCTCCGATGCTCACCGGGTGGCACATCGACGCCCTCCAGGTCACCGGAAATCTCTGTGTCGCCGTCGGTGAAAACCCAGCGTGCATGCAGGTCGTCCAGGGATGCGAATGACCGACGGTTCTCTACGAAGAGCTGGCCGTCCTCGACCCATGTCGCCACGGGGCGATAGACCCACGACACCTCTGTCATAGCGGGATGAGGCGTCAGCTCAGAGGACACCAGTCCATCCGCGATGAAGTTTCCGTCATGGGGGTTGTCGCCGAACATGCCTCCGTAGTGCAGCCGACGATCGGCGGCGTCAGGATGCCGGAGCCCATGGTCTTTCCACTCCCAGATGAAGCCTCCCTGCAGCCCGGGGTAGGAGTGGATCACGTCCCAGTAATCGGCGAGCGAGCCATTCGCGTTGCCCATCGCGTGGCTGTACTCGCACATGATGAACGGCCTGTCTGCGCGGCCGTCCGCCACAGCGCGACCGTAATCGGCCACCTCGGGGATGGTGGGATACATCGGGCACACCACATCCGTCGCTTGACGACCGCCGTCGATCCACCCCTGCGTACGAATCGCATCCTCGTAGTGGAGCGGTCTGGTCGGCTCTGAGCGGCGCACCCAGGCAGCCGCAGCGTCGTGATTGGCTCCATAGCCGGACTCGTTCCCGAGGCTCCATATGATGACGCTGGGGTGATTCCTGTCACGCTGCACCATGCGCGCGACGCGCTCCACCCACGCTTCTCGATACTCCGGACGGTCACACACGTGCCAGTTGTAGGCGTGCGACTCGATGTCCGCCTCGTCGACGACATAGAAGCCCAGCTCGTCGCACAGGTCCAGGAACTCCGGCCGGTTCGGGTAGTGCGCGGTCCGGATCGCGGTGATGTTGTGGCGACGCATCTGCACGAGGTCCGCGCGCATGTCATCCACGGTGACCGCGGTTCCGCGATCGGGGTGGTGGTCATGTCGGTTCACGCCGTGGATCCAGACCCGCTGGCCGTTGACGAGCAGATCAGGGCCGTCAATGACGACTCTCCGAAAGCCCACGCGCTGAGTGACGGTGTCGACGACGTCACCCTCGGGGTTCAGGAGATCGATCACGCAGGTGTAAAGCGTCGGGCTCTCGGCGCTCCAGGGCTCGACAGCGAGCGCGTCGAGACTGACGGTGCCGCCGACATCGGTGAACTGATAGGTGGTCGTGTGATCGACATCCACGGGAGCTGTTGCGGGATGCGCGACAGCAACGGAGGTGGCCGCGTCACGGATTGTTGCGCGCAGCGACCATTCCGCCTCCAGCCTTTCCAGAGCCGCGACGGCACGTACGTGCAGCGACCCGGTGCCCGCCGTGGGATCCCAATCGGCTTCCACTCGCACGTCTTCGAGGCGATCAGCGGGTCTGATCATCAGGTGCACTGGGCGGTGGAGCCCGGCCATCCACCACGCATCCTGATCTTCGATGTAGCTGTGCGCGCTGAAGCGGACCACGACGATAGCGAGCTCGTTCTCACCATCGCGAACCTGGTCGGTGACGTCATACACGCTGTCGAGGCGAGCATCCGTTCCGTACCCGATGAACTGGCCATTGAGGTAGACGACGTGCACGCTATCGGCCCCGCCGACACAGATCCGGATGCACGAACTGTCCGCGCGCTCCGGCGCCACGAACGAACGACGGTAGACACCAGTCGGATTGCGCGCCGGCAGGATCGGTGGCGGCCCGTCGAAGGGCATGACGATGTTCGTGTAGTGAGGGAGGTCGCCGACACCCTGCAAGGTCCAGTTGCCCGGCACCGCGACCTCGTGCCATCCGACGGCGTCCGTGTCGCCATTCAGCGCATCGACCGGAACGTCGTCCGGCGTATCGAACAAGCGGAAGGACCACGTGCCATCCAGCGTGATGTCGCTCGCCTCAACGCCGCGGGTCGTCATAGGGAGCCGCCCGATAGCCGTCTGTGTGGGGTCTGTCCAGGGTCGGAAAGGGCCGACGACAGGAAGCATGCTTGTCCTCAATCTTGGGTGCGCCGACGGAGCCGAGGCGCGGAGAGCGTCGGCTCCGTCGAAGCGGTGGGGGTTCGGTGCCGATGTGCGGTGCTGCGGTCAGGCCGCGTCGAGAGCGGTCAGGCCGGTGAAGTCGAGCTCCACGCCGTGGCCAGGTCGATCAGGAGCTGTAGCGAAACCATCGGTGATCTGCATGGGTTGAGCGATGAACTCGTCCAAACCGAAGCCATGGGCTTCCATGAACGTGCGATGCGGCGCCGCGGCGAGCGAGTGAATCGTCAAGTCGTGCACACCGTGCGACGTGAGGCTGAGATTGTGTGCTTCGGCCAGCGCCGCGACCTTGCGGAACCCGGTGTATCCGCCGATGTTGCTGACGTCGGGCTCCGGCAGCGTCAGCGCGGAGCGTTCGATCGCCTGAGCGAAGTCGTAGATCGTGTGCAGGTTCTCCCCCGCCGCGATCGCGTGCTGCCCGTGCGCGACGATGCGCGCATTGCCGGCAAGGTCGTCGGGAATCGTGGGCTCCTCGATCCACGTCAGATCGAAGGGCAGGAATGCCCGCGAGGCGCGGAGGGCCTCGTCGACGTTCCACTTCATGTTGGCATCCACCATCAGTGGGAATCCGTCGCCCAAGTGCTCGCGCATCGCAGCCACGCGCGCCACATCTTCACGCAAATCCGCTCGACCGACCTTCATCTTGATCGCGCGGAACCCCTGCGCACAGAATCCGTCAGCTTGCTCGAGGAGGCGCGCGAGCGGAAACTCCAGATCGATACCGCCGGCGTACACCGGCACCCGTGGGTCGTATCCTCCGAACAGCTTCCACAGCGGCATCCGCGTCTTCACACCGAGCAGATCCCACAAGGCGATATCGACAGCCGAGATCGCAGATGTCTGGTGGCCGCCGCGACCGGCGTAGTGCAAGCACCACCACATGTCCTGCCAGAGGCGCTCGATCTGATCGGCGTCCTTCCCGATGAGACAGGTCGACAGATCCTTTTCGATCATCGTGGCGACGGCAGCACCACCGTGATTCACGGTGTACGTGTATCCGACTCCGGTGGCACCATCGCTGTCATCGATCCGGACGGTGATGAGCTCGAAGTCCATCATGACGCCGTGGGTGCTGTCGGTGAGGTGGTTCGCCAGCGGCACGCGATAAAGGTCGGTGCGCACCCGTTCGATGATGGCCATCAGCGTGCCCCGTCCGCGCGTTCGGCAAGCTTCGCCTGGAACGCCTCGTTCCCCTTCTCGGGGCTCACCCCGAGCTCGTACTTCAGCTTCTGGGTCTCGTCCGCGCGGAACGCCTTGAGGTAGCCCCACTCGCCGGTGACGTCGTGGCACAGCCCCCAGCGCAGACCGTCCAGTGGCACTTGAGTAGGTGCGTCGAATCGTAACGGACCCGCCGCGATCGGCGGATTAGGGACGTATGACTGAATCTCGAAGTTCACGCCGTCAGCGGCGAACTGGATCGTGTTTCGCTCCGGTCCATCGGTAGTGAGCAATGCCGCCACACCGCCGTCGTGCAACCACAAGCACGTCTCATGGCCGCTGTTCGTGATGGGGTTCAGCTCGGACCGCGTGTACGGTCCCTCGATGTGATCCGCAATCGCCACGCCCCACTTCGTCGAGCGTCCACCCGAGGTGAAGCGCTCCCCCATCTGCTCGCCCTTGTAGTAGAGGAAGAACTTTCCATCCAGTGGCAGCAACAGCGGGTCATGAACTTTGTGACTGTCGAAGTCGCCTCGCGAGAGCACCGCGAGGCGGTCATCCTCCTCTCCCGCCCACTCTCCGTTGGCTGCTGGCTCTAGCAGCGGCGCCGAGACTTTGGTCCACGGACCCTCTGGCCGATCCGCAGATGCCATGGCGATGGATTCGAAGCTTCGCAGCCGGTAAGGGGATTGCACTACCTGGTACACCAGGTAGTAGCGCCCTTCATGCTCGAGCACCTCTGGAGTGAATACGGAACGGTCGTCGTACTCGCCCGATGCGCCGACTCCGACGGCCCTGTCTTCTTCTACCCACTCCACGCCGTCCACGCTGGTCGCGTGCCAGATCTCAGACCAGTCCCACGGGAACACCTTGGCGCGCGGGTCGGCTGTGCCGAATCCCACGGCCTCGCCCGTCGACTTGGTGTACCAGACGTGGTAGGTACCGTCCTTCAACAGAACGCTGGAGGGGTCTCGGCGGTGAACGCCTGGCTCGGGAACGAGACCAGTGATGTCTTCCTCGGTGAAGTCGCAGAACCACTGCGGGTCTGATGAGTACGCAGCAGCTCGCTGGCTCGCGGTGCTGAGCATGGGTATGGGCATAGCTCGGATGGCCTTTCGGTCTTACTTGATTGCGCCGCCGACGCCGCCGATGGAGAAGTATCGGTTAAGCGCGGCGAAGATGATGACAGGTGGGAGCAGCATGACGACAGACATGGCCATGACCGGCCCCCAGTCGGTGGAGTTCTGCTGGAAGAAGTACTGCAGGCCGATCGGAAGCGTGAAGTTGTCTTCGCTGCGCAGGAACACGACAGCCACGAGGTAGTCATTCCAGGCAACCAAGAAACTGAAGATCGCCGCCGACAGAATGCCTGGATACGAATTGCGCAGCACGATACGCACGAAGGCGCCGAAGACGCTCGCTCCGTCGACCCAGGCGGCCTCTTCGAGTTCGAACGGGATGCTGTCGTAGTACGACGCCATCATCCAACAGGTGACTGCCATGCTTCCGGCGATAAAGATGATTGCAACGCCTGTCAGGCTGTCCGCGAGGCCAAGGCTGGCGAATACAACGAACAGTGGAATCACGATGACGATCACCGGCAGACCTTGCACGACGAACAGGGTGAGGGAGTAGCCCCGCGCAAAACGGTTCCTCAGCCGCGAGAGAGGATATCCGGCCATCGCGCCGATGATCACTCCGAAGACCGTGGTCCCGAGAGTCACCGTTAGGCTGTTCGTCAGGTAGGTGATGACCGGAGTTTCGGTGAAGATCTCGGTGAAGTTGTCGAACGTCCAGATCGTCTCGCCCGAAAGCGTCTGCCCGCCCTGGAACGAGAGCACGATGATGTTGATGATAGGCGTGAGGATGAGCGCCGTGATAATCGCCATCACCGCGAACGTTGTCCACCCGCGAATGCGTTGCTTGCGCTCGAACCGCGAGGTCGGTCGAGCTTGCGCGCGCCGGGCATCGTGCCGGGCGACGACCAGGTTCTGAGTTTCACTCATGACTGCGCTCCGATCAGTTCGCGAGGGGGGCGCGATTGATGCGCCGGAAGAAGTACACCGAAACCGCCACAATCACGATCGTGATCAAGAAGGCGACGGCCACGCCGTAGCCGGTGCGGAAGTCCTGGAACACCAGCCGGTAGGCGAACACGACGAGAGTGTTCGTCGCCCCGACCGGACCTCCCCCTGTGAGGAGATAGATCGTGGGGAAATCGTTCACGGTGAAGATCGCGGCGAGAACCCAGCTGATATATATCGGCTTCGCAATGATCGGCAGGATGATGTGTCGCAGCTTCTGCCACGCAGTTGCCCCGTCGATGCGCGCGGCTTCCTCGACGCTGGGGTCGACCGACTGCAGCGCTGCGTTCATCATCAGCATCATGAACGGAAAGCTGCCCCAGATCTTGAAGACGATCACCGTGATCATCGCCCATGTGGGGTCGGCGAGGAACTGCACGTTCCCGAATCCCAGTGCGCGAAAGAGAGTAGGCACGGGGCTGCTCTGGGTCGCGACCAAGAAGTTCCAACTGGTCGTGGATACGACCACCGGCACGACCCATGGCAGAAGGAGAAGCAGTCGAAATCCCGATCGACCGGGGAACGGATTGCGCAGCACCAGAGCGAACGTCATGCCGATGATCCAACTGACTCCGACCGAGACGACGGTGAAGATCAGGGTGAACCAGGCGGCGTTCCAGAATGCAGGATCCTGTAGTGCCGTCGCGTAGTTCTCCAGCCCGACGAAATCACCGGCGCCGGTGATCCCGCCATCATGCAGTGATTGCCCGATGGCGAACACGAGAGGGTAGGCGTTGATCGCGACCAGGAGGAGAATGGACGGCGCCAGCAGCGCTGCCATGGTGGTAGTCCGTCCAGGCGAGAGCGAACCCCGCGGTCCCGCGGGCCCCCTTCCGCCAGGCACCAAGCCCTTACGGGTCGGTCGCTTGGTTACCAATCGTTCCGTCGTCGTCATTTCTCCGCCAGCTTCTTTGCTCTCGTGCTCGCCATCGTCGGCAACTACATGACCTTTTCGATCTCGTCCTGCAGCGTCTGCATGATCTGCTCAGCGCTCTTCTCCGCCTGGATGACCTCCTGAGCCCAGGTGGTGATCGCCTGGCCGCCGTCGACGGCGTTGATCTCCGGGAAGGCCTGGTCTGCGTTCGAGAACAGCGGACGAGCAACCGGCAGCCATTCGTCGATCGCTTTCACCAAGTTGCGGTTTTCCTGCACTTCGGGGAGATCCACCGTGCTCTGGAGGACGGGGATCTTGTTGAGCACGCCGAGCTTCCAGTACTCCTCCATCGCGCTGAGGTAGTAAATCGCGAAATCCTCAACCGCCTCGACGTCCCAGTCACCGCGCCCCGTGTACATCATGAGATCGCTCGTGTAAGCCTGTGTACCGTACGTGCCATTGGGGCTTGCGAGTGGGCTTCCGATGAGCGTGTCCGCTGCCAGCTCGGGATCCTCGAGGGAATTGTCCAGATCAGGGGGCAGGATGGACATCGCGGCCTTGCCGGCGATGAACTGCTCGTTTACGTTCGCGACCGAGTAGCTCACGCTACCGGGATCGAAGATGCCGTCGATCGACAGCATCCGCATGAATTCGACTGCTTCAAGGTTGCGATCGGTCATCGTGTCGGGCTCGCCCGCAGCGTTGAAGAGGCCGCCCTCGTTGTTGAACACGATCGACAGCAGCGTCTGGTACGCGTTACCGCCGCCTCCTCCTGAAGCGATCATGCCGTAGACGCCGTTCTTCTTGAGCGCGAGCCCCGCGGAGTGCAGCTCATCCCACGAAGTCGGCACATCGACCCCTGCAGCCTCGAGGAGCGACTTGCGATACCAGAACATGCGCGCGTCGACGTTCCACGGCAGGGCGGTGTGCACCCCCTCATACGAGAACTGATCGATCGTCCCGGGCAGGAAGTCGCCGATCTTCCCGCTGGCCTCGAGCTTCTTCAGCACGCCGTCGGCGGGGTGGATGGCGTCCTGCACGTAGTACTGAAGCGACTGGAAAGCGCCGCCGGTGCTGATCGCCGGACCCGTTCCCGCCGACACCGCGGAGCTGAAGGTCTGAAGCCAGTTATTCCAGGGGATCGACTGATAGGTCGCGCCCGGGAAGTCGCCGCTCGGCGAATAGCTCTTGGTGATCGACTTGCCGGCGTCAATGTAGGCCTGCCCCGGCGACCCCCACGGCATATCCCAGAACGGCAGCGGGGACGAGCCTCCGCCGCTGCTCGAGCCTCCTCCGCCAGGGGAGCAGGCGGCGAGAACGGCGATGCTGGCCGCACTCATCCCACCAACCAGAAAACCTCGACGGGAGATCCCCCGAGGGTCGAAAGATGACTTCGTCATTGCAATCCCTTTCAATGCGTCATTGCGAATGCAGGCGTGGTGCTACCGACCAGAGAACCGGTTTTCCAGAGTGTAAGCGGAAGAGTGCGCAGCGCGCAAGCCCGGGCGCGAACTGGCGTCAGTTCGTGATGCGAGGCGCCGCTACCGACTTGCGCTCCACAACTCGATATCCGTCTGGCAGTCGATACTCCGCTGGCCGCTGAGTGGCAAGTTGCTTAACGAGCGCATCGACGGCAGCGACGCCGAGAGCATCCAATGGCATTGCTACCGTCGTCAACGGCGGGTCGAGATACTCTGCCACGGAGAGGTCGTCGTACGCGATCACCGACAGGTCTTGCGGTACGCGCAACCCACGCTCCCTCGCAGCCTTCAAAGCACCAACGGCCTGGCCGAATGTCGAAGCGTAGATGGCCGTCAGCTCAGGATGCGCCGCCAAGAGCTGATTCGCTGCTTCGAAGCCGCCACGCTCACTGAAGTCTCCGTGCTCGATGCGCGCGGCATCGAGACCAAGAGATGTCATGCGATCAACAAACCCTTCGCGTCTCGAGCGCGCGGGATGCAAATCGGGCGGACCGGCCGTGAGCCCGATCGCACGATGACCATGTGAGTGCAGAAAATCGACGGCCAGCCCGCTCGCCCCGTGCATGTCGAGCCCGATGTTGCGGCCGGAGCCCTCGACTTCGCGGTTCACGAAGACATGTGCCACCGAAGCGGGGTCTTGCATGAGCCTGTCCACCAATGGGTTGCCCGGGCGCGCAGAGGCAACGAGCAGGCCATCGACGCGTCCTGAGACGACGAGCTCGGCGTAGTCGTCCGGGCCGGCCGGCGCATCGGGCGTGTCTTCAGCGATCAGCAGCACATAGCCATGCTCCTTCGCACGCCGGAAGGCTCCGCGCATGATCGCGGCGTACACGGTGTTAGTCAGGTCCGGAATGAGAAGGGCGAACGCACCTGTGCGCGATACCGAGAGGGCTCGCGCGCCGGCGTGCGGGCGATAGCCCAGCTCTTCGGCGACAGCCTTCACGCGCTGACGGGTTTCAGGTCGGATTCGCAGGCTGCGGTCGTCGTTCATGATGCGCGAGACGATCGACTTCGTCACCCCGCTCCGCTCCGCGACATCCACGAGGCGCGCACGACCACGGTGCGTCGAAGCCGCAGCATCCGGCGATTCGACCTTGTCCATCTGCGATTCGCTCATTCGGCCCCCTGCTTCATCGCCACTCCCAGCCGATCCGTCGGGCTGGATTACGAATAGCATAGGGACGTTGCCCTCGAGCCGCGGATCCGCTAGTCTGAAAAACCGGTTCCCTTATGGATCCGATCACGAAGACATTGGCGTCGACCTGCGGCGCCGAGGAAGGAACTCGCGTGGACGTGCGATCGATCTTCACAGCTGACAGCCTGCTCGGCGCCGAGCCTGGCCACGTCATCGGCGGTGCGCGGCGAACGGAGGGCAGCGGCGATCCGCTCCCCGTGGTCAACCCCGCCACCGGCGAGCACGTCGCGAATGTCCCATCGGCTTCCGCCGAACTCGTCGCGGAGGCAGTCTCACTTGCCGTGCAGGCGCAGCGCGAATGGGGCCGACGCAGTCACACTCAGCGCGCGCAGGTGCTGCGGAGCATCCACACGCTTCTCGGCGAGCACGCGGAAGAGATCGGCCAAATCGTCGCCGTCGAGCAGGGCAAGCCCTTCCGAGACGCCGTCGGCGAGATCGGTGGAGCGCAGAACTTCTTCGAGTTCGCCATCAGCCAGCAGTACCGAGAAATCGGTGAGGTGCTCGCTACCGAGTCCGGTGAACAGCTGACGGTGCGTGAGGTTCCCATTGGCGTGGTCGGTGCAATCCTTCCCTGGAACTTCCCCGCCGCGATCTTCGCGCGGAAGGTCGCGCCGGCATTGATGGCCGGCAACGCGATAGTGGTCAAGCCCAGTGAGTTCACACCCCTGTCGGCGATGGCCCTGGCCGAGCTATGCCGGCGCGCCGGCGTGCCGGACGGTCTGGTGAGCGTTGTATGCGGCCCGGGACGGCAGACCGGAGCCGCGCTCGTGGATCACCCCGACGTCGGAATGATCACGATGACGGGCTCGACCCGCGGCGGGCGCGAGATCATGCGCCAGGCTGCCGAGAAGCTCATTCCGGTCTCGCTGGAGCTCGGTGGCAAGGCTCCCTTCATCGTGTTCCCGGATGCAGATCTCGATCGGGCAGCGAAGGATGCCGTGGATGCTCGTCTCTGGAACGCCGGTCAGGTCTGCACCTGCAATGAGATCACCTATGTGCACGAAGACGTCCGCGACGAGTTCCTCGAACGCGTGCGTGCTCACCTGCGTGCCGTGGAGCCCAAGGACCCCTTCGATCCGTCCTCGGCACTCGGACCTCTCGTCGCCGACCGCGAGTGGAACAAGGTCAAGTCCATGGTCGACAGGGCTGTCGAGCAGGGCGCAACCCTGGAGATGGGCGGCGGGCGCCCCGAGGGCGAAGAGTTCGCCACCGGGAACTGGTTCGCCCCCACCCTGCTGACTGGCGTGACGGCCGAGATGGACATCGCACGCAGCGAGGTCTTCGGGCCGGTGCTCTCGCTGACCACATTCGCCAGCTATGACGAGGTGGTGGCACGCGCCAACGCCACGCCGTACGGCCTGTCGGCGTACGTCTACAGCCGCAACCTCCACACCGTGATGCGTGCCTTGGACGACCTCGAGTTTGGTGAGATCTACGTGAACAAGGCGGGACCGGAGCGGCCTCAGGGATTCCACACGGGCTGGAAGGACTCCGGACTCGGCGGCGACGACGGCGTGCACGGCTACGAGCGCTACGTGCGGCGGAAGACGGCCTACGTCGGCTACGGCCCGGAGTACGGAGAGTGAGCGCCGCGATGAACGGAACAGCCACTGTGACCGCCGCCGCCTATACGGGAAACGCGCAGATGACGATCATGGATGCTCCTACCTCGCCGCCCGCTGCGGGGGAAGTACAGGTGGAAGTGGCCTACGTCGGACTGTGCGGCACCGACCTTCATATCCTTCACGGCCACATGGATGCACGCGTGACGATGCCGGCCGTCATCGGCCACGAGATGAGCGGCTCGATCGCTGAGGTGGGGCCCGACGTCACGGACTGGAAAGTGGGCGACCGCATCACCGTGATGCCCCTCGCCTGGGATGGTACGTGCCCCGCGTGCCGAGCAGGCAATCAGCACATCTGCCAGAACCTCGACTTCATCGGGATCGACTCCCCCGGCGCCCTTCAAGGCCGGTGGAATGTTCCGGCGGCGACTCTCGTGCGACTGCCCGACGACCTCGACCTGCGGATTGCGGCACTTGCCGAGCCTGTCGCGGTCGCCGTCCATGATGTGCGGCGCGGCGAGGTGGCGGCCGGCGACAAAGTGGTCGTCATCGGAGGAGGCCCCATCGGCCTCCTCATCGCCTCGGTCGCGCGCGTCGAAGGAGCGCACGTCCGCATCATCGAGTTGGATGCCGCGCGGTCACAGGTTGCGCGAGAACTGGGATTCGATGTCATCGATCCCCGAGCCGAGGATCAGCAGGCGACGGTGGAAGCGTGGACGGAGGGCGCGGGTGCCGACGTCGTGTTCGAGGTGTCCGGCGCACCGGCCGCCGTGCTCGGGGCGACCTCCCTCGCGAAGGTGCGTGGAACCATCGTCGTGGTCGCGATCCACCCCGAACCTCGGCCGCTGGACCTCCAGCGCGTCTTCTGGCGCGAGCTGAGGATCCTCGGCGCGCGCGTCTACCAGCGCCGGGACTTCGAGCGCGCCGTCGATCTGCTCACGGAGGGATCCATCCCTCACGAGACCATGATCACGGGCGTTCTTCCTCTCGACCAGACCCAGGCGGCCTTCGATCAGCTGCAGTCGGGCGGAGCCATGAAGATTCTCGTCGATGTCCAGACGGGAGGCGCGGCATGACGGTGTTCAACCACCTGGGCGCGTTCGACCTGACAGGCAAGCGGGCCGTCGTCACCGGCGCAGCGCGTGGCATCGGGCTGGCCATCGCTGAGGGCCTGGCCGAGGCGGGTGCCGACATCATCGGCGTATCGGCGACATTGGCGCCCGGCGACAGTCCCGCACGTTGCGCGGTCGAAGCAACCGGCCGGACCTTTACGTCACACGCCGTCGACTTCTCTGACAGAGCTGCCGTGATCGACTTCGCTCGAGAAGTGACCACGACGGGCCCCGTCGACATCCTTGTGAACAACGCGGGCACGATCAGACGGGCACCCGCCGCCGACCACTCGCTCGAAGACTGGGACCACGTGCTGCAGGTGAACCTCTCCAGCCAGTTCGTGCTCACGCAGGAGATCGGACGGCACATGCTCGAGCGCGGGCGGGGCAAGGTGATCTTCACCGCGAGCCTTCTCAGCTTCCAGGGAGGAATCACCGTTCCCGGTTACACGGCATCCAAGTCCGCCATCGCGGGCCTCACCCGAGCCCTGGCCAATGAATGGACGGCAAAGGGAGTCACCGTCAATGCGATCGCTCCCGGGTACATCGCCACCGACAACACGCAGGCGCTCCAGGACGACCCGAATCGCTCGCGCAGCATCCTGGAGCGAATCCCGGCCGGTCGGTGGGGCCGTCCCGAAGACCTCAAGGGTGCCGCCGTGTTCCTCGCCTCTTCGGCCGCCGACTACGTGTCAGGGATCACCCTACCCGTGGACGGGGGATGGCTCGGCCGATGAGCATCCCCATGCACGCTCTCCTGCCCTCGTCGCCGATCGTTCCGGTCGTCACACTCACGGACGCCACCCACGCGACGGCACTCGCTGATGCTCTCACCGCAGGCGGAATCTCGATCATCGAGATCACGCTGCGAACGCCAGAGGGTCTGAAGGCAATCGCGGCGTTGCGCGACCGGACCGATGTCGTCGTCGGCGCCGGCACGGTGCGCAATGCCGCGGACGTGACTGCGGTGGCGGAAGCGGGTGCCCGATTCCTCGTTGCTCCCGGCCTGTCCCGCGAGATCGTCGAAGCCGCCCAGAGCGCGGCGCTTCCTGTGATTCCCGGCATCGCCACGGGAAGCGATCTGCTTGAAGCGATCGCGCTCGGGCTCACCCACGTGAAGCTGTTTCCGGCAGGGCCACTCGGCGGGCTCGACGCCATCCGGGCGCTCTCCGCGCCCTTCCCCGAGATCTCGTTCATGCCCAGTGGGGGTGTAACCGCAGAGAATGCGCCCCACTACATGAGGCACGAGGCGGTCTTCGCGGTCAGTGGCAGTTGGATGGTTCCGCCGGATGCGGTCGAGGCCCGAGACTGGAGGCGCATCGAGCACCTCAGCCGCGCCGCCGCAGAGGCGGTGGTCGGCGATGGAGCGTGATCTCGAGGTCATCACGATCGGCGAAACGATGGGTCTGCTGCACTCTTTACACCCCGGGCGTCTCGACCTGGCCCACGCGGTCGGCGTGAGCATCGGCGGGGCCGAGTCGAATACGGCAATCGGACTGGCCCGTCTGGGAGTGGCTGCAGCGTGGCTCGGCAGGGTTGGCGCCGACGCCT
>Ga0209646_1000394_pt1 | contig 26679 bp, 22 predicted proteins | sample AraplaL_Col_mTSA_FD_184259 | JGI IMG/M metagenome (GOLD analysis project Ga0209646, IMG submission 184259) | Arabidopsis root microbial communities from the University of North Carolina, USA - plate scrape CL_Col_mTSA (SPAdes) (version 2) | ecosystem: Host-associated > Plants > Roots >...
CGGGCATCCTGCATAAGAGCAATTCCATTCGCCCGAAGAGATTATTATAAAGTGACTTTGATACTGGGCACCGGAAGGCTTGATTACGCCAATCGATCTGTTTATATTGATCGCCCGGCACTCGTGTTTTCAAATCCCATGATTCCTTATAACTGGATTCCTCATTCAACCGACCAGCAGGGATGGTTCTGTATCTTCAACCTGGCTTTCGTTCAACAAAGAGAAGGATTGCTTATTGACCTGCCGATGTTTCAGGTTGACACAGACAAGGTTTTTTTTCCTGATGCAGATAGTGTAAAAGAAATAGCGGGTTTCTTTAAAGCTATGCTGAGAGAAAATAGGGAGAACTATGTTCACAAAGATGACGTATTGCGAAATTACCTGCATCTGATTGTTCACCATGCCTTAAAGATGCAGCCGACCCGGAATTATGAACGGGATCTGACTGCTGCTGCCAGAATAACGAGTTTATTTTTTGAGCTTCTGAACAGGCAATTTCCTATTGAATCGCGTCAGCATGAGCTTTTACTCCGTTCTGCCAATGATTTTGCCAAACAGCTTTCGCTACATACGAATCATTTGAACAGGGCCGTCAAAGACGTTACCGGCAAAACCACTACCGGGCATATTGCTGCCAGAATATTGTTGGAAGCAAACGATCTTTTGCTGAATACAGACTGGACTATTTCGGAGATCGGGTACTGCCTTGGATTCCGGTATCCCGGCTATTTTAATAGTTTTTATAAAAAACATGCCGGTACAACTCCAAATGAACTAAGAAAGCATGCTGTTTGAATTTTAGAAGTATCCGTTTGAATAGTTTTATTTTGCCATCGTTCGCCTGTCTAATTTTGTTTCATAATTGTAAATTCAAAATACATGGAAATGAAAGCAAACATGACTGAAACAGAAACGGAAAAGCAATTGATCCTTCTTCCCGTAAACGATTATCTTGAAGGCCGTCCCGTTAAAGACATCGAAAGGCTCCGGCGCGCTTTTCACCCGGACGCCTACATTAGGATGGTTGTGGAGGGAAAACTGGCTCAGTGGACGGTGCCGCAATACCTGGATGCGGTTGAAAAGGCTGCGTTACAGGAATGCCAGCCCGAAATCCTTTCCTATACCTGGGATGGAGATACCGCTTCTGCCCACGTGCAATTGACTTTCCCCACTTTTCGGTTTATTGACCGGTTTAACCTGGTAAAGTTAGACGGGAAATGGCTGCTAATAGATAAGATCTCTTATCGCCAACCGCTGTAAAAGACGGTGGGCGATCCTATCTGTTGAACCATTCTTTAAAGACCGAGCCTAAGCTTTCAAATCCTACTAAAGTTAAATTTGAGTTAAGGGCAAATTATAGGATAAATCAGAAGGGATATAATTTATAGATTTATTTTATCAGCAGTTTAACCGAATAAGCATTTATGTTCGTTTTGAAAGCCTTGCTTAGTGTATTTCTTTTTTTTATTACAGACGTTCTTGTAGCTCAAAGCAGCGCTACGATGGATAGTTTAACTAATTTGCTTGAGGCAGTGTTTACAAAAGACCAGGTAGTAAGGTTTCAGCTTGACTCGGTAATGCATAAATTCGGGAATAACTCCAAAGAAACAAGAAAGCAAATTCAAATAATGCATGCTGTTGATTCTGCTAATAAGATCATTGTTACCAAAGTACTTGATAAATATGGGTGGTTTAGTGCTGCTCAGTCTTCTGAAAACGCCAGTTTGGCGCTTTATCTTGTTATACAGCATTCCGATACTAAAACACAGCTTAAATATATTAGTTCCTTAAAATCTGCAACTGATAAGGCTGTGATGAATCAAAAATATTACGCTTACATGTTTGACAGGATAAACAGCAATATTGGAAAGTTGCAGGAGTACGGCTCACAGGTTGGTATTAGTACAACAGGTAAATGCTATAATTATCCGATAAGAGATGAACCCAATGTGAACAACCGGCGTAAAAAAATAGGGCTGGGTACAATGGAAGAATACATGAAAAATCAATTCAATTATAATTATGTATTGCCTAAGTACGACTTATATAAAAACCGTATTATCTTAACAGGCCACACGCTTAACGCGTCGCAATTTCCTGTTAACGATGTTGCTATCTGGCTGGGAAACCGGTTGCTTGCCAAAACTGATGCCGATGGTTTTTTTAAAATTATTTTGGATAATCGATATGATCAATCAGATATCTGCTTTAAAAAAGATGGGTATAATAAAAAAAATGTTTCTTTAAAAACAGAAGGTAAAAAAGAAGTGTACTTTTTTTTGTTAACGCTTGATTCCCCCACATTAAGCCTTACAAAGGCTCGTAAAGCCTTTAAATCTTGAATCAGTGGTCATTTGCCCCAGGCGTTTACTATTTCCCAACGCTATATTGCATATCTAATGGGATTGGGATGGGACTCTTCTTATTCATGATCTCAGGAGTAAGGTAGGTCAGCTTCAATTTAAAATCTTCCTTATTATGAAGGTACTCTACGCGAATTGGGTAATACCCTTTTGACAGCGGTAACAGGTACGTGTAGATACGACGATTGTAATTGCCGTCCCACTCCATCAGTAGCTTGTTGCCAACGTATAGTTTTGAATTTTTGTCTGCCTCGAAAATAAACATGTAGTAACCTTCTTCCTTCGTTTCAATAAATCCCTCCATCACCAGGGCAAAGTTGTTTTTTCTGGGAAGGCTGTCCAGGTCAAAGTTATTGTTGGTTATGCCTGTTTTCGCGGGTTTCAGGGTGCTGAGATCGGGCCATTTATCCCAACTTCCCTCGTAATAAGTATAACTAAAACCCCCTTGTTTTGAATTCTTCTGTTTTGAAACAGGGTGCAATGCTTCTCCGATGGTAAAATCGCCTGTTACAATTTTGTCATACCTGCTTCTGTTTGTAAAGCGTTTATAAGTAACCCTGCCGCCATTGTTTAAAATGATCTCTGACTCAACTTTGGGAGACAACTCCGTTGGAATTGTTCTGTCAAGGGTGTAATGCATTCCAGTGGTATCGTCAAAATACCATATTTTAACCGGTTTATCTTTTAAAACAATACCATTCATAGGAACAAATTGAATATCACTGACAAGACCCGCGTAGGTAAATTTTAACCCGTCATAGATAGTTTTTAACCTCACTGAACTATGCGTTTCATCAGGGTACGCCACTACTTTCCATTTTAAATTCACAGGCGCGATTTTTTTCAGCACGGTTTCCATAGTATCAATCTTCATATTATGGAAGGAGGCTCCCTCGCGGCCACTGATATAAAGCGTGGCATTCATGCCTGCTAAGGCAGGCAATTTATCTGCGGCCATCCTGGGCACAAGACAATCATCCCACCAAAGGCTCGGATCGACGGCGATGTATGACTTAAAAGTTGTGGGTGCATTTAACAGCGCATATATAGCGAACATGCCACTGAGGGAATGTCCCCAAAGGGTATTATCACCGTTGGAAGGATAGTTCTTATTGATGTACGGGATCAACTCATCTTTAATATAGCCAAGGAAATTAACGCCTCCCCCCGATCCTTTCCAGCTTTCCATATGAGTGGGGGTAAGTTCAACGTTTCGGTCGATGCCCATGACGCTCACAATTATTGTTGGCGGCATATTTCCTTCTCCTTCAACAAAGTGCTGAACCTGCGTTAGTAAACCCGTATTCCAGTTACCCCCATCCAGCACATATAACACGTCATATTTATCCGTACTTCCGGGTTTGTAATCCGTAGGAACAAACACCTGTATATACCGCTTCTGCTTCAATATAGCTGAATTGACAGAGTCGAGATTCCCTTTGTACGGCACGGTTAGAACGGTATCCTGCGCCTTCGCCGCATGAACGGCGCTTCCTGTTGTTATCAGTAGTAGTAGAAAATACCGGAAGGAAATTGCTTTTAGTTTCATAAACCCTGTACGTCTTGTTTTTGGATTAAACGGGTAAACAACCATTACAATGCCAGGAATGTATAATGTTGATTCACAGCATAATGATAAAATAATTATAATGCAAAAAGCTCACTAACGATGCAATAACTGTTCGCTTTTGATACATCAGTCTGGTTTTGCGCCGCTGAAGCAACTATTCTTCAATTTGAACACAACTAAACCCAATTTGAACACATGTGGTCAAAGGTCTGTTCCGAATTTTGTCTGACAAACTTTAAATATCAGAAAATGATAAAATCAGTAAAATTCAAAAACAGAAACTGGGATATTGCAGCCCATCTTCATTTGCCCGATAATTTTGATGAAACGCAAAAATATCCGGCTATTGTTTGCGTTCATCCCGGCAGCAGCGTTAAAGAGCAAACCGCAGGTTTGTATGCCGAAAAACTTGCCAAAAAAGGTTTTATAGCATTGGCTTATGACGCATCTTTTCAGGGAGAAAGTGGCGGAGAGCCAAGATATTTAGAAGACCCGGCCACTCGGGTGGAAGACATTCGCTGTGCCGTAGATTATCTTACTACATTAAATTTTGCAGATAAAAACCGTATCGGTTTATTGGGAATTTGTGCAGGCGGTGGTTACGCTGCAAATGCTGCAATGACCGAAAGGCGGATAAAAGCGGTGGCAACAGTTGTAGCAACTAATGCAGGCAGAGCGTTCAGGGAAATTAATTTTTTAGAAACATTGGAAGCGGTTTCTGCACAGCGAACTGCGGAAGCTAACGGAGCGGAACCGATGATTGCCAACTGGACCCCCAATTCTGCCGAAGAAGCAAAAAAAGCAGGGATAAATGAATTGGACATGCTGGACGCCATTGATTATTACAGAACGCCAAGAGGCGAATTTCCAACTTCAAACAACAAGCTGCTCTTTACAAGTATGTCGAACCTGATTCTATTCGATGCTTTTCATCTTGCCGAATTTTTGCTCACGCAACCGTTGTTGGTTATTGTTGGCGACAAAGTGGGTGCGTTCGGCTCTTACAGAGATGGTTACAATTTATACAGTAAAGCAGCTTCTAAGAACAAAAAGATCCACATCGTAAAGGGTGCGAGCCATTATGACTTATATGACAAACCCGAAGCGACAGCGGAAGCATTGGGTAAATTAGTCCCATTCTTCCAGGAAAATCTTTCACAGAAATAATGAATAGCAATCAATAGGCTTTCTGGGGCCAATGCTATGTGTATTATTGTTTTTTATAACTTTAGGAAATATGCAGACAATTAATTCTTTATCCGAATTTCATCGTTTACTATCCATTCCACCTCCTTTACATTCGTTGGTAAGCGTGGTTTTGGTTTCTGAAATACATGCTGCAAATTCGGATGTGTGGAAACATTTTACTACAGATTTCTACACCATATCGCTAAAAAACAACATCCAGTCCAAAGTAAAATATGGACAACAGTATTATGATTTTGACAAAGGCACAATGACCTTTACAGCTCCTAAGCAAGTTCAATCTGTTGAGGTAGATACAACCAATTCATTTAACGAAAACATTGGGAGCGGATATGTACTGATTTTTCATCCTGAATTTTTAAGAAAACATCCACTGCAAACCACGATCAAAAATTATGGTTTCTTTTCTTATTCCGTCAATGAAGCCTTGCATCTTTCACAGCAGGAAGAACAAAATATTGTGGAGATTTTTCAGAAAATAGAAAAGGAATATCAGCATATAGACCGGCATACACAAGATATTATTCTGTCACAAATTGATTTGCTTTTGAACTATTGCAACCGTTTTTACGAACGCCAATTCATTACCCGAAAAGCCGTGAATAATGATTTTCTTTCTAAAATGGAACAATTGCTCAATGATTATTTCAATAAGGAAGAAACTTTAAAAAACGGATTGCCTACGGTTGAATATTTGGCAAACCAGCTGAATGTTTCCCCGCATTATTTGAGTGATATGCTGCGTTCGCTTACGGGGCAAAATGCGCAAACCCACATTCACGAAAAACTCATAGAAAAAGCAAAAGAAAAACTGGCTACCACTCGCTTATCTGTTTCAGAAATCGCTTATGAATTAGGTTTTGAATATCCGCAGTCGTTCAGTAAGCTATTCAAAAGAAAAACCAATCAATCACCTTTGGAATTCAGACAATCATTTAGCTGACAATGCCAGGTAATTATGGTTGAATTCCTGCCCTACCCATTCAACTGCCTGTTGATCCCTTCAAATTTCGAGATCAGCTCATCCAGCTTCGCCTGTTGTTTTTTGATGGTTTTAGGTCTTAAATAAAACCAGTTAAAAAGGATCCAGATCAATGTAACTGCATAGGTAATTATTCCTGCCGTCATTGTCATGCGCGATGTGTATTCATACATATACAAACAAATACCAGCCATAAGCATAGTGAAATATACATTCATCATGGTATGTTGTAAAAAGCGCTGTTTACCTTTTATAACGATCAGGTTTTGCAGGTAGTGGGCATTATCGCTTGTATTGTCGATTTTGTTAAACAGTGCAAACATTTTATTATAAACGAACAGGTAAATAACCATGGCTAAAATGGTTATTATTATGCCCATTTTTGTGGTTATGAACTGCGGCTGATAATAATACCATACAAAACCAATAAACATACTTGTTGCAATCAGTAAAATATTGGTCTTTATAAGTCTTCTGATATTCGATTGTTTAAATTGGTGCAACCGGTTCATTAAATCCTTCATGTCGGGCTGGCTCACCGGTTGCTGTTGCCACAAAGCCTTAAAATCTATATTACTGCTCATGAGCATGGGCTTTAAATTTTTGAGATAACTTTTCCTTGATCCTGTGGATCTTTACCCGGATGTTGGCTTCTGAAAGCCCTGTAATGCTGGCTATTTCGGCCTGTTTAACATCTTCAAGCTCCAATGAAATAATGATGCGGTCTGTCTCTGGCAGTTCGGCAATACATTGATAAAGGAACCGGATCTGTGGTTCAATGGAGGGCTGTTTTTCTTCTTTCAGATCATCGGGTAATGCTGCTTTGGGAGAACGTTTATCTTTCTCAATTTGCCTTAAACAATTGTTTGTTGCAATTCTGAATATCCAGGTGCCGATAGCTGATTCATACCTGAATTTGGGAAGCTGTTGCCAAACAATGATAAAGGTTTCCTGTGCAATGTCCTTAGCCCAATCGAAATCGTTCACATAGCCCAAACATAATCGAAAGATCTTCTGCCAGTATAATTTGTAGATTTCGTCGAATGTCATTTGGGCTGTGCTTGATTGTAAAGGAAAAGGCTGTTCTTATTTTTCATATTTTTTATTTTATAAAACCAGTCAATTGATCCTGATACCATTCTTTATCATCGAACATAATGAAATGAAGGGCTTTTGATGAGTATTGTAACCGGGCGGCTTTTAAATTTTTATATTGCGCTTCAATAGCAGGTTGTAAACGGATAAATGGACTTTCGAGCAGGATCAAAGCGGGACATTGGATAGCTTTGAGTTTTTCTCTCAGGTCTGTATTTAAAAAGTCGCAAAATAAGCCGGCAAATGTTTTTCTGTCTGATTGCATTGTCCAGCCAATCACTTTCTTTTGGCATAACGTGTCTGCCACAAGCCCGGCAATACCCGATTTTTGCATTTGTTCAAACTGCTCCTTGTTTAGGGAGGTAAATTGATTGATGATGGGAGTGCAATCATTGTTTTCCTTTGGTTTGAATGCGGGATTTTGCAGAGCGGATAAACAAGGAAGCGCATCCACTACAATTATTTTTTCAATAAGCTGGGGATAATCGGCAGCAATGGCTAAAGTTAAACCACCGCCCACACTGTGTCCTATTATAATGGGTTTTTGAATGTTGTTTTCCCTGATATACCTGGCGATCTGAGTTTCCCAGTTGGTGAAAGTAGCTTCAGGTTGCGGTTGTGCGCCGGCAAAGCCGGCCATAGTTAACGTGTAGCAGGTATAACTTTTTTCAAATTTTTCTACAGTCTCATTCCATACTTCACCTGAGCAGCCTAAACCGGGTATAAAGATGATCGCCTGTTTGCCCTGTCCGCTCTTCTTCACTTCAAAAGGCCTCGTGGTTGTTGCTTGGCCGAATACATTTGCGCATAGAGCGGTAAATAATATAACGAAAATAAGCCATGTATTCTTTTTCATTTTCAATAGTTTAACTGGTAATTTGTTTGATTTTGCCTTTTGATACATGGCCTGGCAAAATGTTACAGAAATTTTTGGTTGTAATGTAAAAAAATACTCCTGACATAGGGCTGACAATTCCCCCGTTAACTTTGTATAGAAAATTAAAAAAATTATGCAAATATTATTAGCTTCTATAATAGCTGCCGCCTGGCTTTTTTTCAGTGGTGCTGTCGTTTTTGCCCTGGCGCTTCCCCGTTGGTTTCAATTCAATTTTGGGCATCTTGCACGCGACCCTAAAGAGTCGCCGCGTATGGTGGCGATCGTGCTTGAAAAATTGCTTCAGGGCTTTGGCCTTGCTTTACTGGTCATTTGGTCACAAAAGGCGATCTGCTACTTAGCCATCATCCCATTGCTGCTTGTATCCTGCACCTATCTATTTTCAACATATGCCACCTTTCGGGTAAAAAGCAGGCCGGTGATAGCCATAGCGGTCATAGACGCAGTTCGGCTGATCATAGCCCTGCTATTTGTTGGTTTGATACTTGGACGGGAGATTGTTCCACTATAAACACTGAAGATAGTTATGTATCTGTCTCTGTATTGGGGCTTGAAGGATGTTCCTGTTTAGCCTTTTTGTTCAAGTGTGTTTTTAAAGTGTTTATTTACAATAAGAATAAAAAGGCTGTCTAGGTGTACTTTAACCTTTAGACAGCCCTTTTTACTTAAAGGATCAAAAGCTGGTTTTACCGTGTAATATTCAAATTACGCTTAACCCTGCTTTGGCCATTTATTATTTCTACAAAATATAACCCGGTCGATAGGTCACTTATATTGATATTTACGCTCGCTGCATTATTGAAAACCGAATTTTTTCTTAACCTTCCCAGTATATCGTATATCTTAACACCGGTAATTTTTTCATTTGAAGTGAGCGGTGTAGTGATTGTTGCCGTGTTCTTCTTAATGGCAATAGTAATTTGATTGCTGGCCGGATTGGGCGACAGGGATAGATCTGAAGACTGATCCGGATTTTGGGGCGAAGTGGCTACTCTTACTTCAGGGCAGATCTTGTTTGCCCAGAACCCGAAATTGGTTGAAAAAGTACCGCAGGCATTTGATCTGACCAATGTCCAGGATGCATTGCCGCCTTGTGGATACACCCTGATTTCCACATTTTTATTATCAGCATTAGGCACTAATATACCTGTGCCATTCGCCGGTCCCTGGTATCCCAAATACTTCCAGGTAAATTTGGTGGATACCTGATCGTCTACATTCACATATCCGTTGTACTTACCTGGTGAATATTGTGAAATTAAATCACCGCACCAATCAAGTCCCATTGTTGCTCCACCAGAGGTAAATGTTTTATTGAAACTCTCTATTGGCGCGCCTACTTTAATTAATTTTGAAACAACCTGGTTGGCGCCGCAAATATTTGAGATGGTAGCTGTGAGCGTTACCCTAAAACCGTTCTTTATATTGGTAACTGTTGCATCATTGCCATTGACCGATATAGATGCCACGGAAGGATCAGATAAGCTCCAGTTAACCGTAGCGGTACAGGGTAAGCCTGGTATTGTATAATTTTGTGATGTGCATATTAAGTCGGCCCCTGAAATATTGAGCGAAGGTATTCCTAATGTAACAGGAACGGTTAAAGGGTTTAAGGTTGAACTGGCTGATTTTGGAGTAACCGATACATTGGTTGGTGCGCCGGTACAGAAGTTTGGTGTTAATGTTATTGAATTGGTATTGGTTGGAATATATCGTGGCGCCGGGTTTCCATTATATAGCCAATTGTTATTGTCGCTTTGCAAATCCCATGTATAACTTAAGCAGGCTGGATCGCCATTTTCTACTGTAAATGTAAAGGGCGATGTTGTTCCACACGTTATTTGAAGACTGGTATTCCCATTCACTGTTAATTTTAAGGTTGGTCTGGTAAAGGGGATGCTTACCCAGTCTCCGGCAGTTGGAGGCGCAGTAGCATCACATAAATATCCACGTTGTGTTGCCCTGATTTTAATTTCTCCATTATGTAAATCGTCATAGGTAATAAGGGAACCGGGGGGAGCCAATATGTAATTATTCTGACCCGTAGAAGTGATATCTGCTACCTTCCATCCTTCTGGCACTGAATATTCATAATAAGGGATCTGACTGCCAAACGTAATATCTTCGCCGGCTTTCTTATACATGGCCACTTTTGTAACCGTATAGGAGATATTACCAGTAGAGCATATTGGAAGAGTAGAGGTAGGACTATATATTGTAGGTGTTATATTCTTCAAAGACCTGATATATGGGAATGAAAATATTTTTGTTGCCTTGCTGGAAGAATTCCTTACTGAAAAAGATGGAACTACTTCATGTTGATCCTCAAATGCAATGTAAACATCTGCTGTAGTGGACGAACCTTGTGTTGGAAGTGAGTTTAATATCTTGCATTTTACCGGTGCATTGGCATCTGTTGAAGTGGTTACTAAAATATATGCGGATGCGGCGCTTCCGCCAAAATCAATTGTGAATCTTTGAACATTCGGTTGGCCAAGAGCTGCATTTGAATAGTCCGCATGTGGGCAAAGTTCGGTGTTTTCATTGGGGGAAATCGTTTGCGCAAAACAACAAAGCTGAATTAATAGAACAGGAAATAATAATATAATTCTTCTCATGTTAAAAAGAACATTAGGTTATAAAATTTAATAATTGACTTATTGTAGAATGTGCAGTAGGGATTGCCTAAGGGTTGATGGCGTAAAAGTAATGGGTATTTAAATAATCGATTACTATTTTCGATAAGTGTGCAGTTTTAGGAATAGACGTGCAGTATTAAGCAATAACTGTGTAATAATTGATATGAAGAAAGGCGCATATGCAGTTTATCGAATAGTCTAAGCCCATAGTGGTAAAGTACAGGAATTAAGGTAAAAGTTGGCCTACAGCTTTTTCGTACGGGAGGCAAAGTAAAAAATAGCCGCCATCACCAACATGTAAACAACTCCTCCGATGCCAATGATCCAAAATGGAGATAGTACCCATTTCCACGACCAGTCTGCTACAGGCCGTATATGGAACAGCTTTAGCAAAATGATCACAAAGGGGATCAAACTGGTTAGCCTTACCCTAAGGGGTATATGATCTCTGACAGCTATCCCCCTGATTGTTTTTTTCATGCTGACAATATACAAATGATTTTATGATCCTAATAAAAAAGCCCTGAAAGTCTTAGAATCGTAATCCTCATTTAAACATTTTCCCGGCATGTAGCTATAATTCATCAATAACTCATTATAATTCACCAACTTTGCAGCATGCAAAACAAACTTCAACAAGCCTTCGGAAATATAGACATTTATCTGTTTGATCAACTGCTGAAGGGTCGTTATGACAACTGTAAAAAAGTACTGGATGCAGGCTGCGGCAATGGTCGCAATCTGATATATTTTTTACGTAACGGCTATGATGTTTTTGGTGTTGACCCACAGCCGCAGGCTGTGGAAACAGTGAAGGCGTTATCAGCCACCCTGGCGCCTGATAATCCCCTGGAAAATTTCATCGTTAGCGCGGCAGAAGATCTGCCTTATACCGATGATACATTCGACCTGGTTATCAGCAGCGCGGTATTGCACTTTGCAAAGGATGTTTCGCATTTTGACAACATGCTTCGATCTATGTTCCGGGCTTTAAAACCAGGTGGATACTTTTTTGCCCGATTAGCCTCTGATATCGGCATTGAGCACCTGGTAAAACCAGTAGGCAACGACCGCTATTTACTGCCTGATGGCTCAGAACGCTTTTTAGTTAATGAACAGGTGTTGTTACAATATACCAGCCAATTGGGTATATTATATGAACCCATCAAAACAACCAACGTACAAAACATGCGATGCATGACTACCTGGTGCGTTCAGAAGCACTAATACGCTTAGTGCAGCCGGCTTATGATTTTTAATCCGGCAGTGTATATTCCATTTCATAAAAGTGCTTCTTGTCTTTTATGATGATGTTCAATTTGCCTGCTATGCCGGTCAATTCATTTGTTCCCGAATCTGGTACAATAATAATATTCAGCATTTGTTTCTCAAATGTAAATAAATAAGGCCGAAGCAAATCGTTTTAGACCGGATGCGTTATGTGCAGGCTTTCTTTAAGCAATAAATTACATTGTTTGAATTGTCAGGATCTGTTTTGCCTGAAATTAGCTTGAAACCAAAGGTTTCTAATAGCTTTCTTGAAGAAAGATTTTCCTGATGCGTTAAGGCCTCTATTGTTTCTATATTTAATTCTGAAAAAGCAAAATTTATTATTTCACGCAGCGCACTTGTCATTAAGCCTTTACCTTGAAAATTTGGTAAAAGTTCATAACCAACTTCTGCGTATTTATCTTCTTTATTAATATTCCAGAGGCATATAGCCCCTGCAAATTCAGAATTTGGTAAAGCCCTTATGATAAAATAAAAACTGTTAGTAGTGTCAAGATTTCTCTGTTCAATAAATTTCTCGGCATCTGAAATGCTTTTAGGTAAATCTCTGACAATAAACTTATTTACAATTGGATGGGTCCTTAAATAAAATAGATCTTCAGCGTCTGATCTTTCAGGAGGCGTCAATCTTACTTTGTCTGTAATTAATTCTCTTTTCATTTTTAGGCAAGTATTTGCAAATGTAGGCCGGTTTTTTAAAACTACAACCTGTTTTTACGCTTAGATCAGATCACACTACAGCAAAGTCAGATATGGCTACAAAGCCTCCGCATTCCGGAGGCTTTGTCGTTTCAGGGCGGGCCTTACATTTGACTACAGTTATTGCAAAAAAACATTCAGTAACAGTAATTAGCAGTAAAGCAGAAAGGCCATGTTATTGACAGTCGGAATCCGAGATCGTTACGGTATATGTGTTGCAGGTGGCTTGCCAGCTAACGGGCAGGCTATGTGAACCAGTTAAACTTCTGCAAGCTACCTGGCTGCCTCCCTGGCCCGGGGAACTGTCTATTACATAAAGCGATCCTGTGGCCCCGGCCTGATCTATATAAAACACGTTCACTGAATAATTGCCGCTAATGGGTGATGGCAGCTGGTAGGGATAAGTAGGCTGATTCGCCCTGGTAAAGTTAAAGGAATAGTAGGTTGTGACGCCGCCAGGATCTGTTACGTTCACCCCAATTCTTGAAACCGCATAACCCGGCAGGTTATCGAGGTAGAGTACCGGCGCACAGGGAGGCCCGGGTTGATAAATAAATTTTTGCTTCAGCGGCACTGGTTCTTCGTGAACGGGGGCGGCAAAAGAAGATGTAAGCAGGGCGTTCGACAGCAGCAGCATGACTGCATAAATAAGGTTTTTCCTTTTCATGAAAAAAGTAAATTTTGATGTGAGATAAAAAAACGTGCACATCAAATTATACAATAAAACCGCATCACCATCCAGGGAAAAACTTTATTTTATAAACGTGCACATCTGGCCGAAATTCGTGTAGAAATGACCGATAAACGTGTAAACATCGGTTGAATGATTTATATTATATTACTCTCTCACTGAATTTGCGGGCAGATAATGAATATTTTAATAATATGAAGCCGGTTCCCGCAATGATGGCCTATAAGAGCTGAAAAAAAATTTCTATCCTCAATAGTCCTAAATACTTCTTCAACCTTCTATATAATCATAAACGGCACAAAATCGTTAGGCTATATTGAATGAAACAGATCAGGTTTATTACAGTAATTATGCTCCTTTTCCTGGCACGGGCGGGTAGTTTATATGCGCAGGATATGAGTAAAATAACTATCAGCCTCGAATTGCACCATGCAACACTGGAAGAAGTATTTCAAAAAATAGAAAAAGCAACGCCTTTTAAATTCAATTACAGGTCTGGTGATATAAAGGGTATCCGCGATTTAAATTATTCTCGTCAGTCCGTTTCTGTAAAAAAAGTACTGGACGATCTGTTATCCGGCACTTCATTGCGGTACGAACAGATGGAGTATTACATAATAGTCAAAAAAAACAATAAACAGGCCGCTCAGCAGGTAACGGTATTTGGTTTTGCAAGATCAGCTCATTCCGGCGAAACTTTACAGGGTGCTTCCGTAATAATATCGGGCAGCACAACCTGGTCTGCCGTCACCAATGCATATGGTTTTTACTCGGTAACCGTTCCGGCCGGATCGTACCATATCAGCTGTTCCTATGTTGGTTACCGCGATGTGGAGCAGGTTATTGATTGCCGGCAAACTTTTCAAAACAATATTGAGCTGGTGGTTAAAGAAGATAATAACCTGCAGCCGATCACGGTATCTACTACTGCAAAAAAAAGTAATCTAAGAAAAGCTATTACCGGCAATCATCATTTAACCATCACCGAGATCAAAAAAATGGCCATGGTAGGCGGCGAACCGGATGTGCTGAAAAGCCTGCAGTATTTACCCGGCATACAAACATCCCATGAAGGCACCACTAACTTATCGGTGCGGGGCGGATCGTACGATCAAAACCTCATTTTGCTCGATGAAGCGCCGGTTTATAATCCCACGCATGTACTTGGTTTCTTTTCCGCTTTTAATACCGATGCGCTGAAAGATGTTTCCATTTATAAAGGCGTATTTCCTGCCCAGTATGGCGGCCGCTTATCTTCTGTAATAGATATCAGAATGAAGGACGGCAATAACCGGCAGCATATGGTTACCGGCGGTATTGGCGTGCTGGCAAGCCGGTTAACCTGGGAGGGCCCTGTTAAAAAAGACAAGTCTTCATTTATACTATCGGGCAGGTATAGCAATATAGGTGCATTGTTGAACAGGAAGTTTATTTCAAAACGGTTTAATATCAATTCCAATAATAACAGGATGGCCTATTATGACCTGAATGCAAAATTCAATATCACAGCAGGCAAAAAAGACAGACTGTATTTATCGGCTTACACGGGGCACGACAATTTTTTCATGGATCTGGTGGACAAGTCAGACGGCATGAAATGGGGAAATACTACCGTGTCAGGCAGGTGGAACCATGTTTTTAATCCGGGCCTGTTTGCCAACACCTCGTTGTTGTACAGTAATTATGATTACTCCTATTATTCAACAGACAATACCAAAGATTTTAACTGGAAAGCCAGGCTGCAGGAAATAACGGGTAAAATAGACTTTGACTGGCTGATAAATACCAGTAACCAGGTAAAGTTTGGGGCTGGTATCACCTGGCAGAATGTATTGCCTGGTAAAGTGATCCCCAAAGGAGACAGCGTTGCTTCAAAAGCCATGTCGCTGAACGACCGCAGCTCGGCCCAGGTGTTTGCTTATATCAGTAATGAACAGAAAATAAGCAAACGGATCAATCTTTCGTACGGCTTACGGGCAACCGGTTTTGCGGCTTTGGGCGATGCCATGGTGTATCGTTATAATGCAGATACAACGGCTGTTATTGACAGCACCTGGTATGCTAAAGGAAAGATCATTTCGAAATACATAGGCATTGAACCAAGAATTACGGCCAGCGTATTATTATCCAATACTGCTTCCGTGAAATTATCTTATGGCCGCAATTATCAGTACCAGCACCTGTTATCCAATTCTTCGGTTGGGTTACCAACCGATATGTGGCTGCCCTCTGATACTTATTTCAAACCACAATCTACCGACCAGTTTGCTGCTGGTGTGTACAAGACCCTGCAGAATGAGAACTGGGAGGCCAGCCTGGAATTATATTACAGGCAGTCGTATAATATCATTGATTTCAGGGATAATGCAGAATTGTTCATGAATGATAAAATTGAAACCCAGGTATTGACCGGAAAAGCAAAGGGATATGGTGCAGAATGGCTGATAAAAAAGAACAAAGGCGCATCAACGGGATGGATAAGCTATACCTGGTCGAAGGCATTGCGCTATATTAATGGCATCAATAATAATGAGTGGTACCCGCCTAACTACGATCACCGGCACAATATTTCGGTGGTATTTCTTCACAAAATAAATCAAAGATTAAGTATCTCCGGCAACTGGATCTACCGCAGCGGCGGGCGAACTAACATGCCCAAGGGCACTTACATTTATGGTGGTGTGCGGTATATCTATTATGGAAAAAGGAACGAATATGTATTACCTGCCAGTCACCGGCTCGATGTAAGCTTAATATGGCAAAATAAAATAAAGCCGCAAAGAAGATGGCAGGGCGAATGGGTGTTCAGCATTTATAATGTTTACAACAGGCAAAACGTGTTTGCCCTGTATGTTAGCCAGGACCGCTTCTATAGCGGATTTTCAACAGCCAGTAAAGTTACCCTGGTTGGTTTTTTACCCTCCATTACTTACAATTTTAAATTCTAATTTTTAATTATAGTGCTTATGCTGACAAGATGTTTTCTGTCGCTTTTTATCTTATTAATACTGGCAGGATGTACCAAAGAAACTGAGATCAGGCTCGATGATACGGAACCTGTGATCGCAATTGACGCAAGGATAAGCGATCTGAAAGGCCCCTACTATGTGCGGATAACAAGATCAACCAATAAATTACCCAAAGGAATTCCCGATCACTGGAAGCCTTCTGATGATACGGCATTGGCGGTAAAAGGGGCCCTGGTGATCCTGTCAGATGATATGGGCGTATCAGATACCCTGAAACCAAGTGTTGAAAGAAACCCGCCGCGATTGTCCTATTGGATCATCAATGGCAAGTTTGATTCATTAATGTCGGAATACAGGAATCCCTACCTGGTCAACGAATTGGGATTTTATGAAACAACAAAAATGAAAGGTGTTGCGGGGCATACCTATTACCTGAAAGTTCGTGTTGATAATAAAGAATATCAGGCTTCAGCCTATATGCCATTTGTACCGGCGCTTGATTCTGCCGTAATAAAAGGGCCGCTCGAATATGCTTCCTCTTCATGGCCTTTCCAATTTCTGCCCTTTGTATATTTTAAGGAACCTCAACAGGAAAAAAATTATTACATGTTGCAGCATAACAATATTGCCGATTATCCCTATGATAATCCATACGGAACCCTGCAGTATAATATTCGTACGCCATTCTATGTCATAGATGATAAAACATTGCCGCCGTATGTAAATGGACAGGTGGTATGGGAAACCGAATCGACCCGTAACCCCTATGGGTATTCTCAAACGTATCTGCAGCCTGGTGATCCCAGACAGGTACGATTGTCTTCTTTAACCAAAGAGGCCTACGACTATTACAGGGTATTAACCAGTCAATTCGAGAATGATGGCAATGTATATAAACCGATGCCTGCCTCACCAAAGGGAAATATCAGCGGTAATGCATTGGGCTTATTTTACGCCACCAGCGTATCGTACAAACTGATATTACCCTAAGCAACCGCGTTTTTTTCACTACTTAAATAAATTTTGATTAAACATTAATTTCATGAAAAAAAGAGTGTCAGTATGGTGTTTGGTGCTAACAGTTTCAATAAGCGCCTGTCATAAAAAAGATAATAATGACGGTTATACCCCTGGCGTAAACTGGCAAAAAATGCTGGGCGGATCAGATCTGGACGGCGCCAATGATGCGAAAAAAACAGCCGACGGCGGACTCATTGTTACCGGGTATACAAAAAGTGCAGACGGTGATCTAACCGGCAACAAGGGCGGAGAAGATATCTTAGTGGCGAAACTCGACGCCGCTGGTAACAAGCAATGGGTTAAAAATTTTGGCGGCTCCCTGGCAGATAATGGCAATGCTGTTGTAACCACTGCCGATGGCGGCTATATCATAGCAGGAACTACGCAAAGTTCAGATGGTGACATTCCTGCCAACCAGGGCAATTCAGATCTGGTGGTACTGAAACTCGATGCTGCGGGAAACAGATCGTGGGTAAAAACATATGGCGGCTCACAGCTGGATGAAACCACTTCTATTATCACCACTTTTGACGGGGGGTATTTGCTGCTGGCACGCACTGCCAGTACAGATGGAATGGCAACCGGCAATCATGGCGGCAGTGACATTATGCTCATTAAGCTCGATGCGTCGGGCGATAAACAATGGGTTAAACTGTTGGGCGGCTCATTAAACGATCTGCCGGGTCAGATAATATTAACTGCCGATGGCGGTTATATGCTTTGCGGGTCCAGTGAAAGCAAAGACGGCGACATCAGCAGCAATAAGGGTGGGTTTGATTATTTATTAATGAAACTGGATGCTTCCGGCAACAAAGTATGGGATAAAACGTACGGCGGCACAGGTGCTGAATATGCCCATGGCTTAATAGTTTCTTACAACAACGAATACGTGCTCACCGGAAGTACCAGCAGCACAGATGGCGATGTTGATACTTACCATGGGGGCGCATCTGATATCTGGGTAGTTTATGCAGGCGCATCTGGCGTAAAACTATGGGAGAAAACTTTTGGGGGACCACAGGATGATAACTCCTATTGCATTACTCCTGGCACTGAAGGCAGGTTCATTGTGGGGGGCTACTCAAACAGTAAGCAAGGCGAAACCAGCAACAATAAAGGTGGCTATGATCTGTTATTTCTGAACTTAACTATCAACGGCGCCCTGGGCCCCAGCTCATATGGCGGCTCAATGAACGATCAAATGTCGGCCATTATTCCGGTTGGTGACCGTACCTATGTGGTGGCTGGCCATTCAAACAGCATAGATGGTGATTTTAGCGGCAATCATGGAAATGACGACGCATTTTTAATGAAGCTGGGCTTGTAAACAAGAAAGCGAAAGGAACACATGGCTGTATTCCTTTCGCTTTTTGGATGATCATTTTATTTCTTTATAAGACTGAATGCGCCATTTTATACTGCCGCCATACGAATCGTTGCGCAGCGTAAATTTACCGCCGGCTCCATTCAAGTCAATACGGTGCAAGATATTATCGGCAGGCAGACAAATATACCCGTTTGCCGTATTGCCGGTTGCGTAGGTCACCAGCCTGATATTCTTCCAGTCGATATCTTTTGTGCATTGCGCCAGTTTTACATGCGGTATTACGGCGCCGTCGCGAACAAGAATAATGGCCGGAATTTTTCCACCCTGCAGGTGATGCCATCCCTGTTCGTATACCTCATTACTTTGATAGTTGATCCATTTACCTTTAGGCAGGTACACATCCCGCTCATAGGTACTGTCCTGAAATAAAGGAGCCACCAGCAGGTCGCCTCCAAACAGGTATTCATCGTCTACCAGCCATGCACCGGGATCATCAGGGAATTCTACAAACAACGCCCGCAACATGGGCAGTCCTGTTTCAGTGCAATGCTTTGCCTGTGCATAAATGTAAGGCATCAGTTGGTAACGCATTTCATCACCCAGCCTGAACTCGTCGAGAAATGCTTTACTATAAGTCCATGGTTCCTTGGGCGGCTCGCCATGGTTTCTTGTATGCGAACTTAAAAAGCCGAAGGGCGCCCATCTGCGGCAAACGTCTTCTGGGGTACGCTGTACAAAACCGCCAATGTCGTGACTCCAGAACGAAAAACCGGAAAGACCGATCGATAAACCGCCTCTTAAGGTAGACTGCATAGCCGAAGAAGTGGGCGCCGGATCTCCGCCCCAGTGAACAGGATATCGCTGGCTGCCTGCCCAGGCCGCTCTTGCCCAGATAATGTTTTCACCGGTTACCTGTTTCGTAATGTCGGCAGCTGCTTTATTGTACCTTACCGGGTATAAATTGTGCTCATAAAAACCTGTTTTGCCCGAAGCGTATAACCCTGTTGCCGGAGCCGCTTCCCCAAAGTCGACTTTAATAGCAGCTACGCCCATGCGTAACAAGGTATCCAGTTGATCCTGATACCATTTTACCGTAGCAGCATTGGAGAAGTCGAGAATGGCATCTTCATAGGGCAGATTCCCTTTTGCATCTTTTACATACAATCCCTTTTGCACGATCTCCGGAAATAACCTGTTCTTTGGAACGAAATAAGGAAGTTGCCAAAGGGAAATATGGAAGCCGTCTTTTTTAAGATCGCTGATCATTTTTGCCGGGTCGTTAAACCGGGATGAAGAAAATTTGTAGTCGGTACGCCAGTCGGTCTCAAACCAGCCTACATCGAGGTGTATCACATCGGCCGGTATTTTATACTGCTGCAGTTTTGCGGCAATATCCCTTGTTTCGCTTTCAGAGGAATACGAAATACGGCTTTGCCAGTACCCAAAGCTCCAAAGGGGCGGCATCGGCGATTTGCCGGTAACATTGGTGTATTCGTTCAGTATTTCTTTAGGATTGCCTATAAATACAAAAAGATCCAATTCATCGTCACCGACCATCATGGTGTTTACTCCGTAAAAAGAAGCGCCGAAATCGCAGGTAATGGGGGCTGATGAATGAATGAACATGCCATAGCCGTTACTGCTCATAAAAAATGGCACGGGTTTGTACATGCCGGGGTTTTGTACGCCATTGGCGTCGTCGGTCCACAATACCACTTTTTGTCCTCTCTTATTGAAACTCCCATACGATTCGCCGCAACCAAAGATCTTTTCGCCCGGCGAAAGCGAAAAAGAAGCAGCGATGCTTCTCGACAAATCGGATGCGCGTTGTACAAACGAGAACGGAAGAACCGGGGTGAACGTGCTTTTATTGTCTGCGGCATGATTGGTGCCGGTTAATAATTTGCCGTGGTTGTCCCTGATCTCGATATGCCAGGGCCAGGGTTTGATTAAAACAGTACCATAGGTGCTTGTAAATAAATGACCGTCATGTGTTTTTGTATATTTCCAGGAACTGTTGTCTGTAGCAGGTTCCTTTGCCAGCATCAGGGTATCTGTTTGATCGTGGGCCGCAAAGCCGGTTTTGATGCGGATGCGGAGCGACCGTGGCGAAATAAACTGGATGCTGAACGGCAGTACCGGGTCCTGCGCATATTCTGTTTCAGGAAACACCACATGTTTTTCGGCCTGCAGTACGGCCAGTTCATTATTAAATGCCATGCGCCGCGAATAGCGGCTGCGTTGCCATTGAAGGGTGCCCGACACGGTGGCAGGGTCGAAAGAAACAAGGCTGTCGGCCAGGCAATAGGTATTGGTGAAATTCCGAAAATCCGGACTGATGTCGACCGGTTCGTTGACCAGATAATTGTTCTCAGTTTGCGCAGCCAGGTTGGTTATAGCAAGGGAGGCAATCGTTGCCAATAAAAGTTTCCTGATAAACATACGGTTGTTTTATTGAAGGTGCGTTTACGGAATGCAAAATTAGGAGCCGGTAGCAGGAAACAGGGTAGCCAAATGTTTCAGATCAGGTATAGAAATGTTAGTTTTTTTTGATTTTTTCCAAAAACCCGGGCGGCCCGCAGCTAAATAGATCAGTTAACATTGATCTACTATCTGTAATTTTATTGAAAACCATGTTATGGAAGAATATGATGATCCCACTGAATCGCTGCATGACAAAATCAATGAAGAAGCCAGCGAAAGAAAAGAAGAAAGACGATGGTCGCTTTGGGTGGCGGTATCAACAGCTTTATTTGCCGTATTGGCAGCTATAGCCAGCTTGTTTGCCGGTCATTTTTCCAATGAGGCATTGATAGATCAGATCAAAGCTTCCGATCAATGGGCCTATTACCAGGCGAAATCTATCAAGCTAACCATTAATGCACTGGCAGCAAAACCTGATGCTGCAGTCACTGCCAGGTTAAGCAGTGATGCGGCTGCCATCCAGGGCCAGGCAAGGGAAAAAGAAGCCAGTTCGGAACATCTTTTACAAAAGCATGTACTGCTTGCAAGAGCCGTTACACTGTTTCAAATTGCCATTGCTATTTCAGCTATATCCATCGTTTCTTCCAAACGTTTTTTGTGGGTGATTGCAGTGGTTACTTCATTGGCTGCATTGGTGTTTTTTGTGAGTGGGATCTCGTAATAAAACAAGCCATCCGCCGGTTGGCGGATGGCTTGTATATAAGTTACAAAAAAGTTAAAACAGGTGCTTATATTTTAGAGATCGTAACGTCTTCTACAACTCTTTGCGTAGTAATGACCTTATATTGCTCCAAAGCTTTTGATTTTGCTTTCAGTTTAATAGTATATACGAGTATATTATCGGCTTTGGGAAATCTTAATTTGTAACGGAAACCGGCTTTGTCAATCTCCTTACTGTATAACTCATCTCCACGATCGTTTTCAACAACCAATACAAGTTTTTTAGCTTCTTCATTGGAAATTTTTACCTCAACCACTATTTCCGCATCAGTGGCGTTGGCCATTCGAACTTCCATTTGATCTGCCTTATTTTTATCACCATCATGTACAGGTGTTGCATTTGCAAATGAAGCGAAGGTTATTGCAGTTACAAATAATGCTGCATTGATTAATTGGCTGGAGCGGATGTTTGTCTTGCTCATATATTAACATTTATAGTTTCAATGGAAGGCAAACAATGTTACAGAGAGAGAAATCAGTTTTCGTTTACACTACAAATTTAGCCTGTAGCTTCATTTGAATGTTTTGACGCTGCAAAGCTAATGTATAGTTGATAAGCTTGCAAGAGTTGAATGTTAACCAATTTTAAATCATTTTAAAAGCAAACGATATCTTATATAGTAAGCAATTCAGGATTTTATCTGAAACTGTATCACTGGCTATAAATAAAGACCGTGGCTGACTGCTTTTTTAATTTTTTTAGCTACATGTTAGTGATTTATATAGCCGATTTGCTCGAAAAATCACTTATTAAATAAATAATAATGCATATTGGCCGCCACCGAAATGTGAATATCTTTTTGAGGATACCCATAGCGCGCTACCAGAATTTAAAAAATCTGAGAACCAATTCCTTTTTTCGCACCGATACCGGGAGTTGTGTTCCATCTTTTAAGTAAAGCACACTTTCTTTCAACCTATAACGTCGGATATAAAATTTGTTGACCAGGTAAGACTGATGGATCCGCAGGAAGGATTTGTCGGGCACTTGTTCCTCGTAATATTTAAGCGGTTTAGACACGACCACTTTGTTTCCGTCATTTAAGAAAACAGTAGTATAGCAGTCACCCGATTGCAGGTAACAGATGTCCTTACAGCTTACGATCTGTACAGAATCCTGCGACCGCAATACGAGTTGGTCCTGCGGCTTATCATTACGGTAACTGTGCATGGTGATATCAATTTGTTCCTGCAGCAGGGGTTGCACATTGGGCACACGTTGTAACGCATCTCTGAATTCATTCTCAGTAAAGGGCTTCCGTAAATAATCGATGGCGCCAACCCGAAAGGCCCGGAAGGCATATTCTTCGTAAGCGGTGATGAAGATAACTTTGCACAGTGCCGGCAACATTTGTTCCAGAATGTCGAAACCGGTGCCATCAGGGAGTCTTACATCCAATAACAGCAGGTCTGGTTTGGTTTTTTTAATAAGGGCAACTGATTTATGCACGGTGGCACAGGATCCAATAAGCGTAAATCCAGGTTGCTGTGCGAGCAATTCTTCCACATTCTTCCGAATGGAATCCATGTCTTCGACAATAATAACTTTAACGGGAGCGGGTGGGTTCGGGTTCATGGGTAATATGTATTAAACAATTGTTATTAAATTTATATTTTTTAAAGTTATAATCCTTGTCCATTGAAAAAAAAGGAGGAAAAAACGGTGCGATTTTTTAACGAATGTTCGGGTAAGGAATACACGGTAACGGGTATTGGAAATATTTTATAAAACAAGGGTCCCGCCGCGGCGGGACCCTAACCAGTAAGAACCAGACTGGAAATTGATCTATCCCTGAATGATCCTGGCAATAAGCGGAGAAGCGGACTTCTGGCCGTTTAAACCGATGGCTATCACCTGAAACCAGTACTTTTCTTTCGATTTAAGACCGGTAAAGTTATGCGTGAGCTCGGTGGTGACCTGGTTAATCCATATATTGTCACCTGTAAGCGGATCGCTTGTATACTGGTGCACGTACGCTTTGGCGCCTGCCACCCTTTTAACCTCGGTAACCGCTTCACCGGCACGGTCAATGGTTACCTTCAGGTCTTTAACAGGTGATAAAACCGTTGTACCCCTCGCCTTTTTCAGCTTAAAACCGCTGCTGACCAACCTGGCCGGATCTCCATTACAGATGGCGGTTACATACGCTGCCAGTTCGGTTAACAGGGCAATCACTTCAACCCTTTTAGCCTTTCTGATAAACCGCAATTCTTCATCGCCCCCGCGTGCGCCGGAAATGGCGGCCTGGTACTCAGGAAGTATTTTTTCAAGAGTGCCCAAAGCAGCAGGCGGCGTGGCAAAAACGGCATTACCCGTCATTCCGGTTTTAATGTCGTACCCGAAACTGATTAAATCATTATCGGTCATTTGCTTAAACCCGTTAGTTATTTGATGTGTCATACATTTACATTTAATTGTTATAAAATAAAAATACCTGCTACCAACCCAAAGCCTGTTACCTTATTGGCCAATAAAGTGATTCAACATGTGCGGCTGCAAGTAGCCGTTCCGTTAGAAAGAGAACTGTTTACAGGGTAAAAATAAATGAAGATGGATATACCAAATATGGTAAATAAGTATTCGTTGGGGGATTTTAAGTATTCGTAGGGTTTCTGCGGGTATTCGTTGAATAAGGCGCCCTCAAAAACGCCTTTTTCTACGGCCGCAAAAATTATTACATGCACCCGTTAGGGTTAATAAGATCGTGTTTTGTATTAATTGGGCGGTGTTTAATGGCATTGGCGCGCCTGTAGCTTACATGTACCCGTTCATAACGCAAAATATGGCTGCATGCAGGTAGTATAAGGCCTGTAGAAGTGATTTTTTCCTTTTTTTAAGTGAAAGAACAAGGCCAATGAGTGAAGCTGGCGTTATAAAAATCAGTTATTTACGATTGTAGGTGAACTTTTACTGAAATCAACGGGGTTACCATAATAATAACCTGCAAATGGGAATAAGCGCTGTTTCTACCCTCAGGCAATCAACTAAAACCAAAAAGTAGTTAACTGCTAACGAAAACATGTTATCGTCAAAAAAAATAAATCATCTCGCCTTTAAATCATGTTATCGCCGATAAAAAAAAACTAACTCCGATGCAAATCATGTTATCGCTGCTCCATTTTATGTTATCGCCCCCGGAAAAGTAAGCATCACCCTCAAAAAAGTAAGTATCGCACTCTAAAAAGTAAGTATCGCACTCGAAAAAGTAAGCATCGCCCTCGAAAAAGTAAGCATCACCCTCTAAAAAGTAAGTATCGGCCTCCAAAAAGTAAGTATCGCCATCAAAAAAGTAAGCATCGCCCTCAAAAGTAATTTTGGGGTGCGTTTAAAATACTGGTAAAAGTGATAACGTAATGTTAGCGAAAGGCGTTGTACTTATTTTATTGCTGATAATGTACTCATTTGACCTTTCATTTCGCTCATAAACCCTGGACATTATGGGTGTCATGATCCCGGCATTTATACCAAACATAAGATATCGTGCCAACCGTAATTCCATTCCCGGCCCTGTTTTTAATTCCAGGCTGCTGTAATTTATCTTAGCAGGTATGCCCGGAATTGAATTATTAAAAAAGGCGGCAGAACCGCTTAGGGAGGTGCCGAAATTAACCCAGCATTGTTTTGAAAGGGGCTTTAGCAACTTTACCTGTTGCGGCAAATTAATGTTCAACTCAAGGTTGGCCCCCAGCTTACGCCAGTAAATGAACAGCGGCTGCACTGGTATTACTGTGGAAGGGTCATAAGTCAGCATCATTCCCAATGCAATACTGCTGGAAGCCGTTTGTTTAAGCATCAGTATGGCGCCGGCCATAATGGTATATTGATGTATCTCCCCTACTTTTCCGGTAAGCGCAGCAGCGTTTGCCGTATAAATGACGGTTTTGCCAAAAAGAGAATCGATTCGCTGATAGCTGATCGTGAATCCGCAAGCGGTTTTATTAAGAGTGCCATTGGATGAAACAGGTGAATTGTTGGGAACGAAGGACTCGATATGATTGAGATCATACTGCTGGTTAAAAAAGGAGAAAGTGGCCGATAATGAATTTTTCTTCCAGCTTTTTACCGGCAGGGTTACCAATGCCGTTGTTCTTATTTGTTGTTGCTTTGCCTCCAGTATCTTGTTCCCATAAGCCTGACTTCTCATTTGGCCGCGTAAGATCAGGTCAGTTGAAATAATAACACGCCGCAATGCCGGATTTCTAACAGCTGCTTCCAGCAGGTACACTCTTTTAATTGAATCCATCATCTTTTTTCGATACAGGTCTTCCGGGCTTTGTGCAAATAGGTTTATTGAAATGAACGTAAAAGCCAATACAGCTATTAATTTCATGGGTAATGACGTCCTTTTTGCCATTCGGCGACTGGTAAAGTGTTTTACTGATCTTTCAACGATCAGGTACATGGCAGGCACAACAAAAAGGGTAAGTATCATAGAGCTTGTAAGTCCACCTATGATAACCCAGGCCATGCCCTTTTTAATTTCCGAGCCCGGACCTTCTGCCAGGGCAATGGGCAACATGCCAAGTATCATTGCCAGGGTGGTCATCAATATCGGCCGCAGGCGTTCTTTGCCTGCTTCTATCAATGCTTTTGTTACAGCACGTCCTTCCGCTTTCAACTGGTTGGTAAAATCAACTATCAGAATGGCATTCTTAGCCACCAGTCATACCTGGGCATTTTTCCCGCTCTCCAGTAAAGCATCTCCTGGTATCAGCAGCACCGGCTGTT
>Ga0209646_1000395_pt1 | contig 26660 bp, 10 predicted proteins | sample AraplaL_Col_mTSA_FD_184259 | JGI IMG/M metagenome (GOLD analysis project Ga0209646, IMG submission 184259) | Arabidopsis root microbial communities from the University of North Carolina, USA - plate scrape CL_Col_mTSA (SPAdes) (version 2) | ecosystem: Host-associated > Plants > Roots >...
CAACGCGGGTCAGCAAGTCCAGCTGACGTTCAAGAATCCCATGACGAATCGGATTCGACCGGTCGTCGCGACAACTACAGTGCAAGACGGCGATACGTACACCCATCAAGTCGAGGCCTTCGATGTATTTGCGCATCCCTCGCAGACAAAGCGCTACAACAGCATCGCCGGCCAGCCATCGATCGAAGAGCGCGTCACGTATCTGAACGATCTGCCGCATTGGGTGCTGGGTCTTACGCAGCAGGTGGACAACCTCACCACCGGTGAAACCGAAAGCAACAATACCTTCGACCTGTCCAACGTCACGTTGACGGCCAAGTACCGCTTCGGGCTGCTGCAGAAGTCGTACACCTATGACGGGCAGGGCCAGGTGGCCACGGTAACGGATGGCCGGAACAACACCGTCACCGTCAGCAACTACATGCGTGGCCTGCCGCAATCGATCCACTATCCGGACAACACCAACCAGTCGTTGTCGGTCGACGACTTTGGCGGTATCCGTTCCGTCACCGATCAGGCCGGCAACACCACGTCCTACAGTTACGATGCGCTCGGCCGCGTGTCGCAGATTACCTATCCGGCCAATGACGAGCAGCCGTGGTACCCGACCACGTTTACCTATGCGGTCGTCGGCGGCAGCGAGCGCGGGTTGACCGGCTCGCATTGGCGCCTCACGACCACCAAGGGCGACAACGTCAAAGTGACCTACTTTGACGCCATGCTGCGTCCGCTGCTGACGGATACGTCCATTGGCAGCGATCCGACGTCGCATATCACCACGGAGGCCAGCTACGACTGGAAGGGCCGCCAGACCTTTGCCGCGTTCCCCGTCGCGGGCAGCCCCAACCTGGGGGCCACGGCGGGCACGCACACGACGTACGACGAGCTCGATCGCGTCACGGAGGTGGACGAAACCTCGGAATTGGGCACCTTGACCACCCGCACCGCGTATCTGTCGGGGGCGCAGCATCAGGTCACCGATCCCAAGGGCTTCGTAACGACGACGGCCTACCAGGTCTTTGATGAACCCTCCGAAGACAAGGTCATTCTCGTACAGGCGCCGGAGGGCGTAAACCAAAGCGTGGCCCGCGACGTATACGGCAATCCGACCGCCATTCGCCAGTGGGGCAACGCTTCGGGTCAATCGTTTGATCTGACCAAGCAACTCATCTACGACGCACAGCATCGACTGTGCCGGACGATTGAGCCGGAGAGTGGCAGCGAAGTCGTTCACTACGATGCCGCCAGCAATATCGACTGGCGTGCCTCGGGCCTTTCGTTTGCCGATGGCACCTCGTGCGACCAGGGGCAGGTCGCGGCGGCCGCCATGACGCAGTACATCTATGACGCCATGAATCGCGTCAGCCAGGTGTTGCCGCCCTCGGGAACACAGGGCACGACCTTCGGATACGACCCTCTGGGCAACAAGAACTATGCCGCATCGGGTATCAGTGAATGGTCCGCACACCGCAATAAGCTGGGCCTTCTTATCGACGAAGGTATCAACGTCGTTGGCAATGGCTTCAATCGAATCCTGTATGGGCACGATGCGTACGGCACGATGCGAACCGTGGCTTATCCGGACGGGCTCGTGGTCGACTACGCGCCCGATGCGCTGGGACGCGCGCGGCAAGTGGGCAGCTTCGCCTCCGGCGTCACCTATTTCCCCGACGGAAACGTGCAGTCCTTTGTCTTCGGCAACGGTGCCCAGTACTTGGCCGACGAGAACGCGCGCCAACTGCTGAGCAACTTCACGTACGGCAAGAGTGGAGCGCTGAACCTTAGCGAGGATCTGGTCTACGACGCCAACGGCAACATCACCAACATCAATGACCTCGCGACGGGCCAGCGCACGAAGTCGTTCGGCTACGACGGCCTCAACCGCCTAACGTCGGCTCAAGCGCCCAACCTGTGGGGCGCGGAGAGCTACACGTACGATCCGCTCAACAATATCCAGACCCGGGTGACCGGTGGGCAGACGTTCATCTACAACTACGATACCGCCAATCTGCTGCGCTCGATCAGCTTGGCCGGGGTAGCCGTCAATACGTTCAACTACGATCCGCGCGGCAACGTCACCAATAAGAATGGCAATACGCTGGTGTTCGATGCGCTCAACCAGCTGCTGCAGATTCCCGGTTTCGACAGCTACGCCTACGATGCGGCCGGGCGTCGCGTGCTGAAGACGCCCGCGAACAGTTCGCTGTCCACCTTCTACTTCTACAACCAGGCCGGCCAGCTGTTGTATCAGTACGAGGCCAGCAACACCAAGCTCACCGATTATATCTACCTCGGCAAGAAGCTGATCGCGCGCAACGAGACTATCGAGTTTCCGGCGCCGACGGGCATCAGTTTCGACACTAACCCCAACAACGGCGCCTACACCATCAGCTGGACCGCCGCCCAGGATGCCACCAGCTATACGCTGCAGGAGAGCGTGAACGGCGGCGGCTGGACGACGGTGTACACCGGCAGCGCCCTGAGTCTGGCAGAAAGCGGCCGGGATGGCGGCACGTACACCTACCGCGTGCAGGGCTGCAAGACCGGCATGTGCACCGCCTGGACCACCTCGGCGTCGCTGGGCGTCACGCCCGCACCGCCGACGATTACGGTACCGACCGGCATCACCAACGGCACCTACACGGTGAGCTGGACGACACCGGCCGGCGCCACGACCTACGACGTTCAGGAGAGCGTGAACAACGGCGCCTGGACCATGATCGCGTCGGGTACCACGGCCAATTCGATTTCCCGCCCGGGAACGACGACGGGCAGCTACACCTATCAGGTGCTGGCCAAGAACAGCTACGGCGCCCGCGGTTGGGCCGCCTCCACAGCGGTGAGCGTGGACACCACGTACGGCGTGGTACCGCCGGCGCCGGCGGCACTCAGTGTGCCGGGCACCAGCAGTGACGGTAGCGCAGCGCTTAGCTGGAGCGCGGTCAGCCAGGTGACGCATTACATCGTCCAGCAGAGCACCAACGGCGGCAACACCTGGACGACGATCTACAACAGTGCAGGCACCAGCACCGCCGTCAGTGGCTTGGCGAATGGCAGCTACCTGTTCCAGGTGCAGGCATGCAACAACTACAACTGCGGCCCGTGGACCCAAAGCGGCGCGCTTGTGGTCACGCACCCGCCGGCCAGTGTCCCCACGCTGACCACGCCCGCCACGAACAACACGGGCGGCTACTTCGTCGCCTGGACAGCGGTCGCCACGGCCACCTCCTATGTGTTGCAAGAACAGGTCAACGGCGGCGCGTGGACGCAGGTTCAGGCCAACGGCAGCCTTAGCTGGACTGCCAGCCGAGGCAACGGCACCTATGGCTACCGCGTGGAAGCCTGCAACGCCGGAGGATGCTCTGCGTTCAGTGCGACGCAAACAACCGTCGTAGCCATTCCGCCCCAAGCGCCCGCGAGCATCAGCGTACCTGGTGCCAGCAGCGGTCCGACGACCGTGTCCTGGGCCGCCAGCGCCAACACCACCAGCTACCAGCTCATGCACAGCTTCAATGGCGGCGGCTGGACCAGCGTCTATACCGGCAACACGACCAGCGTGGTGATCAACGAAACCACGACCGGTTCCTATGCTTACGAAGTGCGTGCCTGCTACAGCAATCAATGCAGCAGCTACATCACCAGCGGCACGGTGGCGGTGACCATTCCACCGGCCAGTGCCCCCAGTCTCTCGGTCCCGTCGTCGAGCAATGATGGACAGTACACCATCAGTTGGAGCGGGGTGGCAGGTGCCACTTCGTACCAACTGCAGGAGCAAACGAACTATGGCGGATGGTATGACGTCCAGAACAATGGAAGTACCAGCTGGGCCACTTCGCCGAAAAACAACGGCGCCTACAGCTACCAGGTGCGGGCATGCAACGCGGGGGGATGCTCCGGATGGAGTACGGCCGGAACGGTGACTGTGTCGCTCAATATGCCGCTGCCAGCCAACGGCAAAGACTACTGGCACACGCTCATGATTACGGCCACGACATCAAGTATGGCCATAGGTTTCGATATCGTCGGCGGAAATACCTGGGAGATCTATTATCAGCAGCCTGGTACCACCCACGGCGTGATGGTCTCGGGGCCGACGCCACCCTATGCCGTGACAGTCCAGTACACCTGGACCTTGGTGGGTGTACCCAGTGGTTACAACGATGCCGGTGGCTCCGTTACACACAATGACGCCGCTTCGCCGGTGAGCGTGAGCAGCAACCCTTACAGTTGGTACTCAACACTTTCGTGGAACAACCGGTCGGGCTCGCATGCTCGGACCTACCGAGTGCGTGTGGACTTCTTTAGTGCGACGGGTGCGAACATTTCGAGCTCGACCTTTACGGTAACCGCAGACACGGAGGGGGCGCAGTCGTGACCGTGAGATACTCTCTGACAAAACGGATATTTTTCTTCGGCACAGCCACGCTTTCGATGCTTCCATGCTTCGCAGCTATGGCTGGCACAGTGACTTATGTCTATACGGATCATCAAGGCACGCCGTTGGCGGAGGCTGACCAGAGCGGAAACGTGGTAACACAGTTTGACTACCGGCCTTACGGGGGAGCCTATGCCGGCGCAGGGATGGCTAGCGCCAAAGATGGCCCTGGCTATACAGGACATGTAAATGACGCGGATACAGCGTTCGTTTACATGCAGGCGCGTTATTACGATCCCGCCATCGGCCGCTTTCTCAGCGTAGATCCCAAGGCGCCAAGTGCTGGAAATGCCTTCGACTTCAACCGATTTACTTACGTCAACGACAACCCCGTACGTAATGTTGATCCGGATGGAACCACCTGCACACAGTCCGTAAAGGGCCAATACAACTGCACCATCGACAAAAATCCGGCGGGTCTATCTACGAAACAGATTCAAGCGACGAACAAGGCTTACACAAGCGCAGTCAATCGCCTCCTCTCACATCCGGATGCTCAAACAACCGTGTCCGTAAAAGGGGAGCATTTCCAAGCTAGGGCGGGAGATGTGGCGCAAGGCTTGATCATGGCAAACGTGAGTACAGGGGCAACATCCAGTACTGAGCGAGCCCACACCTCTGGAGGCGGGCTCGATGGAAGCAGCCTATATAAGCGCGATTATGCGCCGCAGATCACGATTTTTGAGAATGCGATGACGTCCGATCGCAAAGGCGGCACGGCAAAGGAAAGCGTTGCAGTTGACTTAGTGAAGACCTTTCTACACGAGGGCATCCATACCCTTCCGATGGAAGGCAGAATGGACGGTATCTACAATTCGAATCCAGGCGGGTGGAATTCGCTACACCAAAAGGCTTACAACGAAGCATCCGACCGTCTCTATGACGAGACTAAGTAGATCACTCGACTCCTAAAGCTCCGTCGTCACCGGCATGTTTGCTCCTACCGGGAGTGGGCAGACACAAAACCGTTTGGCGGGTATGGTGTTGCTGCTGCCGCTATTTACAAGCAAGCAGTGGGCTACTTGTCCCCATAGGGGGCATCAGCTAGCGGCAAACCCATGGGCTTGGGCGCACGACAACCCATCGGAAAGTTAGGTACCTATGAAAAAGATCGCTCTCGCAATATTTCTAACAATATTTAGCCTGTCTTCGGCCGCTGCTGATGTGTGCGGCAGTCCGGGAGAGAAGCCCAATGTAAAAACAGTTGTCGTAAGACTACCAAGCAAGCCGACAGAACCCGCTTTCTACTACCGCGTGAGCCTTGATTACACGGTGTTTGTGAGTCAGGCGCAGATGAAGGTTTTCATGGATTCGCTTGATCCGGCGGCTGCATCGCTGCCGCTCTTCAAGGCTATTCGTGCGGATATGCCGTTGCGCGAAGATCGCGACCTTTTCCATTACAACTTTTCAGACTGGTGGCGCCTAAACGTCATTAAGTCTATCTTGACGGACCTCCTCAGGCATGGAGGTGCATCCTTGGTGGAGGTCGGGGGACACAGCGTTGATAAGATTACGATCGCTGACGAAAGATCTTCAGCTATCACTTGGACGCGTTTCTACGACGGCAAGAAGGGCGAAAACGAGTTTTTAGCCATTCGCGGCTGCATTGCGAATTGACGCTGACTAGCTCAAACGTTGCGCGTCGATCATCAAGAGGCGCCATCCAACGCCGAGCTGGTCTCATAGTGCTCTTTCTATTTAGAGCGGCTAACAAAACCGCCGTCACTACGGCGAAGGCTGCGATCCAGAGCCTTTAAGGCGCTGGATTCCGGCCTTCGCCGGAATGACGAATGTGAGGCTCAGACAAGTTTTGTTAGCGGCTCTTAGTGGCCCAGCACAAAACCGGCATCTTGGGCTCGGCGCTTCGCCAATTCCTGAGCGCGCTCTACAACACGGCATGGTTGGTCCTCCAGACACACATGTGTCGACATAAGGCCACACCAAATCATAAGCGCGAATGTTCAACACCAGCAGCGTGGTCAGAACCAGCGAGATGTTCAGGCTTGACCGGAACGGTGTTCAGCCATTACCGGCGCCCGCAGCAGCCTAATTCGCCACTGCCGAAACCGCCTCAAGTGGGGATGTCCAACAATCTGCTGCGGCTTGCCGATGGCACACCGCTCGATGCTCGACGTTCATGGCAATGCTTACGGTCAAAGCAGCAGTATCTACCCAGCCTTGGGACTGCCAATGGCTGCCGGTGTAGACGTCGCCCGCAATCCCTTCGGCTCGAACAGCAACTCAAGCTTTGGCAAAGCCCCTTTCTGAAGCACGGACTCAAGGCTTGCTGGCAGCGGCAACGTCCATGGGTTGGATTTGCAACTCAAGATGAGTTTTTCCGACAGCTCCGAGAGGCGCGTAGCCCTCAACTGATCCTGGGCGTGCCACGTATAGGGGCAGGGCGGGATAGCGACTCGAATAGAGCACGGCCACGGATGGCTGATTGGCCGGCACGGTGACGCACCGCTTGTCGCCGGTACGGGCATCAAAGCGCGGACGAGGAGTCATTCCTTTGCAGGGATCGATCTGCGGGGTGTATGTCCAGGAGGCTTGGTCGTTCGGAAACCGGGTGATCATGTCTGCTATGTAGCGAAGCTCACCTCTGGCCTGCTCCCTTGTAGTGTCTGGTGCGCCTACGTAACGCTGGAGTGCATCGCGGTACATCGGGACGTAAGCGTCCTGGAGTGCACGCCGGGACGCGGTCACCTTCTCACGGTCTTCGACGTAGTTCTCGAGACTCTGCGACTCCATGGATGCTGACTTCTGCCTTCGATCGTTCAAGGCGCGGTCGAAGGCTACAAGTTCTCCTTGAACTCTCTGAATCTCGGCCATCAGGGCTTCGTACTTGGAGCTCGAGCTCTGATCGCCTTCGAGCGCGGCTTGATAGTTCTCCCATGCTTTGTAGACGCCGTGGATTTTGTCTACCGCATCGTCGACGCCGGTCACGCTCGGCTCTCCGTAGACCGACCCAAGAGCTGTGCTGGCACCTACAACCGCCTGAACTACGCCCTCCACTGGCGCGATAGTTGAATGCCAGTCTCCAGGCGCATCCATCTTCGCCCTAAGTGCATCGGCGCTCGCCTTAAGGCTGCCGAGGTGCCCGGACAGGTCTTTCCGAGAGGCATTCTCCATCTGTGTGAGCTGGTTGTCCGATATCTGCTGCAATACGGCCACTGCCTGATCGAGACGCGACAGAATCCCACCACTGATCGCTTGGGCCTTGAGGTCCTCGAGCTGCGTCGAGATGCCTTTGGGAACTTCTGCATAGAGGCCACCCTGATGCCTCCAGTAGTTCGAAAGGGGAGCCGTCTGCGCGGGATCGTACTCGCAAAAGTGGCCTATGAGCCGGCGCTCGTCCTCGTTCAAGCTCGTTGCCCATGTCTGACCACAGGAAATGGTTCGCATGAGTGGGCTGTGGCTTAGAGCTGTTTGCTTCTCACCATGCTTCAACTCGAGATCACCGAGTGTCGTTCCAAGCAATTGCGACTCGAGGTTGACAAGCAAATCGTTCCAGTAGGCATCCAACTGCGAACGAGGGACATAGGCGCCAACGTACTGATCACCCATAGCGGTTGCGTCCCCCATGTACTTTGCATCGTAGTGGTGGAGGGCCAGCATGCTAATCCGGTCAGACATCACATTGACGGCCTGGTCAGACGTCAGGCCAGCCTTTACCGTGACCGTACCATCCGCCCCGGTGAGCTCCGTCAATGTGGGGGATTCAGCGTCTTTCCTGGACACTTCTGAGAGTTGGAACGCACCCGGATTGTCAGCATATGACTGGAACGTTTGGTTGTTTACATAAGGATATTTCTCGAAGTTCGGCAGCGGTCCGGTGATCAATTTCCCGCCATATGGCGCCTTGCCTCCTTGAACCGTCGTGACAGCCGCGACGTTTCCCCCGGCCAAGTCTCCGATGGAATCGTTGACCCCGAAGACCTCTACATCGCCCGCGTCACTACCTTGAGAAGCAGCACCGGAGACGCCACCCGGCTTCAATTCTCCGTCATTGAATCCGTGACCTAGACCAAAATAGGCCACGAAGTTACCCGCCGCTCCACGTCCTCCAGTTGCACCATTCGCGTTCAACATTGAGCGGTAGGATCTAGGGATGCCACCGTTCTCGGTATCCGGAGGGCCAGCTGCCGTAGCGCCGCACTGGTCACATAGATTCAGCATATTTACGACCAACGTGATGTCACCAGAGCGAAGCGCCCGGTGGTCAGGAGCTGTGGGCGCGTCCTGGCCGCGGTCACCATATGCATAGCCGTAAACCGGTGCATGCGAAAAACCAAAGGGAAGTTGAGGCGAGGAGAGCAGATTTGTTTGATGCTGAAGCTGATGGGTAGAGCGTGATCGGGCCGGCGTATCCACCGCTACTGCCCATTCGTATTGATGATGTGCCGCGACATAGAACTCTTGCTTCAGATAGTACTCATCGTACGCCGGGCGCAGTGGCGGATACCCATCTATCCAAAACCCCAGGTCTGTCTGGTGACCACCAGTAACATCGTCGATGTAGGGCCAATAGATATCCGAGTGATCAAAGTAGATGCGCGTATCGATCGGCGCATTGAGGTTCACCGAGTCCGCAACGATGAGTACCGCTCCACCGTTGGAGCGAAGAATTCTATCAACGGTGATGGTATTGCCAAAGCAGACGATGTCGCGCTTGGTGATCGTCGAGGCGTAGTACGAAGCGCTATCGCCCTTCATGACCGATAGCGGGCGATGGGGGTAGTACTTGCAGCCATCCGGTAGTGGATCGTTCGTAGGCTGCACGCCACCAGTAATGGTAGGCGACGTATTCCTGACCGCGACTGCTTGGTCAGCCTGTGCAGGCTGTACGGACAAAGCGGTCAGCCACCATGCTTTGCGTTTCGGGTCGGCTGCCAACTTGAATTTCCACGCAAACGTAGAGCCCCTGCACTCACACGTGGGTGCAGCTGACCCCGACCCATCTTGGCAGTACGCCTGCTGGCCCACATCGCAGTCCACGCTGCATGTTCCACCACTGTCGTTCTTGGCACTGCAACTTGAAGCAGCCGCGGTGGCGTACAAGACGTAAAGAACGACAGCCAATAGCATTCTGAACATACGCAATCCCTCCCGTACCGTTTCGGGCGACTGAGGCGATCGGTTGCTTCCCCGTGAGCTGCGCACGCTGAGCGAGCTCAGACTCCGTGTGCTTGTAGCACGGCGCTCTGAGCCTTTGGATACAACCGTTGGCCGATTAGGGGATGTAACACTGCCAGCAACCAGGGAGTGCGCCAGCCATCCCGCCTAAGGAACGGCGGCTCAATGGACGGCGGCGGCCACGATCGATGCCGCGTCCTGGCAACCTCGATGAAATACCCTTAGAACGACATGCCAGCGCCGGTGCGCAGGGCGCGACACAGCGTCCCTCCCTGCTCCGCCACCCGTTGGATCCAACGCATCCACAACGCTATGAGGTGCCCGGAATCTCCATTGGTGACCCTACTGTCCGCCCCACGTCTCAATTGAACGCGAAACTCAAGCCCCTGGAAGCGGAGCTGGCTCGACTGGAGGCTGAGGAAAGGCGAGGTCGCAAGCCTTCGCATACTATTGATTGCTTGAGGGCAGTGGCCTGCAATACGGACCGGACAGAGTAGCGGGAAAAGGCCCTTCTCGGTCACGGGGCGACACAGCCCGTGTGGCAGGGCGCGGATAGCCACGCAAGGGAACTTCCAGGGAAGATCCATGTTGTCCCATCAAGGCAATAAAAAACGGGCGGAGTCACAGCGCGCCCCAAGAAGCCCGCGACGACAGGCTACGATGCAAGAGTGTCACTGGATCACAGACACGTATAACAGGGGATGGGGAAAGCAATGAAGATAGTGAATTGCGGCCGCGGCGTGCATCAGCGCGAGGTGGCGGGGATCGAGAAACTGCAAAGCCTGCCTGATAGCTGGATTGCATTCACCAACCTCGACCTCGCATTGCCCGGCAAAGGATTGCGGGAAATCGACGTAATCATGATTCTGGATGACCGGATCCTTCTGCTCGACCTGAAGGACTGGAAGGGCCCAATCACCAGCCGTGATGCGAGTTGGTTTAATGGAACCAAGGATTGTGGTCGCTCGCCGGTGCAAAAGCTGGGAGAGCATAAGCGCGCCATAGCCACGCTGCTCAAGTCGTTTCTTCAGGAGCAAGCCCGTCGTGAAGGGCTGGGCAGTAAAAGGCTCTCGTGTCCCTTGGTTGATGCTGCCGTCGTATTGACTAGGACGGCTGATCGATCCGGTATTGCTGCGACGGAGATCGGTCGAGTATTCGGCATTGACATGTTCATCAAGATGCTGCGCAACTCCAAAGAGCGCGATGCGCAACTGGGGGCCGTGGCGACACGCAATGAGGACTTCACGTCGACGGCATGGGTGGCGCGCTTTCGGCGGTTCTTTAATGCCTCGAATGAGAACTTTCGCGCGGCTTCGCGTCGATACGGAAGCTACCGCGCTGACAGCGACAGCCCGACGTTCTCTCACCCCCGCGAGCTCTATTATGAGTTCGATGTGACCGAAGAGGATGCGCCGAACTCAGCGGGAATTCTGCGGCGGTGGGATTTCAGTAAGGCCGAACCTCAGTTCCAGACTGAGGAAGGGCGATTGATGATCGCCGGGCGTGAGAAGGAGGTCATCGCATGGCTTGACGACCGCAGTGCCACGTGCGGCCACGCACTTCTAAGGCAGCGTGCGGAAGATCCCGAGCGTAGCGCTCAGTACTGGGAGGTCTATGAGCGCCGCCGACGGCTGAGGCGCCTGGCTGATTTCTGTGGCACCGAGCTACCCAGGCAGACGGCGCAGGAACGCCTGGAACTCGCACGACAGGTGCTCGCGGCCGCCAAAACCATGCACGACCTGGAGGCGGCACATCTCGATATTGGTCCTCACAGCATATGGTTGGAGTTGCCAACGACCGTAAGGCTCTCCCACCTGATGGCCGCTTCCTATCCGGAGGTTAAGTCGCTTGGTCAAATGCGATACCAGTTCCTGTCTAGCGCCACTGCCCCCGAAGATGTCCTAGGGATCCACGTCAGCGCGTTGCGCAAGGACGTCTATTTGCTAGGCTGCTCGGTGCACGCGTTACTCTTCGGCACGCCGCCCAGCGGGGAGCCCGCCGAGTGGGATGCCGCTGTGGATCAGGATGGCAAGTTCGCCCACTTGCACCCCTGGTTTGAACGGGCTCTTGAAGTCGATGCGATGGCGCGTTTTGTCGATGCGTCGGACATGCTCGATGCATTCAATGCGGCAATGTCCTCACTCCCGGATCGACACAGCACCAATGAAGGGCTAGAGCAGTTTCGGACCTTCAAATCACAGTTGCAACTGATTCGCGAATTTCCGATGTCGGAGATGCTGGCGGAAGACGATCGCGTAGATATTTGGCGGTCCGAATCGAAGGATCAGGTGACTGTCGTCAAGCTTTGGAAGGCGCAGGCTATCGGAAACATCAGCACCGAAGGACCCAGGATTCTGGCCTTTCTGCGGCAAGCACAAGAGCTGATTGAAGCGCCGATTCCGGGAGTTGGCCGGCTGCATGGCGCTTACTGGACCGGTGACGCCATTGCCCTGGCACAGGAGTTTGTGGAAGGAGCGTCCTTGACCGAGCCGCTGGTCAACGGAAGCTGGGGGAGTGACATTCCCGAGGCCATTTCTCTCGCTCAAACGCTGGTCGATACCGTTGAGCGCATGCATACGCGCCAGGTTGCCCATGGTGACCTAAAGCCGGACAACATTCTGCTCTTCACCGAAACCGCCGCCGATGGCGCGACCACGTCGCGTCTGACCCTAATCGATTTGCTAGATTTCTCCCCCGCCCGGGATGGGGAGCGAGCCAATACGCTGTACTCGCCCGCCCAGGGAGGGCGGTTTGAGCGCGATCGCTATGCCGTCACCAAAATTGTGGAAGAGCTCTTTCGGCCATGTGCATTGCTGCACAGCCAGCACGCTCGCTTGGCTGCGGCCATCTCGCAATGCCGCGTAGGCCCACCCGCCAATGGGTCCTTGGCGCCATTGGCGGAAGTGCTTGCGACGCTCCTGCATGTCGTACCCGTCGATGAAGGTGGCCTAACGATTACTTTGGGCATTCCAGGTGCGGAATCCGGTTCGCTTCTGGCCGACGAGGGTCGTTATTGGGTAAGCCGGTTTGGGCGAGCCCTCATTATTCGCGGTGCGAGTGAACAGATCGAACTTCGCCTCGATAACGCTGACGTTCCCACCTTCGGCAGGCGCTCAGCGGTTTCGCAGGGACAGATCGGACGTTCAAGGCGCCATGAGATTGCCAGTTTTACTGGGCAGATCACCGTCGTGACGCATGCTCACCACCTTTCCGAAGTTGCGCACATTCTGGATCACCCTGACGTACACGCTGCACTGAACACGAAGCCGAGTCCTGAGAAGAATGAACCTTCGCAAGCAATTCAGACGCAGGAAGAGGGCAAGGACGAGATTGCGGAAAGCGCACCATCCTCTGGCATAGAGTCCCAGGCAGCGCCCCTGGAGGTTCGCCGGTTGTGGCGGCGACTCGTGGAGCGCGAGTCGGAGTTGATCACCGAGGCTATTGCCGTTGGCGAGAGCGCATTTAGACGTGAATCCGGCCGGCACGTTGTTCCTGTTCAGATGACCGTAGGCGAGTATGGTTTCGATCGCAACGACACAGTCACCGTCGAACGGCTCGACTCCTCGTCGCGAGTGACCAAGATCGGCGTTCTCGACATTCAAAACTCCACCGACGAGTTTGTTGCCATTGAGTCCCGCATGGACACCTCGCGTGGCCCGCTGGTGGCCGATGGCGCCACCCTTCGCTTCCAGAGCCGGTACGAAAACACGAGCCGTGAACGGCGGTCCGATGCCACGTCCCGCCTGGTTGGCGGCGGGGCGGCAATCCCCGGACTAATCGATTACTTCAACCCTGTCCACGCGACCGGCCCAATCCAAGTCGGTCACCAAGTGGACGAATCCCAGGTGAAAGAGCGATATGGTCTGAATGATACCCAGGCCCGTGCCTTTGCACGCCTCGCCACGTGTCGTCCGCTTGGTCTACTCCAGGGTCCTCCCGGTACCGGCAAGACAAAGTTTATCGGCGCCTTAGTGCACTACGCACTGACCAATGGCCTGGCGCGCAACGTTCTTCTCGCCAGCCAATCACATGAAGCGGTGAATAATGCGACCGAGGCGGTATTGCGCCTGCTGGGTGATCAGCGGGACACGATCAGTCTCATACGGGTGGGCCACGAGAGCGTTGTTTCCGAGGTACTCCGCCCGTATCACGCCGCGAAGGCGGAGCTTGCCTACAAGGACCGTTTTGCTGCGACATTTCGAGATCGCATGCGCATTGCCGCCAGGTCCCTGGGTCTCGACCAGCCAACGGCAGAGATGCTCCTCTGGTTCGAGGACAGTGTCGTCCCGGTGATCGCAAAGCTTCAAGAATTGGCGGCAGACGAGCCGGATGCGCGCTCAAAGGTCAATGCGCTCATGACCACCATTGAGCTGCTACTGGAATCCCGAGGGACTACTGTCTCCTTTGCCGGCACCGAGACTGACGGCCTGGAGCGCGCTGCACTAGACGCGCTGCTCAAATCCATCGACCGGCGACACGACGTGAAAGTGGAAAGACTCCGACATATCGTCCAGCTTGGCCGCGACATCGTCGGGAGCGTCTCGACATGGCAGCGTAGCTTTGAAACTTTCTTGGCAGGCACGAGACAAGTCGTTGCGGGAACATGTGTCGGCCTCGGGCGGACTGCACTTGGCCTGACGAAGACTACATTCGACCTTGTTATCGTCGACGAGGCCGCTCGGTGCACGGCCAGCGAACTGGCTGTGCCAATCCAGGCGGGCAAATGGGTCGTATTGGTTGGTGATCACGCGCAGCTAGAGCCGTCCCATCTGCCGGAAGTTGTCAAGAGCCTATCCGAGGAGCTTGGGCTCTCCACCGACGAAGTTATGCGGAGCGACTTCGAGCGCGCTTTTCTGTCACCTTATGGCAAGGAGGCTTCGGCACGACTTGAAAAGCAGTACCGGATGCTTCCGCCCATTGGCCGCGTGGTTTCCGGGGCGTTCTATGGCAACGCTCTCGAGCATGGCCGGGAGGCCTCGGATGTACCTCAACACGCATGGCCCGAGAGCCTCAGCACGCCGCTTTTATGGATCGAGACAGACTCGCTTGGTCCTGCGGCTTTTCAGCGCGAAGACGAAGCACGCAAGGGCAGCCTGGTCAATGCCGTCGAAGCGGAAGCCATTACATCCCTATTGCGCGGATGGGCAGTTCACGAGGACTTTCTCTCCTGGCTCCGCCAGCGACGCCCGGGCGATCACGCCATCGGCATCATTTGCGCGTACGCTGCGCAACGTGATCTCGTACGCAAGAAGCTCAACAGTGCCAATCTTCCCGATGAACTAAGGCACTCGCTCAAAGTCGACACCATCGACAGCTATCAAGGCAAGGAGAACACCATCGTTCTCGTGTCGTTGGTGCGTAACAATGCGGAAAGGGAGCTTCCTGGTGGTACGCCGGGCATTCGCCCAGGCTTTCTGGGACGGAAGAATCGAATCAACGTCGCGATCAGTCGCGGCATGGATCGCCTAGTCATTGTGGGGGCCAAGCAACGATGGCCAGAAGGCTCGATGACCCAGCTCACGCAATCCTTTGACCTCCAGGTCGACAGCGGTGCAGCAAGAATCGTCTCGGCAACGGAAATCACTCAAGCGGCGTCCCGGCCAAAGACTCAGCGAGCAAGTAAGCACGGCGTTGCCGATGGAGCCAAGGTATGACCGCAGGTAAGCGCACTGTACTGACACTTGCTCGACGGGGTGCCCCGAAGCCTTTGGCGCCGGACGACTTGTCTGTTGAAGTAGGACATTTCGACGTCCTGCTTCCGTGCAGGCAGTTCAAGGTGGAGCACAAGGTCGCGGTTGTTGGCCAGATATCGTTGACCACCGAATTTTTGTTGCGACTTCTCTACTCGGTGGACGCAATGTCCGAGGATGACGCGCGGCATTTCTTCGGATTTTCCGAGCATGAAATGACATTTGTCCTGAAGGAGGCTGAGGCAAAGAGCTACATCGAACGCATCGATGGGCGGTTGTCGCTGACAGAATTTGGAAGAAACCTGTTTACCGATTCGGATAAGCCGCAGATTTTCGAAGTCGAAAAGAACGTTGAGCGCGCAGGATTTGATCTGCTCTCCATGGCTCCAGCAGAACGGGAGTACCTATCTGACTTCGACTTCGCACTGCCTGAGCTGGAATTGAAGGACGCCGAGATGGTGGCCAATGCCTCAAGGTTTGTGCCTGAGGCGTTTCGCAAACACTTCTTTGAACTGGTTGCCCGACGGGAACGTGACGGCGGCATTCGCAAATCGCTGTACTCGGTTGACGGCATTAGTCCGGAAGACCGCTTCAGTACGGTGGTTCCGGTCATAGCCATGGCCCCTGCGAAACGCCCCAGTCAAGCCGCTACCTCGCTTGATGGGTGGAAAGCGGGGCATGAACTCGATGACCGCACAGCCGTTGTACACGCTGCTGCCGCGTTCCTTGATCTCCAGCAGTTGCCCAGCACCATCGAAGCTGAAAGTGCCTATGAGCTGCTGGTGGAGGTGGCGGGCGACTACCTGAAGGAATTTGTCACGCGCACAGGGCTCAGTGTAGGTCGCTTCTGTGCAGAAACAGCGTCGCGTGCTGGTGAGTTTCGTGTGGACCGACCGACAATCGGTCTCGTAGGGCCGCTGTATACGGCTACCAATCGCGGTCGTTTAGCAGAAGCCCTGGATCATGCTGCCCGTCGCACCCCACTGTCGGGAAGCGCCACCTGGTTGTTCCCTCAGCTCCCCTTGTGGGGGGCGTGCAGGGGGCTGCCTAAGATCGTTCAACAATTGCGTGGCCGACTACGCAACTCTAAAGACGAAGAATCGGCGAACAACGTCATTGGCTTGACTGCGGGGAAGCCACCATCACACCTATGGAAAGCCTTCGGCACCATCGCTGCTTTGCCATCCAAGCACGAGCTTCCTGGTTGCCTTGAAGTATTGTTGATACCCGGCGGTGTCGCAGCCATGCTTGTGCACGCACCCATCGGAGCCCAGCGGGGGTTTCCCGTTCCTCTTGGCGTACTTTCGTTTGATCCGGAGGTGGTAAAGCGCGTCGCGGTGGTGTTGGCACGTCTCCTACCGGATGAACTTCCGTTGCCTGCGGGACCGCATTCCACGCTCAATCTTCTGTCGCCGCCTGCTGCAACAGCTGCGGCGCTGGAATAGTCACCGGAAATTCTTGCTCGTGTGCTCTACGAGGTCGCGAGCTTCGTCGATGGGGACGGTAGTTGATTGAAGAATGGGCGGCGGCTTTTAGCATAAAAGCAAAAGCCGCTTGCTAGCGCGGCTGGGGCTATGCAACCCGTCGACAATCCAAATAGGGATGCACATATTGGCCAGACCTTTGCGAACGTACAGAAGAGGTGGGCGGATCCGCTTGTCTGGATGGCCACGTGTAGTGCGGCAAGGTTGGGCGATCAGTGGGCCGCCAGCAAGACGCGCTGCCAAGCCCCACTATCAGCTCCAAGGTGCGGATGACGCGGCTCCGTCGGCGGTCGATAACCGTCGCGGCGATTTTCCTCGATGTAGCACAGCAGACGTTTGGCTCCCGCAGCGTAGGGTCCGTCGTGCGAAGCCAAAGCGTAGAAATACGAGCGCAAGGCATTGGACGCGGACGGGATAAGCAGGCGCGCTGATTCGCCTCGCGCTTGGCGACGAACGAAGATTTCGCGAAAATGCAGCGGGGCATTACTACCCAGGGCGCGGCAGCCCTCGAACACGGCCACCGCAAATTGAGTGGCGAGCGCATCGCTATCATCGAGACTGGCGAGCAAGCTGCATCCGAAGTTCACGGCAACTCCAGAGTTGGCTTCACTACAAGCTGTCAGCGCGGCACGCAAATCGTGCGGTCGCTCAGCCAGAAATGGCGCGGCAGCCTGAGCCAGTTGCTGCAAACTCCACCCGCTCCGTGCCGAAAAGAGCGTACCGGTTTGAAGCAATGCAATCAGCCGAGGCACCGCGGCTGCACTCATCGCGCTGGCAAGACTCGCCACCAGAGCATCGTGGTCATGGTGGGTGTTGACGGTGTCCTGAAGGCATGCGCACAGCAGGCTGAATGATTCTGCGGAGCGGGTACCAACCAATGCATTGACCGCATCGTGCGAATGTGACTTTTGCCGCCAGATCGCGACCTGCTCAGGAAGAAACGTATAGCCATCAGTCAGCAATAGCGCCGTGCCTGTAAGGTTCACCCAGTGCTTTTGCGTGTCATCCAGCCATTGCAGGTTCGTCAGTCCATCCCAAAGACGAATGAGCCGCGTGACGACACCGGGCGCATCGATGCGCCATCCCTGACTGATGAGAGCGGCGACCATGTCGAGAAACTGACCGTCCGAGCCCTGGTCAACCACCCAAGGGGCAACAAGGAGAGGCAAGCCAACTTTACTTGGAAACCGCGCCAAGGCTTTCACGCCCGCATTCACATTCATCTCCAGGCGGCGTTGCTCCATAGGCGAGAGATCAGACGCCTGCAACGCGAGGTGACTAGCCTTTACACGCTCCACCACGTGGGAGGCGGCCCGATCGGTCACCTGCTGACTGATCGCGTCCGGCTGCGCCATCACTTTGTCGTCGCCCCGACGTCGGTGGTGGGCGGCTAGGTTCGGCCAAGGCGTCCACGGACGCGCCGCAGGCTGCCGCGCCGCCCACGGCTCTTGAAGTACGGCGGCAAGCGCGTTGAATACGAGCTGCCCCGCGTGCGGATGCTCCGCCAGGGGGAGCAACCACGGCACCGCACGCATGCCAACAATTTCCCACGCCCGGGCGAGGTGCAGGCCATGCGCCGGATTCATGGGGCGCGGGCCGACGCCACCCTTGGCAAGCCATGCCGAGAAGGTGGCTTCGTAAGCACCCCACGCATCCAGCTCGTCACGACTACATCCGGCCAACACCTCCGTGTAGGTTGCAGCATCTACCCGGACCGCGAGCTCAGCCAGTAGGCCGCGCACGTCGCGCTCATGCATACCGAACGTCGTGATGAGCAGGTCCATCTGGTCGCGATCAGGAAGCCAGGCCAAGCGCGAGTGACCGTCACGTTGAGGACTTGCACGAAGCGCGAGTAGCCGGACGAGCGCCTCATCGCTCCGACCTGCTGCGGCCAGCCCCGCCGCAAGCAGAACATTCCCATCAGCGGACTCCAGGATATCCTCCAGAAGACGGTAGCGGTCACGATCAATCGCCCCGGCTCCCTGCTGCACAAACGTGGCGCTCAGCGAAAGCCATTCATCAAGGCACTGCCGGAGTCGTTCGGGTGCCATACCCTCCGCAAGGCGAGTGAGGCGGGGTAGGGACTGAACATCGTCCCCTTCTTGATTCCACGCCCGCTCAAAGAGCGTCGCCCGCACTTCTGCGGGGAGTGTGCGGAGTACATCGTCCACCCATGCGGGAGCGCGCAACGACGTCAACGCAAGGTCGGTCGCCATAGCCTGCAACGCGGCCGGATCCCGCCGGGTCAGTAGCTGGAGCGCAGGGTCGTTGTCATGGACAAGGTCACCACTGCCCATCAACAGCGCCGTCAATGCCGGCGTTGATGGCGCAGGCAGGGTCTCGGGATATTGCAGTGCCAGCCGCGCACGCTCGGCATCCGGCAGACCGGCGAATACGCGCAGGAGCTCCGCCTCCATCGCCGGGATAGCTCGCTCGCGAAGGTCCTCCACGACCGCTTCCAGAAGGCCACGATGACGCTTTACGACGTCCGGGGCTACCAGCCAGGCGTCCAGGCCCGCCGGCGAGGCGGGATACTCCCAGCTAATTGCGGATATTGCCGCGGCACGGATCTCCGGCGAGGGGGCCGCGAAGGCGAGGTCGCTCAGCCAAGACCAGTTCTCAGGATTGCCAGCCACTTCAGGGACCATCTCTTCAATCCGGGCCTCAGGCCACGCGCTGACACGGGCCATGAGCGTGGCGCTGAACTGGCGCAAAGCGATGGGATAGCGGCCAAGACGGTAGACGTGCAGGCGACGCGAGGGGTCGGCGTGCTCGAGCTCCGTCAGCACGCAGCGACCAAAGGCCGCCAGACCTGAGTCGATCATGCAACCGTAGGCGTGGTCGCGAACTTCGTCCAGTGGTGATCGGACGAGCGCCTCCAGCACATCGCAAAGTTCAGCATATGCTGCCGGGTTGTCGCTTTCAGAGAACCCCGTGATCCGGATCAGTTCGCAGCAAAATTGCAGGTCCACGGAGAGGGCGGCGGCAATCAACTGGCCGCGCAACATGGTTCGATCGGGACGTTGTGACAGCGTCTCGGCTGCCAATACGATCGAATCCTCCCAGGCGCCCTGGTTAAGGATCGCGTGGACCCGTGCCAAGCTCGCCGGATCAAACGCCAAGGCTCCCTGCACAAGGCCGTAAGCCGCGAAATACTCCTGGAAGCGTTGATGCGCAAATCGAAGGCGCCCGCCTTCGTCAAATAACAAGTGATGATCCTGCAATACGCGCAACACGGAACCGGCGTTCGCGGTGCCATCCAGCAAACTCGCTTCCCGGAGTCGATGAAGCTCTGCAACCATACTCTGCCGCGCCAACGGCAACGGAAGAGTTGTTACACCCGCGTCATTCATTTGCCACGCTATCGCGCGCAAGAATTCGGCCTGGCATCCTTCCAGTGGCGGGCTCGTCAAAATTGCATGGCGGGCAGGAACGTGCTCATAGCGCCCCACGATCGCCTCATAGATACGAAAGCGATCCATCAGGTCGTGACCTTGCCCGTGCAGTACCACGATACCCTGAAGAACTAAGGCGTTACGCGCTGCGTGGCGAATATCCTGTCGCAAGGCAAGCATGTCGATCAGTGCATCGGCCGCCCCAGACGGCAGTTCGCTTCGAATATAGGCCTGCTGATTGGGCCAGGTAATGCCGCTCACACGAATGTGGTTCACTTGCCCCGGGAGGGGATGCTGCCTAGCATTTCGAGAGCTAACTAGCACGCCCAGCCCGCTGGCATTGTCCAGAAACTCCCGCATGCGGGTCTGCGCCGACGCCGACAAGGTGGCGTCGAGCTCGTTCCAGCCGTCAACCAGGACCACCAATCGCCCGGCTCGCATCAGTCGCGCGAGGTTTGCCAAGGTCAGGGCCGACCCTGCAAACCCGGCCTGCTTAGTAATGTGTTCCAGCGGGGCCTCCGACGATGCCGCCCACGCGGCCGCGTCGAGAAACAATGGCAGGCGACGCCGGGCAGGGCGCTTCAAGAAGTAATCCGCAACCGCCAGGGCGACGGTCGTCTTGCCCACGCCGCCCTCGCCCCACACCAGCAGCTGACGGCCCTCTTCGAGCCACACTGCAAGGGTCTCGATGGTCAGGGCCACGCCTTCCGAGGCGCCACTCGCCACATTGCCGTCGCCATCGTCCTCGACCATGGTGATCGGAACGATCGTTGCGCTGTCAAAGCGTGTGTGCGCAATTTGCTCAACGACCCGACCACACAGGCCAAACCCCTCTGCAAGGGCCGCATCCTCGCCGGGCTCTTCCGGCACCACGAGGGTCACTGCCTCCATGAAGATGGGGGCATGGTTGTCTCCGCCGATGGCCACGCCCCCGGTTTCGGCGTGAGCAAGGCTACCCGACCAAAAATGAGGGATGCCGTCGCATACCCGGCTCAGCAACTTGCGCAAGCGTGCCAACATGCTTCAGTGCCGCGGCAAGAGCCAGGCGAGAACTGCCACTGCCAGGGAAAGGATACTTACGACCAGGGTCCAGGTTTCGTTGGACGGACGCTGGTGCTCGGTGCGTCGCGTGACAACGGTGCCGTAGTTATTGCCGCCAATCGCGACGCCACCATGAGATGCGCGGGTATCCCGCCTGCGAGCGCGCATACCCAGATATCGGATAAAGGCCAGCACTCCCAACCCTAAAGACGGCCAAAACCACCAGTGCACCATGTCCATGGTCATCCCCCGCATAAGGTCATCGTCAATCTACCACGAGGCTCGTCCCCGTTCGCGGTGAGTCCGCAAGCGACGCGCCTAGCTGCCACAGGGCTCTCCTGTCAAAATGCCTGATCCGACCGGTCAGCGACCAAAAATCGTCATGCTACTCCCGGACGACCGAAGCTGTGCCCCTCAACACCGCATACGCACCACGCACTTTGCCTCGTGGCGACGACGATCAGAGCGGACCTCGGCGAACGCTCGGATAACCTCAAATGCTAAAGCGAACCTCTGGCAAGGCATCGAGTGTGGCCTCGCTCAACCACGACTGTAGCGACGGCTCGTCGCGCCCATGCGATAGCAGCAGCTTGGCAAGCTTCGCGCATTCGCTGCGTACCAACGAGACCGATACGGCCGCGCGAGTATCCAGGGCGACGCGCTCGTAACGCGTTTCAACTCGCAGGTCATCCAGCGCCTGAACGAGGCGATTCGTGCTGGCCATCTTGAGGAACCCGTCGAGATAGAGGCTCCCTGCTGCCTGCAAATGAACCTGCAAGCCCGGCTCATGACGCGTTTCAATCGCTGAAATGAGGTGCTCGATCAATGGCCACGGCACCGTTCGTGTATGTCGCCGTTTCGCAAGCTGACCCCAGGTCACCAAGGCCAGTGACGCGCTGGCCGCCTGCTGAAAGTTCGAGCTCACCATGCTGCGCCGCAGGAGCAACTCGACTTCCGTGTTCCACGCCGTAACTGACGATACGAAATGGGGCAGGGCAACGAGAGCACTCCAGACCTCCGCTTGCTTGATGAACGCGATCAACGCCTCGCCACGCGTCGTGGTTAGGTCACTAGAATCCATCGCCGGAACGATAAGTTTCGATAGCACTTGCCCCAGCAGCACTCGCGCATTGTCGAAGAACTGCCTTCTGAAATGATTCTCGAAGGGGACGGTATCGTCCAGCGCCGGAGGGCACCATGCCATCAGCCGATCGAAAAGATGCGCGGCACGCGACGGCTGGAGCTTGACGCTGACGCGGTCCAGGTTCGCCAACCCCATCAACCGATCAATGCCCCCCTCCATCAATTGGGGCTCGCTGGAAACGGAAGCCGCCATATCGTCGTCAATGGGCTTGCCAAGTAAGCGACGCTCCACACGCTTCAGCGACTCGACTGTATCCGGGGAGGGTAGCTGCGCGAAGGCGCTCGGGATTAGACCGGTATTGGCGGGAAGCCCATGCTCGGCCGCATCGAGGTCCGACCAGAGGGCATCGGCAAACTGTCGACTCTCTGCAAAGAGCAACCCACCGCGTACCGCCAGAAAGGCCAGGCGAAGAATAGCTTCCTTGCGCGAGGGGTGCCCCTTCTGGGAGGCGGCAATCAACTGCTGAATGCGCTGAGCCCAACGACCATCATCATCCGCTCGGACGGGAGAGGAGTCCCAGATTGGGTTCACGGGATCTGGCCAAGTCCTTTCCTCCACCCCGGCCTCCTCGGCCAGCGGGAACATGATGGCCGCCAACGCCAAGTGGCCCCGGCGCTCTCGTGAAACCGCCTGCGCGGCATACTTGATCAGATCGCCGCAAGCTTCCGACAGCCACGGATCCCTCAACAGAGGATCTTTGATGAGATCGATGCTGCCGAGGTAGGTACGAGTCGCCCCCGCCTCGGTCATTCGCACGGTTAAGCGCGCCTGGGCAGCGAGGAATAAGCGCAGTCGGTCGGCTGCGCGCCCGACGTCGTTGTCGGAACTCGCGCCTGTCGACAGCCTTATGCGATCTGCCCAGAACACGATGGCTTTGTCGATCGCGGCAATCAAGCGCGCGCTCAAATCCGATGGCAGCCGAGCGATCGCAATGCGACTGAAGTATCGAACAAACGGTTTGTCGGAGTGTGAGTGGAGTGAGCGTAGCAACCAGATGAACCACTCGAAACGATGCTCGAACGTGACCTGGGCAACGCTAACGGCGGCGCCGCTGCATAGCGCGACGTGATTGATGGACAGGGGGATACCCGCCGTTTCGATCAGCAGGTCAAGCTCGTATCGGTCATGAATATCAACCGCACCCGGACCAGGGCCGGCACTACCCGAACCGGCCCGGTAGTGGCCCGGATCGAAGAGCAGGGTGACCGCAGCATCGTCTTCCCGATGTTTGGCCAGCTTTCGATTTGCCGCTTCTTGAATTTGCTCGATTTCGTCTGAGGGATCCACCAACAGCTCGCGAAATTCGCGAACGCGCGGCATCGCCCGCGGCCCTGGCGACCGCAGTCGTCGCAGCGCCTCGGCGTTGCGCTCGAGCCAGCTGGCCCATCCGAGTTGCGACTTAATTCCCAGCGACGACCGGTTCAGCCGATGGTGCTCGTCCAGCTCGGCTGCGGCTTCCCGAATGAGCTGGGCGGCCCGGCCGTCTTCGGCAAGCTCGCCATGGAGTGCGGCCCGGCGCAGCTTCCAGATGGGCTCGTCACTGGTGATCTTTTCCAGGCCGACGGAGAGCGCCTCCAGATCGAGCAGATCGCGCGATCGCAAGCAGCGTTGGTACTGAGCCTCAAGGCGATGCGAGCCACCCGATGTGTCCTCCGCATCAATCAGGGCTCCCCAGGACTCCATGGCCGGATCATCGAACGACAGTCGCGCGTCACGCATCAGGGCCAAGGCGAAATCCAAGCGAGCCTGGGGAAACGCCCTGGATCCCTCGTCCCCCAGGAAGTCGATCAGTGCGGACCGCAGGTTCCCTCGTGGAGGAAGCAAGCTTATCGTGCGACGCCATAACAGCTCACTGATAAGGTCGCGGCGATCGCCTATGTCAAAGCGCGTCAACACGGCTGGCCGAACCAGCCACGCCTCAGTCACGTCATTGTTGAGTTGTCCACGATAGCGTGCGGGGCAAACGAACCATCCCGGGTAGGCTTGGCGGTCCACCTTCGCCAATGCACAGGTCTGGGCGAGCATCTCCGCCGCAAAGGCGTCATCCGTCCGTGCGCGCTCGTGTGCGTCGAATCCGGCTTGCTGGAGCGGGTACTCGCCATAGGAGATGAGTGGCCATTCGTGGCGAGGCGACGGCTTGGCACGCAGCATGGCCTCGAAAAAAAGCGCGGTGGCTGCCGCATGACGTTCGTCTTTCGGCAGCGCACTGACGGCCGGCGCGAAATCGATGGGAGCAATGTTGTGCGCCTCGAGAAATTTGCGCGTGGCTCGCGGGAGATTCAGGCATCCGACAAGGTAGATGCGCCGGGCGTTCCCCCCAAGATGGTCCCGCACCCATCCTGCCCATTGCAGGAAGTTCGGATCCTCGCCCGAAAAGCCGATCAGACACAGCTCATTTTCGATAAAGATCTGCCGCGCCAGATTGACATACGCGGCATGCCTCGAGGGGTAGGTCCGGTAGTCTTCTTCGGCAAAGATGAGCGGCGCCGCGTCACCGAGGGTGCCGTGCAACTTGACGATACGTGGTGAGCGCGCATGCGGAAGATCCGTTTCGAACCGAACCGGTTCGTAGGTGTGCTCATCCGTATGCTGGGCGGCTCGCTCCAGTAGCGTGTCCCAGTTGGTGGTCAGCACATCCGACCACGGCAAGTTCAGCAGTTGTTTGTGCAGCGGCCCCGGCTGCCACGCGTGATCCGGAAACCGGGTTCGGATGAAATCGTTCAGTGCGGCTTGGCCGAAGTAGGTTCGATATTCTTCCGCCAAACGCAACGGGTTCGCCGGCGCCCCCTTTCCCTCCGGCGGATAGAGCTGGACCTTGAGTTCATCCATGAGCTCCGTCCACAAGGGCGGCTCTAGCGTGTCACTGCCGAGGCGATCTGCGTTCTTGGAGAACCCTGCGCCGACCAGGATGGCCGCGCCCCTCAGCGACCCGTTCCGCCACAGGGCGCGCGCCAGTTGCTGTAACGACGGAAAATCGGGAAGTTCCGTGAGATCGAAGCGGACATCGGACGTTTCGGCCGAACTGGTAGGCATAACGGGTGCGATCCTTGCGAGACGGATGGAACGGGCTTGCGCGCGCTATCGCCGGGCTGATGGGAGGCTAGCGATGGCTGGCAGCCTAACATCTGGCTAGTCCTGCTCCGCCTTCGTCAGGCGGGTGCGACGCAGCCCCAACATGGCGTTGACGCCTGCCTGCGAGCGACGGGTGTAATACGTCACCATCCGATCCGTCTTCCAGCCGCCCGCCTGCTGGATCTGCGTTCCCGTTGCCCCGAACTCCGCCAGGTCATTCGCCGACCCAATCCGTGTCGAGTGCCCACTGATCGTCCCGGCGTTTTCCAGGCCCGCGGCTTTGGCACGTCGCCGGAAAATTCGGGCCACCTCCTGTGGCAGTAACGCTTCATCCGGGCCGCCACCTGCCTTCGGTCTCCCACCGGTGGCTCGGAAGAGGGGGCCTTCGCTGATGTTGGCGGCCGCCTGCCACGCCCGCACCCGTGCCATGGTCTCCAGACTCACAAAGCGATAGTCCGGTGCCGCACCGTCCTGGTTGGTCTTGGAGAAGGGCACGTGCAGCGACCAGGTATTGCGGCGCCGATTGTGGTGCAAGTCTTCCACGCGAATCGCCACCAGCTCCGATTCGCGGCACAGCGTGTCCGACGCCATCGACAACAACGCCGCATCACGCAGGTCCCGCGGGCTCTCCCCGAGTGTGGCCAGGATCGTTTCGATGCCGGCGCCATCGAGTTCGCCGGCTTGCTTGCGCGCGTGACCGCCGGTCGTCTTCAGGCGTCGGATGAGTTTTTTCCATTTGACCGGCCAGTCCGGATCCTTCGACGGACTCGGTAGGCCCGCGGCGACATGCACCAAGCCGACCGTATACAGATAACGGTCCACCGTCGCGCGCTTGCGCCCCTTGTCGATCGCCGCGGACAAGAACGTTTCGAGCTGATCGACAGAAGCGGGCAGGGGTGTCGCGCCGGTCGCTTCGCACCACGCCAGGTACTGCGTCCAGTCCGAACGCACCGCTTTCACGGTGGCCGGTGCGCTGCCTTCCGCGAAGTCCGCGGACCAGGTCGCGAGCCGATCGAGCACCGCTTCGACGGAGGCGGCCAACGCCGGTCGCGGCGCGTGGATCTCGGGCGCGATCGCCGGCACGGTCGACAGGCCTTGAAGGCTATCGACGACACGCAGGGGAAGGGTGGTTGACTCAGTCATGGCGGTCATTCCGGGGCGCCAAAAGTGACGTTGATAACTCATGATAGCGAATAAGTGCCATTATTCGCTATCCTAATTATGACTATAAATAACTATTTTTCAATGAGTTGTGCCGGTATC
>Ga0209646_1000414_pt1 | contig 24330 bp, 23 predicted proteins | sample AraplaL_Col_mTSA_FD_184259 | JGI IMG/M metagenome (GOLD analysis project Ga0209646, IMG submission 184259) | Arabidopsis root microbial communities from the University of North Carolina, USA - plate scrape CL_Col_mTSA (SPAdes) (version 2) | ecosystem: Host-associated > Plants > Roots >...
CGATCATCCTGATGGCCGGTCTGCAAGGCGCCGGTAAAACCACCACCGTCGGCAAGCTCGCCAAGTACCTGCGCGAGAACACCAAGAAAAAAGTCCTGACCGTCTCCGCCGACGTCTACCGTCCGGCCGCGATCGGCCAGCTGGAAACCGTGACCGCCCAGGCCGGCGCCGACTTCTTCCCGACCAAGGCCACCGACAAACCGGTCGACATCGCGCTGGCCGCGCTCGACTACGCCAAGCGTCACTTCCATGACGTCCTGATCATCGACACCGCCGGCCGCCTCGGCATCGACGAGGCGATGATGCAGGAAATCAGTGCCGTGCACGCCGCCGTCAAGCCGATCGAAACCCTGTTCGTGGTCGACGCCATGCTCGGCCAGGACGCCATCAACACCGCCAAGGCCTTCAGCGACGCGCTGCCGCTGACCGGTATCGTGCTGACCAAGCTGGACGGCGACTCGCGCGGCGGCGCCGCGCTGTCGGTGCGCCACATCACCGGCAAGCCGATCAAGTTCGCCGGCGTGGCCGAAAAACTGGACGGCCTGGAAGCCTTCGATCCAAGCCGCATGGCCAACCGCATCCTCGGCATGGGCGACATCCTGGCACTGGTCGAAGAAGCGCGCAAAGGCGTCGACGTCGCAGCGGCGCAGGATCTGGCGCAGAAGATCAAGGGCGGCGGCAAGTTCGACCTCAACGACTTCAAGGCCCAGCTCGGCCAGATGAAGAAGATGGGCGGCATGGCCGGCCTGCTCGACAAGTTGCCGGCGCAGATGCAGCAAGCCGCCGGCAAGACTAATATGGACCAGGCCGAAAAGCAGGTGCGCCGCATGGAAGGCATGATCAATTCGATGACTCTCCAGGAGCGTGCCAAGCCGGAACTGATCAAGGCCACCCGCAAGCGCCGCATCGCCGCCGGCGCCGGCGTCCAGGTACAGGAAGTCAACCGCATGCTGGCGCAGTTCGAGCAAATGCAAACGATGATGAAAAAGCTCAAGGGCGGCGGCATGATGAAAATGATGCGCAGCATGAAGGGCATGATGCCGGGCATGCGTTAAGAATCGCTTTTTCAGGGTCGCGCCAGACAGGTGCGAAAGCCGCTCCAGGCGGCTTTTTGAGAAGGTTGAAGCGGTTTTTTGAAGTTGCCGTTGCTTATCACGCGTTTTCCCTCTGAAAACCGCTAAAAAACACTTGCATCGCCGGGAAAACCGCACCACTATTGTCGGTGCGTGATTTGCGCATTCAACTCTTTCCTTGCTTTGATCCCTTATTAAGGAGGCTTACAGATGGCCACAGCCAAAAAACCCGCAGCCGCAGCGAAGAAGCCCGTAGCAAAAGCAGCACCGAAAGCAGCTCCAAAGAAAGCAGTCGCAGCACCGAAAAAAGCAGCACCAAAGGCAGCCGCCAAGCCGGCAGCAAAAGCAGCCGCACCAAAGAAAGCCGCAGCACCAAAAGCAGCAGCCAAGCCGGCAGCAAAGAAACCAGCCGTCAAACGCACTCCCAACGCCGCATTCATGAAGCCGCTGACACCGTCGGCAGCACTGGCTGAAGTCGTCGGCGCCAAACCCCTGCCACGTACTGAAGTCACCAAGAAGGTGTGGGAATACATCAAGAAACACAAACTGCAAAACCCCGAAAACAAACGCAACATCGATGCAGACGACAAGTTGAAGGTTGTGTTCGGCGGCAAGAAACAGGTATCGATGTTTGAAATGACCAAGCTGATTTCCGGCCATTTGAAATAAGCAATACAGGTTTTTGCAGACTAGCTTGCAAAACAAAAACGCCCGCATCGCGCGGGCGTTTTTGTTTTCCGCCAACGATTTATAACAATACGCTCCCGCACCTACATCGGACCATCATGCACGCCGACAGCGCCGTCCTACAGGGCCGTGATATCGCTGTCGCCGGATGAACTTTGCCGTTTTCGCCGCAGTCTAGACTGCACAGACGTCACCCGAAAGGACATCAGCATGACATTTCCTCGTCAACACATTGCTCACGGTACCGGGCATTTTCATCCGCATTCCTATCATCCGGCGCTACGTAAAACCATCGCCATGTTGAGTGTCGCCGCTGCCTGCCTGCTGGTGGCGAGCACCGCTTTCGCAGCAGCAACGACAGGCAAGAACGACGCCGAACTGAATGCGCAATACCAGCGCGAAAAGGCGGCTTGCACCAGCGGCCAGTCGAACCAGGACAAGGCAACCTGCCTGCGCGAGGCCGGTGCGGCGTACCAGCAAGCCAGACAAGGCAAGCTGGACGCCAACCAGTCGCAACAATACAGCCAGAACGCGCTAGAACGCTGCAAGTCCTTGCCGACGCAAGACCAGGCCGACTGCCGGCGACGCATCGACAATCCGACCGAGATCGAAGGCAACGCACTGTCCGGCGGCATCTTGCGCAAGGAGGTGACGGTGGTGCCGGCGTCACAATAAAAGACAGCGACCGGAACGCATCACTCCACCACGGCAAGCCAACGGACTAGCGACGCCGCCGGAGGGAATCGACGCATTGCAGGAGCGCGGAGATTCCCTTTTTTCATTTGCATATCATTTCTTCGGACCACATTTGTTCGCGGCCTATCGATGAGCGCAACGTGACTCGATTCGCCATCTGCCCTGGCTGCACGCTATTGATCTGCAGGTTCCCATCGTTTCTTCGCCTTCAAGACTGCCGTCGGGTACTCCGGCAAGCCGCGGCTGCCGTTGTATTTGCCGAGCGCCATGAAGTAGTCGCCGCCTTCCTGATCGAGATACAGGCGCAGGATGGCGCAGCCGTAGCGCAGATTGCTGCGCATGTGGAACAGCTTGCGACGATCGCCGTCGCCGACGGCGCGCGTCCAGAACGGCATGACTTGCATGTAGCCGGTGGCGCCGGCCGAGGAAATTGCGTATTTGCGGAATGCGGATTCGACCTGGATCAGTCCAAGCACCAGCGCCGGATCGAGTCCGGCCCGTTTGGCTTCGTACCAGGCGCTTTCGAGGAATTCGATTCTTTCCTCGCGATCGGGGAGCTTGTCGGAGAGACGCGCCGACATGTCGCCAAGCCAGTTGAGATAGGCGATACGCTGTTCGATGTCATCGAATTGCGGCTTCGGCGGACGGGCGTCCGCCACCGCTTGCGCCAGGGCCAGTTTGACCGAGTCGGCCAGACGCTCTTCTTTCTGATTGCCCGCGTGGGCGGACGGGTTTCCGCACCACGCCAGAATCAGCAGCAGGCACAGTGTGCGCATGCTTTGCACATCAGACCGTCAGATCAAGCCAGTTTGGCCTTGATGAAGGCCAGCGCATCGGACAGCGGCACCGAGGTCGCGGCGGTGTCGCGACGGCCCTGGTATTCGATCTGACCATCCTTCAGGCCACGGTCGCCGATGACGATGCGATGCGGCACGCCGATCAGTTCCCAGTCTGCAAACATCGCGCCCGGGCGCTCGCCGCGATCGTCTAGAATGACGTCGACGCCGGCAGCAACCAGCGCGTCATAGAGTTTGTCGATCTCTGCCTTGACGGCTTCGCTGCGATCGTAACCCATCGGGCACAGCACCACTTCGAACGGCGCCAGCGTGGCCGGCCAGATGATGCCCTTGTCGTCGAAGTTCTGTTCGATGGCGGCGCCGAGGATACGGGTGATGCCGATGCCGTAGCAACCCATTTGCAGCGGCTGCGGCTTGCCGGCTTCGTCGAGGTAAGTGGCTTTCATCGACTCGGAATACGCAGTGCCGAGCTGGAACACGTGGCCGACTTCGATGCCGCGCTGAATCGCCAGCACGCCCTTGCCGTCCGGCGAGGCGTCGCCTTCGACGACGTTGCGGATGTCGGCGACGACAGGCTCGGGCAGATCGCGGCCCCAGTTGGCGCCGGTGTAGTGGAAGTCCGCTTCATTGGCGCCGCAGACGAAATCGCTCATGTTGGCGACGGTGCGGTCGGCCACGACCTTGACCGGCTTCTTGGTGCCGATCGGGCCGAGGTAGCCCGGCGGCGTGCCGAACCATTCGACGATTTCCGCCTCGTTGGCGAAACGGTAGTTGGCCAGCCCGGGGATCTTGCCGGTTTTGACTTCGTTGAGTTCGTGATCGCCGCGCAGCAGCAGCAGCCAGACTTCCTTGTCTTCCGGCTTGTCTTTCTCCACGGTCAGCACGATGGACTTGATGGTGCGTTCCAGCGGCAGCTTCAGCAATTCGGCCACGGCTTCGCACTTGGCCTTGCCCGGCGTCGCGGTCTTGGTCAGCGCTTCGGTCGCCGCGCCACGGGTGGCGTTGACGGCCACGGCTTCGGCGGCTTCCATGTTGGCGGCGTAGTCGGAAGTCGGGCAATACACCAGCGCGTCTTCGCCGGTGGCGGCGATGACGTGGAATTCGTGCGAACCGGAACCGCCGATGGCGCCGTTGTCGGCGGCCACGGCACGGAATTGCAGGCCGAAGCGAGTGAACACGCGGACATAGGCGTCATACATGATCTGGTAGGACTTTTTCAGGCCGTCGACGTCGCGGTCGAAGGAGTAGGCGTCCTTCATCGTGAATTCGCGGCCGCGCATCAGGCCGAAACGCGGACGGCGCTCGTCGCGGAATTTGGTCTGGATGTGATAGAAATTGACCGGCAATTGCTTGTAGCTGCGCAGTTCGGTGCGGGCCACGTCGGTGACGACCTCTTCCGAAGTCGGCTGGATGGCGAAATCGCGGCCATGGCGATCCTTCACGCGCATCAGCTCGGGCCCCATCTTGTCCCAACGGCCGGTTTCCTGCCACAGCTCGGCCGGCTGGACCACCGGCATCAGCAGTTCGACGGCGCCGGAACGGTTCATTTCTTCGCGCACGATCGCTTCCACCTTGCGGATCACGCGCAGGCCCATCGGCATGTAGGTATAGATGCCGGAGCCCAGCCGCTTGATCATGCCGGCCCGCATCATCAGCTTGTGGCTGACGATTTCGGCGTCCGAAGGGGCTTCTTTCAAGGTGGAAATAAAAAATCGGGAGGCGCGCATGACGATGAGTTCTTTTTAAAAGAGGAGGGTTATAATCAACGTAATTTTAAAGGATTAGCTGGCTGATGCGCCCACTCTTTGCACAATTGATCGCTGTTTCACGCACATCCCATGCAGATGTGCGGGCACCTGATGCATCCGATGCCGCACCCGATGCAGGTGAGCGCTGCCAATGATTGAACCATTGGCGGCGTAGACCGGATTGGGCAAGAGAGGAAGCCCTGCCGCAGAAAGTTTTGAGGTACCAACATGCTGGATCGAGAAGGCTTCCGCCCGAACGTCGGCATCATCCTGCTTAACGCCCAGAATGAGGTATGGTGGGGCAAGCGGGTTAAGGAACATTCGTGGCAATTTCCGCAAGGCGGAATCAAACATGGCGAAACTCCGGAACAGGCGATGTTTCGCGAACTGGAAGAAGAAATCGGCCTGAAAGCGGAACACGTCAAGATCATCGGTCGTACCCGCGACTGGCTGCGCTATGAGGTTCCCGATCATTTCATCAAGCGTGAAATCCGCGGTCATTATCGCGGGCAAAAACAGATCTGGTTCCTGCTGCGCATGGTCGGTCGCGATTGCGACGTCAACCTGCGCCTGACTTCGCATCCCGAATTCGACGCCTGGCGCTGGCACGACTATTGGGTGCCGCTGGATGTCGTCATCGAATTCAAGCGCGACGTGTATCAGCAGGCGCTCAAGGAATTGTCGCGCTTCCTGGCCCGTCCGCAGTCGGCGCATCGCCGCCCCGGCCCCGATGGTCAGGTCAAGAATGGACAAGCGTCATCCGATCATCCGGGCAATGCCCAGCAGGCGGATCCTTGCGGATCCGCCACTCCGCCCACCACTAAGTGAACTTCATGTCCCAACGCTTCTGGAATACCCTTGCTTCACGCCGGCTTGCCCGCACCCTGACCGCAGGTCTGCTGCTGTGCTCGGCCACGCTCAGCTTTGCTCAACAAATGAGCGGCTTCGACGAAGAATTCGACGATGAAGAAAAACCATGGCAAGAAATTGCCCTGCATCTGCCACCGAACCCGTTGCCGGAAAACCTTGTCGAATTCTACGTCGGCCCCACCACGCCGTCGAAGTCCTATGTCGACCTCAAGTCCTTGACCATCGGCAGCGACAATGTCGTGCGCTACACCATGGTGACCAAGACCAACGGTGGCGCAACCAATATCGTCTACGCAGGTATCCGCTGCGAGACCTACGAAGTCAAGTGGTACGCCTTCGGCCACGCCGACGGCAAATGGTCGCGTTCGCGCCAGGACAAATGGACCAGAATCAAGGACGCCGGCGCCAATCGCCAGGACGCCGCGCTGTACAAAAGCTATTTCTGCCAGAACGGCATGCTGGCCGGCGATGTGAAAAAGACCATTGCCCGCCTGCGCGAGAACCGTCCGCTGGACCCGGCGCGCGATTAAATCAGGACCAACCGCAACAATGCAAAACGGGCGCAGCTGAACACTGCGCCCGTTTTGTTTTTGCCTGCGGATTGCTATAGCAGAACCAGATTGTCGCGATGGATCAGTTCAGGCTCTTCCACAAACCCCAGGATGGAAAGAATCTCCGACGACGGATGCCGCACGATGCGCCGCGCATCCGAGCTGGCGTAGTTGCTGATGCCGCGCGCGATAGCCTTGCCGGATGCATCCACGCAAGTAATGACGTCGCCGCGGCCGAACTCTCCGCCGACTTCGGTCACGCCGATCGGCAATAAGGATTTGCCTTCCGCCGTCAGCTTTTGCACGGCGCCATTGTCCAGCACCACGCGGCCGGCGGTCTGCAAATGATCCGCCATCCACTGCTTGCGCGCCGTCAGTTGCGCGGTCTGCGCGGTCAGCTGGGTGCCGATGGCTTCGCCGGCCGCCAGACGGCTCAGGACGCGATCTTCACGCCCCCAGGCGATCACGGTGTGCGCGCCGGACGTCGCCGCACGCTTGGCCGCCAGGATCTTGGTCAGCATGCCGCCGCGGCCGATGCCGGTGCCGGCGCCGCCGGCCATGGCTTCCAGCGACAAATCGCCGGCCTTGGCTTCGTGCACAAATTGAGCATCCGGATCGCGGCGCGGATCGGCGGTATAGAGGCCGCGCTGATCGGTCAGGATGATCAGCGCGTCGGCTTCGATCAGGTTGGCGACGAGCGCGCCAAGCGTGTCGTTGTCGCCGAACTTGATTTCGTCGGTCACGACGGTGTCGTTTTCATTGATGATAGGGACCACGCCGAATTGCAGCAGCGTGAACAGCGTCGAGCGCGCATTCAGATAGCGCTCGCGATCGGCCAGATCAGCATGCGTGAGCAAGACCTGCGCGGTGCCGAGCTGATGGGCGCGGAAACTGGTTTCGTAGATTTGCGCCAGGCCCATCTGGCCGACGGCGGCGCAGGCCTGCAATTCGTGCACGCCGATCGGACGGCGCTCGAAGCCGAGGCGCTGCATGCCTTCGGCGATGGCGCCGGAGCTGACCAGCACCACTTCCTTGCCCAGCGTGCGCAGGTGCGCGATTTGTTCGGCCCATTTGGCGATGGCGGCGGCATCCAGGCCTTTGCCGTCATTGGTCACGAGCGATGAGCCAACTTTGATGATCAGCCGCTTGGCTTGTTGTATCACGGAATGCATGTTGTTTTCGGAAAGTCGCGCCGGGACGGCAATTCACGATGTCTGCCGCCACGCATGCGGCAACAGACACCTGTCGAGAACAAGATAGTAAACGATTTACCGGCCCGCCAGACGATGACCGGCAGCGGGAAGATCAGTCGATGACCTTGAAACGCGGATCGTCCGGATCGATGGAGGAAATGCCGCGGGCTTCTTCGGTCATCTGGGTTTCTTCGGCGCGGTGTTCCTGATTGCGCTTGGTTTCCAGGTAGCCGTAGATTTCCGTGATGAGGTCTTCGCAACCGTCGCGGGTCAGCGCGGAGATTTCAAATACCGGGCCCTTCCAGCCGAAACGCTTGACGAAATCCTTGACGCGTTTGGCGCGCTCTGCTTCCGGCACGACGTCGAGCTTGTTGAGCACCAGCCAGCGCGGCTTCTCGAACAAAGAGTCGTCGTACTTTTGCAATTCCTTGACGATGGCCTTGGCTTCCTTGACCGGATCGACGGTATCTTCAAACGGCGCCAGGTCGACGATGTGCAACAGCAAACCGGTGCGCTGCAAATGGCGCAGGAACTGCACGCCCAGGCCGGCGCCGTCGGCGGCGCCTTCGATCAGGCCCGGAATGTCGGCGATGACGAAGCTTTTTTCATGGCTCACGCGCACCACGCCCAGATTCGGGTGCAGGGTGGTAAACGGATAATCGGCGATCTTCGGACGCGCGTTCGAGACGGCGGAAATGAAGGTCGACTTGCCGGCGTTCGGCATGCCCAGCAGGCCGACGTCCGCCAGCACCTTCAGCTCCAGGCGCAATTCGCGGCGTTGGCCTTCCTTACCTTCGGTCTTTTGGCGCGGGGCGCGGTTGGTGGAAGTCTTGAAGTGGATGTTGCCCCAGCCGCCCTCGCCGCCTTGCGCCAGCAACACGACCTGCTCGTGCTCGGTCAGGTCGGCGATGTGCTCGCCGGTGACATTGTCCACGATCAGGGTGCCGACCGGCATACGCAGGAAAATATCGTCCGCTCCTTTGCCGTAGCAATCGGAGCCGCGACCGTTCTCGCCGTTGCGCGCCTTGTGCAGCTTGGAGTAGCGATAGTCGATCAGGGTGTTGACGTTACGGTCGGCGACCGCCCAGATGCTGCCGCCCTTGCCGCCGTCGCCGCCGTCGGGGCCGCCGAAAGGACGGAATTTTTCACGGCAAAAACTGGCGACGCCGTTGCCGCCGTCGCCTGCGATCAGTTCGATCTTTGCTTCGTCGATAAACTTCATGATTGTTACCGCTAACTTAAAAGTAAGAAGCTCTGCTTAAATAACCTGGCAAGCGGCAAGCATCAATGAAGACCGGTCGCCGGAGACAGTGCCCGAACGGCGGAGGCGCCTCAATAAGGGGCCGCGAGATCGGAACACGGGTAGCTTAGGCAGAGATTCCTGAGCTACAAGTACAGCTGCGTCAGCCGTGCCGCCGGTCAGACAAAATGACCCGGACGGAGGCCCTGCGCGCTGCAGGATGAATACAAAACAGACAAGCTTAAAACTAAAAAAGGCTCCACCAGAGGCAGAGCCTTAAACAACTTTTGCTAAGGCTTTCGCCTTATGTAGTCACTGATGTGCAGGACTCAAGTCGAAACCGGGTCAGCAACCCGGTTTAAGACTCAAGCAGCAACAACAGTCACGTACTGGCGCTTCGCAACGCCCTTGATCACGAACTGGACTTTACCTTCTGTCAATGCGAACAGAGTGTGGTCCTTGCCCATGCCGACGTTTTCACCAGGGTGAACCTTGGTGCCGCGTTGGCGAATGATGATGCCGCCGGCATTGATTGCCTGGCCGCCGTAGACCTTGACGCCGAGTCGTTTCGACTCTGAATCACGGCCGTTGCGCGTGGTGCCGCCGCCTTTTTTATGTGCCATTTATATGACTCCTTGTATCTAGTTTGACCTACGCCGATTAAGCGTTGATCGAGACGATTTGCAGTTCGGTGTAGTTCTGGCGATGGCCTTGACGCTTCTGGTAATGCTTACGACGACGCATTTTGAAGATCTTGACCTTGTCGTGGCGACCCTGCGCTATGACAGTAACCAGCACCGTTGCACCCTCGACCAACGGCGCACCGAATTTCACGGTATCGCCTGCGCCCACTGCGAGCACTTGATCCAAAGTGATTTGGGAGCCAATGTCTGCCGGTATCTGTTCTACTTTAAGTTTTTCACCAGCGGCAACTTTGTATTGTTTGCCGCCGGTTTTTATGACCGCGTACATGTGAAACCTCATCGAATGAATGAAAAAATTTTCTTTTCTCCCCAAGGCGCGGCCCATGAAAAGCGGCTTTTGAATCGGGAAAACCTCCAATTATACATAGACTTAGCCTGCACGTCAAAAGGTCTTGACATTCCTGCGCAACACCGGAAGAAAATGGCAATACGGCAATTCCGCGGGCCGAAGCTACAATCCGATACATACGCGGGCGTACTTACCTTCGCGTTTGTCATCGCATTTGTCGTCGTATAATCACGGCAATCTTGATTTTTCACAGGTTCAGCCTTGTCCGCCGCTCTCCAATCCGCTACGCCAAATTCCTTCATTGACCCGATAGCTGCCGACATGGGCGCGGTCAATACCGTGATTCGCCAGCAACTGTATTCCGAAGTCCCGCTGGTCAATCAGGTTGCCGAATATATCATCAGCGCCGGCGGCAAACGCATCCGGCCCGTGCTGGTATTGCTCATCGCCAACGCCTATTCCTATCAGGGCAATGCGCATCACTCGCTGGCGGCGGTGATCGAGTTCATCCATACCGCGACGCTGCTGCACGACGACGTGGTCGATGAATCCTCGTTGCGCCGCGGCAAGCAGACCGCCAACGCCCTGTTCGGCAACGCCGCTTCGGTACTGGTGGGCGACTTCCTGTATTCGCGCGCCTTCCAGATGATGGTCACGGTCGGCAACGCCCGCGTCATGCAAATCGTGGCCGACGCCACCAACGTGATTGCCGAGGGCGAAGTGCTGCAGTTGCTGAACATGCACAATCCCGACGTCAACGAAGCCGATTACCTGCGCGTGATCCGCTCCAAGACCGCCAAGCTGTTCGAAGCCGCCGCCCAACTGGGCGCGCTGATCGCCGGCGCCGACGAAGCCGGCATCGATGCCGCCGGCGAATACGGCCGCTCGCTGGGCACCGCATTCCAGCTGATCGACGACGTGCTGGACTATTCCGGCAACGCCGCCGAGATCGGCAAGAACGTCGGCGACGACTTGCGCGAGGGCAAACCGACGCTGCCGCTGATTTATCTGATGGAAAACGGCACGCCGGAACAACGCGAGCTGGTGCGCAGCTGCATCGAGAACGGCGACGAGCAGCATTTCGATCAGATCCTGTCCGCGATTACGAGTTCGGGCGCCCTGGATTACACGCGCCAGGAAGCGCAAAAAGCAAGCCGTCGCGCAAGCGATGCAATTGCTTCGCTGCCCCATAGCAAGTACAAAGATTCTTTGCTAGAATTATCTGCTTTCGCGGTGGACCGTAATCATTAATACAATAGATGCGGGCAGTCGGGGTGTAGCTTAGCCCGGTAGAGCGCTACGTTCGGGACGTAGAGGCCGGAGGTTCGAATCCTCTCACCCCGACCAAACGAAAATCACATCAACTACCTTACGGTGACCCTTTGGATACCGTGCCCATATGGGTGCAAATTCTTGCACTGGCACTTCTGATTCTTTGCTCGGCTTTCTTTTCCATGACCGAGACCGCCTTGATGGCCGCCAACCGGCATCGCCTCAGGCATTTAGCCAAGCATGGCAACAGGCGTGCGATCACCATCCTCTGGCTGCTTGAACGCACCGACAAACTGCTGTCGCTGATCCTGATCGCCAATACGTTGATCAATGCACTGGCAACGGCACTGGTCACGGCGCTGGCGATTGCCGCCTTCGGCAACCACGAAAAGGTCATCACCATCGCCACCGCCTGCGTGGCCGGCCTGCTGATCATCTTCGCGGAAATCGTGCCGAAAATCATCGGCGCCACCTTCCCGGAACGCATCTCGCTGTTCACCGGCTTCGTCCTCAAGCCGCTAATGGCGCTGGCCAAGCCGCTGCTGTGGGTGGTCAACATCATCGTGTCGACCATCCTGCGCATCATGCACATCAAGGCCGGCGGCCGCTCCCACGACCAGCGCCTGTCGCCGGAGGAGTTGCGCTCCATCGTGCTCGAAGGCGGCAACTTCATCCCGCAAAAGCACAAGAGCATCCTGCTCAACCTGTTCGACCTGGAAAAAATCTCGGTCGAAGACGTCATGACGCCGCGCGCCCAGGTCGAGGCGCTCAACCTGTCGGTCTCCATCGACGAAATCCGTCACCAGCTCGCCACCTGTTATCACAACAAGCTGCCGGTATACGAAGGCGAAATCAACCAGATCGTCGGCATCCTGCACGTGCGCAAGGTCGTCACGCTGTTCAGCCAGGACGAAGAAATTTCCAGCGAAGACATCCGTCCGCTGCTGAGCACCCCGTACTTCATCCCGCAGGACACCGACGTCTTTACCCAGTTGCAATACTTCCAGGAAAACCACGAGCGCCTGGGCATCATCGTCGACGAATACGGCGAAGTGCAGGGCCTGGTGACGCTGGAAGACATCATCGAAGAAATGATCGGCGAATTCACCACCTCCGTTCCCGGCGCGGCGCGCGCCGACAGCTTCAGCTGGAACCAGGACGGCGAATGCCTGCTGGAGGGCACCACCACCTTGCGCGACATCAACAAGCGCCTCGGCCTGAGCCTGCCGCTGGACGGTCCCAAGACGCTCAACGGCCTGTTGCTGGAATGGCTGCGCGACATCCCGGAAGCCAACGTCTCCGTCAAGATCGCCGGCTGCATCATCGAAATCATCCAGGTGCAAAACCAGGCGATCAAAGTGGTCAAACTGATCGTGCCCAAAGGCATGAAAACGGCGAAAGCCGAACAATAACGATATACAAAATCGCGCCCCATGCGCATGATCGAACGCTTCCGCTTCTCGCCGAGAAGCTCGACGAACCCAATACATTCGACGAAGCGATCCGACCTGGGCATGCCGGCCTGACGCCGGCTTCCTTCCGGGAGCGCGTCCCTCCCGGCCATGCACCAACAACCTGCCCGCTCCGCCAGCCACGCACCTGACGACACGCCCGTCGTCCACTACCTGCAAAAAATCCTGCTCGACGCCATCAGCCTCGGCGCTTCCGACCTGCATTTTGAACCGTTCGAGCAGTTCTATCGCGTCCGCTTCCGCATCGACGGCCAGCTGCGCGACGTCCTGGAGCCGCCGCTGGCGATGAAAGACCGCCTGTCTTCGCGCATCAAGATTCTCGCCAATCTCGACATCGCCGAGAAACGCGTGCCGCAGGACGGTCGCATGAAGCTGGCGCTGTCGAAGACGCGCACCATCGACTTTCGCGTCTCGACCTTGCCGACGCTGTTCGGAGAAAAGATCGTCATGCGCATCCTCGACGCCGGCCAGGCGCAAATGGGCATTGACGCGCTGGGCTACGACGCCGCGCAAAAGGAGTTGCTGCTGCAAGCCATCCGCCGGCCTTACGGCATGGTGCTCATGACGGGGCCGACCGGCTCCGGCAAGACGGTGTCGCTGTATGCCTGCCTCAACATCCTGAACCAGCCCGGCACCAATATCTCCACCGTCGAAGACCCCGCTGAAATCAACCTGCCCGGCATCAACCAGGTCAACGTCAACGAACGCGCCGGACTGACGTTTCCCGTGGCGCTGCGCGCCTTCCTGCGCCAGGACCCCGACATTGTCATGGTCGGCGAGATCCGCGACCTGGAAACCGCCGACATCGCCGTCAAGGCCGCGCAGACCGGCCATCTGGTGTTTTCCACGCTGCATACCAACGACGCGCCGTCGACGCTCACCCGGCTGATGAACATGGGCGTACCGGCCTTCAACATCGCCTCCTCGGTGATCATGATCACGGCGCAGCGACTGGTGCGCCGGCTGTGCGGCTGCAAGCAGCCGGCCAAGCTGCCCGCCGACACATTGCGCGAGGCAGGTTTCGACGATGCCGACACCCAAGGCGACTGGCCGCTGTATCGCGCCGCCGGTTGCCCGCGCTGCGGCAACAGCGGCTACAAAGGGCGTGTCGGCGTTTATCAGGTCATGCCGGTCGGCGAAACGATTGAACGACTCATCCTCGCGCACGCGTCGACGCTGGAGATCGAATTGCAGGCGCGCAAGGAAGGCGTCCTCAGCCTGCGCCAAGCCGGCCTGAAGAAGGTCCGGGAGGGCGTCACCAGCCTCGACGAAATCCTCGCCTGCACCAACCTCTGACGCGACTGCCTGCAACCGGAACGACACATCATGGCGACATCCCCGCAACGCCCGCCTGCGCGACGCCGCACAACGCTGTATGCATGGGAGGGCAAGGATCGCAACGGCAAGCTCGCGCGCGGCGAAATGCCCGCCAGCGGCACGGCCATGGTCGGTGCCATGCTGCGCCGCCAAGGCATCCAGGCCGTGTCTATCCGGAAGAAACGCATACAACGCGACAGTCCGATCCGGGAAAAAGAACTTACACTTTTCACCCGCCAGTTGGCAACCATGCTCAAGGCCGGCGTGCCGCTGCTGCAGGCCTTCGGCATCGTCGCGCGCAGCCAGACCAATCCGGCGCTGGCGCGCCTGATCTTGAGCCTGTGCGCCGACGTGGAAAGCGGCACCAGCCTGAACTTGGCGTTCGCGCGCCATCCGCGCTATTTCAACACGCTGTTCTGCAACCTGGTCGCCGCCGGCGAACAAGCGGGCTTGCTGGACGAATTGCTGGACAGCCTGGCGCGCTATCAGGAAAAGACCCTGGCGCTCAAGAACAAGGTACGGGCGGCGCTGATCTATCCCGCCGCCATCGTGACGGTCGCCATCCTCGTGACCTCCGTCATCATGATCTGGGTAGTGCCGACGTTCAAAGAAGTCTTCAGCAGTTTCGGCGCCGAACTGCCGCTGCCGACGCGCATCGTCATCGCGATTTCCGACTTCATGGCGCGCTATTGGTGGATATTGGCAGGCTTGCTGGGCGGCGCCATGGGGTGGTCGGTGCGAATCTGGCGGCGCTCCGTCGCATGGCGGGCGCGCACGGACCGCCTCCTGCTCAGGCTGCCGCTGTTCGGCAAGCTGGTGCGCAAAGCGACGGTGGCGCGCTGGAGCCGCACGCTGGCCACGCTGTTCGGCGCCGGCATTTCCCTGATCGACGCCTTGCAGGCGGTGGGCGCGGCGGCCGGCAACGCCGCCTATGCCGACGCCACCGCGACCATCCGACAACAGGTCGCCGCCGGCGCCAGCCTGACGACCGCGCTTGAACAAACCCGGATGTTTCCCGGCATGGTCGGACAGATGGTCGCCATCGGCGAGGAGTCCGGCGCGCTCGACGAGATGCTTGCCAAAGTGGCCGACTTTTATGAAATAGAGGTGACCGAAGCGGTCGCCTCCCTCTCCAACCTCATGGAACCCTTTATCATGGTGGTTCTGGGCGTCGTCATCGGCGGCCTGGTCATTGCCATGTACCTGCCTATTTTCAAACTGGGATCCGTTATCTGATGCTGGAAATGCTGATATCTACCGACATACATCGCAGCGGCAGCCCGCTGGCCGCACTGGTTGCCGCCGGCATCGGACTGTTGATCGGCAGCTTCCTGAATGTCGTCATCCATCGCCTGCCGAAGATGATGCAGCGCGAAGCCGACAACTACCTGGCCCACGAAACCGGCAAAAACGCGCCGCACACCGACCGCTACAACCTGCTGACGCCGCGTTCGGCCTGCCCGCAGTGCGCCGCGCCGGTTCCCGGCGGGTACAACATTCCCGTGGTCGGCTACTTGCTGTTGCGCGGTCGCTGCGCCCGCTGCGAAGTGGCGATCCCGCTGCGTTATCCGCTGGTGGAAATCCTCAGCGCGCTCCTGTCGGCGTGGCTGGGCTGGCATTACGGCCTCGGAAACGCGGGCCTGGCGGCGCTGGCGTTCGCCTATTTCCTGATTGCGCTCAGCGTCATCGATGCGCAAACCCAACTCCTGCCCGACAGCCTGACGCTATCGTTACTGTGGCTGGGGCTGCTGGTCAACCTGAACGGCAGCTTCGCGCCGCTGGGCGATGCCGTGCTGGGCGCCGCGGCGGGCTATCTTTCCCTGTGGGCAATTTACTGGGTTTTCAGGCTGGCCACCGGCAAGGAGGGCATGGGTTACGGCGACTTCAAGCTGATGGCCGCGCTGGGCGCCTGGCTGGGCTGGCAGGCGTTGCCGCTGATCCTGCTGCTGGCGTCCTGCCTGGGCGCCGTGATCGGCATCGCCATGGTGCTGATGAAACGCAAAGCCGCTGACCAGACGCTGCCTTTCGGGCCATATCTGGCGATAGCGGGTATGCTGATGCTGCTGTACGGCAAATCGTTTTTGTATTTCAGCCTGTATTGATGACGGTATCGCGATGACGCCCCCTTCCACGCAACAACATGCGCCCTTCTCCATCGGCTTGACCGGCGGCATCGGCAGCGGCAAAACCACCGTCGCCAACCTGTTCGGCGAACTCGGCGCCGCCATCATCGACACCGACGCCATCGCGCACCGGTTGAGCGCCCCCGGCGGCGCCGCGATTGCGGCGATTCGCGCGGCATTCGGCGACGACTTCATCACCGCCGAGGGCGCCATGGATCGCACCAGGATGCGCACGCATGTGTTCGCCGACAGCGACGCCAGGAAGCTGCTTGAATCCATCCTGCACCCGCTGATCCGCAGCGAAACCGCACGGGCCGCAGCCGAGGCGCGCGGCGATTATCCGATCTTCGTCGTGCCGCTGCTGGTGGAATCGCGACAATGGCGCAATCGCATCTCGCGCATCCTCGTCGTCGATTGCGCCGAAGAAGTCCAGATCAAGCGCGTCATGCAGCGCAACGCCATGCCCCGGGCGCAAGTCGAGGCCATCATGGCGGCGCAGGCGACACGCGCAGAACGCCTTGCCGCAGCCGACGACGTCATCGAAAACAATCTCGACACGGCCGCGCTGTTGCCGCAAATTGCGGCGCTGCATGCACGCTATCTATCGCTGGCAAAAACAAATAGCGGTGATCATTTGTAATTTTCCGCTGCATGGGTCAGAATCACGTAAATTAAACGCGCTTTATCAATATCTTCGATATTTCAAGACATATTCATAAAGCGCGTTGTCGAATCCGGTTCAACTTTAAAGGGACGCAGCTTTGATCGTTTACGAATACCCTTTCAACGAGCGTATTCGCACGCTGTTGCGGTTGGAGGACCTGCACGAGAAGTTCGTGTTCTTCCTGCATCAGGAAAGCCCGCTGCAACATCATGTCGCCCTCTCCACCATCTTCGAGATGCTCGAAGTAGCTGGACGCGCCGACCTCAAATCCGATCTGCTGCAAGAACTGGAACGCCAGAAGCAAATCCTGCTGGCTTATCAGTCCAATCCCAACGTCGAACCCGACATGCTCAATGCGATCCTCGGCGAAGTCGATCGCGCCTGCATCGCGCTGGCCGCCTCGCAGGGTCGCACCGGGCAGAACATCCGCGAAAACGAGTGGCTCATGAGCATCCGTGGTCGCACCATCATCCCGGGCGGCGCCTGCGAATTCGACCTGCCGTCCTATTACGCCTGGCAACAACGCTCGCCGGAACAGCGTTTCAACGACATTTCGAACTGGTTTGCACCGCTGGCGCCGCTGTTCGACGCCGTCACCATCGTCATGCGCCTGTTGCGCGAGTCGGGCCACGCGGTCAAGATCAACGCCGACGGCGGCAGCTACCAGCAAATGCTGCAAGGGAAGATCTACCAGATGCTGCGCCTGGTGCTGGATGAAGAGCTGGGCGCGATTCCGGAGATTTCAGCGAACAAATACATGCTTTGGGTGCGCTTCACCTCGCAGGACGGCGACATGAAACCCAAGGCGTTTGAAGGTGAAGTGCCGTTTGAACTGGCGCTTTGCGGATTTTAAGGTTTTTGAGGTAGATGTAATGGCAACAATCGTCGACTGCCCCACCTGCGGCGCCAAGGTGGAATGGACTGAAAAGAACAAATTTCGTCCATTCTGCTCGGAACGCTGCAAACAAATCGATCTCGGCGCATGGGCCGAAGAGAAATACGCGATCCCCGCGGTCAACCTGCCGCAGGAGCAGGACGACGACAACTCATCGATGCAATAATGAGCCCGTCGCCTGCGTGCTAAGCAGGCAAGCGTAGCTTGTCGATCCATTCAATCAACGGTATCGTCGCCGGCAGCAAGGGCTCCACGTCGACGCTGCCCTGCCAGGCAAACGCCTGTCCTTCCAGACTTTGCGGCTCGCCGCGCCATTCCCGGCTGATGTAAAAATGCAAACGCACGTGCGCGTGCGGGTAGACGTGTTGCACGCCGCACCACGGCTCGGCCGACAGCACCTCGATGCCGAGCTCTTCCAGAAACTCGCGCTTGAGCGCGTCCAGAATCGCCTCGCCGCCCTCGACCTTGCCGCCCGGGAATTCCCAATAGCCGGCATATGGCTTGCCTTCCGGGCGCTGGCCCAGCAAAACGTCGCCGTTCGGCTTCATCAGGATGCCGACGGCAACATCGATCGGTGCCGGCGGCGTTGTTTCGGATGCAACAGTCATCAGGCTTTCAACTTTCCGGCATAGTCTTTGGAGAATTGCCAGGCCACGCGACCGGAACGCGAGCTGCGCTGCAGCGCCCAGCGCAGGGCGTCGCCGCGCGCTTCCTCGATCTGCGCGGCATCGCAGCCGAAGTGGCGCAGCCAGTGCGCGACGATGTCCAGATAGTCGTCCTGCTTGAACGGATAAAACGTCACCCACAGGCCGAAACGCTCGGACAGGGAAATCTTCTCTTCCACGGTCTCGCCCGGATGCAGGTCGCCGTCGTCGGTGTGCGTATACGTCGAATTGTCCGACATGCGCTCCGGCATCAGGTGACGGCGGTTGGATGTGGCATAGATCAGCACGTTGTCCGACTGTGCCGCGATACTGCCGTCCAGCGCCACTTTCAGCGCCTTGTAGCCGCTCTCGCCTTCTTCAAACGACAAGTCGTCGCAGAAGATGATGAACCGCTCGGGACGCGCCGACACCAGATCGACGATGTCCGGCAAATCATGCAGGTCGTCCTTGTCCACCTCGATCAGGCGCAAACCGCGGTCCGCATACTGGTTCAGGCAAGCCTTGATCAGCGACGACTTGCCGGTCCCGCGCGCGCCGGTCAGCAGCACGTTGTTGGCAGGACGACCATCGACGAACTGCTTCGTGTTCTGATCGATCTGCTCCTTCTGCGGTCCGATGTTATGCAGATCTGCCAGCGAAATGGCCGAGATATGCCCCACCGATTGCAGATAACCGGCGCCATTGCCATTGCCGTTGTTCCTGCGGCGCCAGCGAAACGCCACGCCCTTGTCCCATTCCACCGACGTCGCCGATTGCGGCAGGATGGATTCGATACGCGCCAGCAAAGCCTCGGCGCGCTGCAAAAACTGATCTAATTGAGTCATGACAAATTGGCAAAGTGGATAGTTACGTCACATTGTGACGGAAACCAAACCGCCATCGCGTGAATAAAATTCGTGGAAAACCAAAGCCGTTCACCTAAAAACATCTCAGGCTCTGAATTCGCTCAGGGCCGTAGCGAGCGGGTCAAGGTCGGGATAAGAAGCGCAGCCGTACTTGAGTACGGCGAGCATCGCAGTCCCGAGATTGGCCCGCGCAGTAGGCCATGAGCGAATTCAGGAGCGGTAGTCGGCATTGATGGTTACGTACTCGTGGGAGAGGTCGCAAGTCCAGACCGATGCCTTGGCCGTGCCGCGCGCCAGCTTCACGCGCACCACGATCTCGCTCTTCTTCATGACGCGCTGGCCGTCTTCTTCCTTGTAATCCGGATTGCGACCGCCGTTCTTGGCGACCCAGACATCGTCCAGATACAGATTCAGCTTCGACACGTCCAGATCGTCAACGCCAGCGTAACCGATGGCGGCCAGGATACGGCCCAGATTCGGATCGGAAGCGAAGAACGCCGTCTTGACCAGCGGCGAGTGGCCGATGGAGTAGGCGATTTTGCGGCACTCCTCCACGCTCTTGCCTTCTTCCACGGTGATTTCGATGAACTTGGTGGCGCCTTCGCCGTCACGGATGATCTGGTGCGCGAGGTTTTGCGACAGCGCGTTGACGGCGGCGGCCAGCTCCTTGTATTCGGCGCTGTCGGCACTGGTGATTTCCAATTCGCCGGCGCCGGTGGCGATCAGCATGAAGGAGTCGTTGGTCGAGGTGTCGCCGTCGATGGTAATGCAGTTGAAGGATTGATCGGCGGCGTCCTTGACCAGTTGATTGAGCAGCGCTTGCGGCACTTTGGCATCGAAAGCCAGATAACCCAGCATGGTCGCCATGTTCGGTTTGATCATGCCTGCGCCCTTGCTGATGCCGGTCATGACGACTTGCTTGCCGCCGATAGTCAGCGTGCGCGACGCGGCCTTCGGCTGCGTATCGGTGGTCATGATGGACTCGGCCGCGTTGAACCAGTTGTCGGCTTTCAGGTTGCCGATGGCGGCCGGCAGGCCGGCCTTGATGCGATCGACCGGCAGCGGCTCCAGGATCACGCCGGTGGAGAACGGCAGGATCTGTTCAGGCTTGACGCCGAGCAGGCCGGCCAGTTCGGTACAGATCTCGTTGGCGCGCGCCAGGCCTTCTTCGCCGGTGCCGGCGTTGGCGTTGCCGGTGTTGATCACCAGCGCACGAATTGGCAACCCGGGCGCAGCATCGGAGACCTGGGCCAGATGCGTCTTGCAGATCTGTACAGGCGCGGCGCAGAAGCGGTTGAGCGTGAACACGCCGGCCACGGTGGCCGTCGGCGCCAGTTTCATGACCAGCAAGTCCTTGCGGTTGGCTTTGCGCACGCCGGCCTCGGCGTAACCCAGCTCGATGCCGGCAACAGGTTTCAGATCAGCGGAAACGGGAAGAGGGGAATTGACGGCCATGGTTGTCTAGTCTGCGATGAAGGTGAGAAGAAACCGCGACGCGGCATAAGCGGCGTCAGCGATCACGAAGAGCAATATTGTAAACGGAGTGCATGACAGGAATGTTTTTTAAGGCATCAGATTTTTGGCCACGACAAACCATGGTCGACGCGCCAGCTGTACCAAGCGGGCATTGGCGTCGATCGGAATCAGCGACTCCGATACCGAATTGAAAACATTGCCGCCGATCACTCCCGCCCAGCCTTGTTCCGGGTGGATTTCATAGACAAGATCGCAATGTCCCGGCAAACCCGGGCGGATGTCATCCAGCGTCGCCGCCTGGTTGCTGTCGCGCGGCGCGCAAATCAGATCGCCCGGCGCAATCGGCTCGGTGGCGGCGGGACGCAAGACGAACAAGGGCGCCGGCAGGCTTTGGCGCGCCTTGAGGAAACTCAGGTAGTTGAAATGCACGTCGCTGAACAGGAAGTCATCCGGAGAAACACCTGCCGTTTGCATCAGGTAAGAAATGAAAGCTGCCGACCAGGCCTGTTGCGTATCGGCGCCCGTGTAATCCTTGCCCACTGCCTGCCAATACAAGCCGATGCGCTGCACGGCTTCGCCCTCGTCTTCCAGCAAACCCAGACGCGGCGCGTTCAGCACGTCGCTGCGCATGTCGATCTGCTGACGATCGAAGAAATCCCATTCGGTCTTGGCGACGGCCAGCAAAACTGCGCGGCGCGGCAACTCTTTTTGCGCCGTCGGCGAAACTGCAGCCGACGCCGTGGCAGATGGCCTCACCGGCGCACTGCCGCAAGCGGCCAGCGCCAGCAACGAGGCGATTGCCGTCAGCTTGCATAGTGCGCGTCGGGTTGGTGGAAATGGGAACATGATGACGCTCTTCCTTTTCTTGTTGCAAGTCGTCGCCGCGGAAAGCAAAAAGCCGCCCTCAATCTGATTGAGAGCGGCTTCGGTCAGGCAGTCCGGTTGCGGATAAAGCGGTACTTAAGCCAGCTTGCCGTGGCACTGCTTGTACTTCTTGCCGCTGCCGCATGGGCATGGATCGTTGCGGCCGACCTTCGGCAGGCCGTTGACCAAGGGCTGTTCGCTGCCGCCGGCGTTGCTGTCGGGAGTCGCTGTCGGCGCCAGCAATTCTTCCGGCGCCGCATTGGCGTCGAAGTCGGCATGCTGGTAGTGCACGTTTTCGACATGCGACTGGCCAAGGTTTTCCTCGGCCGCTTCGATCTCTTCGCGGCTTTGGATACGCACGGTCATGACGATCTTGATCACTTCGTTCTTGATCAGGTCGAGCATCTGGGCAAACAGCTCAAACGCTTCGCGCTTGTATTCCTGCTTCGGATTCTTTTGCGCATAGCCGCGCAGGTGGATACCCTGGCGCAGATGATCCAGAGCGGCCAGGTGCTCGCGCCAGTGGCTGTCGATGCTTTGCAGCATGACGCTGCGCTCGAAACCGCTGAACGCTTCCGTGCCGACCACGTCCACCTTGGCGGCGTAAGCCGTCGCCGCAGCGGACAAAACGCGTTCCAACAACTCTTCCTCGGTCAGGTTCGGCTCGGCTTCGAGGATTGCAGTCAGCGGTACGTCCAGTTGCCATTCATTGCTCAATGCGGCTTCCAGCGCCGGAATGTCCCATTGCTCTTCGACCGACTCTTCCGGCACGTACGTGCGGAAAGCTTCGGTGAAAACGCCTTCGCGCAGCGAAGTGATCATCTCCGCCATTTCGGCGGATTCCAGCAACTCGTTGCGTTGCTGGTAGATGACCTTGCGCTGATCGTTGGCGACGTCGTCATATTCAAGCAATTGCTTGCGGATGTCGAAGTTGCGCGCCTCGACCTTGCGTTGCGCCGATTCGATCGAGCGGGTGACGATGCCTGCTTCGATCGGCTCGCCTTCCGGCATCTTCAGACGGTCCATGATCGCGCGCACGCGGTCGCCGGCGAAGATGCGCAGCAGCGCGTCGTCCAGCGACAGATAGAAACGCGAGGAACCCGGATCGCCCTGGCGACCGGAACGGCCGCGCAACTGGTTGTCGACGCGGCGGGATTCGTGACGCTCGGTGCCGATGATGTGCAGGCCACCGGCGCCGACCACGTGGTCGTGCAGCGATTGCCACTCGTCGCGCAGCTTTTGCGCCTGCGCTGCTTTGTCGGCATCCGACAAGGCGGCGTCGGCTTCGATGATCTGGATTTGCTTCTCGACATTGCCGCCCAGCACGATGTCGGTACCGCGACCGGCCATGTTGGTGGCGATGGTGATCATCTTCGGACGGCCGGCCTGCGCGATGATTTCCGCTTCGCGCGCGTGCTGCTTGGCGTTGAGGACGTTATGCGGCAGCTTGGCCTGGTTCAGGATGCCGGACAGCAGTTCGGAGTTTTCGATCGAGGTGGTGCCGACCAGCACCGGCTGGCCGCGCTCGTAGCAATCCTGGATGTCCTTGAGCATCGCCATGTACTTCTCTTGCGACGTCTTGTAGACCTGGTCCTGGCGATCCTTGCGCGCGCTCGGGCGATTCGGCGGGATGACCACGGTTTCCAGGTTGTAGATTTCCTGGAATTCGTAGGCTTCGGTGTCGGCGGTGCCGGTCATGCCGGACAGCTTGCCGTACATGCGGAAGTAGTTCTGGAAGGTGATCGAGGCCAGGGTCTGGTTCTCGTTCTGGATCTTGACCTTTTCCTTGGCTTCGACGGCCTGATGCAGGCCGTCCGACCAGCGGCGGCCCGTCATCAGGCGGCCGGTGAATTCGTCGACGATCACGACTTCGCCGTTTTGCACCACGTATTGCTGATCCTTGTGATACAGCGTGTGGGCGCGCAAGGCGGCGTACAGGTGATGCACCAGCGAGATGTTGGAAGCGTCGTACAGCGAAGCGCCTTCCGGCAGCAAGCCCATGCTGGTCAGGATTTGTTCGGCGTGCTCGTGGCCGGCTTCGGTCAGCAGGACCTGATGGCCCTTTTCATCCTTGGTGTAATCGCCGGGGACTTCCACCTTGCCCTTGCCGTCCGGCGTTTCTTCGCCGATCTGCAGCGTCAGCAGCGGCGGCACTTCGTTGATCTTGTGGTACAGGTCGGTATGGTTTTCGGCCTGGCCGGAAATGATCAGCGGGGTGCGCGCTTCGTCGATCAGGATCGAGTCGACTTCATCGACGATCGCAAAATTGAGGCCGCGCTGCACGCGATCGCCGGCGTCGAACACCATGTTGTCGCGCAGGTAGTCGAAACCGAATTCGTTGTTGGTGCCGTAGGTGATGTCGGAAGCGTAGGCGCCCTGCTTGAGGTCGTGCTCCATCTGCGACAGGTTGATGCCGGTCGTCAGACCCAGCCAGCCGTACAGCTTGCCCATCCATTCGGCGTCGCGTTGCGCCAGGTAATCGTTGACCGTCACCACGTGCACGCCCTTGCCCGACAAGGCGTTCAGGTAGGCCGGCAGGGTTGCCATCAGGGTCTTGCCTTCGCCGGTGCGCATTTCGGCGATCTTGCCGAAGTGGAGCACCATGCCGCCGATCAGCTGGACGTCGAAATGGCGCATCTTGAGCACGCGCTTGCTGGCTTCGCGGCAAACCGCGAAGGCTTCCGGCAGGATGTCGTCGAGCTTGGCGCCGTCGGCCACGCGTTGTTTGAATTCCGGCGTCTTGGCTTGCAGCTCGGCATCCGACAGTTTCTCGATGTCCGCCTCGAGCGCATTGATTTGACGGACAATTTTTTGATATTGTTTGAGCAACCGCTGATTGCGGCTACCGAAAATCTGGGTCAGTAATGACATGCTTGGATTCTAAAAAAG
>Ga0209646_1000419_pt1 | contig 24010 bp, 18 predicted proteins | sample AraplaL_Col_mTSA_FD_184259 | JGI IMG/M metagenome (GOLD analysis project Ga0209646, IMG submission 184259) | Arabidopsis root microbial communities from the University of North Carolina, USA - plate scrape CL_Col_mTSA (SPAdes) (version 2) | ecosystem: Host-associated > Plants > Roots >...
ACTTCGACCTGTACAAGGTGGGCGACGATCGCTACGGCTTGTACAAGGACATCAGCTGGGCCATGTACGCGGTGGCCAGGCCCGCGGCCGAGCCAAAACTGAAGGTAAACCAGGGCCGGTAGCGGGTGTCGGCTGTCATGTCGGCTGACTTGTTTTCAGGCATAGTTGCCGCCGCAAGCGCTGTAGGTGACTGGCGCTTTGGGGTGTCGTCTTCGCATGGAGCGGCACATAGGGGAACCCCGTTCATCATGGACGGCGCTTCCTGTTAGCAAGTCAAAGCTGGAGGGAATCACATGAAATCGTTCGGTCTGATCGCAGTACTCGCCGCCGCGCTGATGGCGGCACCGGTTTTCGCACAAGAAGCACCCGCCGCCGCGGGCAGCATGACGGTGCATTGCAAAGACGGCACCACGCAGACGGTAAGCACCACCAAGGGCGCTTGCCATGGCCACAAGGGCATCGACAAGTCGGCCGGCAACACGGCTGCTTCCAGCACGCCGGCCGCGGCGCCTGCCGCCGCGCCAGCCGCTGCTTCCAAGCCGATGGCCAAACCGGAGCCCGCCGCCACACCGGCAGCCGGCGGCGGCGCTGGCCAGGTGTGGGTGAACACCGGTTCCAAGACCAAGACCTATCACTGCGAAGGCAGCAAGTGGTACGGCAAGACCAAGCAAGGCAAGTACATGAGCGCGGCGGATGCACAGGCCGCCGGCTATCACGCGGCAAAGAACGAGAAGTGTTCCTGAGGCGAGTGCTTCGTAGCTCGCCGTGATTCGCGCCCTCTCCTACGCGACGTAGGAGAGGGTTGAATCGTAGGCTCCGAACCTAAGACCAATGGCACTAACTTAAGCGTGTATCTTGACGCTTGTAGTGATGTGCTCCCTTCCCTGCGAAGTAGGGGAGGGTTGGGGCGGGGTGCGAGCGTAGCGAGCGGCAAGAGCCTGACGTTGACACATGGCTTCTTGTTATGAGAGGCCATAGCGACATTCGGCTGCACGCTAAAGCACAAGCAACCCCACCCCAGCCCTCCCCTACTGTCGCAGGGGAGGGGGCAAATCGCGGCAAGCCATGGAGCAATGAGGCTTGAGTTAGCGCCATTGAACGTAAGACGGAGCCTACGCCAGCTTCCCGCGCGACGCCCAGGTTCGGAGCATCAGGTCTACATGGCAGCACAGTTACGCCGGCTGCCTTCGCGCGCTCGTAATGCGCCTTGCAGTCGCTCACCACCACGTACACGCATTGCGTTTCGCGGCCACCGATCTCATCGGGCTGCGCCATGTATTGGCCGACGCCTTCCGGCCTGGCATCGCTCAACATCAGCATGCCGTTGCCGTGCATCAGCTGGGCGTGCATCACGCGCCCCTGTTCGTTCTCGTAGACGGCATGTCTTTCGAAACCGAAGGCTTTGCACAGCCAGTCGATGGCCGCGTGCGCGTCGCGATAGCGCATGCACAGCGTGTGCAACCATTGCTCCAGCTGTGCAAGCCGCTGTATAGGGCAGGCGGTTTCCAGCAGGCGCTGGCGCAGGCGGCGCGCGCCGGTGCCGAACAGATCCTCAAGATCGATATCCCGCAGGCCAAGTTCTTCGGTGCCGATGCCAAGCAATGCATGCACGCCGCCGGGCCGGAAATTCACGCCCATCACGCGCACCTGCTCGGCGCTGTCGATGATCCAGCTATGCCGGTAAGGCCCACCGATGACGCTGCCCGAAGCGCGCGTGCAATGGCGTTGTGCATCGTCCTGGTAGATGCGGGTTTCGTCTTCGAGCAGGTTGATGATCAGCCCGGCGCCCGGACCGGGCAGGATGCGTTCGTAGCGGAACGCATCGGCAGGCATGTCCCAATCCCAAATGGCCTCGATGATGGCCGCGAGCGGGGGGGGCGGGGACGATGCGCAGGAGGCCCATGGGAGCGATCTCTTTGGGGCGGACGGCGATAGGGTACTGCGATGTTTGTCGTCGGGATGACGACCCGCCCTGATTAGCTGAGTAGGCTGGTGGAAGGCTGTTTCTGCTGCTTGCGGGGGATCAAATGCTCGTCATTCCGGCGAACGCCGGAATCCAGTGAAGAATGACGTGCTCGGCACACAATATAAAAGGGTTTTGTGTGCTTCGCGCAGCGTATTTAGGCTGGATTGACCAGCTTCGCTACGAATGGCATCTGAGCCTACATCGGCGCCGCAGGACTGTCCTCGCCCAGCGGGCCCAGATTCCGCACGATCATGCTCTGCGGCGTCGACAACGGCAGCTGCGCTTTCGCCAGGCGGGCAAGGATGTCGAACAGCAAGGCGCTCTTCACCGCGGACGCCTCGCGCGGGCTGTGCACGTAGGCCACGCCGCTGAAGGTCATCGCCGTGGTGGTGACATCGTCCAGCGTGACCGACGGCGACGGCGTGTCCATGGTGGATTCGTTTGCATGCAGTGCTTCAAGCATGATCTCGCGCACTTTTGCCGCATCGGTATCCAGCGGCATCGGCAGGCTCAGTTTCACGCGGCCCAGGGCGTTGCCATGCGTGACGTTGCGCAGGTTCTGCGTGATGAACTGCGAGTTGGGCACGATCATGGTGGAGCGGTCGCTCAACTGGATTTCGGTGGCGCGCACGTTGATGCGGCGGATATCGCCTTCCACGCCGGGCATGCTCACCCAGTCACCCACTTTCACCGGGCGTTCGGCAAGCAGGATCAGGCCGGAAATGAAATTCGACACGATCGCCTGCAAGCCGAAGCCGATGCCCACCGATAGCGCGCTGGCGATCCACGTGAGGCTTTCCAGGCTGACGTCGGCGGTGCGCAGCGCCAGCGCCACCACGATTACCACCGCTACGTAATTGATCAGCGTAACGAGGGAGTTCTGCATGCCGACGTCGAGCGTGGTCTTGGGCAGCAGTTGCTCGGCCAGCCACCTGCGCACGATGCGCACCGCCACCATGCCCAGCGCGAATACCAGCAAGGCATTGAAGATCGCCCCCGGCTTGATGGTGAGCTGGCCCACCTTGAGGCTGGAGAACACGTTGCCGATGTGCGCAAAGATGTCCTGCGGACCGCCGCCGAACGGCACCAGCAAGGTGCCCACCGCCATCAGCAGCAACAGGATCTGGGCGGCGGCGGAGAGCACCGTCGATGCCTGCTCCAGCGTATGCACCTGGATGCTGAAGGTGGACTGCAGGCGCTGGCCGCTGCGTCCGTGCGGATTGAGCAGCGTGTAGAACAGGTCGCGCTGCAAATGCGACAGCACGTACAGCGATGCCACGATCATGCCGATCCACAGCATCTGCCACGACAGGAAGAAACCCAGCGCCACGAAGCCGGTCAGCACGGCCAGCCACGCCACCACCACGCCAAGCATGGCCAGCCCGAACAGCGCGCCGACCCATAGGGCATGCTGGGGCGGCTTTTCGCCTTGCTGCCGTTGCAGGGTGCGCGCGCGCTTGGCGCGCGTCAGCGCGACGCCGGCCAGGCCGGTGATCAGCAAGGCGAGGAAGGCACGTGTGCACACGGTGGCCGGCAAACTGGCCCCGGCCAGCGTGTTCAGGCGCCCCAGCAAGCCCAGCAACAGGAACGCGCCGCCCAGCAGCCACGGAAACCAGCGCAGGCTGCGGGCGGTGAACTTGGTCAGCGGCGGCAGGCGCCAGGAAGGGCGCTGCACCGAAAGCAGCGCGCGCCCCAGTCCGGCCACGAAGGCGGCGAAGAACACCGCGCGCACGATGGCTTGCGCAAAGCCCTGCACTTCGTCGTCGAGCGTGTCGTTCCAGTTGAAGCCGAGGTACGCCAGCCATGCGGCCAAGCCGATCGACAAGGTTACCGTCAGCGTGAAGACAGTCGTCATCGCGCTGCGCCGCAGATGCCCCTCGGGCAAGTAGCGGCTGGCGATCGCCAGCGCCAGGCGTTCGGTCAGCCAGCGGCCGGGCACGATCAGCAGCAAGGCGCCGACCAGGCACAGCAGCAACGGTTGGCGGTTGTCGGGCTGCCAGGCAACGCCGGCGTTTTCGAGCAGCAGGTCCTTGGCGCGCCCGATGCGCGCGATGTCATCCGGAAACGCCTTTTTCAGGTCGCGCCAGAAGGCGATGCCCAAGGGCGAATTGGTACGCGAGCCGAGCTGCGCCTGGAATTGCGCGTTGTGCGCCTCGACCACTTGCGAGGCGAATTTCACCGCGTCCTGGCTCAACAGCTGCGCCTGCTTGATCTGCCCATCCAGCCTGGATTTGCTGCGCTCCAGCTGACGGCGCTGCTGGCTCACCGCGGGCGTTTCCGGCGGCGCCCCGGCGGCAGGCGCGGGGCCGAGCACGGTCAGCCGCGTCTGCAGGCTTTCCAGCTCGGGCGTGAGCGTTTGCACCAGTTGATCGGCTTGCTGCTGGATCTCGCCGGCCTGATTGCGCAAGTCGTTCAACGAGGCGTTGCCGTCCTTGCTGTTGAAGGCGGTCTTGATGTCGTCCAGCTGCTTGCTGAGCGCGGCCAGTGTCTGCGCCGGATCTTGGGTGGGGGCAGCAGCAGGGGGGCTGGAGACGTCCGGCGTGTTCTGCGCGAAGGCCGGATACGCGACCCACAGCAGCAAACTGGCCAGCAGGGCTTGGGCGATGAGCTTACGAAGGGAATGTGGCATGGCGGGCATCATCCGAATGGCGTCGCCGACGGTCAATTGTTACTTCATGCATGCGGGCTTCACGCAGGGTTCGCATTCAGGCTGGTTCCCGCATCGCTAGCGCCATTGGATCGCCCCTGTATAGTGCGCGCTTCGACCCCCATCTCATTGGCCCGCCAAATGGACTCCGCGCCATGATCTTCCGCTGGTTCGAATCCTTCATCGACGCCTTCAAGGACCCGGTGGACACGATGCCGCCCCAGTCCGTCGGGCGCTTCTACGTGTTCTACCTGCGCCAGGTGTGGCCCGTGTTCGTCGCGGCGATCCTGGTGGGTTTCGGCGTGGCGATCGTGGAAGTGTCGCTGTTCGGTTTCGTCGGCCGCATCGTCGACATGGCCAAGGGCGTGCCGGGCAAGGACTTTTTCGCGGTCCACGGGCGCGAGCTGGCGTGGATGGCCTTTGTTGCGCTGGCGCTGCGCCCGATCTTCATCGGCGCGCACGACATGCTGGTGAACCAGGCGATCGTGCCCAGCCTCACCAACCGCATTCGCTGGCAGAACCACCGCTACGTGATCCGCCAGAGCCTGGGCTTCTTCCAGAACGACTACGCCGGCCGCATCGCCAACCGCATCATGCAGACGGGCGCCTCGCTGCGCGAGTCGGCGGTGCAGATCGTGGATGCGATCTGGTACGTGGCGATCTACTACGGCAGCGCGGTGGTGATGTTCGCGCATGCCGACTGGTGGCTGGCCGCGCCGCTGGTGGTGTGGCTGGTCGGCTACGTGGCCACGCTGTACATCTTCATTCCGCGCACGCGCAAGCGTTCCTGGGCAGCCTCCGAGGCGCGTTCGAAACTGATGGGCCGCATCGTCGACGGCTACAGCAACGTCCTCACGCTCAAGCTGTTCGCGCACACGCGGCGCGAAGAGGCGTACGTGGCCGAGGCGATGGCCGAGCAGACCGGCAAGCTGCGCAGCATGACGCGCCTCACCACCGGCATGGACATCTCCATCACCGCGCTCAACGGTTTCCTCATCGTGGGCACCTCGGCGCTGGCGGTGTGGCTGTGGAGCCAGGGCAGGGTGACGGTGGGCGCGATTGCGCTGTCGACCGGCCTGGTGATCCGCATCAACAACATGTCCGGCTGGATCATGTGGGTGGTGAACGGCATCTTCGAAAACATCGGCACCGTGCAGGACGGCATCACCAGCATCGCGCAGCCGCGCGCCGTGCAGGACAAGGAAGGCGCCATGCCGCTGGAAGTGGTGGCCGGCGAAGTGCGCTTCGAGGACATCCACTTCCACTACGGCAAGAAGGGCGGCGTGATTTCCGGCCTCAACCTGGTGGTGCGTCCCGGCGAAAAAATCGGCCTGGTCGGCCCCTCCGGCGCGGGCAAATCCACCCTGGTCAACGTGCTGCTGCGCCTGTACGACCTGGAAGGCGGCCACATCCGCATCGACGGCACCGATATCTCGCAGGTGACGCAGGAAAGCCTGCGTTCGCAGATCGGCGTGGTGACGCAGGACACCTCGCTGCTGCACCGCTCCGTGCGCGACAACCTGCTTTATGGCCGCCCGGACGCCACCGAGGCGCAGCTCAACGATGCAATCCGCAAGGCCCGTGCCGACGAGTTCATTCCCACCCTGGTGGATGGCGAAGGCCGGCTGGGGCTGGAAGCGCTGGTCGGCGAACGCGGAGTCAAGCTTTCCGGCGGCCAGCGCCAGCGCGTAGCGATCGCGCGCGTGCTGCTGAAGGATGCGCCGATCCTGGTGCTGGACGAAGCAACCTCCGCGCTGGATTCGGAAGTGGAAGCCGCCATCCAGGAAAGCCTGGAACTGCTGATGGAAGGCAAGACCGTCATCGCCATCGCGCACCGTCTTTCCACCATCGCGCGCATGGATCGCCTGGTGGTGATGGACAAGGGCAAGGTGGTGGAAACCGGCACGCATGCGGAGCTGATTACGCACGGCGGCTTGTATGCGCGCCTGTGGCAGCGGCAGACCGGCGGCTTCGTCGCAGCGGACGATGCCTTGGTGTGACGTAAGCTGGGATTGCATCCCAGCCTACGCATCCCCCGCAAGGCCGATTATCTTGCGGCCGGCTTCATGCCCAGATCCAAATGCCGCGACGCATGCCGCGCCTCGCGCAACCGTTGTGCATGCGCCGCCAGCAAATCGCCGCGCGTGATGATGCCCACCATCCGATGCGGTTGCTCCTTGCTCACCACCACCAGGCGGCCCACTTCGCGTTCCACCATGTGATCGGCGGCTTCGCGCAGGGTGTGGTCTTCGCGCACCACGATCGGCGGCACCTTGATCAAGGATTGCACGGAGGTGTGGATGTCGACGCTGGCGTCGTAAAGCTGGCGCCGCGTAATCACGCCCATCACCTGGCCCTGCGCATCGAGCACGGGGAAACCCTGGTGCTTGGTGTTGGCACCTTGCGAGGCCAGCCACTGGCGTACGTCCGCAATCGTCTGTCCGGCCGCCAGGTTCACCACGTCGCGGCTGCAGGCATCACGCACGTAGATCTGGTCCAGGTAATCGGCCGCATAGTCGGAAGGTACGCGCACGCCGCGGCGCACGATCTTCTCGGTCATGATGGTGTTGCGCATCAGCAAGCCGGAAACCAGGTACGCCGCTGCGCAGGCGCCCAGCAAGGGCAGCAGGCCGTGCGGCTGCTGCGTGGTCTCGAAGGCGAACACCACCGAAGTAAGAAACGCGCGCGATGCGCCGGCGAAGATCGCGGCCATGCATACCAGGGCCGCCAGATGCGGATCGACCTGCAGCCACGGCGCCACCTTGGCCAGCAGCATGCCGAACACGCCGCCCATCGCGCCGCCGATGGTGAACAGCGGCGCCAGCGTACCGCCCGACGTGCCGCTGCCCAGCGCCACCGACCACGACAGCAGTTTCAGCAGGCACAGCGCGAGCATCGCGCCAAGGCCGATGCTGCCGCTCAGCACCGCGGAAATATTGGTGTAGCCCACGCCCAGCGTAAGCGGCATGTAGTAACCGACCACGCCCACCACAATGCCGCCCAGCGCCGGCCACCACATCCAGTGGATCGGCAGTTTCTCGAAACGGTCTTCGATGGCGTAGGTAAGCTTGGTGATCCACACGCTGACGATGCCCACCAGCACGCCCAGCACCATGTATGCCGCCATGGCGGGCAGGGTAGGCGTGGCCACCACCGGCATCGAGAACATCGGCGCATTGCCTTCGAGCACATAGCGCACGCCGGTGCCGATGGTGGCGGCCAGCGCCACCGGAATCAGCGAGCGTGCGCGGCGTTCGAACAGCAGCAGTTCGATCGCCAGCAGCACCGCTGAAATCGGCGCCGAGAACACCGCCGCCATACCCGCGGCGGCACCGGCGGCGAGCAGCGTCTTGCGCTCGTCGGCAGTGACGTGCATCAGCTGCGCAATCAGCGAGCCCAGCGCACCGCCGGTGGCGATGATCGGACCTTCCGCGCCGAACGGTCCGCCGGTGCCGATGGCGATCGCCGAGGACACCGGTTTCAGCCAGGTGATGCGCGGCGGGATACGGCTTTCGTTGAGCAGCACCTGCTCCATCGCCTCGGGAATGCCGTGGCCGCGAATCGCACGCGAGCCCCAGCGCGCCATCACGCCGACGATCAGGCCGCCGATGGCCGGCACCGCGATCACCCACAACCCCAGGTGATTGCCCGCCGGGCTGCTGAAGTCGTCGCTCCAGCGTCCGTAGAAGGCGAGGTTGGTGATCAGGCCGATCAGCGCCGTCAGGACCTTGGCGACGATCGCCACGACCCCGCCCAGCAGCATGGCCACAAAACCGATCCACAGCACCCGCCCATCCAGCGGCCGGAACTGGCGCGGCATGTGCGCGGCGGCAAGCGTGGGATCGAGCGAGGGCGCCAGTGGAACCGAGGCGCGGCTGTGCGATTCGTTATCGGGTGAATGCATGGTGTAAGTAACCCCTGAAGTGCGCGGCAAGGTTACAGGGATGCGCGTGTGGTAGCTGGCTGGAAAATGAATCGATTTTGCGGTGCACGAAAATCGGCTGCCCTGCTTGGAGCGCGCACGCATCGCGACCCGTTGCCCGGCGAAGGTCGGGGCGACAGGTCAAGGAGATTCGAAGCGCTGGTGTCGCCGTGACTTAACTATGTCACTGAGCCCAATTTATTGATTTTAAAATCGATGATCTAATTTATGAACGCCGACTTGTCCTACAGTGTCAGCGCTAAGAGCCAATCATTTTCCCGGTGCCGCCGTTTCGAACCAATTCTGGTGACGCCAGTAGATCGAACAGGGACAGGAAGTCATGCCGATTTACAGAACGCTCCGGCCCGTTACTCAGCTCGATGAATGGGGCTGTGGTGTCGCCTGCGTCGCCTCGATCTTGCGCCTGTCATACCATCGCGCCAAGGAGCTTCTGGGGGAGATCAAAGGTGTCCCGATCGATAAGCGACCCTATGGGCTGGAGTTGCATCACCTGGCGCTAGCCCTCCAAAGCCAAGGCTTCCATGTGGTCGCTGACTGGGACCGGCCCAAGCGGTTCAAACCAGGCACCATCGTATGCGTCGGCGTTGAGGGTGGTCGCGTGGACCAGGAGCATTACGTCGTCCGCACGGCTGACGACATGTGGATGGATCCGTGGATCAATTACCCTGTGAAGCCGAATAGGAAAGCAGGGCTTAGCATTGACTTTCCTAAGAGCAAAGAGTTTTTCGTTGCCCTCGTCCCCAAGCGGGGAAGTCAGCCGCGTTGACAGTGTCCTGGCGTTGAGCTCGGGCTCCGTAGTCAGCTTTGCTACGTTCGTAGCACCTTGATGCTACTTGGGTGATCACTTTCGTTCCTGGCACGAAAACGTATTGACAAGGAAGCCAATTAGGAGACGTTATGGGGCAGGCCAAGCTCAAGGGGCGCAACAAACAAGAGCGCGTGGCCGCGATTTTGGCGGCGCATTCAGTCAAGGTGCTCACGCCTGAGCGCTACAACGCATTTGTGGCGTGGACACGATCCCCCATTGCTCAGTTCGTGGGTGAAGAAGTGGAGTTGTTCTCGACGCTGGATGAGCATGTCATCGGAGTGATTATCCGCGACGCTACGGATGGCGATTACAGTTGGGTGGCAATGGGTCGTGATGAAAAGGGGCGGTATCGCTGCATTAATCTCAACGCGAGCCTGACATTGGCTGACGCTAGGCGAGGGTTATTTAGTGAGCTCAAAGAGCATCATGACGCAGGCACACGAGTGTTTCCTCAAGGCGATGAGACTAGGGACAAAGCAGGTGTTGATCTGTTCACCGCAGTCGTTCCTGATGAGCAGATGAGTCCCACGTTCCGACTCATGCAGTCGGGGAACCACTGGATTCCCGCACGATTGATCATGTCCGAAATGATGCGTCATTTTCGCGATGTGGATGGCAACTTTGTCGAACAATTCCAGACGACCGGGTTTGATGCCCGGATTTGGGAGCTTTACCTATACGCAGCGTTGCTTGAAGAGGGTCTGTTCGTTGAGAAGCCCAATCCTGCTCCTGACTTCATGGTGTCCGATGGCCAGCAGAAGGTGTTTATCGAAGCTGTTACCGTCAATCCGTCTGCCAATGAGCCGGTGGCCAAACCTGATGATAAGCCACTGGTACGGTCGCCAGACGAGATCTTCAAGCTCAATGCGACGAAAGTCCCTATTAAGTTCGGCAGCGCACTATGGTCGAAACTGACTCGCGCCAAACCCTATTGGGAGATGAAGCACGTCCAGGGAAATCCGCTGGTCTTTGCCATCGCAGACTTCCATGAAAAACAGTCGATGACGTGGACCTCCACTGCGCTCATCAATTATCTCTATGGCGTGAATCACGATTACTCAAAGGACGAGGAAGGGAAGCTCATCATCTCCCCAGTGAAGATCGAAACCCACGAATACGAGGGCAAGCAGATCCCTTCCGGGTTTTTCCTTCAACCCAACTCCGAGCACGTCAGCGCCGTGTTGTTCTCAGCTTCGGGGACGCTGTCGAAGTTTAATCGCATGGGGAGGCTAGCCGGCTTTGGCCTTCCAGATCAACAGATGTTCCGGTGGGGTCTCAAGCATAAGCACGACGCCAACTCGGCGCTCCCTGAACTATTTGGTTTCGAAGTGAAGCAAGGGGAGATCACCGAGACCTGGGCAGAGGGGTTGTCCTTGTTCCACAACCCGAAAGCAACGCATCCGGTGGATCCGCGCATGTTCCCCAGCGTAGCCCATCACTTTTTTGAAGATGGGCAAATCAGAAGCTTGCTTCCGGAGTTCCATCCGTACACGTCATACACTTGGAACATCCTCCCAGAAGGTCAGGCTAACCTGCCGGGGAAACCGTAGACATCGAGAGCATTCGCTTTACGGCAGCGCGAAATCGATGAGAAAAAGTCTTCAATTGGAGTCGACCCTGGGTTTCAGCAGGGCGCAATGCCAGGGCCCTGATTCATATTAGGTAGCCACATTTGAGTGAAAGTTCATCAGATGCCCGTGGGCATCGCTTGCCTAACAGGTGAGTGGCTCGATTCCTGTCTACGCAGCTCGGCGATTTTTTTCTCTATGCGGAAAATGCAGTCTGGCAGGGACCTTCTGACATCATGTTCCCAGATATGAAGAACCGTCCAGCCCTGACGGCGTAGGTTGGCTCTGTTTTTCTTGTCGCGCGCGCGATTACCTGCAATTTTTTCCCGCCAATAGGGCGCTAACTTCTGAGACCAGTGATCAAATTTCCAGCCGTGCCAGAAATCACCATCTATAAAAACGGCTAGACGGATCTTGGTGAAGGCGACATCTGGCTTTCCGGCAAGCCATGGAACATTCACCCTAAAGCGGTACCCTCGCTTATGCAGTTCTTTTCGCACGAGAAGCTCTATTTTCGTGTCGCGTCCTCGAATTCGTGACATGGTTAACCGGCGCTGCTCAGCTGTCATGTTGTCAACCATGACTGGAGGCTGCCGCTTCCGCAGGTCCTTCGCAAATTAGCGATGAAGCTACCTGATCAAAAATGGCGTCAACGTGTATCAGAACATCTTCAGGGGCAATCGACTCTAGCGACAGGAATGACGAAAGGCGAAGGAGCCGCTTCTGGGCTTCCCGGATTAGTTGCCGTCGCGTCAAGCTTGGATACTTTCTTGATGCTTCCAGAAGCCCGGTCGCTATGGCACTGGGTAATCCTTCCACTCCTGCAAGAGAGGGGCGTTCCATTAATTGGACAAGCTCGTCCTCTCCAAGTGAACGTAGGATTTGGAGAAGGTGCGGACTTTGGTTAGTTCGGGGCCTCAGATGATAGGCACGCCACCATAAGCGCTGATAAACATTGCGTCGGCCCGAAACAAAACGTTCAATTGGCGTAGCGCCGGTGATTCCGCCAAAGCGCCAGCGGGTGACATCTGGAAGGAGGACGCAGGAAATAAACTCCCAAATCCCTCCCTTTACGGCTTCCGCGGGCGCAATAGGCATTTGCTGGGCAAGTACAACAGCAGCTTCGGCGTCGAATCTTGCTGCTTGCTGTTGGTTTGGGCTGTTCGGATAGCCCTCAACAATGGCTAATTTCAGCAAATCGCCGCGCAGCATCTGCAAAGCCGGCGTCGTAACACGCACTCCGCCTATGGGTGTGTATTCGCAAGAGGGGTGCTGAGTCGCAGCCTTCAGCGAGAGCGACTGAATAGACGCCGAGCATGCGGACTCCGCAAGTTCGGTTGCTACGTGATGGGGCAGTTGCGGAAATAGGGACATGGATTAGCTCCAAAAAATCCTGAGCCTGCCTTGTAGGTCAGAATCAAAATGGTCCCTCCGTTGGTTTGCTGCAGAGGCCAGTCCCAGGATTCCATCGCCGGGATATAGCATTTGAATCATCGCATAAATAGTCTTTCCGCAGCTTCCTTCGGCATAGTCCCCATCACGTTCTATGAATTCGTCGCTCCCTAATGCTCCGAAGATAAGTGCCCTGGCGACATCAAAATATATTGCTGATCGAATGACTGTGGATTCCGCGGTGGGCGTGGCCGCCGAAACTGCGTGCACCACTCTTGGGTGTCCAGCGTTAATGAGCAGGCGCACTGATCCAAGGAAAGGCTGATCCAGAGCAAGCGCATTCCAGGAAAGCCTCCAGCCCGCGTCGGGATTCGCCCATAGACCAACGTTGAAATCGACAACTTCGACGGGAAAGAACGAGGTTGATGTATCGAGCTGGACGATTTGTCGTTCCTGCAGTAGTACAGTTCCTGCATGCCGAGCGGTTAACGGTTCACCACCTTTCCGATCACTAGCTACCAGAATGCTCGTGTCGATGTACAGCGTTCCAGCGATATCCCCTCCAGAGATGTCTCCTGCGATCTCCACCAGGCATGCGTCGTCCTGAGAAAGGCTTACCTTACCTAGGCTGCGGCGGAGCATGGTGCCGGAGCTCGACCAGCTGGCTGCTAAAAGCAAGGGAACGTCAGTGCCAAGACCGCAATCAGCTCTCAATCCAGTCGTGTCGACGATTACTTCTCGCCGGAGGCGCACTACCGAATTGTAGTCAAGACCGGTCAACGTCTGAGGCAACGGGGAAAACGCCTCACCCGACAGAACGTCCCAATCGCTAGTTGCTATGCGGTGGGGCAAGGCGCGACGGTATGGGACCGCGGCAACGGTTTTCATTGCGCGCCCATTGTCTCAGTTTTGAGAGTAAGAGAGATCATGGCGTCAGGGGGGATGCTCACAACAACCGTCCATATTCCAGATTCAGCGGGAACCTCACACATGGGAGATCCTAAAGCCGCCGCTAGACCATCAGGCCTTATCCATTTCAGGACTTGTGGCAATTCGGAGCCTTCGGGTGGTTCGCTCTCGAACCCATCGGCTATGACCACCTTGGGTATTGCTATAACGTGGACGGGCGCGAGATCTGTGCCGGAAACTTGGAAACGGGCCACCATTGCAGGAGTGCCGTCGACGAGTTCAGTTCTAGGGTCATCAACAAAACCTATTTGTGCCACAGCCCTTCTTCCTGAAGCGGCAGATTTTGCTCCTCCGCGAGGAGGGCGAGAAGGGTGAGTTGCCTTATTGGCGTTAGGACTCAACGATGGTACGAGGCCACCAAGGAGGCGTGAGAATGCCGCCATGGAGTGTGCTTCAGACGAGGTGGCTTCGATTGAATGGGGCGCAACAAATTCCTCGACTGCTTCCTTTAATTTGCGCAGAGCAACTCGGACGTAGGTCTTTTCGGAAGGATCTAGCAGAAGATCTGGAACCCAGTCGTCGTGCGTTGGCGGCTCTGCACGCGCGAACGCAGTATCTGCTTCTGCGTCAACCCGAAATACGCCCCCATACTCGGCAAGGTCATAGGGAACAGAAGGCCCTTCCAAGTATTTCACGACGAAGTTCGGTGCTCTCATCACAGCGATATGGCGAAGTGGTCGCCGCAGCACAGGTTGGTACATGCGCGAATCGATGTTTTCAGGCTCAGTGGCAAGATCTGCCCCTTTCAGCTGGACTGAGGGCTTCCGCAGGAGAGCCACGTGCCCGAGGAGCTTCTTCGGTCGCTGCGACGCTATGGCTTCTAACTTAACCTGTTCGGATGGCAGCTTTTCGTGCACAGCTTTAAATGCCTGAATAAGGAGCGCTAACCCGGGTTCATCCGACACTTGCGGCAAAAGCACTTCGGCACCCTGCCAGCGCACGCTAAACGACATGGATGGAGTCTGATTCGGACCATCGACCAGTTTTGGCCAGAAATAGTCCATTAGAGCCCGCCCCATGTCAGCCAGCACGACCTGTGGCTTCACACCCTGGAAGTCGGGAGCGAGTACATAGATGGTAGTGCCTGTCGCATCCATTGCTCGCTCGGTGGCCCCGAGCAGCCGTGCAAACTGGTCAGCTTCCGGCCCGACGACAGGGTCGACGACATCGTCCTCAGCCATGCGGCCCCACCAGTGCCTTCCGGTAAATCGCTTAGCAGAAGGACCATCTGTTTCAAACTGAGGGCCCAGTGCGGCCCCCATGAACCTTGATTCCATTCCAGTAACTGTTTTGAAGCGTGTATGGACGCAGATTGTCTTCAGGGAGCTTGCGAGGAAATAGGCAGCTTTCCCGAAACCGTAGGTGCCTCCCGCATATGCGCGGTTCGGCGGCCGGCCGATATAACGCATGAAATCGACGAAGTTGGTCGATTCGTCAGCGGATGGAACTACATCTCCACGGGTAGGGCCACTGAGCCCGCGCGTGCCAAAATCGCTGATAGCGAGCACCGCAAGATCCTCATCAGCAAGTATCCGTGCACGAATGTCAGTGGAGGCTGGCGTGTCAGCAAATACTAGGGTGGCCAAGGCTCTGCGCGCTTCCTTGTCGAGCATGTAGCCATCCACATGGAACCGCACGCCACCGACAGGTGCGAGCCTGGCATCCCAACTATTTTGAACAGCTTCACGGACAAGCAGCGTAAAACGATCCGCACGCGGTCGACCGAGTTGGTTAGATACTCCTTCGGCAGCTGCTCCGCCAGTAGCGGAGAAGAGCTCAGATTGCAGATCCAGGCGCATCGGCATTGCAAACTCCTGCAAGCGCGGCATGCACATGACTCAGAGCGCCTGCTTGAAGGGGCGAAGTCGGCGAAGCCAGCAAATCGATTGTGTATTGGACATCGGATACGCCGCTAGGCAAGCCTTCAGGCCCAAAAGATGACTCGACCAGTCGAGGAAACGCTCCTGCAACCTCATAAGTCCGAGTGTCGCTGACATCGAAACGAAACTGTTCGTAGTGGGAGTCTTCCCTAATGTCATAACCTGCAAGGGAAATTCGATCCAACAAGTCACGCCGATCCACGCCTGCTTGCAGGATCCGCTGAATAAGATCCCGCACCGTCTGTCCGGATGCTCCGTTCACTTCCAAGCGCATGGCGCACAAGTACAACGCGGCGTCGCCGGACTTATCTAACTGCCTCAATCCATGCACGCGAAACTTCCACTCATCGCGCCGGATCGTTGTTTTAACCTCCAGTGCCAACCCCTCTACGGTAAAGTCATGTCTCGCGCCACGAGGGCCCTGCCACGATGCGATGCCTTGTGAATTTACTTCTGAAATTTGAGCCAGATGCCAGAGCTCGCCGAACAATCCGCACAATTCCTCCATGGACAAAACGTTTGGCGTCTCGCGATCAAGCAATTCTCGCCACCGCTGTAGAGTTTCCCGGCAAGCTTGAAAGGGTTTGTTTGAGTTCTCATCGAGCGACCTGAGCACTTCATCAGCCAGGTGCACAAAGACGCCGTTGAGATGCTGCTTCTGACAGGCGAGATCAATGAATTGGTGCTCTCCAGCGGCATCAATAAGCGGGCGCGTCGTTAAATGGACGCCACCACTACGCCGGTCGTGGACGGCTCGAAATTCGTCGGCAACAGGAACAAGCACATGCCGAAGGCCCGCTGCATCGAGAGCCAAGAGAACTGCGCCATCCGCCGTGCGAAGCGACGTGTCATACACTCGAAACTCGCCGTGCGTTGGCTCTGTCGAAGCCGATTGGAGGAGGCTCCAGCCGTCTTCAGCCGCCCATTTTTCTCCGCTTGTCATTCCTCTGTCTCATCCATGTCTTCGAGGTCGTCAATGTCGATCTGTTCGCTGCTTGAGTCTGGCAGCTGAACAGTCATGTAGTTCTGCGGGGTTAGGTCGTTTTGAGGGACATCAGGGAAAGCGAGGGCAAGGCCAATAACGTGCTGCACGGCGTCGAGCGGCGCACGCTCCTTACTTGTTTTCCGTGGCTGAGAATCCTTGCTGATCGGGTAGAGCAACAGAAGGCCTTTGTCGGGGGAGGCTTGTTCACGTAAATCGCGAAGTGCGTCTCGGTCCAAGCCGCGTAGCGCCGAAGCCGTCTGAGGGACATCAACGGCTACGTCAGTTTCGGACATCAGAGCCTTAATATCGACAACTTGAGGATTTCTGTCTCGCAGAAAACGCGCACGATTAACCAGCGGCACTTCAGCATTCAGGCCAAGATCGATGCCGCCTAGATTGACTAAGGGTTCGCTCCGAGTAACTATTGCGACGGTCCAGCACTTGATGTGCCCACGCTGATTTTGTTCACGTATATAGTTGCGTAGCAAACTCGACTGCATCTCGCTATTGCTCGAGTCTATAGCGTACTCATCTAGGAACTCGAGCACGCGAGTTGAGGGTACGTCTAGGAAAACCCTATGGGGCTTGTCCGCTACCGTCGTAACTTGAATACCGTCTCCTTGAATTCGTGCAATTAAGTCACGGGCGGCTTTCAAATTCTTATCGAGCCACGCTTGATCTTTGTGACGAAAAACGATGGTTTGTACTTCTCGCGCATTGAAAGCCATTTTGGCTTGCACGGCGTGCTGCATCTTTAACTTGGCCGTGATAGCAAGTGCGGGATGCTGACGAATCCGCACAGCAAAATCCGTGGGCGTCACGGTTCCATTTTTGTATCGCGAAATGTCTTGTCGGATCTCTCGTTCGACGCTGGCCAAGTCGTAAAAATAATCGCGTAGCTCTTCAGTCATCCATACACGCGCCAGGTCGGCATAACCTGGCCTGTAACCGAACCAACGCCCCATCTGTAAAAGCGTGTCGTAAGCCGATGCTGAGCGAATAAAAAAGCTGACCGTCAATCCATCAAGGGTGAGCCCGCGGGAAAGCACGTTGCCGCCAATCACGATGAACACACGACCGTTTCCGTTGGCGTCCAGCTGGTAGTCGACGCGATCGAGTGTGGGACTGGTTCCGTTCTCAACCTTCGATTCGGTCTGATCAATCACCGAGGTTAAGTACGTCATCATTTCTCCAAACGAAACAGGCGTTTCATTGAGATCCTGCGGTGGCAGCGCCTTTTGCTCGCGTAGCCAGATCGTTTCAAGCTCAGTGGCTAGAGCGGCATTGCCATTTTTAACCTGATTTAAAATTTCACTCTTAAATGTGTCAATAACGCCTTTTGCGTTCCGGTGCACTACGGCATATTGGGTTGTATGGATGAGCATGGTCGCATGCTTTCCGCGCTGGCCACGGGCGTGACGGGCGGCCGTGGCCATCCAGAAATAAAGGGCGGCTTCGCGCAGTGAAGGAGTAATTTCAGGGGCAAATGTGAAGCGCGCATCTCTGCTTGGCGGCTTCAGTTGCACGGCCTCATTGTCTGGAATAAGTCGAATTACATTCAGCCCATCCACCGGATCTTCGTTCTCATCCAGTGGTGCTCGCCCAAAGATTTGTTCTGCGCCGAAGTAGCCAGGCCCGCGCGGAAGATCGACGATGAAGTCCCTCGGATAGAGGTCTTCTGGCAGCGTTGGATCGATAAAAAGATTGGCGAATGGTGTAGCTGTGTAGCCAACGTATGCTGCCTTCGGCAAGTCCGCCAGTAGCTTGATAATCAGCTCATTAATCTTGGTTCGTTCGTCCGGCTTTGGATGCGAGTTAGGACTAGCCTGGTCGGCTTCGTCATCGATGATCAAGACAGGGCAGGCACGCAGAACCTCCGGTCGAGCTCCCGTGAGCCACTTGTGAAGCCGTTTAAGACGACTACTGTTCTTCTTGACGACGCCTAACACTTTTGTCGAGTGCTTCTCCGTGAGGAATGAATTGACGTTGGTGTTAGCAGCAAAATCATCCTCGACATCAGTCACCGTGATCCAATGCTCTAAGTTCGCGGCTATGAGATCTTCGTCGATACGCAGTTGCGTTTGATAACGTAGAACATTATTCATGCCCGATAGCACGATGATGAATCGGTAGCCAACGTCAGCTGCCTTGGCGATAACGGCCGTGAAGCTTGCAGTCTTACCACTTTGTACGTGGCCCAACACTAAGCCGCGAGTTCGAATCTGCGCTTTCCCTGGAGGATCGAGCAGCGACACAACTCGAGTCGATGCCTCATCAATGTCCTTGATCGCAGCGGGATCCCATCCTTTACTCATCAAATGTTTTGCGTACGAATGCCAAAGCTTATCTGAGGGGTCGGGGCCGAGGTACCAAGGATCGAAGTGCTTCTTGTGAATACTGCCTGGCTCTTTCATGGTCCATACGCGACGACTGGCTTCCCTATAGCGTTGCAACGCTTGCTCTACTAGATTCGACGGCAGGAGCGTCGATAGACGTGCTGCAGCTTCTTCGGGCGTCCGTCCGGCGCGCACTGAATCGAGGATTTGCTCAGCCAACTGTCCGATTTGATCGTTTGTTCCGCTACTTAAAGACATGCACTTTCCTTTGCAAATTTTGTTGGGCTAAAGATCAAGAATGAATTCCGCGACGGCTTTCGTTACGCTCGGGCAAACTGCATTAGCAAGTTGCTGTTGTTTATGCATCAGCCCTCCTGCGCCACCTGATTCATTGCCGGCGAAGCGAAACCAGTCCGGAAAGCTCTGCAGACGCGCTGCTTCTCGCAAGGAAAGCCCCCGGTGTTGTGAGGGGTGGATGATCATGCTCTTGCGGTAGTGGCCAATGGTGATGGCCGGTTCATTCCAGGCCAGTCGCCGGTAGATGTTGCTGTGCGTTCGCTCGACATCCGCATAGTTGGTCATCAGTTCACGCACTGCTTGCCAGTTCTGACCCTGACCAATTCCCTTATAGCGGTCAATGACATATTCGGCATGCCTCGACGTGACGTGGTCCCAAATTATGTTCCTCGGTGCCCCCGTGCGCATGGTTCTGAGAAAGGGATTGCTCCGAAGACGTGATGCATCTTCTTCGTAAAAGCGCTCAGCCTGATCGTCGCCGTTTCCAAGTTTTGGAAGGTCGGCAATCGCATCGCGGACAGTGACGAAGGGCTTTCCGGTACCGGGACCATGGCTGGGTTTCGGAAACGGCCCCCATTTGCCAAAGTCTTCCGCTGTATACCCAAGGTCTTTATGCATGCCGAGAAGGAAGAAGCGGTTGCGATTCTGCGGAGCTCCGAACCAAACAGCATCCAGCAGCTTCGGAAACACGAGGTAGCCCATATCCGCGAGACGCTCAAGCACGTGAGCTGCAACGCTCAGATCAGAATTCGAATCCTCTCTTGGTGTCCACAAAATCCCTTGGACGTTCTCCATGAGTAGGACTTTGGGCGCCATGTGCGACACGCAGTCTAAGAATGCATCCACCAATCGATTGTTGGGATTGGAACTTGACCAGCTGTTGCGGTTCGCGCTCGAAAAACCCTGACAAGGCGGCCCTCCAATAAGCACGTCAACCTCGCCGTACACCTTCGCCATCGAACTCAGGTGGTCCCTGACCTTGCCTGAGCAAAGATCCATAGGGACATACTCCGATGGAGTGGTGTTCGGCAGAGCCAAGCCCGCCTTTTCCATGTATGCGTGATTTTGCTTTAGTGTCTGCGTATAGATGGGATGAATCTCAGCAGATCCCGCGATGCGGTAACCCCGGCCATCTGAGCCGCGCGCACTGAGGAATCCAAGCCCCATGCCTCCAGCGCCAGCAAATAGCTCGACGACATTAAGGGTCTTTCTGCTTGAAGTGAGTCGGCGCCGTAGTTGCAGCGGTCTTTCAGGAAGAAGTGAGCGTTGCTCTGCAGCGCGTGCATCGTGGCCTGCCGCAATTCTCCTGTTCGCTCGCACAAGAATATCAAGCGGCGTGGCTGCATCCCCACTGTCGAGGGTACGCGGTGCTATCGCAGTTTTCGATACGCGATTGCGTCCAGCTTTTCGCACTGCGAGACGGATCCATCGTGTCCACGCTAGCAGTTGAGCGAGTCTTTTCAGCTTATCGTCGAGGTCTAGTGACGTAATGCCGACAAGCACGCCACGACGGTACCCCTGAATGCCGCCAATGGACAGAGCAAAACAGGTCAAATCTTGGATGCCGCTTAAAGTTGCCTTGCCAAGATTGGCGGCAAAGCACTCGCTGCCACCCGCTGGCTTACTTAGGCTGACAGGCTGCCAGCTCGCCGTCTCTACTCGCTCTTTTGGGGGAGTGGATCGGATTCCGTCGCGAGCTCGCGCGAATTCAACACGGCGATTTGGATCTATTTCCAGTACGTAATGAAGTCCCTTCTGTTTAACTGAGGCGAGGCGCTCAACAAGTTGCGCCGCAGCGACGGTACGGAAGCTGCAAACAAGTACGCCGCGATGCACCTTGGAGAGCTGAAGCAAGGACATTGCTACATCGGCGCGTTTGGCGTCCTCGTCGAGATCCAGTTCGCGCTCCGCCGTAAGTACATCACCGTTAAGTCGATAGAGCCGCATTCGCGGCACGCCATGCTTTTTTCCCTGGGAGCGTAGATGGCCGGCTACTTCCTCAAGTATCCAAATCGGCCCGAGGTCTGCCGTGGCAACACTCGCACCTTCGAGAAGCTGAGGAGCAAGCGTGGCAACACTTTCGCCACTCCATTGTTCTAAATTCAAAGCATTCATGCGCGCACCACTCGGGCACGATGCGGGCGCGTGACTGCCGCTGGCGGAAACTGAAGGAGCAACTGGTCTGTCGACGGGAAGCTGTCTGCCCAAGCTGCCTGAAGTTGCTCTGCAAACGCACGCATAGGCACGTATATCGCAGGCTGGTCCGGCTCTAGGTCACGGGTCAGGATACTTACCCCGCCCTGTTCTACTTGTACGAATAAGCGCTGATCCGTTAGATGCGGCCAACTGGTGTTGCGACAGAGGGCAAACAGGCCAACAGAGGCTGATGCCAAAGTTCCTACATTGATTCCCATGTTTTTTACTAGGTGACGAATTACAAGCAACGCCAGCACATCGCCCGGAGAGAAGCACGGGTGATATCCATTTAGGCCGTGTAGAGGAGGGAGAGCCTTTCGCCAGTGACGTAGGGTCTGGTCAGAGAGTTGAGCCACGTGGGCTACTTGTTGGGGGGTCAGTTTCAGCATGGTTCAGATTCTATCTCAACCGTTTATCTTGTTGTTGGCAACAAGATAAACGGTTGCAAATCATCGACTTGGGCATCGTCCTTGTTGCGATGTCCGTCACTTCGGCGGGCATCGAGAAATTGTCCAGTTCACGTAACGTGAGCCTCAGTGCTGCCGATAAGGAGGTCCCAAGGTAGTGGCGCGTCGGGTCCCGACTGGGTGGTCACCCCTGACTATTGCGATCGACGGGGCTGGCAAATGATGGGCGCCACCCTTGGATCGGGGCTTAATCAAGCCGCTCGTGATTCATGGCATGAACTACCCGGAAGAGCGTGGTCGTTGGAGTAAAACGTGCCTTTGCATCATGGCGATGGCGGAGACGTGACGCTCTAAATCGCGCCGGCTGTTGCCGCGCCACGCAGTGCCATGGCGTCCGTGAGCGCGTGATGACGTCTGCTGCATAGCTCGGGGTGCGCCTGCCACCAGCGCTCATATGCGGCATGCAGCCCATCTAGGCGCTTCCAAGTTACCTGCGGCGCTGGACCCTCGGGTTCAGGGGCTTCCAATCCATCGATTACATATTGGCACAGGCTTCGATCATGTCCGGAGTCATAGTGGATCAACGAGTTCGGAAGGCTTGCCAGAAACTCACGCAGTCGCCGCGATAGTGTCGCGTCCCCCATGGCGACCGCTCCACGTTCCAGTAGCGGATACACGACGGATCGAACCCAAGGCACAGGATCGGTTGGAAGTGGATCGCGCTCGGCATAGAAGATATGCAGACCATCGGCCGATACTAGCGCTATCGATACTAGCTCCGATGCGAGTACGTCAGCCCATTCGCAATCCAGGTATAGATCCACAGCATTCCCCTTCGCGGTCATACAAGCTGTCGTAACACAGTCGCACTAGCTCAAGTTGTAGTAGAGCTCTGAGTAGTATTCACCGGCGTCAAGAGGCATTTTCCCGAGACTTTGCTTGACGGCATCCGGAATCCAATTAAGCAGCCGCATGACCTCGTCGCTGCTATTGGCAGCTATTGGTGATGACTGGATCGCACGATGAAAGTATCCGTCGATCTTGCTTCTGATGATGTCTTCCGCGTACTTCTGGCTTCCTGCCACTGCGATACATATCCGGACACCTTCTCCTGTGGCGTGATAAACCATGTAACCGATATGCCAGCCACCGCTGAGGAAGCTTCGCGGAGTGGAATCACTCATAAATATCCTCCGATCACGCCAAATTGTACGTGCGACGGAAGAGTTCCGGTGTCATGAAAAAATCAGTCGGCTCTGCTTTTTCGTTCGAGCCGCATGCTTAGACAAAAAGCTATAACGACAAAATTTTGAGTTTGCGTAAGAAAGCTGTCGTTGTGGAAAGTTGATTTATGTGTATGTATAAAAAGGGATTTTTATTGACTTTGGTGTCTTGTGTCGCACAGGATATATACCATGCATTACTTCGGTTGCTTGGTCCGTCATGCAAAGATCACCGTTGGAATTGACCCTCATTCTTCAGTTCGGCCCTTTCATTCCTGCGGTGAGAGCGGCTGACCTGCTGTCCTATCCTTCGCTCCAAGCATTTACCGCTGCACGTCGAAGAGGGCGGCTCCCTTTTGCGCTGTGTCGCCTCGATGGTCGCAAAGGATGGTTTGCGCGAACCAAAGATGTAACGCGATGGATCGAGTCAGTCGATCGCGATCTAGATATTGGTAGCTCAACGAGAGCTAGCGCGTAGCCAAGTGCGGCCGGACGCCATCGGCTGTCCGACCTGGTGCATTCGCGGTCCACCTCAAGACCACAAAAAGGCGCTTGCGCTTTTTACAGGTCGGCGAATGTGGGCAAGGCCTGCATTTCGTTTGTGCAATTTGGTTTATGGCCAAGATAGAGGAGAAATATAGGAAGACCCAGATATTTGATCCGAGCAAATCAATTTCGTTGCTTGAGGCCTAGACGAAAAAAAGCCCAAGAGTGGTGAGAGACTCTTGGGCCGGCTTTTCGTCTTTGCAGACGGGGTCAGTTTTGCTCCCTGACCGCGACAGCGTACCACAATCTAATCCCGGTGCAACTGTTGTACCGCTCGGGTTCGTGCATCCTGTCGACCTGCAGAAAGGCCTCGGTTATAGCCCTTATTGGGCGTTACTGAGGAGATAGAAAATGAACGCATTTGTGTGGAATCAGCAAGCATCAGCCGTGCTGAGGGCTGATGCGGCGGGAGTCGAATCTGAGCCTACGCTTCTTTCAGCGCAGTTAGGTTTCCGCAGAATTCCTCTGTCTTATGGCCGACATCATGGTGGTCACGTCGTCACGTGGCCCGGAGCGCCGTCTGTGCGAGTGGAAAGTGCTGAAGAGGCACGTGTTGTGCGCGCATTAGTGACCCGCCCTGAGTGTCGCGACATCACTTCGCAGCCACTGACGGTTTGGTACGTATGGCGAGGAAGGGTGCGCCGCTATACGCCGGATCTGGCGGTTACATTTGCCATTGTTCCCCCGGATTTGCAGGCGTTAGGAGCGGGGGCACGTTGTCTGGTGGAGGTGAAGCCAGAAGGGCGGGGTCGTCTATCCACTGCAGGCTGGGAAGCGAAGCGTCACGTTATTCGGACAGCTACCGGTTGGCCGTTGATTCTGCTTTCCTCAAGGACAGCTCAGGGGG
>Ga0209646_1000421_pt1 | contig 23771 bp, 28 predicted proteins | sample AraplaL_Col_mTSA_FD_184259 | JGI IMG/M metagenome (GOLD analysis project Ga0209646, IMG submission 184259) | Arabidopsis root microbial communities from the University of North Carolina, USA - plate scrape CL_Col_mTSA (SPAdes) (version 2) | ecosystem: Host-associated > Plants > Roots >...
CAGTGATGCCATCGCGTAGCAATTGCAGGTTGTCGAGCTGGCTGGTGCCGAACGTCTTCATTTGCTTCGCGAAGGCCATTGCCTCGGCGTTCGCGTGCGAGTCCAGGCCCAGCGCCTCGACACGGCCGGATTCAGTTTGATAGTGCTTTGCTTCTTTCAGACCCGCAACCAGGGGAACCCCCATTGCCGCGCCGGTGGCGGTAGCGCCTGCGCCAGCAGCAACCATGCCGCCGGCAGTGCTGCGCAACTTGTCGGCCCGATGCTGGGCGGTGGCGACGTTCTGCTGTTTCTGCGACGCTGCAGCCAGCTTTTTGCGCTGGGTGTCGAGCTCGACGTTTGTCAGCGCAATGCTATCGCGCAGCCAAGTTTGCGCCAGCGTGATCGTCTCTTTCTTGTTGACATTGATGCCGGCCGCACCAAGACGTGCCGCCATCTCGCGATTGCGTTCGAGGTTCGTTCGGTAGGATGCGTTGAGTTTGTCGACGACGGCTTGCGCCTTCTTCTGCTCGGAAGTCAGTCGTTTGACCGCGTTTGCCGCTGGCTCGGCTTCCGCTTTGAGGCGTTCCAGTTGCGTGCCGACATCGCGCGCGCGCTGGGCGGCGGCTTGCATCTCGACAGACGTTTGCTTGAGGCCGCGCTTGAGCGATTGAAATTCGTTCAAGCGCTTTTGTTGCGATTCCAGTTCTTTGAGGCGATCACTCGCCGCCTTAAAAGCCCTGGCGGTCTCATTGGAACCGCCAGTGATCTTTTTCAGAGGGCCGAGGACGCGATCCTGGAGAGACAGAATCACCTGCATTTTTAGATCGTTGCTCATTTACTCCGCTCCGCTTCGCACCCTGGCGCGCTCGCGCCAGGTCATCAACTCTTCGACATCTAATTCGTCCATCGCCGCCGGCATCCAATGAAAGACGGCGGCGATGTCTGCCATCGCTTCTTCTACTTCGAGCGGGAGACCATGGCGCGATCCGCCTTCGGTGCCAAAAAATTGGAAACCTCAGTACCGATCTGCAACAGGTCGGCCGGGTCCATGCCTGCGACATCTGATTGCGTGAGTGCCGGCTCAGTGATGCGTGGCAATACGACTTGCAGCGCCGTGACGTTCATCTGCATCACGTCCAGCAGACTGACGCCACGCAGCGCGCCGGCCTTCGGACGACGGATCATCAGTTCGGTGATTTCGGTGTTGCCGCGTGCGATAGGCTCGTCCAGGACGATGACTGCGGTTTCTTGTTTGGATTCGGTTTGCTTGGACATGGTGTTTCCTTTGTGTGGTGAATGAGTGTTTTGTTACGTTACGACGGCCGGCTAGATTACAGGCCGATTGCTTTCAGCAAGTCGCTGTTCTGGCTGACACCGCCGATGTTCTCGACGCCGGCGACGAAGTCGAATTCGTAGATGACTTCGTTATTGATGGTCAGCTTGTAGTAGCTGCACGGCATCGTGTATTTCTGATTCGTGTCGTCGCCCGCCTTTGCGTTGCCCATGTCCACTTCTTTGTAGCGGCCGCCGACAACAATCTCGACCGCATCGACCTTGCCGGTGTCGTCGTTCTGATAACCGCCGGCGAAACGCACCTGCACGGCGTTATGCTTCTTCGCACCGTACTTTTTCAGCGCCTCGACGATCAGGCCGCCGGCCGTCCATTCCAGCGAAATCGCTTCATTGCCCAGGTCAACGGACACGGGGCCGGTCATGCTACCGGCACGATACTCTTCCATCTTGCGGGACAGTTTCGGCAATGTGACCTCGGGAACTTCGCCGATGAAGCTGGTGCCGTCCAGGAACAGATTGAACAGCTTTAATTTGCTGGGCATACCCATGTTGAAATCTCCTCTTGCGATGTTTGTTCGTTACCGGCCGGCGAAGGTGCCGACCGGGAGCCGGTCCGAATTAAGCTGTAATGCGGCTGGCGAAATCGGCCAGGTAGCTATCGGTAATGCGTTGCTGGAACATCAGATTTTCCAGCGGCGGCACCGGCGTGTAGTTGTAGTCAATCGTCAGCTTGCCGGCCTTCAACGTGTCTTTGTCGTTGAACTGTTCGTCGTACCAGGCTTCGCCGTCGATGATGTAGCCGAAGGCTTTCAGTTCGCGGAACTTGGCGTTGATGCTGGCGAGCATGTCGGTGACAAGCGACGGATGCAACGGCTTGTCCACGTAGTCCATGTGCGCTTCGGCGATGGTGTCAGCCAACACCTGGGCCGTGCGGGTGTAGTTCTCGAACGGGAAGAAGCCGCCTTGCACCTCGCAGGTACGCGAGCCCCAGAAGCGATAACCGTTTGAATTAATCAGGGTCGTGACTTCCTTCGCGTTCAGCACGCCGGCGTCTGTCGCTGGGTCTTGCAAGTCCCAAAACACGTCTTTCGAGATACCCGTCGGGCCGTTGATGACGACGTTCGAGATGGTCTTATGCCAACCGGTCTCTTCGTCGATCTTGGCGCGCATCGCCATTGCATAGGCCACTGCCGACATTTCTTTGTCGGCGCTGGCCGTTGTATCCCACGACAGGAAGTTCGGCCAGATGATCATTACTTCGCGCTGGCCGAACTGACCGCGATAGGTCGTCGCTGCGACGATGTTGTCGCAGTCATGCGCGAACGCATAGACGAAACCGCGCAGCGACTGCGCTACGCTGGCGAGCGCGTTTGTGACGGCCTGGGTGTCGAGACCAGGAGCGCCCAGGATACGGGGCTTGATGCCGAGCTTACTTTGCGCGGCCAGCAGAGCTTTCGCACCCAGATACTTGCCGTCTTCGGAAACACCGCCGACGACATTCGATGTCGTCTCGGCTTCGGTCGCGCCTTCGGCGACACGGACGACGACGGTCAGCGGTTTGGTCTGAGCGGCGAACACCTCCAGCACGCGGCGCAGCGTACCCTTTGTGCCGGCCTTTGCCTGTGCCGCGATGACGTTCGTGATAAGAACCGGCGTATTCAGCGGGAAGACGGCAGGGTCCGCGTCTTCGGCCGTAGCAATTAGGCCGATGACGGCTGTCGCAATGGTGCGGATCGGGCGCGAGCCCTCGTTGACTTCGATGACGCGCACGCCGTGGTGATAATCGGTTGCCATTTAATGCCCCTATCGTTAGTTGTAAGATCAGTTGAAGAAAGACGCCGGTACCTCGTCGGCTTGTGCATCCTCGTGCGGCACCCAAACGGCCCCTTGCAATTTCCACTTTCCCGGGTCGAGGTTGAAGTCGTCGTCTTCATTACGCACGAGGTCGCCAGGTTGGTTTTCCGTTGTGAAGCCCCAAGCCTTCAAAACGTTGCTCTGTGAATCGCGAAATGAATTTTTCATTTACACATCCCCATTCGGAACGACGTATCCAATTACGTCGACGTAAGCGCCGCCAGATTGACCTTGCGACACGGTGTATTTGAACGTCTGCCCAGCGTCGAGAGGTAACTCGACAATGGCAGTCCCTTGCTGTGCAGTGTTCGCCACATTGATGACAAACTGAATCACCGTTACATCCATTGCACCGAACGGATAGATATCCATGCCAGCATTAAAAATCGTCGCGCTACTGATCTGAAGCAAGCAACGGAAAATCGTGCGAATTTGGTTGGCCGGCGTGTACGCCGAACAGGAAACGACCGCAGGGCTTCCCGTGGAGCCGTTGCTGAGCACCCGCATACTGGCGCTTGGAAGGCAGTAATAGACTTTGCTACCGGTGACAACCATTGCGGTAATGGTGCTCGCCCCTTGATACCGTATGGTCGTGGCAAAGCAATAGAACGTATAGCCATCCGGCAAGTTGGGAGCAAGTGCTGACGAACTCCAAATCAATTGCAGCGACTTCGTGGTCGGGTTATAGATGTAGAAAATGTGGAGAAAGCCAGTTGCAGCATAAGCCGCAGCTTGATCCCGTCCACCTGCGGACGGCCCCGCCAAGGACACATCAACGGTAAGAGATCCAGGTTGATGCTTGGTGATAATCTGGCCCGTATCGGGATTGCGTAGAGTTACTGCGACCGCATTGAGGTCGAATTTGCTCGCCGGTGTGGCGACGTTGTTCGTCCCAACAAGTCCCACCACACGGGCTATACCTATTCCATCTGCAACCAGGTCGGCTAATGTGCTCATGTTGAATTTCCTATGCTTGAATTTGTGCAGCTAATGCGTCGATCTTGTTTTGCACGGCACGCATTGCACTATTGTCGCCGTCGAGCGCGAACTTGCGTTGCGCGGCCGGCTGCTCTGACTGTTCGATAGCCGCAATCTGCGCATGCAAACTCGCGTTAGTCAGCGCCTTGACTCGGTCCTTGTCGATGCTCCATTTTTTACCCGTCCACTTCGCATTCTCAGGAGGGACGAGGGCGGTCAATCCACGGTCAGCGGGCGAAATGCCGATATCAGCCAGGTATTCCGGCTGCGCATCGGCCGTGCGGAAATATTCGCCGCGCTCATCCTTAACCTCGCGCCACGCGCCGGCGCGGTAGTCGCTGACCACGGTGCCTGCGTCATCGAGAAAGGCGGCGACGTAGCCGGCGGCGACCGAGGGCGGCGCGTCCGGAGTGGCGTAGGCTGGAATCAAGGGCTGACCCGGTTCGCGCGGGCTTTCGCGGGCGACATCGTCGTTGATGAATTCGCCGTTCAGATTGCTGTAGTTGAAAATTTTCATGAGTTTCCTCAGATGATGATGATTGGTAACCAGTCGCGGAAGCGAGGGCGGCTTTCTGGTCCGACGCGAGGCGCTCCGTTGCGGCCGTCTGTCGTCGGGTCTGCTGTTCCGGCGGTGACTGTTCCTACAGTTCCCTGCGCGTAAAGAAAGTCGTTGATGGTGCCGCCTGGTTGATAGCCGAAGCTAGGATTGACCGTGTTCTGGTGCCGGTGGCCTTGTGAGGTATCCTCGCGCTCGTTGCCGACCTGGCCGCCGGTGAATGTCAGCAGGTTGCCGGCGACAGAGGTTGTCGCCGCCAGGCTCAATGTGACGCCGGTCGCAGTGATGCCGGCAACGGTCGTGCCGGCTTGCAATCCAGGACCGGAAACAGGCTGACCGATGAATGCGCCGCGTGTGCTGGCAATGCCGGTTACCGCCGTCGTCGAATTTGTCGTTCCGGTGATCGTCGATTTTTCATAGCCACGCTCGCCGCTATCGAGGGCGCGGTCGAACAAGCCCCGATCATCCATGACGCCAAACGTTGCCGCATTGCCGCCGTTACCGTAGCCGTGGAAAAACAATTGGATAGACGCGCCTGCGACAGTCGCGGTCGAATTGACCGACAGGGTCACCTGGGCGGCACCGTCGATTGATTTAATCGTCGCTCCTGCCGGGATAGCGGCATGCTCGACCGGCATACCTACCCACATGTCTTTCGTGCGCATCAGGCCCGTGATGACAGCGCCAGCCGCGTTCTGCGTGATGGTGGCGGTACGGAATGGGCAAAGGACGGCGAACAGCTCGGGGTAAACCGAACGTGACAGCGCCGAACCGTCTCGCACCACGGCGAAATCGGGACAATCCAGCGTCGGCCACTTCTGCGGCGTTCCGGTGAGCGCAGCCGATGCCTTGAGATTCTTGCGCGCCACCGCTGCGCTCTGCACGTCCGCGAGATTCTTCGAGGAATCCAGCGGATTGATGACACTGCCGGCGACTTCGTTTTGCGCGCCGGTCAGACGCGTATTTTTTGGATAAGAGCGCGTCAGCGTGATCCGTGTTTGCGAGTTGATCGCATAGTCGATGCCTTCATCGAGGCGTGCGCCGCCGATATAGAAAACAGAGCCGTTTGTCGTGATCTTGGTGAGGTCAACTACGGTCTGACCGGCCGCCAGGAGCTGGCTGTCGGACTTGGTGTTGACGTTGACGGTAATGCCGGCAGTCAGATCGACCCATTCCCAATCATTGGCAGCATTGGATTTCTTGCGCAGAACCTGTTGCGTCAGTCCACCCGGCAAGATGTCGTCCCGGCTGCGGAAATACTGCGGGTGCGGATTGGCTTTCGCTTCGTGCGCCGCAACTACCTCGGCGACCTTTTTATCTGCATAGTCGCGAGTCGCCAGGATGATAGAAGGGTCAACCTTCAATTGCACGTTGTCGGCGCTCGACACAATGATGACCATGCGCACGTTTTGCACACGGCCCGAGCCTTCGGCGAGCAATGGCTTGTACGTCTCGGGGCAATTGGCAATAGCAACTAAGTCGCCGTCCGCATCGTACAAACCAAGTTCGCGGATATACCAACCGCCGACGCTTTCAGGGATGACTTGTTCCGCAATTACCTGGTTCGGATTCAGCGGATCGCGCGACAGAGTGTTCAGCGGCGCGCGGCGCTGCTGGCGGACGAGAGACGTGCGATTGCGGTCGGGAACCGGAACGATGCCGTTCCCGTCGCCTACCGCCATTTCAGCGTATACGAGAGGGATGCCGAGCGCCTTGGCGTTCGCGTCTTTCGCTTCGCCGACGGCCGTCAGGATTCCGTAATAGGTTTGTGCCATGTCTTCCTCAAATTGCAGTGTTGAGCGGTTGAACCGTCAGCGTGTCGGCCAGATGCACCCGCAGACCGTTGGGCATCGCGACGTTGATCGAAATCGGGCCAGGGGAGTAGGGGTAGACGGTTAGTTCGTCTCCGAGGTACGCCGCGACGGCTATGCGGTCAGTCGCGCGCACCTCCATGCTCAGGGCCAGCCCTGTAAGGTGCCTACTCAACGGCTTGGCATCCGATATGAGTCGTTCCATTTCGAGGAACATCTCATCGGTGATACCCGTGTCCAGGACGCCAACCTCAAGCGCAAACGTGCCGCGCTGGCCGCGTGGCTGCGTTTGCCACCATTCGGTGATCTTGACCACGTACCCCAGCGTTTCCACGACGCGCCGCACGGCGGCGATGGTTCCCTTGTGTTGATGGATGTACCGCGACGCCTTGACCGTTGCGCGCTTTGTCGCTTCGCTCCAGGAGTCGTCCCAGCGGTCTACAGAAAACGACCACGCCAAGATCGGCAGCAGGTCGACCGGGCAGCGGTCCGCACTCCAAAGGTCGCGCAGCGGAACAGGAACATCGACCAGGGCGGCGCATGCCTTCGCAAGCGCACGCTCCAATGGCGTTGTATTCGGCGGCAATGTTGCGACGAAGTTACTCATCGTCGCCCTCTTCAATGATGGCGGTATTGATGCGAATCGCCGTGCAGCGCGCCGCCTGCGTCTTGGTGCGCAGGATGTCAGCGGCCGGGCTGGTCAGCACGACGTTGACGACACCCTCGACCTTGAGCGCACCGATGTAGGCCGCACGGTAGATGCTGAATCCCAGCGGGCGACGCGGGGTCGATATCGCTGTAGCGTTCGCCTTCGCCGCAGCGAGGGCGATAGGAGCTTCCGGCCCCTTGGCGACATATAGGGTGGCCTCGACTTCATAGTCATCGACAGTCGCCGATTGCGCGGTCACCAAGTCGCCAAGTGGGCGTTTTTCTTCGTCGTTGACGGCTTCCTCGACCACGCGTAACAGGTCCGGCGGCGCAATTCCGTCGGCCGCTGTGGACAACACTGCGATGACAACTTCGCAGGGTGCCGGACTGATCGCGCGCACGTCCTTGACGCGGCCGTCCGCGCTGCGTGCGTGGAACTCGTAGGCACTGCGCGGCCCTGCGGTCGAAAGGCCGTCGGCCGACTCTTGGATGCGTAAACGATATGCCTCGTCGTCTTCCATGACGGCTTCGGTCGGCGGCGTCGCGTCGGGATTCGCCGCGACGATCGTCAGCCGTTTAACGTTGTAGTTCGCGCCGAGATTGTCCAAGTCCGTACCCTTCGAGTAGGGCAACATTACGGCGAGCGCGGCGTCGTTCACGCGGTTACGGTGAATGATTGTTTGATAGCTGTTTTCCTCCAACAGCTTGACGGCCGGTTCCGATTCGAGCTCAAGCATCGCGGCCGTCGCTTCACGGTCTTCCTCGGGCATCAACTCAATGACGGCCGCTTTGCGGGTCGCAAGAATTTCCTCGAAATCCAAGACCTCGACAACCTGCGGCATCGGCAACAATGTCAAGTCGATAGGCGCGCTCATTGCGGCACCCCATTGCGAACAGGAATGGACAGATCAACGCTCTGACCGTTCGCGACGCCCTCCAACAGCACATAGATTGCCCCCGCTGCATCGCGGGACAGTTTGACGCTGGTCAGCGAAATCCGCGGTTCCCAGGTCGCAATCGCGTAGGCCGTTGCGGCGTAGATGCGCAGCACGGTCGGAGCGTTCAGCGGCTGGTCGATGAGCTCGGGAATGTCGGAGCCGTAGCGACGGCGGCGAATGCGCGAGCCGATAGGCGTCGTCAGAATGTCCCGGATGGATTGACGGATATGATCCAGGCCCGCGAGCGCGCGACCGGTAAGGGAGCTCATGCCGCTCATGATGTCGGCCCGTCGCTGGTCTCGTCGCCACGCTTGACACCCTTTGTTTTGTGGTTCCGCAGGCTGATATCGCCGGCTTTCATGTCGCCCGTGGTCGTTACGTCACCATTGATCACGACCGCAGCACCAGCGGAGCCACCTTTGACGGTCGCGCCGTTGTTGAGTGCGCTCAATCCTTGCACGACCAGGTCGCCTTTGATTTCCACATCGCCGGTGCAGACCGTTTGTTTAGCGTCTGCTGTCACGAGGTCGGCTTTGATGGTCGCGGTGCTGCCGTCGGGCAGGATCGCGGCCAGCGCATGCGCCTCGGCGTCGTAGCGCACGACCGCGCCGTCTGGATAGTGGGTCGCATGTACGAGAGGGTTCGTCTCTGGCGCGGGTGCGTCGAGCGTGTAGATGCTGCCGAGAATTTTTCCTTTTGTCAGGTCTCCATCGGGCGACAGAACAATGACTTGTTCGCCGATAGAAGGCGACCACCAGGTGCGCGCATCGCCTGCGCGATCAGTAACCCAGCGCAGCCAGGTCGTCGAAAGATTAGGTGCCAACTGCACACGCGCTTTGTCACCATCCACCTCGGCAATGATGCCGGTGCGGATCAGATTTGCAAGCGTGCGAGCGATGTCGGATAGGTCGTAACTCATGCAACCCATGTTGCCGGATCGCGCGCACGAAGGCACGTTGCGGCGGGTTGATATCCGTCTTACTGACTTCGCACTTAGCCTTTGACGAGATGGCGCAATAGAGCGTTGCGAACGATGTCGCGATCATGGGCAGAGAATCCCAGCAGCGGCCGCGCCGGGTAGTTGTATGTGGGGCCGGTCGGTGCTACGTGATCCGGCAACCCTTCCTGATGAACATGCGCGAGGCGTGCGACCCGGCCGAAGAAGCCGACCGCAATCTGATTTGCATCGACGCGTGTTTGCAGATAGGCGGTGGTCCGCAGTTTGTTGAACATGGCGGCTTTCTGGCGCTTGATGCGCCCGGCCTTACCGCGAAATTCTTTGCGATTCTTACGCGGCACGTAGGCCGTACCGTCAGGCGCACGCTGTTGCGCGATCCGCTGCGCTTGGCTGCGACGCAATTCGATAGCAACCTGACGACCGATGACGCGGCGTTGCCCTGGGCTGATCTTGGTCAGCAGGCCGGCGGCCCAGGCTTCCAACGCTATTAGATCGTCGCTCATGCAGCCTTCGGCGTATACCACTCGGCCAGGAGATTGTCGCCCTCGTAGAGCGTCCAAAACGGATCATCGAATGGTGGCGTCAATTGCGGCTCGCGCACATGCGTGACATCGAGGCGGCCGGCGTCGAGCGGCTTGACGGCGACGGCCTCGGTCAGTAGCAGGGTGATGGAGATGTCGCGAGACTCATGGTTGTTCATGTCCACTTCGAAGCGAATCGCATTTTTTCGTAAGTCTTCGTTCGCAAATATTTCCGCCTGGTTGACCTTGAGCCAGGCAATCAGCGGCACGAACAAGGCGTCGAACGACGCGACGAAATCCGTGATGATGAGGTTGAGCGCGTACTCATACCGGAAGGATAGCGACGCTGTGCCGGTCCCCAATGCTCCGCCTTCGTCGATGAAGATATGCAGCTTGTCGGGATTCTGGCGCAGGTCGGCAATGGCGCTAATCAGATGCTTTTTGAGGCTGTCCGGCTTGTACATTGAATTTCTTTCGCACGTCGTTATAAGTGTCGATGCAGGCGTTCAATTGCCGGATGGCGTCGTCGCCTTCGCCGGCGATGGCGTCAAGAAACTGCGCAGCCTCGGGGTCAAGTTCGGCACGCGTTTCGTTCCGATCTTCGGCGACAGTTCCGGCACCTGCGCTACTGGCGTCTGCGTCACGCGAAACGACGGGGATTGACAGCCGGATAGCGCCACTGCGTGCGCCAGCAATGAAATGATCGCGGTCAGCTTTCGCATCGTCTCTTTCCTTCATGAGTTTGTTTGCACGGTCCTGCTGCGCTTTTGCGGCGTCTTGCTCGCGCTGCCTGGCCTCGTCGGTCGCACGCACCAGTGTGAGGGCGGCCGCCTCGTCAGCCTGGGCTGCAGCCAGGCGCAAATCGGCGATGACGGCATCCTTGCGCCATCCTTGGACGGTCCAACCCGCCAGCACTGCGCCTGCCAGTAGTGCGACCAGGATCGTATCGACAGCGGTATCGCGCAACCAGGTCGGCAAGGTCATAGCACCACCCGATTGCGAACCCAGCCGTAGGCGAATCGACGCTGGCTTCTGTCGCCTTCGACGATTTCCAGGTAGCGCGCGCCTTGAATGCTGTTGAGGGCGCGCAACAGAACGTCGATGCCTTCTTTTCCGCGCCACTTGATGTAGGCCGACAGCGCTGCAAAGGAAATCTCCCCGAGGCGGCCATCGACGAACAGGTCTTGATACCGACTGCCGGTGTCGTTGAAAGCATTCAGCCAGCGTTGCAGGAACTCCGCTGAGCGGTGCGGCCCCATGTTGACGCCGGTATCGACGAGCTCGGCTCCGATGCGGCCGTCGATAGCGACGACGCGATCAAACTTCGGCTCGTTCACGTACCGTTGCAGGTAAATACTGCGGGCAACCGCGAGCGGCATGTCACGCATGCTTCCGGTGTAGTTGTTGGCGCGAGCAACGGCAACCGTGATGCCGTAGTTCGTCTCGCCGCCTTTGTCGGTCGGATCGTTGACATAACCGCGCTCGGCCTTGATGACTTCGTCGATGATGTCGTCAATCTTCATGGCGATTCTTTCGCATCTTTGATGAGCTCGCCGATATCCTTTTCAGACCGACGCTGAAACCAAAGCGCGACGGCGCGGGTGATCCACCAGGCCGGCGCGCCTACCATCAAATCGACCGGCTTCGGCCCGATGGCGGTTGCGATGGCCGGCCAGTGTTGCACCAGGAGCGCGAAGACCGGATCGCCGAAGACGCAGGAGAAAACGCCGGCGCAGGCCAGGCGGCCGGAGAATTCGAGCTCATTGAACGAACCGTCGGCGTTGCGCGGCGGCAGTACCATATACAGCAGGGCGGTCCCCATCATGCCTAACGCGGCCTTGAGGCCGTACAGCTTCACTAATGCGGCAATGCCGCCGGCCGATTCTGCTGGCATGGTGTTGTTTCCTTTGGTGATCGAGGGTTGATAGTTCATGGTCATTAATCCCACAGGCTGATAGAGCTCTGCGTCGTGTCTGCGGCTTGTGCGGCTGGCGGCAATTCAATCAACGTCCCGCTGGGCAGGACTGCGCCGAATCCCGCGATGTGCGGGTTCAGCTTCAACGCTTGTTCGAGGTAGGCAGTGCCGTCGCCCAAGTAGCGCCAGATGATCCCGTCGAGCGTTTCGTTTTGCTGGCTACGCACTTGCATCAGATGAGTTCCACGGTCATGCGCGGCCGGCCGACAATGTCAGCAATCGCCCAATGGGCATTGCGTCGCTGATCCGCCGGCGCGATGTCCATCCACTCCATACTCTTTTTGTCGGACAACGCGGCCGCTGTCGTGTCGTAGTCGCGGTAGCGTTCAATCAAGTCCGCCTTTGCCGTGCTGTAGACAGCGCGGCGATACAGCGACACGAGACGGCTTTCGTCGTCGATCTTCGTCGCCGGCACGTCGGCCAGCTTGGCGAATCCCTTGACCAGTTGCTCGTCTTGCCACTCGCGCAGGTCGCGATTCACGGACAGCATGGCGCTGACGATGGCAGGCCGAAGGCGCGCATCGGTAACTGTGCCGTCCAGACGCATCGCGTCGCGCATGGCGAGCATGTCGATGTCGATAAAAAAGCCATCGTTGACGATCTTCGCGCCGGCGTCGGGCGTGGCGTCGGTCGTTGATGGCAGGGCGTTGTCGATTACGGTCATGGAGATAAGTCGGCGGTGGTCGGGCGTCAGAAATGCCGAGGCAATCGTCAGCCCGAGCCGCCGAGCGCCGTGGGGTGCTCGTTACGGGGAATCGGTCAGCCGCTTGATGCGGCGTTCCAATCGCTCAATGTCTTTTTTGACGCCGACGCCCTGGAACAGCGCAAGCGCGCGTTGCAGGTTTGTCAGCGCCGCCCTGGCCTGGTCGGCAACAGCCGGCGCAATGTTTTCGGCGTCAACGGCATCCACTCCCGCGAGCAGTGCATAGGCGATAGCCTTGTGCAACTTGGCGCGGGCCTGGTCCGGGGCGTCGGCTTCGTCGGTCAATGCCTTGACTTCGGAAAGCACAGCGACGGCGTGCTGGGCGTCCTGCGACAGCTTGCCGGTCAGGTAGCCGCCCGAGAACTCGTCAATCAACATCGTCGCCACGTTGCGGCTGTATTGGTCCGGCAGCGTGAACTTGTGCTCGACCGCATAGCGCGCGATTTGCAAGGCGCGGTCATAGTCGCCGGTGTCGATATGCCAGACCAGGACCGTCGCAAGCACGTCATCCTGACCGCCGTTGCCTTCGGCAAGCACGCCATCTACCCATTCCTGATAGCTCGGCAGCAAGGTCGCCTTGATGGCGATCTTGCGTTCGATGGACTGAATTTCACTCAGGGTTCGACGGTCGCCGGCGAGCTTCATCAATTGGAGCTCGTAGGCGCTACCGGTCGTGACGCCGCCGGACTCTGTTGCAGCCGCCGAGCGCGCCGAAATGACACGCTCGCGATGGCGCAGCGCAGGAGATTGCTGCGCCATGTCTTACGCCTGCGCCGATTGATATTCGATGTTCTGGATCAAGACGGCCAGGCCGTTGTCTTCGATCACATAGGCATCGTTCGCCGATTCGAAATTCTTGATGCAGTCGCTTTCTGGCGCATCCACCAGGCGACGGCGGCGTGCGCCTTCCTGGGTGTAGATCGACAGATTGTCGAAGCGGGTAATCAGAATCGCGTTGTCAGGGAAGAAAGGCACGCTGACGGCCGGCAGATTGCCAATACGTTTTTGGCTGACGATCACGTCGGCGGCGAGCGTTTCGGTCGGCGCTTGCTTGGTGTTGACGATGGGGAAATACTTGTCGCTCAACAGCTTACGGCCGACGATAGCGACCAGGCCCGTGTCGCCGACGTACCAGGGATCGAGCAATTCGGTCGCATCCATGACAGCGGCGTCGAGGTTGACGTAATCAGCGTCTGCGGCAGTGCCGACGATGACCTTGCCGGGCAGACCTTGCTTGACCAGGCCGAGCACGTTTTCCGGCGCGTCTTCTCGCAGATGTTGCAGCCAGCCCTTGTTCACGTCTTGCAGCAGCGGATTGGCGGCGATATCGGTGTCGGCCGAGACTTTGATGCCGTTGAAACCGATCATCATGCGGTCGAGCGCCTGGCGTTGCAGGATCGCGGTCGCAATGACTTGTTGGAAGGTGGTGAACTTGGCCCAGGCATCCAGACGGGTATAGGTGATATGCGTGTCGAAGTTGGTCTTTTCGCAGCGATATTTACCCGAGCTCAGACCGGAAACGTCACGGGTCTGGCGTGTCTTGCCAGGCGTATCGGTGTTGGTTCGGCTGGCGATTGGACCCGACACACCGAGGCCGATTTTTTCGCCCTCCTGTTCGGTCACAGTGATGATGTTGATCTTGCTCAGAAATTCAGACGATTCCTGCATCTTAGTTTCGAGCTTTTGTTGCACGGACGGATCGACCGAGAAAGTCGAGGCGACGTTTGTGGTGTCGTTCAGTTGCGCGATGCGTGCGGAATACTGTTCGAGGGCGATGCGGGTGTTCTTCTTCATGTGTAGAGCTCCGAATGATGATTCGTTAATTTGGAAATTCGTGACTGAGCGCAGGATTAGAAATCTGTCTGCACCACGCCAGCGTCGCCGGCGGCAGGCTGGCGGTGCGTGCTGTTCTTGTCAGTGAATTCGATCTTGCGGCGGAACTCAGCGGCCTCGGCCAGTTCTGCGGTGAACTTGGTTTCGAGATCGCCCAGGCGCTTGTCGATGCCGTCGCTGCGCTGCGCGACCTGGCCGAACTGTTCGGCCACGGCCGTGACGGCTTCGGAAACATCGGCGAAACGTGCGTCGTCGTTGTCCGATTTTTTGGTCAGACGGGAAAAGATGGATTTCACGGCGTCGGCCAACTTTGTGCCGGTAGACGGCGCGTCGTCTTCGAACACCAGTTCGACTTCGACGGCGGCCGAGAACAGGTTTTCAGGCGACAACTTGCGATGCGCGAAGATGGACGCGGCCGGGTTCTGCGCCGAGAAGGTCAGCGCTTCGGTGCCGATGCTGGCAGGCGTGTCGGTCACGCCCAGGCCGACCAAATAGGCGCGGCCGGTGTCGGCAAATTTCGGGTTGATTTCGATGCTGGTGTAAATCTTTTGGCGGGCCTTGTTCATGGCGACCATTTCAGGCGTCGGCTCGATCTGCGCGAACAGCGCCAGGCGCTTGGTGCCTTCGATGTCAACTTCTTCGGCCTTCACCGCAGTGACATCGCCGTATGCTTTGAATGGACCGTCGGGCATGATGCCGCGCAGATGTTCCAGCCAGACGCGAGCGCCATAAACGGCAGGGTTGAAGCTGTCGGCCATCTCTTGAATTTGGGTGCGGTCAATCGTGCGGCCGTCGGTCGTTGCGCCTTCGGTAGCGACGCGAAAGAATTTGCTTTTGGTGGACATGTGTTTGCGCTCGTTGTCGGTTGATCGGATAACGCCATCGTCCGCCGATGCGCGATTCCGTTCAACGCCGAGAGGGTTGATAAAAGGCTTACTGGCTTCGCCGATTACCCGCTACGCGCGCGCGCCGCCTACGCTGGCGACATGTTAGAAATTTCCGAAAACACCACTGAAAAACTCGACGAGATGACCGAGCCGCGACGCAAGGCGCGCGGCTTGTATTTCCAGGGCTGGCGCGTGTCGTCGATTGCGCGCCACATGCGCGTGAAGCGTTCGACGGTCAATAGTTGGAAGCACCGCGACCGATGGGAAAAGGTGCCGGCGTCCGAGCGAATTGAACTCGCCATCGAAGCGCGCATGGTGCAACTGATTGCGAAAGAAGTAAAGACCGGCAGCGATTATAAGGAGATTGATTTGCTCGGCCGCCAGGTCGTGCAACTGGCGCGCGTGCGCCGCTACGAACAGCCCGGCGGCCATGAAGGCGACTTGAATCCGAACATCGCCAATCGCAATGCAGGACCGAAGAAAAAGCCAAGTCGCAACGAGTTCAGCGAGGAGCAACAAAGCAAGCTGTTGGAAGCGTTCAACGACTCGCTGTTCGATTATCAAAAGGTATGGTTTCGCAACGCCGAACAACGCACGCGGGCGATTCTCAAGTCGCGTCAGATTGGCGCTACCTGGTACTTTGCGCGCGAAGCCCTGGTCGATGCGATTCAGAGCGGCCGCAATCAGATTTTCCTATCGGCGTCGAAGTCGCAAGCGCACGTCTTCAAGCAATACATCATCCAATTTGCGAAGGAGGCATGTGGCGTCGAACTGTCTGGCGATCCGATTGTGCTGCCGAACGGCGCGCATCTGTATTTTCTCGGCACAAATGCACGCACAGCGCAGGGCTATCACGGCAATTTCTATTTCGATGAATTCTTCTGGACCCACAATTTCACGGAATTGAACAAGGTCGCGTCCGGTATGGCGATGCAGAAAATGTATCGCAAAACCTACTTCTCGACGCCATCGGCCACCACGCACGAGGCATATGCGCTCTGGACCGGCGAGAGGTTTAATCGCCGTCGCGCCAAGGGCGACAAGATCAGTATCGACATCACGCATAAGCGGCTTTCGTCAGGCTTCACCGGTGAAGACAAAATTTGGCGGCAAATCGTCACGATTCTGGACGCGGAAAAAGGCGGCTGCGACCTGTTCGATATCGACGAGCTCCGCGACTTCGAATACACGCCGGACCAGTTTGAAAATCTGCTTATGTGTAATTTCATCGACGATTCTGCGTCGGTGTTTCCGCTGGCCGATTTGCAACGCTGCATGGTCGATTCCTGGGTGGCCTGGGACGACGTGAAGTTCCTCGCGCCGCGTCCATTTGCGCATCGCCCCGTATGGATCGGATACGACCCTTCTTTGACGGGCGACAGCGCCGGTTGCGCCGTCATCGCGCCGCCATCGGTGCCGGGCGGCCCTATCCGCATTCTTGAGCGTCACCAATGGCGAAACATTGGCTTCGAAGCACAGGCCGCGCTCATCAAGAAAATGACGGAGACCTACAGCGTCGAATACATCGGCATCGACACGACCGGCATGGGCATCGGCGTTTTCCCGCTGGTGAAGCAATTCTTCCCCGCCGTGACCGCGATCAACTATTCGCCCGAAGTGAAAACGCGCATGGTCTTGAAAGCGCAGAACGTCATCTACAAAGGCCGCTTGCAGTTCGATGCCGGATGGACGGATATCGCGCAATCGTTCATGGCGATTCGCAAAACACTTACCCCTAGCGGCCGTGCCGTCACCTATGACGCAGGACGCTCTGAAGAAACCGGCCATGCAGACCTTGCATGGGCGGTGATGCACGCCCTCGATCACGAACCGTTCGAAGGCGGCACACAAACCAGTCAGTCGTTTATGGAGATGTACGCATGAGAAAGAACAAGAAATACGGCGGCGCTCGGCCATTGGCGGACGTGTCGCCGGCGGCGACCACAGAACCCGCCGGCCGGGTCGAGGCGTTCACGTTTGGCGATCCCGTCTCGGTGCTGGACAGCAGAGAGATTTTCGATTGCTTTGAGTGCTGGCGCGTGGGCGACTGGTACGAGCCGCCGGTTGACCTGGCCGGCCTGGCGAAGTCGTTCACCGCCAGCGTGCACCACAGCAGCGCAATTCTGTTCAAGGTCAATATTTTGACCTCGACTTTCAAGCCGTCGTCGATCTTGTCGCGCGAGGATTTTAAGCGCCTGGCGCTCGATCATCTGACGTTCGGCAACTGCTACGCCGAGGCGCGGCGCAGCGCGACGAACCGCCTACTGAAAATCAAACCGGCGCTTGCGAAATATACGCGGCGCGGCGTCGAGGACGGCCGGTATTTCTTCGTGACGAACGGGCAGGCGTCCTATGAGTTCGAGCCCGGTTCCGTCTGGCACATGATGGAACCCGACGTGAATCAAGAACTGTACGGCGTGCCGCAGTATCTGAGCGCGTTGCAATCGGCCTGGCTCAATGAATCGGCGACGCTGTTTCGCCGGCGCTACTACAAGAACGGTTCCCACGCCGGTTTCATCATGTACATGACTGACACGGCCAACAGCCAGGAAGATGTAGACGGCCTGCGTCGCGCGCTGCGCGAGAGCAAAGGTCCGGGCAACTTCCGCAATTTGTTCATGTACGCGCCGGGCGGCAAGAAGGACGGCATCCAGATTTTGCCGGTCTCGGAGATTGCTGCGAAGGACGAATTTTTCAACATCAAAGCCGCCACACGCGACGACGTGCTCGCGGCGCACCGCGTTCCGCCGCAACTGCTGGGCATCGTTCCCAGCAACTCGGGCGGCTTCGGTGCCATCGTGCCGGCGGCGAACGTCTTCGCCCGCCATGAGATTGCACCGTTGCAAGCGCAGTTCGAGGCAATCAATGAATGGGCCGGCGAACGAGTCATCAGCTTCGATCCTTACAACTTATCCACGGGGGAATAAACCATGAGCGACCACGCCGATATCGCTGACAACCGAATTTTTGCAACCGTTTCCGCGGGCTTGGCCGCAGTGCGCCGCCGGCATGTGCTGTTGCCGGACTGCCGCTGCCATTTTTGTGACGAAGCGATCCCGCCCGAGGCGTTGTTTTGCAACGGAGAATGTCGGGACGATCACGAGAAGGAAGCTGCAGCCCGGCAGCGCGCCGGGATGAAATAGCTTATTGCAGGTATTGGGGCGGTGTTTGGTCTGGCGAGAGGTTCGGCACCGCGTACTCCACCAAGATCATTTCTGATTGAGAGGCGTGCAGTTTTGCGGCGGCCAGCGCCTTTTTGTACCGGCGAAGCTGGGAAATAGTGGGCAGGTCGTCGCCACCCTTCATGATTTTGGCAGCGGCCGTCAGAATATCCGCGAGCTCTTTTGAGGCCTTGTCGTGCGCGCTCTTGAGCTCGACCATGCTGCGCAAAAGCGCATCCTTTTTGTCCATAGCACACCCTCGAATTATTGGATTTGGGAAATCTAGGATAGGAAATTTGCGGCAAAGTTCAAGGGCCGGAATGCTGCCTCAAGCTGCCATCCGGCCCTTTCTCATGCCAGTCTACTTTTTACCTTTCAGCGTCATGCGACGGCCCTCAGCGCCTCGTGCGCATTGTTCCTCGTATTCATCCTGCTCCGTCTTTAACCGTCGCCCAGCGCCCACCAAGCACAGCCACGATTGCGCATAGTCGGTGGTCAGGCCGTTTTCTGTATAAGGCTCAAAGCCCGTCAGCACCAGCCTCTCTTCATTCACCCACTCCAGGCTCACATCCATGAGCTCAAGCGCGCGCTGTTGCTCCTGGTCGTACAGCAGCCGCGCGGTCTTGCTCAAGCGATTAAGACGATTGTCGCGGGTGACGCGCAACGAGAGCTCGCCGTCGAACGTGCTTTCGCGCGAGAGCATGCGCTTCGGCAGGAGGACGCCGCGTACCCGGGTTCGGATGACAGAAACTTTCATTTTGACAAATAATACTGTATGAATAAACAGTATATCAGCGTTCGAGACCGCTGGCGCGCAGTTGCCCCCACCCCGCGCCTGCCGGTTACATAGGGCTGTTTTGACTCAAATTTGCGTCAGGCACCGAGGCCAGCCCAGCCCGGCCCGCCGCCCCGCCGACGGGCTTCAAATCTGACGCATTTTGATGCACTCTCGACTCTTCTTGAAAAATGAAGGAGAACCGAGACTCCTTAATGGGGAGCTTGCCCAGCAAGTTGAATTCGTTGAAACAGGGTAGCGATAGCCGTTGGTGTAAATTGGGGATAGTCGACTAGCACCCTTTCAATAACTGCCAGCTTTAATTCAGGCTCATTTCGGTAGCGTAAAAGCGCCGGATATGTACCCTTTAATTTTTGTTCAAGATCATGACCTTGAATCAACGAGAACCATCTGGGTACTTCTATACAGCGCCCGCCAAGATAGTGAAATTTGATCTTGTCATTGAATTCTGCGGCAGCAAATGCTTTTGGCTTCTCGAACTCACTAACGAGTGTGTCTGAGATCATCTGGAGCTGCTTATCCTCCAATCTTGAAGCATCGGTATAACGAGTGTTTGCATCTAAATTGAAATTTTCCGGTTGAGCCATTCGCTCTCGAAGAAGAAAAAGCGCAATCAGTACTGGATCAAGCAAAAAATTCTCGACGCTATAGCGCTCATTCTCTCCCAGGACAAAGACAGTAGAGCTACTCACGTTGCGAGTGTCCCAATCAACTGCGCCGACAACAGTTCTATTCCCACCCTTTTCGAGTTGAGCCACCAACGACTTTACCTGATCGCAATTTCCATTCCCACCGGGCCCTGACGCGATAAACAAAAGACTAATCTCTGGATTTAGTGAGGACTTTATAATTTCATAAAGTGCACTGTAATAAAGAACATCGTATTTGCTTTCGACAAACACCTGTCGGCGGTTCTCATAGTTCACGCTTAGTGTTGGAACTCCAGATGTGAGAATACCAAGCGCAGCGTCCTTGCTCGTCACCCCCAGACGGTTCATCCCATATTTTTGCATTACAAATATCGATTGATTTGGAGCCAAGGCCACAGTTGATGGCGAGTGGGTCGTTAAAATGATTTTTATATGGTGCTTTTCGACCAAAGTACGCTCTATAGTTCTTAAGAGAGAGCGTGTCATTGAGGGATGTAACGGCGCATCGATTTCGTCGAATAAAATTAACTTTGGAAAATCTGTCGCAGAATTCACTTCATTTGCGTGGTACAAACAAAGAGCAAACGACATCAGGATACGTTCGCCAGACGATAAATCGTTGAACTTTACTTTCACATCTCTTTTTATATCAGTAAGTATGGGCTCGTAGGGGCGATCATCCCACTTGTACGGTTCATTAATCCTGAAATCAAGTTCAGCGTCGGAAAATATTTCGTTAAGAAAAAGCCACGGCGCTACTCCATGTGTTTCTACAAATTCTCCCTCTGTGAGAAAGTTAATATCTGCGCCTTCCGCATTCGCTACAGCTTTAAGTTTGTTCTGCGACCACAGGCGGTTGTAAGCGGAGAACAACCGCGCAAACGACTGTTGAAAGAGGTCAACTGCTTGCCAGTTCTTTGGATATTTGCTGAAAAAATCTTCTTGGTCCATTGCAAATATCGGGAGAGGATTCCCTTGGCTAAAGGCAGTAATCAGTTTGCTTCTATTAAGCGGATCGTTTTGGACAAATCTGCTAATGAGTTGGTTATTGAGATTTTGCGCCGTTTGCGCGATTACACTATGAAGTTCTGCGGCACGTTCCGCCGGCACCCCTAGCGCTGCGAAATCTCCTTGGCTCAAAGATAGTAGTTTCTTAATGCCTATTAACTCTAGTTTTGACAGCCCCCACTGTCTCAAAACATCATTTACGCCCCCAATATATGCATCACTCAGCTGGGAAATTTCATTCCAATAGCCGGACTGCTCCTGCGAAATCTGGGCTGCAGAGAAAGGGCCGGTATCTTGAGGAACTAGCGTATTGCTGTCGAACTTTCGTATTGGACGCGGTCCGTTAGGTACATTCTGCGGCACGCCTTCCACCAAGACACTGCCGTTTTCAATTGCATCAAGTAGATGAGACTTTCCCGCTCCATTGACCCCGGTTAGCACTGTGAAGTCCGGCAGGTCTATTGGATCGAATTGTGTGACCGATTTAAAGCGTCGTTGAAAAACGAGGCGCATACGCAGTTCCTTTTTCTTTTTTGAATTTATCTAGCCGCAGGAATAATCTGATCGCTACCTAGAAGGCCTATGAAGTTTTCGCACAATTGGAGCCGATTGCGGACTTTGATGTCTAATCGACTCGAAACTGTATCAGAATTTCTTGCTGGGGAATATTTTGCCTAAACCGGCGCAAATCGGCGCATTCGCGCACTGTATGCACAATCAGTGACCCTTGCCCGACCTGACTTTTCGGCTCGTCGCACACATACTCTTTTGACTCATAATCCGTTGGCGCTCGCAATTTGATCGGAGTCGATTTTTGCTCCGCAAATAATTTGCGATCTAGGCCCAATAAGCATCTTCGAGGTGCGATTTTTTAAGGATTGCGGAGCAAAAATCGAACTAAGTAATTGTTTTTATTGGTTTCTGGCTCGGACTTGTAATCAGGCGCTCCAGGCGGAAAAACGCCCGCAATATGCGGGCGTTTTTCTTGCATGTTGGATGTCCAATGCTGGCCGCAAGCGAAAGCACGTTGTTAAGGGGACTAACTATCCTTCCCGGTCAATCGCCTCCTTGGCCTCCATGGTTGCATATTGTAGGGCATCCTGACGGTGCTTTATCGGCGCTCGTCGAGACGACTCCAAGCGACTACCTGCAATAGCCGTCTGCCAGAGCCAGCCATCACCCGTCAGCGGTTGCATCATTTGGATACTGACTTGCTTTCCCTTGTATTCGAATTGTTCTCCATCCATGGTGCATCCCCCCCCGAAGTTAGTCTTTCTTGGCTACCAGGATGAAATCTTGAATCACTCCCACAGTGCGCTCCATAAATTCACGCGCGTCTTCCGAAGGCAAGAGATTTGCCTCAATGGAATCAAGCTGCCGTTGAAGGAGCATTTGAAAAAGGCGAGCCTGCTCAGGAGGCTGGACTGCGCAAAGTGAATAAAGCACTGCTTTCATACCTGTAATTTCCGCTCGCGTTTTATCCCATTCAGCATTTGTCATCCCATTCTCCCTTTGGATTTATTTTGAGAACAGTATAGCGGTTGAGTCAGATGGAAGCTTCTGGCCGATTGCGATCATAGTATATCCAGTACCACTAAGCGAAATTGGTGATGGTCCCACGATGACAATTGTCTGCTCGATAGACGTCTATAAATGTATCGGAATATCTTCGTGTTGCTGAGCGCTTTTCAGTGATAGATAAATCCACGCACGAATAGTCTCCTAACTGCCCCATCGCGAACCTGAGGGCTTCATCCAAAACCGCGGTTGCCAAGTAATACACGTGCGCATCTCAAGCGTGAAGCGCCGAGCGTCTTTGGTCAAGGTGGATAAAAAACAACAGAAACGGGCTAGAGCAGAGGCATAAAGAACAACAACTAGCCCGCGGTAAATATATCGCCGTTCTAGCTAACGCCTACAATCACTTCCCTGTATGGTGCTCTGTACACAATACTAAGAGAAATGAGAAAAGTATGGCCGTCATGAAACCAGTCTTAATTGCTTTTCAGCAGCTGGCAGATGCTCAACAAATCGCAGAAAAATTATTCGTCGAAGTGTCAAATTTTGTAGCCGTCATTAATGAAAATTCAGATACAGCAATTCAGCAGGAACAACTCATCAAATTTAGAACGGCCCTCGACGTAGTCAAAAAACGATGCTTACACCTAGAAATGCTCCTCTCGACAGGTATTCGCGACAAGCTTCCTTAATCAAATTTCTTCCACGCCAAATGCTGACTTGACTGTAAAGACCTACTGACTCGTAATCATGCTTTGACCGTGCGAAAAATGAGACGACGAGCGAAGAAATATCAACACAGAAGACTCCAATAAAAAGCCCCGCGATTGCGGGGCTTTTTGTTTGCATCGAATGTCCGTTAGTGGCCGATTGCGGGCATCGGCACTATGTTGTTTGTCGCTAATGCCACGTTGCGATGACTCGTCGCCCCTGATGAATGCGACAGAAGAGAAAAATTCTCTCCCATTTATTGTCGACAACGTTTCCCGTAAAAAATAGGGAATTTCCTGATCAAAGAACTCTGCTGACGCATCTATCCTATGCCTAAATATACGGGGAAAAGAAAAATGGTCATGCGTCAATACACCACAGCATCAAATTTTGCTACCACTATTCGGACGCTTGGTGCTCTATATGAGAGGGGAGAAGATATAGATGATCTATTGACTCTAACTGTAAAGGCCGCAATGAGTTCTCTAGATCGCCGGCATTTTTTGGGAAAGTGCTCTTCCAGTTTTTTGATCGATGCGCTGATGTTTGAACTACATAATGATGATCAATTGAGTAAGGCCTCAAAACATTTACTGCTAAAGACTATTGAGTTAATCGAACAATTAAACGAAAAACCGTAATTCATTCAAATACAAGATGATTTTTCCCGATCACTTCCGATTCGGGCCGATTATCGTTCCTGCCGATTACCGGGAACATCGAAATTGCTCCTCCTAACTGTGCTATTGCATTTGCGGCCACTTAATAAAATCAAGCGCTTAACCTGTTGTTTATAGATGTTCTATAGCACAGCAGCTACTCCCTAGCCGTTTGATCTATAAGGATTTTTTCACGGCAGCGCAGCAGATTCGTAATCAGTAGGTCGGAGGTTCGATTCCTCTCATCAGCACCAGTTTACAAGGGGGGCGGCTTATTCGGGCCCTAGGGGACATCCGGGTTATTTTCGGGCCTTTCTTGCACTGCCGATGACCG
>Ga0209646_1000424_pt1 | contig 23570 bp, 10 predicted proteins | sample AraplaL_Col_mTSA_FD_184259 | JGI IMG/M metagenome (GOLD analysis project Ga0209646, IMG submission 184259) | Arabidopsis root microbial communities from the University of North Carolina, USA - plate scrape CL_Col_mTSA (SPAdes) (version 2) | ecosystem: Host-associated > Plants > Roots >...
GAGGTCAGCGTCATGACGCCTGTCGCCGCATTGTACGAGGCGGCGATGTTGCCCATCGTGGCACCATCGTTGGTGAACAGCAGCACGTCTTCGCCCGAGTGGAAGTTGCCCGTGATCGCCACCGTCGTGGACGCCAAGGTGGTGGCGCTGCCGTCGGTCACCGTCAAGCCCGCGTCGATCGCCACCGGCGTCGAGGCCGTGTTGTCGCCCGCCACGAACGAAGCCGAGCCGGAATCGGTGGTGAGCGTCGGCGGCGCGGTCATGTGGATCGTGTCGGTCGCCACGGCACTGGTCTTCGTGCCATCGCTCGTCGCAAACGAAATCGTGCGGTTGCCGTATGTTGTGCTCGTGCTCGAGAAGGTCACGGCAGACAATGCGTTGGCCCACTGGGCGTCGGTCGCGGTCGCGCCAGCCGACGTCAGCGTCATCACGCCGGTCGCCGCGTTATATGACGCCGTGATATTGCCGAACAACGCCGAACTCACGTTCGTGAAACTCAGCGTGTCGCCGCTGTGGAAGCCGGAGGCGACCGTCACCGTCCCTGACACCTGCGTGGTGTTGTCGCGGTCGCTGACCGAGATGCCGCCGTCGATCGTCACAGCCGCAGATGCACCCACATAGCCCGTCGTGCCGCCGGTGGTCGTCACGATCGGGGTCTGGTCGGTGTCGGTGACCGTCACCGTTCTGGTCGCAGTGTTGCTTGTATTGCTGACACTGTCGACGACCGTGAAACTTACCGTGCGCGTCGCACTGTTCGGCGTGATCGCCGTATCGGTGTACTTCACCGACTCAAGCGCACTCTGCCATTGCGCCAGCGTCGCCGTCGCACCGGAGGAGGTCAGCGTCATGACGCCTGTCGCCGCATTGTACGAGGCGACGATGTTGCCCATCGTCGAGCCGTCGTTGGTGAACGACAGCACGTCTTCGCCGCTTTGAAAACCACCGGTGATGGCGACCGTCGCCGCACCCAGGGTGCTGGCGGCGGTGTCGCTCACCGTAAGGCCCGCATCCACCGCCACCGGTGTCGAGGCCGTGTTGTCGCCGGCCATGAACGAGGCCGAACCCGAATCCGTAACAATCTGGACCGGGTTGGTGACGTTGACGGTATCGGTCGCCGCCACGCTCGTTTTCGTTCCGTCATTCGTCGCGAACGAGATCGTACGGTTGCCGTACGTCGTGCTCGTACTGGAGAACGTCACGGCAGACAACGCGTTGGCCCACTGGGCGTCGGTCGCGGTCGCGCCGGAGGATGTCAGCGTCATCACGCCGGTCGCCGAGTTATAGGACCCGACGATATTGCCGAACTGCGCCGCGCTCGTATTGGTGAAGCCCAAGCTGTCGCCGCTATGAAACCCAGTGCCGACCGATACCGTCGCCGCCGATTGAGTGGTGTTGTCCAGATCGCTGACCCTGACGCCGCTATCGATCGTCGTGGCGGCACTTCCCGCGCGGTACGTCGTCGTGCCGCCCGTCGTCAACACGATCGGCGACTGGTCGGTGGCGGTGACGGTCACGTTCTTGCTGACGGTATTGCTGGACGAGTTGTAGGCGTCGCTCGTCAGCGCAAAGCTGACCGTGCGTGTCGCGGTATTGGGCGTAATGGCGGTGTCGGTATAAGTGACGGCGCGAAACGCGTTTTGCCATTGGGCGATGGTCGCCGTGCCGCTTGCCGACGTAAGCGTCATGACCCCGGTCGTGGCGTTGTACCCGGCGCTGATGTCGCCGTATAGCGCGGCGCTGGTGTTCGTGAATCCCAGTATGTCCTGGCCGCTCGCGAAATTGCCGGTGATACTGACGGTGGCCTGCTTGGCGGTCGTCGCATCGCCATCGGTCAAGGTGATGCCGCTGTCGATCACCACGGGCGTGGACGCCGTATTGTCGGCCTCGACGAACGACGTGCTGCCGCCGGTGGCGGTCATGGCTGGCGGTGAAGAGAGATCGACGTAGGTGAAGTTGTTGAGCGTCGGCGACAGAAAGAAGCCATCGACCTCGACCAGCCTCAGACTCTTAGCGCCTGAAAACGCGGCATTCGCCGACAGATCGACATGAAAGGTCCCGCTATTGCCATTCTGTGCGGGGTCCAGGGTAACAGTGCCGACGACATTTCCGGATGCATCAAGCGCTTGAACATCGACCTTGCCATCAAAAGTGTCGATGTCGAAACTCCGTACGGCCATCTTGTCGCCGTTTTGCAGCGACATCGTCATCGACGTCAACGAAGAACCTTGCACATTGCCGAACAGCACCCCGTCGCCCGGACCTGTGCTCAGCGGTGGTGGGCCGAATTGATTGACAGTGGTGCTGTCGACGGCAAACTCGGAGGGTTGATCCGTCGTATAAATGATGCCGTCGAGCGTGAATGACGTTACGCCACTCGCACCACCTGGGGTGTCATATCCGATCTGGCCGTCGTATGTTTCGTCGGTGACGCCCAGCAGTGCACCGTATTGCCGTTCCGCCGCCTTCGAAAAAATCACCGGTGTATGGACGCCACCGACGCCGTATTCCAGTGTCCAGTCACCACCAAGCGCCGCCGTGCCGGTGGCATCCGTCGATGCGGCCACATTCAAATGCGATACCGCGGCAATCTGCTGCACCAGCGCTTTGCCATCGGTGTGTTCGGCGACATCGCAGCCATAAATCAGGAAGTCGCTGCCCGGCTTCATCGCCGCGCCAATTTGCGCGAGCTCGCTCCGGTAGGCAGAGAAGTCGCCCTGCGTGAGCCACGTGGCGCCTACCTGGATTGCGCCGTTTTCACCGTGCGAAACGAGGTGAATCGAATCGACACCCGGATGTTGCTGAAGGTACTGCGCCATTTGCGCCAGGCCATCGCCGTTCGAATTGAGCACGACGACGGCGGTGCCCTGCGGCAACCCCGCCATCAGTTGCTGATAATTGGCCACGCTCGGATCGACAAAAACGACCTGCCGGGCCTGGCTGCCGGACCCGGCATCGCGGCCCGCCTGGGCAAAGTTGCGTACTGATGCGTTTGCGTGGGCTTCCACGCTCGCATCGCTTGCCACTGCCGCCGCCACTTCGTTCGCATGCGCTAGAGCCGGCCTGGCGCCAGCCATGTGCGCACCTGCCTCGGCGTGATGCTGCGCCACACCTACCGCTGCCACCGATGCGTCGTAGACGATGCGTGGCTCCAGCGCCATCAGCAGAGGTGCCGGTGCTACGGCCGGCGTACTGCGACGCTTGTCGCGCGCGCCAAGCCGTTTGAGAAATTCCAAGGCCATTTTCATAACGACAGATCTCCAGGCGCCCACGCGGGACGCGCATGCAAAACATCCGCTCTGGAGAACGGCTGTTTGCTAACGGACAAGGGGCGGCATAAATTTCCGCATGCCATGGCCATGCCGGCACGCTGCAGGGCATGGCGTGCTTTGCTGCGCCGGCGGCCCAGCCGTTTCGGTAAGAAGAACTGGACGGCTGACGCGTCCGGTACTACTCGAGTTGGAACACGCGGCACATCTCCCCCTGATGTCGCTGTGGTCTGTGTTGCAGCCGTGCGCCAAGAGCCGATTCACGGTCGGACATCAAGCGCTATGAAATACCCCTGCTGCTGCCCTCCGGCGTCGATATGCCGGGATATCCTTGTAAACACCGCCACTTGGGCACGTCGTGGTCCATGGCAAAGTGTCCAACGACCTCGCGTAGCTTAGCGCCGCTGTGGCTGCCTTGCGTGAAGCCTTCATCGAAAAAAGTTACCCGACCATCCCGAGCGATACAAGCAACTTGTGACACGTGATTTTTTCGCGCTCTCCGTGGCAGGCCTGCCAATCAAGACTTGCAAAAACTTTCGTGCAGCTCTCGCCTATCGGCAGAGAAACCAGCGCTCGCATTCCTTTCGGAATGCGAGCCTGGTCAACAGCGTGGAGACGTTTTGCACGATCCAAATACGCTCAGTTTGGCGCTTGCAGCCGCAGGCAATGCAGCGGCGTCATAGCCAAGCAGCCTTGGTCCGGACAATTTAGCCACGGGACGGGAACACACCCTGCAAAGCAATGATCATCGTGAGCCCGAGGTAGGGATTGCGCAAAGGAACCGGCTGATTGTTGCCGGTAAGACTGTTGGTGATGGCGGGTGCCGGACCATTCAGCTGCACGTTGAACGGTAGCAGCGTGGTGTTGGCTGCCGTCGTGGTGTACAGGTCGCCTGGCCTGCCGCCGGCGCTGACCGGCCCCAGCACGGTGTTCGCGCCGGGTGTCGGCGTGGCCGTACCCGAGGACGGCGCCGAGCAAGCCGGAACCGAGACATTGCCGCTCACCGACACGCCACCGGTGCCCTGCGCCACATGCGTGTGCGCGGGCATCTGGCCGGTGGTCAGCACAATGGATTCGGTGCCGCCTACCTCGCCCGGCTCGATCAGGCTCAGCCCCAGGCCACTGCCCGTGCCTACTGGTGAACGGCCCTGCAGATCGGGAAGTTGGAAAGTGGTCGTGCCATTGCCGCCATAGGTTGTCCCGAGTAAGGCGAACAGCGCGTTGTTCTGGGCAATCGACATGATGGCGCCGTTGCATAACGCCCAACCGACTGGCGCGAAGGTGAAGCCTACGATACGGATTTCTCCAAGAAACGGATCACTCATGATGTTCCCCTGCTTGAGGTGATGGATCGAACGGCTATGTCGCCACCATGGACGACGGTTCCATACTGCGCTGGTAATGCATGACTGCGGTCAAATTGGCCTGCCCATTGGCGCCTGGCCTGGTAGGTGTGGCGAGCAGATCCCACGACGCGCCATCAGATGCCGTGATGCGATAGGTATCTTGGGGAAGCCAAATGCCGGGGGGCAATTCGAAGGTCGCCGAATAGCTGACAAAGTTCGCATTCATCGGGATACCGGCCGCGGCAGCGACCAGGCGCGCTTCGACACGGCGGCCATCGGCCGTTTCCAACACAAACAGCTGGTTCAGCGATGCAATGAGCGCTTCATGGGTCGGAACAGCGTGCATTTCCCTCTCCCTGGTTCGTTCGCAGCCACGCTGCGAACGCCATGCAACCATCGATTATCGCAAGCGGTCGTTTAAACCTTTTACTGGCGCCCACGCCCCTTTATCGTCAAAGGGCATGACATTCCGGTACATCAACTCGTACACACCGTTTTCGCCCGCGGGCGCGAATCCGAATGCGCGATACAGCGTTCGAACCGGATTGTCGAATTCCACATACAGCCGCATCGGCATGTGCTTTCGAGCCGCTTCGGCCACAATTGCCCGCATCAAGCAAGTGCCGATGCCCTTTCCGCGATAAGCCGGCAATAACGCGATGTCGATCAACTGGACCACGTCACCTTGCCAATCGTGATAAAGCCGACCGATGCTGCGTGCGCCCTGCATGATGACGTCGAAGCGTCCATGCGGGTAATGCTGGCGGTAATAGGCGTGCTGGATCGGGAACTGGCTGGCAAGCAAGGCCTCAGCCTGTTCGACCGGCATGCCCGCGTTTACGAATTCGTGCATTCGCGTGGACGCAAATACTTTGCGAAGAAAATCCATGTCCGCATCGGTAGCGGCGCGCAACGCGATGTCGTCGTGCGATACACAAACGTCAGCTTCCGTCGACGCACTGCCGATGGATCGATCCGACCAAGCATTGCTGCCATCCATCCCCATGGAACCAGCCCGCCTCCTGTCCTTTGAGGCCAGGAATCTACTCGGCTGACTGTTAAAGCGCAATCGAGGAACTCTTCCCTTGCTCGCCTGGGCCGTGAGGCAGGTGGGAAATTGCGACGCACCCGAACCGGACTGCTTTAAGCAGCCGGTTCGGGTTGTTACGTAGCGCGAGACGATCAATGGATGTCGTTAAGCGCAGGATCGCGTTCCACCTTGAACACCTTGGCTGGCGGCGTGCCCGACTTCAGCAGCTTGAGGTGGAGCTTGTTGGCCTGCTGGCAGGCGTTGCCGCCATCGACGAAGACGCCGCCCTGCTCGCACTTCCATTCGTAGAAATTGGCGATGCCGCCGGCGAGCTGCAGGCTGTAGTCGGTGCTGAGCGCTGCTGCGTCGAACGGCACGCCGGCTTCTTCGTTCTGGAACCAGCGCATCCACGCTTTCGAACCCACCGGCGGTACCTTGTCCGGCGCCTGGAAGGTGGGGTTCATCGGCGAAAGCTGCGGGCTTTCCGCCGTCATATGGCAGCTCATGCAGGAACTGACGGGGTTGTCCACCGGGCCATTCAGACGTCCATTCCAACCCAGGTGCGTGGGCGGCAACTCAGGCTTGGCATTGATCGCGGACTCGATGATCGTGGGATTGATCTTGGTCACCGTGGGTTGCTTGTTGGTGTAATTGTCCTTGTTGTTTTCCGGATCGTTACCCCACATCACGCCAACCGGTACGAGGTTGTCCCAACCGGGTTTCCCGGTAACCGCGCCGTTGTACTGGAAGGTGCCGAAGATCCAGCCTGTACCGTGGACGCGGCTGTCGCGCACGGCAAAATCCATCTGGATCAAGGCGACGTTCTTGATCTCGCGATTGGCCGAGGTGAAGCTATCGGTGATGTAGGCCTGCCATAACACCGGATTGGCCAGGAAGGGCACCTGCTTCAGGTCGATGTCGGCGAACAGCGCTTTGCAGACCACCGTGCCGTCGTGAAAACTATTGGGCTTGGACGTGAAGCTGGGATCGGGATCCTGCGGGTTCTTCCAGACTTCGCCGAAGGTATAAGCACCGACGTCGTTGTAGATGCCCACGGCGTAGGTCTGTCCCGTGGCGATCTGGGTGGGTGCAAGCTGCTTGGATTGGATCTGCGCTTCCTTGGTCAGCCCGTGGATGCCTTCGCGCCCCAGCGGTCCGTAGTGCTGCCATGGTGCGTGGTACCAATGCCGGATAGTGTTCTTCTGCACGACCCAGTCATTTTCGACGTTACCTTCCAGGCAATACTGCTTTACTGCATCGACATAGGGCCGCCACTGCTCGAAGTTGTTGGTGAGCTTGGCCGGCAGCAATTTGAAGAACGCCGGCGGCGGCCCGCCCGGCAATGTCGTTGGATAATTCTGGCTCAGCTGAAACAGCGGCCCTTTGTAGGTGGCCGGCGGCTGGTAGCCGAAATCCGGAAACGTTCCTGCGTTGGCGACAGCACTGAGCATCACCAGCGCCGACACGGCACCGGCTTTCACGCCTTTGGCGAAAAGCATGCGTTGTTCCCCCTATGTTGGTCGTCCTGAGTACAAGCGTTGCGCCTGTACGCGCGTGTCCGGTCTCCAGCTGGCCCGGACGGCCTTCCACGATCCACCGGCCGGTAACTTGATCCCGGTTATGTGGTGGAAATGTGAAAGTTGGGCCGTTCTTCGGAGGTTCCCGGCGCTACGCGCTCCATCCGGCTTTTCGCCGGGAAGGGCGATTTGCTCAATCGGCAGGCCCGGTACACGCTGCAAAGCGCTGGCCTTCGATATCCAGCACCGGCTTGCCATCCTGCATCACCTTTCCGGCGTAGTGCTGGGCGGAATCCAGCTGAATCCGCGCCGCGCCCTGGTGTGCGCCGCAGCTTAGCTGCCACGCCAATGCGGTGCTGGTGCGATGTTCGCCGCTGCGCTGGCAGTTCGCATCCGGTTCGATGCTATCGGCGAAGGTGGTCCACGGATCGGCGCCCTCGTAGAAGCATTTCCACTTCACCTGTTCCTTGCCATCCTTGAGCGTATGCAAGGTGATCTTCCACAACCCCGGCATTGCCTGGAAATCCGCCGGATCGGCGTGCGCACCAGTGCTGGCGGCAGCGGATGCGCCGATCAACATCAGCGCCGCAACCGGATTGGACCAGCGGCTCAGATAACCGGTAGAACGGGCTAGCAGGCTCATCGTTCACATCATCATGCGTAGTGGAAATCGCATACCCTGCCCGCCGAAGCAGGCAGGGCATGCATGGGAGCTTACTCAGTTTTTTGCTGCAGCGAGGTTACCGTCGCCGTCCCAATGACGGTGGAAGCTGAACATGTCCATCAGGTCGCCGATGGCCGGTGCGTTGAGCGGCACATATGGGTTGTAGGGCAGCGAGATCGGGTTCGGCAGGTTGTCGCGGCTGCGGTGGGAGATGGTTTCATCCAGGTCCCAGTTCGCTTCCACGAATTTGTCGAAGGACACGTGATCTTCATACGTATGCACCACGCGGCCGCCCTGCGAATACTTCGACACCACGATCAGCGGAATGCGCGTGCCGTCGCCGAAGAAATCGATCGGCTGCACGTAGCCGGAGTCGTAGTAGCCGCCGCCCTCGTCGAAGGTGATCATCACGGCGGTGTTGTCCCACAGCTTGGGGTTGGCCTTCACCATGTCGATGATCTTCTGGGCATAGCCTTCGAACAGTTCCAGCTTGGACGAGGCCGGATGGCCGTCCAGCAGTCCATCCGGCTTGGCGATGGATACCGCCGGCAAGCTGCCGTTCTGGATGTCGCTGTAGAGGTTGTTGAGATCCTGGTTGTGCGCACGCAGGGTCGGGTTGGTCATGATCTGCGTGGAATACAGGAACGGATCGCAGATGTTGCAGAAGGTGCCGGCTTCGCCGTCTTCCTTGCCGCCGTCCCAGCCTTCGCCGTAGTACTTCCAGCTGACGTGATGACGCGACAGCAGCAAGCCAAGGTTTTGCTGTTTGGTAGGCGGAATGGTGAACAGGTCGGCGCCCAGCGGTGCGGGCGCACCCGTGCCCAGGTAGCCGGGGTTGTAGTTGTTCACCAGGTAGTACGCGCCTTTCTTGCAGTCGCCGTGGCGGAAGGCGTCGTAGGGCAGGCTCTTGAGGTACTTGCGCACGGCGCCGACGCCGGGCTGGCTCTCGTCCGCGCAGTTCACGTAGGAACCGCCGCTGTAGCCGTCCTGCACCCACCAGTTGTTGGTGCCCGCTTGCGAGTTGGGATTTTCGACCTGGTTCGACGGCGGCACGGCCGGCTCGCCGTTCGCATCGGCGTAATACACCAGGTCGCCGAAGCCCAGCATGATGTGATTGGCGCCGGTGCCGCCCATCACCGATTGATGGAAGTTGTCGCTGATCGTGTATTGCTCGGCCAGCTGCTTGAAGTACGGCGCATCACCCTGGGCCATGTTGAGGAACTGCATGGAGGTGGAGCCTTCGCCGGTGGTTTGATCGGTGAAGTTGGCCGGCTGCGCCTTGCCGTTGTTGCCGGCGCCCATGGTCACTTCCACCCATGGGAACAGGTCCGCACGGCAGCCGCTGGGGTTCTTCCAGGTTGCATGGCTCATGCTGCAGTCGAGCTGCTGCCACATCTGGAAGAAGCGATGCACGGGACTGTTGGCGTAATCGTTGTAGCTGATCGAAGCATGCAGGTCGACCGGCGCGTTCGGCAGCGTGGTGGGGAAGCGCGTGTCGATCACGTCGTTGGGCAGGCCCGTGCCGCCTTCGGCAAGGTAGGGGTAATAGTTCGACTCCAGCGCCGGTTCGATCGCTTCTGCCTGGGCCACGGAGGAAAGATAAGCCTGCGTGGGCGCACCGCCGGTGTTCATGGACGGCAGGTTGGTGTACGGGCTGGTGTGCGCGGGCGCATTGGCATAGTCGCCGGTCTGGCTTGCCTGCCATTGCTCGGCCTTGGCCACGTTCGGGCCGGGCGTGCCGTCAGCTTTGACGATGCCTTCGGAGAGCAGGTTCTCGACCGTCTGCCCCTTCGGCGGAGTGTAGGTGGCGAACACGTGGTCGAAGGTGCGGTTTTCGCCGATCAGCAGGATCACGTGCTTGATGGGCGTGCGCGTGCGGTTGCTCGCGTCGGCGGAGTCGGGGCTGTAGAGCGTAACGGCACCGCCGGGCTGGCCGCTGACGGGCTTGATGGCGGTGGCAGGCACGCTGGCGCGAAAGCCAGCGTCATTGGTTTGATCGGCATTGTGCGCATTCGCCACGCCGACCAGGCTGGTGACGAGTGCGCAAAGGACAAACGGTTTCAACCGGGTACGGCCAAACTTCGTGAGCATAACGGGTGTCTCCTGCGGCGTGCTTGCTGCGAAAGCCTGCAATCGAGTAATCCCCCTGATTACGTTGGTCTGCGCTTGGCTTATCCCCACAAACCGCCAGGGAGTGTGCGCTCCCTATATGACGCAACGTTGGCAGCAGCGCGACATGGCGTAATGCGCGGATGACAGTGCTGCGACAAAGGTGACGCGCTGCACGCCGTATTGACGCAAGGTTTACGTATGCGCGGGAAGGATGTCGAAGGGCCGCATCATTTCGTTGTCCTCGTGCTCAAGGAAATGGCAATGCCATACGTAGCGGCCGGGCTCGCCTTCGAAGCGCATGGCGATGCGCGTCACCATGCCGGCATCGGCACGTACCGTATCCTTCCAGCCAAGTTCTTGCGGTTCCGGCGGCACGGGCGGACCGGTGAACACCAGCTTGCGATGGGCGCTCCAGGCAAACAGATCGAACGGCCGGCGATCAATCACCTGGAACCGCACCAGATGCAGATGGATCGGATGCGCATCGCCGGTCAGGTTGAGGAAGCTCCAGGTTTCAATGCTGTTCTGGCGCGGATTTTCGGTGACCGGATCGGACCAGCGCTTGCCGTCGAGCAGCATCTGCATGGCGTTGCCGTTGGCATCATCGCTCTCGTTGAGCGTAAGGGTGCGGTCGTGCACGGCGGTGGCCGGGTCGATGCGCACGACCGGACGCAGCGCCGCCGGCAATGTGGACGTATCGCGGCGAGCGGCCGTACCCACGCGAAACTCCAGGATGCCTTGCGACTCATGGCGCAGTTGCAGGGTTTTGCCGGCGAATCTGGCAAAGTCGATCACTACGTCTGCGCGTTCGGCGGGATACAGCTCGATACGGGCGCGTTCCAGTGGCGCTGGTAGCAAACCCTGGTCGCTGGCGATCTGCTGCATGGCCTGGTCGTGCGATAGCGACAGATCGAAGAAGCGCGTGTTGGCGACATTGATCAGGCGGAAGCGATAACGCCGCGGCTCCACGTCCAGATACGGAAAAACCTTGCCATTGCACAACACCAAATTTCCGAGACATTGCATGACCCACGGCGCATGAGGGTCATCCGATACGGGATAGTAAAGCTGCCCATCCTGCGCAACGAGGCGATCGCACAGCATCAGCGGAATGTCGTAATCGCCAGCGGGCAGATTGAGCGCCAGCTCTTCCGCATCGCGCACGATGTACGCGCCAAACAGGCCGGCATAGATGTTGAGCCGCGTAATGCCCATGGCGTGATCGTGGTACCAAAGCGTGGCGGCATCCTGCCCATTGGGGTAGTGGTACAGCGCTGAATGGCCGGGCGTATACCAGTCCTCGGGAAAACCATCGGAGCTGGCCGGCGCGCGTGCACCGTGCACGTGTGTCACCGCACGCACGTCGGGCTTGCCGCGTTCCGCGCCATGGATGGTGTGGTCGATCGGCAAGAAGTGCCTGGACGGCAAGGCGTTGACCCATTCCACCAGCAAAGGCTCGCCACGTCGCGCCTGGATAGTGGGACCCGGAAATGTTCCGTCATAGCCCCACAGCGACGTCACGGGAATATCGCGGTGCAGATGCAGTTTGCACTCGCGCATTTCAATCCGATAGCAGGGCAGCGTACGGCCCGGATAGGCCGGATGCTTGCGTTGGCTTGCAGCTCGCGCCACCGATGGAACAGGCAGCGGATCGACAAAGCGCGCCAGCGACGTCGGGTTGATCAAGGGCACCTTGGGCGCCGCCAGCATCGCCGCACTGGTCCGTACTGGCATCGCCATCGGCATCGACGCCTGTGCGATGCGCCACGCATCTGGAAGGGTGCATGCGCCGATCATCGCTCCGGCGCTGCGGAGAAAATCGCGCCGCGTGATCGTCATGCGCATGCCGCCCGGGTTCGGCGATCGCAAGCATCGGTTCGCTGAGTCATCCAGTCACCCTAAGCGGGTGAAATGACAGAAATGTGGCAGTGCCGCCTGTCTTCAGCGCTCGGCCATGTTCGTACCGATGCGCCGCCAAACCGAAACCGGCACATCGCCGTTCGGCCGCGGCGGCACGCGATAGCTCAGCGTGTCACCCTTCAATTCGTACTGCCTGCGCTGCTGCTGGCCCTCCCAGTTGGGAAACGATGCGCCGTCGATATGGAAGATCAGTTCGCCGCGCACGGAATCCATGCTGATCGTACCGAAGTGCGTGCTGGAGCCCATCACGGCGGCTTTGTATTCGGCGTCGCTTCCCTTCGTCTTGTCGCCGCTACTGAAGCGCGGGCGGTCGGATCGAAATATCTGCAACGAATAGTGGCCTTGCCGGTCGATCAGCAGCACGCCCTTCGGCTCACTGCCGAAGTCGGACGTGCGCGATCCATCCGGATGCAACACGTCAGCCGCCGCCAGTGTCCAGGTTCCGGCGAGTGTCGATGGCGCGGCCGGCGGCATGGCGAGCGCTGCCGAGGCTGGGAGGATCAGGCTGCCCAGCAGGCTGACGAAAACGGCGGCTAGTGGCGATCGTTTCATGGGGCTTTGCTCTCACGCGTTGATATATGGGGTGATGCGCAGCCTAGCGCCGGCTGGTGAGGGGATACACATGCCGGAACGGTTTTCAGTGATTCGAATTCACAATGATGGAGTCGTTCCCATGTCGATGCGGGAAGCGACGAAAGCGCAGCGAGATCGCATGCTACGCTCTGCCTTGGCCAACGCGCATTGCAAGCGGCGATCTTGCTCTCATGATCAAAACGAACGAACCCGCGGGCACGGCCCGGGCATTCGATGTGCAATGGGTATTCGGCAACATCTCGGCGACGCTGCGCAGCCAGCTGGTCGCATTCTGGCTGCAGGAAGGCGCATTGACGAACCCGGACGAAGCCTGGCGCCGTGCGTTTGAAGTTGCGTGTGTGCTTGAAGATGAAGCAACCGGAAGCATCACGGGCGTTTGCACGGTCGCAATTCACATCGACGACCATGGCCGGTCTTACGGGTTCGTACGCATTTTTATTCGGCCGCACGATCGGGCGGTAGGCCTGAACGTTAGGCTGATGCAACGGATGATCGAAGGATTCACGACGCTTGCGCGCGAACCGGGTGGTCCGCATCGCCTGGTTGCGACGATCGAGAATCGCAAGCTGGAGCGTCGCGCTGCGCAGAGGATCCTTGCGCGGTTGGGCTTCGTGCATGTCGGCGTTGCGCCGAATGGCGAGCGGGTCATGCAGCGTGTGCTTGCCACATAACGCTTTGATTTGTCTCTCACAGGAGGCGCAATACTCCTCCCCCTGCTTGCAGGGGGAGGTTGGGAGGGGGTGAACACTTGCGGGAAAGTCTGAGGCAAGTACTCACCCCACCCCAACCCTCCCCTGCAAGCAGGGGAGGGAGTTTGTGTGAGGCATCGTCAAGCTCTTTTCATACTTAGAACTTCTTGGTGAAACCCACGCTCAACGCACTGTCGTTGAGGTGGCTGGCGAACTGGCCCTGGTAATCCAGATACAGGCTCCACGATGCACCGGCTTGCGCCGTGATGCGCGCACCCAGCGTGGCTACGCCGCGTCCCAGCGAGTCACCTGGTAGCGTGAACGCGGTGCCATCCTGGCTGGTGACATGCACCACCGCGTTGTTGACGCCGCGCGTGTCGTAGCGGTAACCCACATCAAACTGCGGCACATAGCTGATACCTTGCGCCACGAACGGCCGTGAAACCAACACACGTGCATAGGGTTGCAGCGTGTTGTAAGTGCTGCGCGCGCCCTGTACCGCAAAAGCGGATGCCAGCGGGTTGCTGCTTGGCACGGTTTCGCCAAAGGCATCCAGGCTCTGGTGCTGGTACAGCGCACCGATTGCCGGCGTCACCTTCCATTGTGCCGCCGTCATCGGCCACGCGGCCTGCAGCGCAGCAGCCGTGGTATCGCCTCTCGGATTCGCGACACCGTGACCGATGCCCGTCTGCCGATACACGCGGTAGCTGCTGTGCGCCTGATCGATCATGCCCGATAGCACCACCGGACCTGCGTTGGCGTAGGCATACACACCGCCGTGCACGTTGTCGATATTACCGTTGCCGCCGTTGTGGTCGTTACCGTTGATGCGATCGAAGCCGGCTTCCACGCCGAGGTGCAGTGTGTCGCTTATCGCGTGATCGAAACCGCCCTGCAATCCGAACACCGAACTGTTCAAGCCATTGCTGCCGGAGAACGAGCTGCTGCCGCCGCTGTACTGCACCCACAGATCGCTATGGCACGACGATGCGACCGTATTGGCGTGCGCGGCATGGGCGCCGTCGCATGCCGTATCGCTGGAACGTAACGTGGCGCCGAGCACGGTTGAGAGCATCTGCTGCCCGACCAGGTTTTCACTGCGTACGAGGTTGGCGTAGAGCGCACCATCCGTCGGCGCGACGATCGTTGGTGTTGGTGTTGGTGTTGGTGTTGGTGTTGGTGTTGGTGTTGGCGTCGTAGTGGGTGGTGGCGTGGGCGTGGGCGTGGACGAGGTCAGCACCAGGTCGGCCTGCGTCGAGGTGTACGTGACGGTCGGGTTCAGCGCGGTCGGCACGGAGCCACTCGACGTGGTCGTCGCGAACTGGCCGCTCAACGCCTTGGCTTGCAAAAGCGTGTAGGTGTTAGTGGCGTAGGTACCAGGCGCGTAGATCAGGCTGAGCGTGCCGGCCAGGCTGGCGTTGCCGTTCACCAGCAACGCCGACGCCTGCGTCGGCGTCACGTCGATCTGCAACGTCGCGTCCGCGTTTTGCGTGTAATTGCCGTTGATGGTCAGCACGCCGACCGAACCGCCCGGCCACACCGTACCGTCACTGGTCACGTCGCCATCGATGGTGCCGTGACCGCGCAAGGTGCCGCCGGTGTCTACCGTGACGTTGCTTTGCACGGATGCGGTGGCATGCGAACTGTCGCCCACTTCCAGCGCACCTGCCTGCACCGTGGTGCTGCCGGTATAGGTGTTCACGCCGTTGAGAATCAAGGTGCCACTGCCGATCTGTGCAAGGCCGCCGTTACCGCTGATCACCGAGCTGTAGGTGACGGTGTCGGTGCGATCGAACGCCACCGTGCCGCTGTTAGCCACGTTGCCGCTCACCATGCCGCTGGTGTTGCCGTTGGCGATCTGCAAGATGCCGCCGGTGATGATGGTGGCGCCGTTATAGGTGCTATCGCCGGTCAGAACCAGCGTGCCACTACCGGTCTTGGTCAGCGAACCGGACCCGCTGATTACGCCGTTGTACACACCGTTGGTCGACTGATCGAACGTGAGGTTGACGCTGCCGCCACTCACCGGCGCAAACGTGATGTTGCCGACGATGCTGGTGCTGGTGCCGACCAGCGTGCCGCTGGTGATTGTCCACGCCTGATTGGCGTTGCCTGTACCGGTCAGAGTCCAGGTACTTGTGCCCGTCTTGCCAAACTGGGTAAAGCCCTGGATCGCCGAGCCACTTCCGACCGCGCCAGCCATGCCTACGTCGAAGCTGGCATTGGCGTTGCCGCCGAGCGTGAAGGTATCGCCGCCATGGATGCTGCCGCTGGTGCTGACCACATTGCCGGTGAAGGCATACCCCGCTTCCACCACCAGCGTGTTGCCGCCGCCACTGAATTCGACCGCGTCCGCCTGCACGCCGCTGGCGCTCAGGCCACCTGCAATGCTGCCAGCGTTGACGACTGTCGAGCCGCCCGTGGAAACCACACCGACGCCACCTGCGCCGCCGCTCCCGTTGCTGCCACTGGGTGAAGAACTGGACATGCTGGCGGCGAGCGACGCCAGCTCGGGAGAACTGCCTGACGAGCCACCCACGCCGCCCGCGCCGCCTACACCGCCGGTGATCGTGCCGGTATTGGTGAGGTTGAAGCCAGCGCCACTTACGCCGGCTCCACCCGCGCCGCCATTGCCGCCGTTACCCGCAGCGATCGCCGTGTTATAGCTACCGCCGCCCACACCACCCGCGCCGCCCGCGCCACCGGTGATCGTGGCGTTATTCGTCGCCGTAAAGTTAGTACCGCTAAGGCCGGCACCGCCGACACCACCGGCGCCACCGATACCCGCGGTGCCGCTAAGGCCAAGCGTCCCGGCGTAGGTGCCGCCGCCCGAAGACGCAACACCGCCCCGTCCACCTTGCCCGCCGATACCACCCGTGACAGAACCGGTATTGGTCAGCGTGAACTGATCCCCGCTAACGCCGCTACCGCCAGCGCCCGCTGCACCACCATTGCCGCCATTCCCACCATTGCCGGCGACGCCAGCAGACGAATCGCCGCCAGCAGCGCCATTTTCGCCACCGCCGCCGTTTCCACCCCAGCCGCCATCGATCGCGCCGCTGTTGGTCAGCGTGAACGCGGAGCCGGTAACACCTGCGCCGCCCGCGCCCGCCGCACCTCCCATGCCGCCGCTACCGCCATTGCCACCGACGCCATTTGCCGTAGCACTGGCAACGGTGGTGTTGGCGCCACGATAGGTCCCGCCACCGTATCCGCCCCAGCCGCCGTTGCCGCCCGTGATCGCACCGGAGTTAGTCAGCACAAATCCGGAACCACTGACACCGGCGCCGCCCATGCCACCACTACCGCCCTGACCACCATCGCCGCTGTTACCGCCGTCGGTGGAAATGTGCAACTGTCCAGCGATAAATCCTTGGAACGACGCGTACCCACCCGAGCCGCCACCGCCACCGACGCCGCCAGAACCGCCGTAGCCACCAGCGATCAGACCTGTATTGGCAAGGGTAAAATTGCTGCCGGTGACGCCGGCGCCACCGGCACCACCCGCGCCGCCCATGCCACCGTTACCGGCAGCACTCACCGTGGCATAGCCCGTGACCGGTACGCCGTTACTGTTGTAGACGTTGCCAAAGTTGGCTTGACCACCCTGGCCGCCGCTGCCGCCGCCACCACCGTTGCCGCCCCCGATGCGCCCATTGTTGGTCGCCGAGAAGCCATCGCCCGACACGCCGGCGCCACCGTTGCCGCCCACACCGCCTGCACCACCGATGCCGCTATTGCCTGCGGTGGATTCCACCGAGAAGCCGCCATACGCCGCATGACCGCCACCACCACCGGCTCCTCCAGCGCCCCCATTCACGTAGGCACCGTTGGCATTCGTGAGTGTGAAAGCGCTGCCGCTGATGGCCGCCCCACCGGCGCCGCCCACACCGCCGGTGCCGCCCATCCCGCCCGCGCCACCGGTACTTGTGCTGGTGGTCGTATAGGCACCCACGCCACCCCTGCCACCGTAACCACCGCTGCCGCCAGCACCACCGGCACCGCCGACGGCGCTGCCGGTGTTGTTCACGGTGAACGACGTGCCGGTGATTCCCTCGCCGCCACTGCCGCCATTACCGCCCGTTCCACCAGCGGCGCCGCTTGACGCTTGCGCGTACGCCCCTGCACCGTTACCTATCACGCCCGCACCGCCGGCTCCGCCATCGCCGCCGCTGCCACCGACACCGCCTGAAATCTGACTTCGGCTGTTAACGGTGAAGCCGGTGCCGCCGATCGCGGCGCCGCCGGCGCTACCGTCGGTTCCATTGCCGCCGGCCGTCGGAACATAGCCGCCGCTGCCATATTGGCCCAAGGACCCTGCCGTACCCTGGCTGCCCTGGACAACAACACTGGCACCCCCTGCACCCACACCCAGCGTCGTGCCGGCGGCCATGGTCACGCCGCCATTGAGGCTGCTGCCGTTGCCGGTGACATCCAGCTCGCCGCCGCTGACTGTGACGCCGCCATTGATCTGGGTGTTGCTGCCAGCGAGCACCAGGGTCCCCGCTTGGGTCTTGTTGAGCCCCGCATCCGAAACCAGCGTGTTGTCGAGCGTGGCGACCCAGCTTGCGCTGGCACCGCTGCCGTCGCCGACGCTGATCACCGGCGCGCTGTCGTTACCGCTCACCAGTGTCAACGTATCGCCAGTCAGGACGTAGCCGTCGCTGGCGAATTGCAGACCGGTGGCCTGTACGGCGCCCGCGCTGTTGTCCACGGTGACGGTACCGGCTGCGCCGCCGAAAATGCCGAAGCCCGGTTGCGGCTGCATCGGCGCCGTGCTGTCGGCGTTGGCATCGGTCCATGTCGGCGAGGTCACCGACCATGTGCCGCTGCCGCCACCAAGCTGGCTCGCGCTGGCTAGGCCGTTGGCGTTCCAGAAGTTCAACGTGAAACCGGCCGTGTCGAGCAGATTGATCTGCTTGGTGGCACTCAGATATTGAAGGGTGAAAACACCGCCAGCCGGCGTGGCGCCCAGGGAAAGGCCGCCATTGCTCTCGGTCAGGTTGCCGCCGTAAGTAAACAGGTTGTACAGGCCCGGCCCCATGTTGCCGACGTCGACGATATTCACCGTGGCGCCGTCCAGTTCCAGGTTCCCATTGACCGCCACGCTGGTGCTGCGGCCGAAACTCTGGAAGTTGGGCCCCGGCGCGCCGAGCGAGAAGGTGAACCAGCTACCTTGCTCCGCGACCAGGCTGCCGACGGTGAGCGCGCCGGTCGGCGCGAGGCTTGCGCCCGAAACAAGGTCGACATTGCCGACGACAATGCCCGAACCGCTCAGCGAAGCGCCATTGCCCACATTCACGTCGCCGACGATGGTTGCGGCACTGCCCACCTGCAGTGTGCCGCCCGCGATGGTGGTGGTGCCGGTATAGCTGTTCTCGGCGTTAAGTGTCAGCGTGCCGCTGCCTTGCTTGACCAGCGAACCACCGACGCCCCCCGCGTTGCCGCCGTCGGCAATCACACCATCGAACTGGGTGTTGTTGGCGGTGCCGAGGGTGAGCGTATTGCCGCCGAGATAGACCATACCGGCGCCGGTGAGATCGCCGATGGTCGTGCCGCCAGTGCCGACACCGGAAATATCCAGCGCGCCGCTGTCGATGACGCCGCTCGATGAAGCGATGCTGCCCAGTCCCGCTAGCGCCAGCGTGCCGCTGCCGATGGTGGTGGCGCCGGTATAGGTGTTGTTGCCGGTGAGCGTGAGCGTGCCGGCGCCTTGCTTGACCAGCGAACCGCCGGTGCCGCCCGCATTGCCGCCGTCGGCGATCACGCCGTCGAATTCGGTGCTGTTGGCGGTGCCGAGCGTGAGCGTATTGCCGCCGAGATTGACCGTGCCGGCACCGGTGAGATCACCGATGGTCGTGCCGCCGTTGCTGACGCCGGAAATATCGAAGCTGCCGTTGTCGGTGACGCTGCTCGACGATGCAATGCTGCCCGTGCCCGATAGCGCCAGCGTGCCGCCGTCGATGGTCGTACCGCCAGTGTAGCCGTTGTCGGCCGTAAAGATCGTGGTGCCGGCCAGCACGTCGACGGTGCCTGCGCCGCTGATCGTCGGCGCAAAGACGTAGCCGGCGTCGGTGTGGTTGAACACCAGCGAACCCGATCCGTCACCGAAGGCCACGCTGCCGGTGTTCAACGTACCGGACCCGGCCGGTGCATCGCCGGCGGCGGCACCGATAGTCAACGTGCCGACCGAACCGCTGTCAGCGGCGATCACCACATTGTTCGCGCTGACGGAGCCGCCATTGGCGACCGTCAAAGTGCCGGTGCCGCCGTGATTGCCCACGATGACATCCTGCGTCGCGGTGACGCTCGATCCGCTATCGGTCACGATCACGTTGCCGGTGGCGCTGGCCTGGTCGGCGATGGAGAAGAAACCGTTCGCGCTGACCGTGCCGCCGCCGGACACGGTGAGCGTGCCGTTGCCCCATTTGCCGATATTGATGCTGGCGTCCGCGTTCATCGATGCATCGCTGGTGACGGTTGCCGCGCCGACGTCGCCGATGGATTGGCCGATATTGATCTCGCCGTTGCTTTGAACGGTTGCGCCATTGCTGGCCGTCAGCGTGCCGGCGCCGTTGCTGCCGATCAGGAAAGGCGTGCCGCCGCTTGTCGCCGTGATGCTTGAACCGGCGCCATCGACATTCAATGTGGCGTTGTCGACAACCTCTGCCGTGTTGCTGACGTCACCGCCGCTCGTGATGGCCAGCGTGCCTGCATTGATCGAGGTGGTACCGGTGTAGCTATTGGCGCCGGTGAGCGTCAACGTGCCGGTGCCTTGCTTGACCAGCGAACCGCCGGCGCCGCCTGCGATGCCGCCATCGGTGATGACGCCATCGAATTCGGTGTTGTTGGCGGTACCGAGGGTGAGCGTGTTGCCGCCGAGATTGACCGTGCCTGCACCGGCCAGATCGCTGATGGTCGTGCCGCCATTGCTGGCACCGGAAATGTCGAAGCTGCCGTTGTCGGTGACGCCGCTCGACGACGCAATGTTGCCCGAGCCCGACAGCGCCAGCGTGCCACCCTCGATGGTCGTACTGCCGGTGTAGCTGTTGTCGGCGGTGAAGAGGGTGGTGCCGGCAAGCACCTGGACCGTGCCGTTGCCGCTGATCGTCGGCGCAAAGACGTAACCGGTGTCGGTGTGGTTGAACACCAGCGTTCCCACGCCGTTGCCAAAGGAAACGGTAGCGGTGTCCAACGTTCCTACCGCCGCCGGGGCGTCGCCCGCTGCAGCGCCGATGTTCACCGTACCGACGGAGCCGCTGTCCGCGGCGATCGCAAAGTTGCTGGTGGCAATCGCCGTGCCGCCGTCGGCGACGGTAAGGCTGCCCGTGCCGTCGTGATTGCCCACCTCGATGTTCTGCGAGCTCACGCTTGAACCGCTGCCGGTGACCAGAACGGTACCGTTGGATCCGACATCGTCGGCGATGGACAAGAAACTGCTGGCGTTGACCGTGCCGCCCGCAGACACGGTGAGCGTACCGATGCCGAGTTGACCGACATTGATGAAGGTGGTGCTGCTCAGCTGCGCGCCGCTGGTGACGGTCACCGTACCGTGGTCGCCTGCGTTCTGGCCAATGTTCAATTGACCATTGCTGTCGACGGCCGCGCCGTTGCTGACGATCAGCGTGCCGGTGCCGTTGTCGCCGATCATCATCGGCGTCCCGTTCGGGGGGAGGGTGGCGGTGATGTTCGAGCCCGCGCCATCGGCCACCACGGTGCCGTTGTCGATCAACGTGGAAATGTTGGAAAGGGTGCCGCCGGCTTTCACCGACAGCGTGCCGGCGTTGATTGTCGTGATACCCGTGTAGTTGTTATTGCCGGTAAGCGTTTCGTTCCCGGCATTCAGCGTCAATCCACCGGTGCCGCCGATCGATCCACTAAAGGTATCGTTGGCATGGGTAAGCGTGAGCGTACTCGCACCGAGGTTGACGTTGCCATTGCCACTCAGCGATTGGATGGAAGCCCCGTTCGTATTGCTGATGTCGAACGAGCTGTTGTCGATGACATCGCTCGAATTGGCAATGCTGCCGGTGCTGGTGAGCATCAGCCTGCCCGCGTTGATCAGCGTGGCGCCGGTGTAGATGCTGGTGCCGGTCAATGCCAGCGTACCGGCGCCGCTCTTGGTGAGAGAGCCCGCTCCGCTGATGACGCCAGCTTCCATCAACGTCGTACCAGCGTCCGCAGACAGAGTGCCGCCATTAGTACCCAGTACCACAGCGCGACTGGATGCCGTGGATGAAGTCGTTTCCAGCGTGCCGCCATTGAATGTCAGCGTGCCCGAACTGGAACCCAGGCTGGCGTCACCGGAAATGGCCAGCGTGCCGGCCACCAGAGTCCAGGGTGTCGTCGGTGCGGTTGTGCCCGTCAGTGTCCAGATGCTGGTGCCGAGCTTTTCGTAGTGCACGAAGCCCTGATATTCGGAACCGATTTGCGACACGGCAAAATTGCTGTCGGTGTCACCGCCGAGTGCGAGCGTATCGCCGCCATTCGTGCTGCCGCTGCTGCTGAACACCTTTCCCGTCATGGTCGACCCGGCCTCTATGACCAGCGTATTGCCGCCACCGCTCAGGTCGATCGCAGCGGCCTGCAAACTGTTGACGTTGCTGCCACCGGCAATGGTGCCGCTGTTGGTGATGGTCGAGCCGCCCGTCGACACTATGCCCACGCCGCCGGCGCCGGCTACGCCATTGCTCATGGTGCCGCTGGCGCCGAGGCCCCCCTGACCGCCGGTGATGTGGCCGGTATTGGTGACGGTGAAGGACGCTCCCGAGATGCCCACGCCGCCGTTGCCACCGTTACCGCCATAACCGCCACCGCTGACCTGACCACCACCGCTGCCGCCATTGCCGCCGCTGATAGTGCCGTTCGTGGAGAGCACAAACCCGCTGCCAGACACGCCAGCACCGCCGCTGGCGCCGTTGGCGCCCCTGTAACCGGCGCCGCCATTGCCGCCGGCGCCACCCGTTATCGAAGTGCCGGCGCCGCTGGTGATTGTGCTTCCTGAGCTTGCAAAGACACCCGCGCCACCACCGCCACCGCCGCCGCCGTAACCAGAAGTCCCGCTAAAACCGCCAATGCCGCCGCTACCGCCGTTGCCGCCAGTGATGCTCCCATGGTTGGTAAAGCTTGGTCCGGCAATCGATTGCCCCACACCGCCGCCACCGCCACCGCCGCCGCCGCCGCCGACAAGGGGCCCCGGAAAGCTCTCGCCACCGCCGCCGCCGCCACCACCGCCATAGCCGAGCGTATTGAGTCCACCGCCTGCACCGGCCGCACCAGGCCATCCGGCAACACCGCCCACGCCACCGCTACCGTTGACGCCCTGACCCGCAGCGCCATTGCCTTTGCCATCGGCGCCGCTGCCGCCGGAATTGGCATAGCTACCCGAAACGACGGCACCCGTGCCGCCCGCGCCACCCTGCCCGCTGTTGGTGCCAGCGCCGCCGTTGCCACCGGCCACGCCGCAGATGACCGTTGCGCTCGGTATGCACGTCTGCGACCACGCCGGCGACGCGACGACCGCCAATGCCATGGTTACTGCAATCGCCAAAAGGCGCGATTTCGGCTCCGGCTTCGATGACGCATCCGCGCCTTGAGTGGCACCACCTTGCGGCGAGCTTGCCAGTTCGGAGGCTACCTGTAGCACTCCCAACGTGCGATTGAAAACGATGCGATAAATACGGTTCAAGGCAATGGCTCCCCGTTAAGCCTGCGAGTTGTCGGTCGGCGTTCGCCATGCGCACGTGCGCAGTAGGCGTGCCGGTTTTTTCGATCCAAAAAATGCGAAGAAGCAGCGCGAATGCGCCGCGCTCAAACCACCTGCACGCGGCGCGGATTCAGCGCCGGGTCCAGCCAGAAAACGTCGTTCTCGAAACGGCGGAACACATCGGGCGGCAGCACGCTGCTGCGCTCGCGCACGTCGATTTTCTTGCGCACCGTGTGCAGTCCCGGCGTGCCTGCGCGCAGGTCGAATTCATCGGCCTGGAAGCGGATGTTTTCGAAGTCGTGGGCGTGAAGCGGTTCGCCGATGAAGTCGTAAACGGCCTGGATGGCACGCGCCGGGTCACTCACCAGCGTTTCGTAGCGCAGCAGCATCAAGTTGGACGTGTCGTCACCGTAGAACGCTTCTTTCAGCGCGTTGTAGGCAAAGCCGACCATGCCGTCGCCATTGGCCAGGCCCTCGGCGCGCGAATACACCGTGCCGCCGGTCTGGTAATTGAAAATGGAAGACGGTTGGAAGGTGTTCCTGCGGACGAGCTGCTCGATGCTGTCGATGATCCACGACACATGCCGCACGCAGGCGATCACCTTGCCTTGCGGAAACAGTTCCTTCAGGTGCTGCATGCGGGTGCACCAGATGCGGTTGGTATCGAACACCACCTCGGCGCCGTATTCGGGGCCGTAGTAGGCATCGAACAAACCTTTGAGCATG
>Ga0209646_1000428_pt1 | contig 23332 bp, 17 predicted proteins | sample AraplaL_Col_mTSA_FD_184259 | JGI IMG/M metagenome (GOLD analysis project Ga0209646, IMG submission 184259) | Arabidopsis root microbial communities from the University of North Carolina, USA - plate scrape CL_Col_mTSA (SPAdes) (version 2) | ecosystem: Host-associated > Plants > Roots >...
ATATTCTGAACATTCGTAAACCGCTGAAACAGTTTGCGGTTGACAATAATATCTCCGAAACATCGCTGCAGGAGTTGTTGCGGCAAGGCCGCGAAAAACTGTTGCAGCACCGCGAAGGCCGCATCAGGCCCCTGCTCGATGATAAGATACTGCTGGGCTGGAATGCCCTGATGAATACCGCCTACAGCAAGGCGTACAGTGTATTAGGCAATCCGCATTATGCCCGGGTGGCGCAGGAGAACATGGAATTTATCATGAACCGGTTCACCCGCAATGGCGAAGAATTTTTTCATACCTATAAAAAAGAAGTCGCCCGATACCCAGCCTTTTTGGACGATTATGCGTATTTAATTCAGGCGTTGATCCATTTGCAGGAGATCACAGGTAATGCAGATTACCTGTATAAGGCAAAATCATTAACACAATGGGTAATTGACCAGTTCAGCGAGGAGGGCACCGGTTATTTCTTTTACACGCACCAGGGGCAGCAGGATGTAATTGTGCGAAAAAAAGAAGTGTATGATGGCGCAATTCCCTCAGGAAACGCAATAATGGCTTTTAATTTGCAGTACATGGGCGTTGTTTTTGATATGTCTGGTTGGAAGGAAAGGGCCATTAAAATGTGCGCAGGACTACAACAGGCTGTACATCGGTATCCAGGTTCTTTTGGTGTATGGGCAAGTATGATATTATCCATCGCAGGGGGAATTGCAGAAATAGCCATTATTGGAAAAGACGTTGAACTGGTAAGGCGCGAGCTTTTGCAGCATTTTATCCCGTTCCGGGTTCTCCAGTCTGCCCCTCAGGCGAATAATGATTTACCCTTATTAGCCAGTAAACCACCTACCCCTGATACGCAAATTTACTTATGTAAAAACTACCAGTGTAGCGCGCCTGTAGACAAAGTAACTGACCTGATCCGTCTTCTGAAAAATGTGTAAAAATTTAAAATTTTGGGGATACAATAATCCAATTTCCGGTATCGTTTACATGAAAGCTTATATCACGTAATTGCAGTTTTAAAAAATAAATTCTATTCTTGTGATGAAGTCGGTAAAACATTATTTTTGCCCAATACCCTTTAATATTATGAAAATGAAGAACCTATCCGCCTTAACAGCGCTGGTGGCTCTGATGGCTACCGGATGTGGCAAAGTAGGAAAATCCTCAAAAGGCGTGCCCAATGACGGTCAGTTGCATGGCGTATCTGCGGCTGCAAAGTACAATTTGACCAGGCCTCCAGGAATGGTTTATGTACCACCAGGCACGTTCCACATGGGACCCAGCGATGAGGATGTAAACTACGCGTATACTGCCCGCAACAAGCAAATTTCTATTAATGGTTTCTGGATGGACGCAACCGAGATCACAAACAACGAGTACCGTCAGTTTGTGCAATGGGTTCGCGACTCTATTGGCGCCACCCTGCTTCAATATGGTAAAGAAGTGGATGGTACTTTCGCCGTTGACTGGAAAAAAGCGAAAACCATTAAATGGGATGATAAAGCAACTATCGAGAAGATCGATCAACTGATCCTGTCGCCAGAAAACCGCGTTTTCGGCAAAAAAGAGATCGATCCTTCAAAACTGATATACCATTCTGAAGTATTTCAACTGAAAGAAGCTGCACAGCGCGAAAACGCCGGCAAGCCCCGCTCTCAGTTTATTGTAAAGAAGAATGTGCCTATCTACCCAGATACCCTGGTTTGGATCCGTGACTTCTCTTACTCGTACAACGAACCCATGACCAAGCGGTATTTTGTTCACCCAGCCTTCGGCAACTACCCAGTAGTAGGGGTGAACTGGAAACAGGCAAGTGCATTCTGCGAATGGAGAACTCACTACCTGAATTCTTTCCTCGAGTCTAAGAAAAGACCTACCGAATCAGATTTCCGTTTACCAACAGAAGCAGAGTGGGAATATGCTGCCCGTGGCGGTCGTTCTCAATCAATGTTCCCCTGGGGTAACTATTATCTGAGAAATAAGAAAGGTTGCTTACTGGCCAACTTCAAACCAGGCCGTGGTAACTATCCTGAAGATGGAGCTTTCTATACTGCCCGTGCAGATGCTTACTGGCCAAACGACTTTGGTTTGTATTGCATGGCCGGTAACGTATCTGAGTGGACCTCTTCACTGTTCTACGAAGGCGCTTACAATTTCCAACACGATATGAACCCAGATATTCGTTTCGATGCCAGCGACGATGCACCTCCACGTATGAAACGTAAGGTAATTCGCGGTGGTAGCTGGAAAGATGTAGGTTTCTTCCTTCAAACGAGCACCCGTAGTTATGAATACATGGATACGGCTAAGTCTTACATTGGCTTCCGCTGTGTGATTGATTTACCTGCTATGCAGAAGAAACGTTAAAATCTATTTAAGCGTAAAATTTTTTAACGGCTAATCCGTTTTATTGGAGATTGATTTAACAACAAAATCAAACTGGTATTTTATTCTCTCAACCCTTTGAAAACCCGTTTTCTAAAAATTAAAATTTAAAGTTATGGCTGGAGTTTCTAAATCTACTGAAAGACTGGTAAACGTAATCGTATGTATGGGTGCTGCTGTCGTTATCTTCGGTGCCTGGCAAAAAATTACCCACCAGGCGCTTGCTGACTTTTTCTTAACTGCAGGTCTTATTACTGAGGCTGTGATCTTCGTAGTATATGCATTCTTACCCCCTCCCGGATCAGAAATGCATGCAATTGCTGAAGCATTACCAAAATTAGCTGGCGGCGCTGCTTCTTCAGGCAACCCTGCTATCGCTAAAATGGACGAAATGTTCCAGGAAGCTGATATCACACCTGCTAACCTTGCCCGTTTAAGCGAAGGTTTCAAAAAATTAGGTTCTACTGTTACTAATATAGCTGATGTATCTGATGTAGTTAAAACTACTTCTGACTATACAGCAAAAACTAAAGAAGTAACTGTTGCGCTGGATAAAATGAAAGATGTTTATACAGGCGCTGCTGCTTCAGTTTCCAGTTTCAACAATGCCGCTGATGGCACAAAACAGTTCCACGAGCAGGTTCAGGTGCTGACCAAAAATTTAGGTTCTCTGAATGCTATTTACGAACTGGAGTTACAGGATACAAACAACCACCTGAAAGCTATGAATAGCTTCTACGGTAACCTGGTACAGGCTTCACAAACCATGCAAGGTAGTGTAGACGATGCTAAGAAAGCTCACGAACAGATCTCTAAACTGGCAGGTAACCTGAGCCACCTGAATACCATTTATGGTAACATGCTCACTGCCATGCAGGGTCGTTAATCACGGCGGTCCATATCCTGTTACCCGTGTAAACAAGCAATCAGATTAGTGAACAAAATTGTTTAAACTAGAAAAACCTAAACCATGGCTTTACCTAAAGAGCCGAGGCAGAAGATGATCAACATGATGTACCTGGTGCTTACAGCCCTGCTGGCACTCAACGTATCATCAGAAATCCTCAATGCCTTCGTTACAGTAAATGGCAGTATCACCAAGTCAAATGACTTGATCGCTGATAAAAACAAACTGACCTACGAGTCGTTTGCTGAAAAATTAAAAGATCCGACTACGCATGCTCAGGCTGAAGCCTGGGCGCCTAAAGCCGACGAGGCTAAAAAGCTGTCTGCTGATCTGTTTGGTTATATCGAGCAACTGAAAACAGACCTGGAAAAGGCTGCCGGTACGCACGAGAATCACCAGACAAACAAACAGGAGATCAATGCCGATAACCTGGACGCTGCTATCCGTTTAATGGATAAGGAAGGAAAAGGTAAAGAGCTGTATAGCAAACTGGGCGATTACAAAAAACAAATGTTAGCCCTGTTAGGTAATGATGCTAAAGAAGTAGATCACTTCGACAAAGCGCTGCCTATTGATCTGTCAGTGCCTGCATCAAAATCTGGTAACAAGTATGGTAATGATGTAAATGGCTGGATCCAAAGCTATTTCCACATGACCCCTGCTATTGCCGCCTTAACCATCCTGAGCAAGTTCCAGAACGACGTTAAAAACTCTGAAGCTCAGATAGTGGATTATTTCCACTCTAAAATTGGAGAAGTAAAACTGGTTTACAATAAATTCCAGGCCATTGCTACCTCTAATACAACGTACGCTATGCCTGGCGATCCGGTTGAGATCACTGCAGGTGTAGGCGCTTTCAGCGATGCTGCAAAACCAAAGATCAGTATCAATGGTCAAAGCATGCCGCTGACAGCCGATGGTACAGCAATCTTTAAAACCACTGCCAGCGGAACCGGCGAACACCCGGTTAACGTGGTGATCGAGTACCAAAAACCCGATGGTTCTATCGATCGCGTTACCAAAACCATCAAGTATACAGTAGGCGTTCCTTCAGGAGCTTCTATCTTCCTCGAAAAAATGAACGTACTGTACATTGGTGTTGATAACCCGCTTACCATTTCTGGTGGTAGCGTAGGTAGCGAAAAAGTACGCGTAAGCTTTGCAGATGGCTCTATTTCAAAAGCCGGTGGCGACCGCTACATTGCAAAGCCCAGCAAACCAGGTATGTCTGAGATCGTAGTAACTGCAGAAGGTAAAAGCTTTAAATTCCCTATGCGTTTGAAATATCTGCCCCCACCAGCTGCTTTTGTTGGTGCTAAAAAAGGCGGTTCTATTTCATCTGCTGAGTTGAAAGCGGTTGGCGCTGTAATTGCTAAACTGGAAGAAAGCGACTTCGAAGCTCCTTACAAAGTATTAAGCTACAAAGTAGGTGCAGTAGGTGGTCCTATCCAGTTGTATCAGGAGTTCCAGAACGATGGTAACCGTTGGGCAGGTCAGGCTGCAGGTTTAATCACTCGTTGCGGTCCTGGTTCAAGAGTGTTCTTCGATCAGATTCAGGTAGTAGGACCTGATGGTCGTAAGCGTGAAATTCCGGGTATGAACTTTACCCTTAAGTAATAAAATATTTTAAAAACAGGGAACAAATGAAGAACCGCATCATAAAATTGTGTTTGTTGCTGACTGTGATGGTATTTACTGCCAACCTAGCAGACGCTCAGGCCAAAAAGCCTAACCGGCCCGCAAAAAAACGTGCTGGCGCGGTTAAGAAGAGCACAGTGAAGAGTAAGAACAAACCTTCTACTGCAATAGCAGCGCCTCCGGTTGATACTGTAAAACCAGCCCCGGCAGTTGTTGACGCCAAGTTGGACATTCCGCCGATCAAAAAATCGCTGCGCAATGACAACGCCATCGAGCGCAACCTGGTTAAAGACCGGATTCCTTTGGCATACGAACACATACGGGAAGATGATGCCGTGTATATGCAACGGGTATGGCGCGAGATAGATGTACATGAAAAAATGAACCTGCCTTTTGTTTATAAAGCTGAAGGCGACCAGGGGAATGAACGCTTCATTTACATTCTGTTGAACGCTATCAAAAACGACAGCATCACTGCTTTCTCTCCTGAAGATGATCGGTTCACCACGCCAATGCCTTTCAAGGATATCGCAAATAACCTGGTTGGTAAACCTTCTATTATTTCGGTTCCTGACCTGGCAAAGGACCCTGATGGTTCCAAAGGTATCATGCGTGATACTACTATCATGCAGGAGTTCAATCCTGATAAAGTAGAAAGATTCTGGATCAAGGAAGACTGGGTATTCGACAAAGAATCTTCGCGTATGCAGGTGCGCATCCTCGGAATCGCCCCGCTGAAGACCATTACCAACGACGATGGCTCTTTCCGCGATGTAACCCCCATCTTCTGGGTTTACTATCCCGATCTTAGACCCATCTTTGCTAAACACGAGGTGTACAATGGTAAAAACTTTGGCGCCCGTATGAGTTGGGAAGAGTTGTTTGAGAGCCGCATGTTCGCAAGCCGCATCATCAAATCAACTGTGAACAACCCCAATGATGAGTTCATCAAATCGTACATTAAAGATCCTATTCTGGCGCTGTTAGAAGGCGAAGACATGAAGGAGCGGATATTTAACTACGAGCAGGACCTTTGGTCATACTAAGAGTTAGTTGACACACTATAACTAAAAAGGGTATCGTAAATTTACGATACCCTTTTTAGTTTAATATATTAAGCCATTGTAAGACATGCGAGAATGGAAGTTGCTGTATGAACATTATATCAAGATTTTTTTTAAAAATACCCACTATTAGGTATTGTTTTGTGCCGCCTATTCACTATTTTTACAATGGTTTTTCATAGGATATTGGATTTTAAAAACGGGGCTGGATGTCTATCCGGGCCCCTTTTTCTTTTAGTAGGGTATATCAATGGAAAGATGCATCCCAATCGATAGGGGTGTTGTACATATAAGATCGCGAAGTAAGAAGTAGGAGATAGGAAGTACGAAGTTTCGCGAATCTCTTACATCCTACTTCTTACTTCATACTTCTGCCTGATCTGGTTTATCAAAGTAATTCTTTATCAGTGTAGCTTTTGCATTCCCCACCGCCGCACTCAACTCCTCCAGGCTCAATTCTTTTACCCGTTTAACCGATTTAAACTCTTTCAGTAATTGTTCCGCCGTGGCCTGACCAATGCCCTTTATTTGCTCCAGTTCGTTCCTGAAAGTGCCCTGGCTGCGTTTCTTACGGTGAAACGTAATACCAAAACGGTGCACCTCATCGCGAATGGAGCGGATCAGTTTCAGGCTATCGCTGTTGTAAGGCAGTTTAACCGATTCCTTATCGCCCGGGAAAAAGATCTCCTCCTCATTTTTTGCCAGTCCTACCAGCGTCATTTTGCCCTGCAGGCCCAGTTCGTTGATGCCTTCCAGTGCGGCGCCCAGCTGCCCCTTGCCGCCATCGATGATAACCAGCTGCGGAAAGGGCTGCTCTTCCAGTTGTAATCGTTTATACCGGCGGGTTACCGCCTCTTTCATGGTGGCAAAGTCATTGATGCCCTGCACCGTTTTTACATTGAAGTGCCGGTAATCCTGTTTACTGGGCACTCCGCCTTTAAAACAAACCATGGCTGATACGGGGTAGCTGCCCTGGAAGTTGGAGTTATCGAAACATTCAATATGAACCGGAATAGCAGGTAATTGCAGGTCGTGTTGAATTTGTTCCAGCACGCGGTGTTTGGTAGAAGCGTCCTTGCCATCGAGCTTCAACATTTTCCGTTGTCTGATCTCTTCCTTGAAATAGTTCACATTCAGCGCGGCCATATCCAGCAGCTTCTTTTTATCACCGGCCTTTGGCACCGTAAGCACTATTTCAGGTTCGTCATATTCAATTTCAAACGGAACAATGATCTCCGGGCTCAGGCTGTTGAAGGTTGAACGCAGTTGCGCAATGGCAAACGACAGCACTTCCTCAATTGTTTCGTCGAGGTGGGTTTCCCATTGCGAGGTATGGGTTTGCACAATGGTACCGTTCTGCATCATCAGGTAAGTGACATAGGCAATATCGCCATCGCGCAGGATCGAGAACACATCTGCATTGCCCAGGTGCCTGCTTACGATCACCGAACGGGCATCGTACTCTTCGAGGTGCTCAATTTTTTTATGCAGTATCTGGGCTTTCTCAAACGCCAGGTTCTCGGCGGCCTCCTTCATTTCTTTTTTGAAATGACTGATTACGGGCCCCAGGTTGCCCTTTAGAATATTCCGTAACTGCATTAATCCTTCCCCGTATTCTTCCTCGGTTTGATGGTTTTCGCAGGGGCCTTTGCAATTGCCCAGGTGGTACTCAAGGCAAACCTTGAACTTGCCTTTTTGTATGTTGGCGGGGGTGAGGTTCAGTTTACAGGTGCGTAGCTGAATATTGGCCTTTACAAAATCAAGCAGCTCCCGCACTTTTGCTACTGAGGTAAATGGGCCCAGGTATTCAGAGCCGTCGTTTATTTTGCGGCGGGTAAGGAATACACGGGGGAAATTCTCTTTTTTAATGACAATATAAGGGTAGGTTTTGTCATCTTTCAGGTTGATGTTAAAACGCGGCTGAAACTGTTTTATCAGCGAGTTCTCCAGCAGGAAGGCATCTTGCTCACTGGGTACAATGGTGAACTCTATGCGTCTTATACGCTGAACCAGCTCATGGGTTTTATAGGAGGTGAACGTTTTGGTAAAATAAGAGCTCACCCTTTTGCGAAGGTTCTTTGCCTTACCTACGTAAAGCAGGGTCTCCGCAGCGTCATAATATTTGTAAATACCGGGGTCAACCGGTAATGTAGGCGCAATTTGTTGAAATTCCTGTGCTGTCATGATTGTTGGTTCCTTAATCGGCAAAATCCTGGGGATCCCAGATCACCTTTTCCATAGAAGTAACAGCCTGCCCGTTCTTTGGTTGACGAATGGTAACCACATAAAAGTATTCCATCATCTTCCAGGTAAGTTTCTGTTCAATAGCGGTGTCGCCACTGTTGAAAGACCGTTCCATATAAATACGCTTTACCTGGTCGGTAGCCAGGCTGGGCTGCAGAAATACCATTACGTTCCGCAAGGAAGGCTCCGGGTCTTTTGCCGAATAAATAAAGTTCAGCATTTCTGAGGTTTCATCCATCAGCGAATGTTCGGTAAAATGATCATGGAACGAAGCGGAATCCAGTTCTGTCAACAGGAACTGGCTGGCCAGCTTATGAAACTCCGCCGGTTGAATGTAGGAGGAATCTTTTCTGTCCCCGATAGTCGTTTTTTTCAAAATACCGCCGGCATAAGTATCCACCTTGGTAATATCATTTTTAATAAAATCTGTTATGGGTAAATAAGTGCCGGAATTCAGGGAATCGGTAGTCGGTTGAACATTACCTGCAGGGGGCTGGGGTTTGTGTTTGCAGGCTACGGCCAGTAATAACAGGGCCGGAAAAAGTAGATTTATCCGCTTCATCGGGTAAAATTATTGAATTCTGCTTTGCTGTCGAAAGAGACTATTGAAAAGTAATGGAAATGGAAGAAATGAAGAAGATGAAGTAAGATGTAAGAAGTAGGAAGCATGAAGATCGCGAGTGTCTTACCTCTTACTTCCTACCTCTTACCTCGAATATTAGCGGATAGTTTTGGTTACGCCTATCTGGATACCATAGTTATACAGGTTTTCGCGGATAGGGTATTTCTGAATATAACTTGAGAATAGTTGATAACGCAGTTGCGGGCCAATCTTCCATTTCAGGTCGCCGGTCTTATAAGAAATAAAGGCTTCAACGCTTGTATTTACGTTCCACTTTCTAACCAGTGAAGGTTCGGTAGCGTATTTGTAATCGGCAGTAAGCAGGTAGCTGTTCCGGTTCAGTAAATAAGTTGGTTGAACGGTTCCGCCAATGCCCACGTGAATTTTATCCTTACCCAGCAGGTTTACTTCCAAACCTAAAGGAACCGATAACTGGAAGTACTGGTTATGCAGGTTCTCTGCAGCATCGCCGCCAAAGTTGCGGTAACGTGTATAAGTGGTAAGCTCACCGGTGGCAATACCCCAGTTTGAATTAAGGGCAATGGTGGCCGGTTCAGAATTGGAAGAACTATATGCCTGAATATCGTACCGGGTAAAGTTGAACAGTAAACCCGTTTTCAGTGTAAATGTTTTGTTGAGCGTGTACAGGATGTTTGAGCCCACTTCAAAGCCCATGGCCGGTTTATGGTTCACCAGCTTTTCAGGATCGCCTTCAATAATTGGTGCAAGGGGCAATGTTTTAACATCTGAAGGATAATTGCTTCCCCGCCAGATGCGATAGTTCATAGTAGGGGTAAACGTTAACTGCCAGCCAAGCCGTTTTTGTTTGGGCACTGGTAATTCATATACCGCATTATTGGCCAGCCAGCTCATTCGTTTATTGTCTTCCTGTGCATTGTGCGTGTTTTCACCCAGCCTGGATGCGTCGATGGCAACAGGATTGGTTAAAGGCATGGCGGCAGGCACCTGAGCCCCGGCCACGGTGTTATCGGGTTGCCAGAATTTTTTAACCGGTCTGCTATCGAGATCATATACAGGGGCTTCCTGGTTAAATGCCAGTATGGGATTGTCCTGAATTTCAATATTACCGGCAGGGGCAGATTCCTGGGGTGGTTGATCCATGTTTATCACCACACCGGTATTGCCTGCTTCGTTGATGTTATCAGGATTAAGTACGAAAGTTCTTTGTTTGGCAATGCTGCCAGTAGAAGAACCGGCAGTTTGTTTTGGATTGCCAAAAGGAATTATTACTGCTGGTTTGTTATTGCCTGATCCGGTAGTTGTTTCAGTTGATTTTGAAAGTGTGGAAGCTGGATTGTTTTTACTGATAGCCTTGCTGCTGGTTGATGGAGTGATGAATTCAATGAAGGTATAATAACCAACAGCACCGAGAAAGAGAATTAAACTTAACCAATACCACTTTCTGTTTGGGTGTAATGATCGGTGAATGCCTTTCCACACCTTGTCAGAAGGATACATTTTATATTGGTCAGCCTTTTCCTTCAGCAGTTCTTCAATATCCTCTTTATAAAAACCTCGCTCCATATCAATTAGTGTTTGTACGGTATGTTTTTCATAGGGTTAGGTCGGTATTGGTAAGTGAGATAACGTCAGTAGAAAGCATGCACAATGCTATCTTCCTGCTGCTACTCCTAACCAATTGTTTTTTTCTTTAGGCCGCATGATGATCTTTTTCTTTACAAGAATATCTTCAAGCATTTGTTTGGCCCGGGTATATTGCGAACGGCTGGTACTTTCTTCAATATCCAGCATGTCGGCAATTTCTTTGTGCGAATAACCTTCAATGGCATATAGGTTAAGAACCGTACGGTAACCTATAGGTAGCAGGCGGATGCATTCTACTACTTGTTTTGCCTGAACTATTGAAGGCACTGATTCTTCGCGCACCTGGATGCTGGTTGCATGAATGATATCGACGCTTTCGTTGAACTTCTTGTTCTTTTTGAGATGGTTGATACAGGTATGAACTATGATTCGCCGTATCCAACCCTCAAATGCTCCTTTGTTCTGAAAGGTGTGTATCTGTGAAAATACCTTGATAAACCCTTCCTGTAACATGTCTTCAGCATCTTCCCGGTGGTGGGCGAACCTGTAACACACTGACAGCATTTTGGGGCTGTACCTGTTGTACAACTCCCGCTGGGCAGTAGTGTCGTTACGTAAACAGCCTTGTAAAATGGCGTCGTCGGTCATATAAACCGTTTGGTTGCCCTGTAATTTAGACAATTTTTCAATGTAATAGCTGCGCTATTTATAAAAAATTAACGCTCCGGAGCACCGGTTTTAATATGGCTAAACCGGGTTTTAGCGGGCGTTTTTGTTGTTTGTAATTTGGATTGTCATGAGTTTCATCAGTTTATCCTAACCCGCTGGCGTAAGTTTTGCTGCATTTCAGAATAACTGTTTAACCCTGCCTGATTTTTTAAACAACGCCATGAAACCGGCCTGCTGATCGAGCAATTAATTCTACAAGATATCTTAAAACGTGTGACCATGGCCAATTTAGACGAAGTAACCCAATCCGGCGCCCCATCCATTGAAATACATAGTGAAGGTGAGCATGGGGAACATGCCAAACAATCGTTCTGGAGCAAATATGTCTTTAGTCAGGACCATAAAATGATCTCGCGTCAGTTTCTGATAACCGGAATAATCTGGGCTATTATAGGGGCTGGCTTTTCTGTGCTGTTCCGGATACAATTGGGCTATCCGAACGAAAGTTTTCCCATTCTCGAAGACCTGCTGGGGCATTGGGGAGAAGGAGGGCATATCAGCCACGAGTTCTATTATTCCCTGGTTACCATGCATGGTACCATTATGATCTTTTTTGTGTTGACCGCCGGATTAAGCGGCACCTTTGCCAACTTTTTAATTCCCCTGCAATGCGGGGCCCGCGACATGGCTTCGCCCATGCTGAATATGCTTTCTTACTGGTTCTTTTTAGCGGCCAGCATTGTTATGTTCTCTTCTTTGTTTTTAGAAAGCGGTCCGGCCAGCGGCGGCTGGACGGCCTACCCGCCTTTAAGCGCCCTGGGCGATGCAATGCCGGGTTCGCGGGCAGGCGTCGATTACTGGCTTATATCGCTGGCCTTGTTTGTGGTAAGCACCCTGCTGGGGGGCATCAATTATATTTCAACCATTTTAAACCTGCGCACCAAAGGCATGACGATGACGCGGCTGCCATTAACCATCTGGGCCCTGTTCTTTACTGCCTGTTTGGGCCTGTTATCGTTCCCGGTGTTGCTTTCGGGGTTTATTTTGCTGTTGTTCGATCGCCATGCAGGCACCAGCTTTTACCTTACCGATATTTATATGAGCAGCATTGGCAAAGCCCTCCCCCATGAAGGGGGCAGCGCCATCCTGTACCAGCACCTGTTCTGGTTCCTGGGCCACCCCGAAGTATATATTGTAATACTACCGGCTATGGGCATTGCCTCGGAAGTGATCAGTATTAATTCGCGCAAGCCCATTTTTGGTTACACGGCCATGGTAGGGTCATTGTTTGCCATTGCCATCTTATCGTTCCTGGTATGGGCGCATCATATGTTTGTTACAGGTATGAATCCCTTTTTGGGTTCGGTATTCGTACTATTGACCTTGCTGATAGCCATACCCTCGGCTATAAAAGTATTTAACTGGCTCACTACCTTGTGGCGGGGGAATATTCGTTTTACACCGGGCATGTTGTTCTCCATAGGTTTTGTAAGCGTGTTCATTTCGGGCGGATTAACTGGCATCTGGCTGGGTAATTCAACCATTGATATGCATGTGCACGACACCTATTTTATTATTGCACACTTTCACCTGGTAATGGGCGTGGCGGCCATGTTTGGCATGTTTTCCGGTATTTACCACTGGTTCCCTAAAATGTATGGGCGGTATATGAATACCACGCTTGGTAACATTCATTTCTGGGTAACTCTTATAGGCGCTTATTGTATTTTCTGGCCCATGCACTATGAGGGGCTGGCAGGTATGCCGCGGCGTTACCTGGATTATTCAGGCTGGGCATCGTTTAACCAGTTCGATGACCTGAACCGGTTTATCACCATTGCTTCCATTATTGTTTTTGCCGTGCAGCTGTTGTTTGTCTTCAACTTCTTTTATTCAATTTTTAAAGGAAGAACGGTAACCACTTTAAATCCCTGGCAGGCTACTACCCTGGAATGGACAACACCCATTCATCCGCCACATGGTAATTGGGAAGGAGAGATACCGGAGGTGCATAGGTGGGCTTATGACTACGATAGAGACGAACGGTCATTTATACCGCAGACGGAACTGGTTGGGGCGGGGGAAAGAAGTGTGGAGCATGTGGTTAGTTGATAAGTTAACAGGTTAACAAGTTAACAAGGTAAATCACTTTTTAATGGCCTTGTTAACTTGTCAACATTTCAACCTGTCAACTTTTTATCTTAAATCAACACATCACCAGTCATCTCTTGTGGGATCGGTAAATGCATTATAGTAAGAATCGTAGGAGCAATATCCCCCAGTTTACCTGATTTAACAGTTCCTTTAAAATTGTTATCGATAATGAATAAAGGCACCAGGTTCATGGTATGGGCGGTATTGGGTGTACCATCCTGGTTAATCAGGTAATCGGCATTACCATGATCGGCGGTTAAGAAAACAGTATAACCATGCGCCAATGCAGCAGTGACCACGCGTTCAACACAATGGTCAACGGTTTCAACAGCTTTAATGGCGGCAGAGAAAACGCCGGTATGTCCCACCATGTCGGCATTGGCAAAATTCAGACAGATAAAATCAGCTGATTCTTTTTCAATTTCCGGAACAATAGCGTCAGTTACTTCATTGGCGCTCATTTCGGGTTTCAGATCGTAGGTGGCCACTTTGGGTGAGGGGATCATGATGCGGCGTTCACCCTCAAAAGGTTGTTCACGACCACCACTGAAAAAGAAAGATACGTGCGGGTATTTTTCAGTTTCGGCTATGCGGATCTGTTTCTTGCCATTGTTGGCCAGAATTTCACCCAGTGTATTATTCAGGTTATCGTTCTCAAATACCACATTTACGTTTTTGAAAGTTTTATCATACTCCGTCATGGTGGTATAGTTCAGCGACAGTTTCTTCATGCCAAAATCAGGCATATCGGTTTGAGAAAGCACTTCAGTGATCTCCCGGCAACGGTCGGTGCGGAAGTTAAAACAGATAACTGCGTCGCCATTTTGTATGGTAGCCAATGGTTTTTGGTCGGAACCGAGGATCACCGTTGGCTTAATAAATTCATCGGTAACATTGGCGGCATAAGATTGTTCAATTGCAGCCAGTGCGTCGGTTGATTTTTCGCCAATGCCATTTACCAGGGCATCGTAGGCGAGTTTTACCCGCTCCCAACGTTTATCACGGTCCATGGCATAGTAACGGCCGCTTACAGAAGCTATTTTACCTACGTTCTCGTTCAGGTGACGCTGTAAGTCGGTAACAAAACCCAAACCGCTTTTGGGGTCAGTATCGCGGCCATCGGTGAATGCGTGAACAAATACATCCGAAACGCCTTCCTGTTTGCACAGGGTAATGATGGCTTTTAAATGATTGGTGTGAGAGTGTACCCCGCCATCGCTCACCAGTCCTATCAGGTGTAAAGGTTTTTTATTGTCTTTGCTATAGCGGATGGCTTTTAATAAATGTTCATTTTTAAAAAAGGAACCATCACGAACGGCGACATTAATACGTTGTAATTCCTGGTATACAATACGGCCGGCGCCCAGGTTCAGGTGGCCTACTTCGCTGTTGCCCATTTGTCCATCGGGCAACCCTACTAATTCACCACAGGTAGTTAAAGTGGTATTAGGATATTTTGCATACAGTGAGCTTACAAAAGGAGTTTTTGCGTTTTGAATAGCATCTGAAGATTTAACCTTTCCGAGGCCCCAACCGTCCATGATGACTAATATAGCTTTATTATTTTGCATATAACTAGGTGATTATGTTTGGCTTGTTATTGAGAAATGCAAAGGTAAGGCAATGCGTTGGTAGTAGTAATTTTTGGCGGCATTCTTACTTTGGCATATTTTTAGCGAATTTAGCGGTGAAAAGTAAAATTTGTTCATTTATGAAAAAGTATCTGGGATTTGCGATGGTAGCCATTTCGCTGGTCCTGGTGTCATTTACCCCCCTTTATTCTATCGACGACGTGGTCGCTGCCATGAAAACCGGTAATGCTACACAGCTATCAAAGTATTTTGATAGCCGGGTTGATCTATCATTACCAGGTAAGAGTGATAATTACAGCAAAAGCCAGGCTGAAATGATCTTAAAAGACTTTTTTGCCAACAATACTGTAAAGAACTTCGTAGTAAAACATAAAGGGGAGCAAAACGGCTCCCAGTTCTGCATCGGATTACTGCAAACCAAAAATGGAAACTTCCGCACTAAATTCTTTATGAAGCAAAAGGGCGACCAGCAGTTTGTTCAGGAGCTTGGATTTGAAGTAACGGAATAATCAATAGACAATTGACAATTGTCTATTGTAACTTTGACTTATGCTCACATTCAATGAACAGCTACATCAATTAATTGAAGCGGCCCTGAACGAAGATATTGGTGATGGGGATCACTCCACCTTATCGGCTATACCTGCCGATGCAAAAGGGAAAGCCGTGTTGAAAATAAAACAGGCCGGCACCATTGCTGGCATGCAGGTGGCTGAAGCCGTTTTCAGGTATAAGGAACCGGGCGCCCGGTTTATTGCTTTTAAAAAAGATGGCGATACCATGTTGCCTGGCGAAAATGCCTTTGAAGTAATTGCTACCGTACATACCATTTTGCAATGCGAACGGCTGGTGTTGAATTGCATGCAGCGCATGAGCGGCATTGCCACCCTTACCCGGCAATATACCAACCAATTAAAAGGATACGCCACCAAATTGCTGGATACCCGTAAAACCACGCCTGGTTTTCGACTGCTCGAAAAAGAGGCCGTGCGTATTGGCGGCGGTCACAATCACCGCATGGGGTTGTATGATATGATAATGTTAAAAGATAATCATATTGATTATTCCGGTGGTTTGGAAAAAGCCATCGACAGGGCCTGGCAATATGTGCAACAGGTAAAACCCGGGTTAAAGATAGAAGTGGAAACCCGCAGCCTGGAGGATGTTAAAAAGGTAGTGGCCTTTGGTAAGGTTGACCGCATTATGTTGGATAACTTTACGCCCGAACAACTAAGCCAGGCATTGAAAATAATAAACGGCCAGTATGAGACTGAAGCCAGTGGTGGAATAACCCTGGAAAACATTACCCAGTATGCACAAACCGGCGTAGATTATGTAAGCGTTGGCGCACTTATACACCAGGCGGCGAGTCTTGATTTGAGTTTGAAAGCGGTGATTGTGTAGTATCAGGAAATATAAATAGCATTGCGATATAAAGATAAAGGCTGAATGCAGAAAGCCTAAAGCCTAAAGCGCTCACTGTATTTGCTTTCAGCTTTAGGCTTTCAGCTTTCGGCCAATGAAAATCGTAAAATATGAGTAAAAAGAACAAGCCCGATAAACAGGGATTCGTATACAGTACCGACCCCAACTTTAAGTTTGAAGAAGAGCAGAAAGGCGGATCGCAAACTTTGCCACCCGAACAACAGAAATTACGCATTTGGTTAAATACAAGGTTGCGTGCCGGTAAAGCGGTGACATTGATCGTTGATTTTGTTGGAACCGAAGAAGACCTGGAAGACCTGGGTAAGAAACTGAAGAACTATTGCGGAACCGGCGGTTCAGCCAAAGACGGCGAGATACTTATCCAGGGCGATCAACGTGATAAGGTATTGCAATGGTTGCTGAAGAATGGCTATAAGCACAGTAAGAAAGCAGGGTGAGTCAATAGCCAATGGCCAAAAAAGAACAATTTAATTGTTAACTATATTCAGTGGTTTTTCTATCTGCTTTTTTAACGTTTCTCATCTTCATTACCACCCTCATTGGACTTGGCTCGCTGGTAATGGGCTCAATATACAGAAACCGAAGTCTGATATTTTTTGGGCTAAAGGCGTTGCTGATCGCTATAGTAGCTGTTACCATTATTGGCGTATTATTACCGCACATGAAAGACCTGGGAGCTGGGTTTAAAAAATTGCCGAACTTTTATCATCTGTAATAAATTAAAAACTCTCCGGTATAACCGGAGAGTTTTTAATTTATTGGCCATTGCCCTATTGCCTATTGTCAATTGTTATTGCCCTGCAGCAGAACTGTACGATTTCTTTTCACCCCACATATTCAGCACTTCCAGCGAACAGATCTTGAAATCACCACTTAAACTAACGTACAGGCCTATGATATCCTGTTGGTTCAGCGGATGGTTATCGATGCTTTCAAAGCGAACATTGTACTGGTTCACCAGGTTGGTATAAACCGAGCCGGTAGGCCATACCTGGGTGCCGCGGTTGCTGATGTTAATCAGGTTGAACTTTACGCCCGCATGACGCTGGCATTTTTTAGCGATCATATCAGGTTGTTCGTTGCTTTCGATGAACATATCAACCCCTATGATCTTTTCATGCTCCACTTCTTTTGAAACCAGCATGGTGTTCTTTTCCAGCTTCAGAGGAGTAGGCGTACCAGGTTTATTGGGAATTAATTGTTTGGCATTCAATTGAGGCGTTTTGCCAAAATTGCTGATGATGGCGTCGGCAAACTCAGTAGTATTAAGGCTGGGTTTGCTTTTATCACCAAAATCACCGGTATGCACACCTTGTTCCAGCGTATACAGCAACGCATTTTCAATAACGGCTGCATTTTCAGTAAGGCCAAGGTGACGAAGCATGGCGAACCCGCTTAACAATAATGCGGTGGGGTTAGCAATGTTCTTACCGGCAATATCAGGCGCAGTACCATGTACGGCTTCGAATATGCAAATGTGGTCGCCTATGTTGGCGCTGGGAGCAAAGCCCAAACCACCTACTAAACCGGCGCACAGGTCAGATACAATATCACCCTGCAGGTTGGTAAGCACCACCACATCAAACGTATCGGGGCGGGTAACCAGTTTCATACACAGGTCATCAACGATCACATCATCGGCCTTCAGATCGGGATATTCTTTGGCTACTTCATAGAAGCAGTCGAGGAACAAGCCGTCGGTGATCTTCATAATGTTGGCCTTGTGGCTGCAGGTAATACGGCGAGCCTTTTTCTGGCGGGCCATTTCAAATGCATAGCGAATAACCTGTAAGCTGCCGGGGCGGGTAATAAAGCGGCGGCTCAAGGCTACGTCGTGCGTAAGCATGTGCTCTATGCCACCATACGTATCTTCAATATTTTCGCGAACTACAGTTATGTCAATGGGAATGCCGGCTTTGGAGAAAACAGTATCAACGCCGTGCAGGGTTTGAAAAACGCGTTTGTTAGCGTAGGTGTTCCAGGTTTTGCGGGCAGTAACGTTCACACTTTTTACGCCTTTGCCTTTGGGGGTTTCCATGGGGCCTTTGAATAATACGCCCAGGCGTTCGATGGTTTGTTGGGCTTCGGGAGTCATACCATTTGAAAAACCTTTGTCGAAAACCCATTTTCCCATGTCAACCATTTCATATTCCAGGGGAACTTTATTGGCGTCAAAAATCTTTAAAACGGCACTCATTATCTCGGGACCTATGCCGTCGCCTTTGGCCACTGCAATTTTCATGTATATAGTTTTTGTTTGTTTAATTAAGGCCACATGAACCGGTCACGACACCTGCTGGGTTTTATGTATCTAATAATGAATAGGTTATCGCGAAAGTTTCATGTTATAAATGTAAAAACTGGTCGATGTGAGTAAATCCGGGGCAAAATTAGCTATTCCCCACACAATTCATATTAAAACGTGAATAATTGCTATGGCAGGCTTTTAATTTTGATTATCTTTAAATTCCAAACTAGTTGTTAATGGTCTCAAAGATTTCCGAAGGCATAGAAATAAGTGTTGAAACGTTCTACCAACCCGATTACTCCAACCCTGTATCGGGTGAATATATGTTTGCCTACCGGATCACCATCGAAAATCACAACAACTTTCCTGTTAAACTGCATCGCCGCCACTGGTATATTATTGATAGCAATGGCACCAATCGGGAAGTAGAAGGCGAAGGGGTAGTAGGGGTGCAACCCACCTTACAACCCAGTGAGCGGTATCAATATGTGAGTGGTTGTAACCTGCGCAGTGAAATGGGTAAAATGCATGGCACCTATCTCATGGAGAATTTGCTTAATAAAACATCGTTCGATGTAAACATTCCCGTGTTTGAGATGATTGTACCATTTAAAATGAATTGAAGGCAGCTATAAGCTATAAGCTGTAAGCTATAAGCTCAAAGCCAAAAGCCGAAAGCCCCAAGCAATTAAAAAAAAGCATCCGCCGACTGTGGATGCCTTTTTTATTATAGTATTTTGTATTGCTTATAGCTTGCGGCTTACAGCTTACAGCTCTATTACTCCGCATTCACGTGCATCATCTGTTTTAATTTCTTGGTAAGTAAGAACAGGATCAGCGAGGCTATACCCGCCATACCTACAAACAACATAAAGAAGTCGTACAGGTTGGTCATATGATAACCCAGGAAGCTGGTGGTTTTACCGGCTTCAGGATATAAGGCGCTCAGTACACCGGCTAATTTATTGGCCGCCGCATTGGCTAAAAACCATACGGCCATTAATAAAGAAGCGAATTTGAACGGTGCCAGTTTATTTACCAGCGACAAACCAATTGGCGATAACGACAATTCGCCCCAGGTATGCAGGGCGTACATACCGGTAAGCCAGATCATGCTCACTTTAATACCAGGTTGTACATTCTTTACACCAAAGGCTATCCATAAATAACCCAGCGCCAGCAGCGCCAGGCCAATAGCCATTTTAAAAGGAGACGTTGGTTCGCGCTTGCCCATCTTTAACCATAACCAGGCAAAAACAGGGGCAAAGGTTACCACAAAAACTGAGTTAAGCGATTGAAACCAGCTTGCGGGAACAGTAAAGAAGCCCAGATTGCGTTGGGTTTGCTCTTCGGCAAAAAAGGTAAGCGAAGCGCCGGCCTGCTCAAAGGCCGACCAAAAGAAGATCACAAAGAAGGCAACTATAAAAATAACGCCAATACGCTGACGCTCTATATTGTTCAATGATTTGTCTGAGAAAATAACAAAGGCAATAAAGATCACACTGGCTATTAACAGGTAGGTAAGATAGCTGAACACTTTAGCATCGATGTACAACAGGCCTATCAATATGGCAGAGAAGAGTAACAGGCCGCCAACAATATATACAGGGTTGCTGAATTGTTTGGGCGAGTTAGCAGGTACATCACCCAACGGTTTTCCTTCGGGCGACTTAACATATTTTGATTGAAATATCTTTTGAACAATTACGCTTAACAACATGCCAATACCTGCTACCAGGAATGACCATTTAAAATCGGCCGGGTTGCCGGTGTCGCCAACCAAACCGCAAATAAAGGGGCCGATGGCGCCACCCACATTGATACCCATATAAAATATGGTATAGGCAGCATCAATTCTGCGGTCGCCTTTGGGATACAACTGACCCACCATGGAAGAGATATTGGGTTTGAAAAAACCATTACCGGCTATCATTAAACCCAGGCCGGTAAAGAACAGAATAGAAGAAATATCCGGAGCAGACTTATATAAAGAAGCGCAGAAAAACAGTACAAATTCACCAATGGCCATTACCAAACCGCCGGCAATAATGGAGCGTTTATTTCCCCAAAAACGGTCTGAAATATAACCGCCAACAAGGGGCGTTAAGTAAACCAGGCTGGTGTAACTGCCATACAGGTTACTGGCAAACACTTTATCGAACAACAAAGCTTTGGTCATGAACAAAACCAAAATGGCACGCATACCATAGTAGTTGTATCGTTCCCACATTTCAGTGGCAAATAAAACATACAACCCTTTCGGGTGTCCTTTTGAAGCTTTGGCAACCGGCGGTGGGGTTACCTCGGGGTTAATCGTGGCGGTTTGAGACATGTAGTTTTTGTTTTAAAAAATCAAGCAATTCGTTAGAGCAGTATTTAACGGCCCAAAATAGTGATTAATTAAATACAGGGAATAACCGCATACCATATTGTTTAGCCAATTATTAGCATTTTAATGTTTTGTAACCACCTGAAGACGCATTTGGGTAGTTGTGCTGTTTTTATGGCCTGCCAACCAATGTGTTATACCACCTTTAAGGAGCCATCCAATTAAAATTCATTAATCCCCCCCGAATGCCGAAATTCGCCGCGGCAAAACTACTTCACTTATTAATCATGAATATTTTACTCTTAGGATCTGGTGGCCGGGAGCATGCCCTGGCCTGGAAACTCGCACAAAGCAAACAATGTGATCAGTTATTTATTGCGCCCGGAAATGCCGGCACTTCGCAATATGGCACCAATGTCAATCTTTCGATCACCGATTTTGGCGCCATTAAACAGTTTGTTCTGGGCAACAACATCAGCTTACTGGTGGTTGGTCCGGAAGAACCGCTGGTAAAAGGGATAACTGATTTCTTCAGAAAAGACGATCAGCTGAAACAGGTGGTGGTTATTGGTCCTTCACAATACGGGGCACAATTGGAAGGCAGCAAGGCCTTTGCAAAGAAATTCATGATGCGTCATGGCATTCCCACAGCAGCTTACCGCGAGTTTGATGAAACCAACTATGCCGAAGGCATTGCTTATTTACAGCAACATGCCCTGCCCATTGTGCTGAAAGCCGATGGACTGGCAGCCGGTAAAGGGGTGCTTATTTGCCAGTCGCACGAGGAAGCGATTGCCGAATACGAGCTGATGTTGCAGCACAGCAAGTTTGGCGATGCCAGCAAAAAAGTAGTGGTAGAAGCGTTTTTAGCCGGCATTGAGCTGAGTGTTTTTGCATTAACCGATGGCAAAGACTATGTGTTATTGCCTGAAGCCAAAGATTATAAAAGAATAGGGGAAGGTGACAGCGGTTTAAATACGGGTGGAATGGGCGCCGTAAGCCCCGTACCGTTTGCCGATGAAACCTTTATGAAAAAGGTGATTGACAAAGTGGTAAAACCAACTGTTCGCGGCCTTGAGCAGGAAGCGATCGATTATAAGGGATTTGTGTTTTTCGGCCTCATTAAAGTGGGTGATGAACCGTATGTTATTGAATACAACTGCCGGATGGGTGATCCTGAAACCGAAGTGGTGATGCCCCGCCTGAAAACCGACCTGGTTGAACTGTTCATGGCTACCGATAAAGGCACCCTTAACACAATAAAAATTGAACAGGATAGCCGTTATGCCTGTACCGTAATGGCCGTTAGCGGCGGTTACCCCGGTAACTACGACAAAGGATTTGTGATAAACGGGTTAAATAAACCGGTTCCGGCCAACAGCCTGGTTTTCCATGCAGGTACAACGCAAAAAGATGGAAATGTAGTAACCAGCGGCGGCCGGGTATTAACTGTAACTTCTTATGGCAACACCGTAAGTGCAGCTGTGGCAAAAGCGAAGGAAACATTGCAGCAGATCTCGTTCGAGGGTATGTATTACCGCCAGGATATCGGCTTCGAATTCGAGTAGAAAACAGCTATAAGCCTCAAGCTGTAAGCTGCAAGCAAAACGAGAACAGAGAACTTAGAACAAAAACTAAGAACTTTTTGAATGCAACAACAAAAACAAGTACACTACAGTGATTATCTGCAATTAGACAAGATCCTGAATGCGCAAACCCTGGAAAGTGACTTACTGCAGCAGCATGCCCATGATGAAATGCTGTTCATTGTCATTCATCAGGCTTATGAACTTTGGTTCAAACAATTGTTATTTGAGATTGATTCGGTGGCGGCCATTATGCAAAAACCTGCCGTTAACGACAATTCGCCCGAACTGCAAACCGTGGTTCACCGGTTAAACCGCGTGGTTACCATTTTGAAGGTGCTGGTGCATCAGATAGACATTATGGAAACCATGACACCGATGGATTTTCTTGATTTCCGGGATATGCTTCGGCCGGCTTCGGGTTTTCAAAGCTGGCAGTTTAAACTGGTAGAAGCCAAGCTGGGCCTTAAATACCAGCAACGCCATGGCCAGGAATATTACATTTCGCAATTACGTCAGCAACAAATAGATCTTATTCGCCAGGCAGAAAAAGAAAGATCGTTTATTGAACTGCTCAATGCCTGGCTGGAACGTATGCCTTTCTTTGAAGAGGGATCAAACTGGGAGCATTACAAACCAGTTTCACGGGAGGCCGGGAAAGGGCCATCTCCCTTCTGGGTTGATTACCGTTACATTTATGCCAGTGGTTTGGCCGAAGCGGAGCAAAACAACATCCAGTTCTTTGATGCGGTGTTTGCCGATGAGTCGGCTTCTCCCGAAAGACAATTATCGCCCAAAGCCTGCCGGGCGGCCCTTTTCATCATGTTATACCGCGGTTATCCCATACTGCAATTGCCTTTTCAACTGCTGAACGGTTTG
>Ga0209646_1000431_pt1 | contig 23248 bp, 19 predicted proteins | sample AraplaL_Col_mTSA_FD_184259 | JGI IMG/M metagenome (GOLD analysis project Ga0209646, IMG submission 184259) | Arabidopsis root microbial communities from the University of North Carolina, USA - plate scrape CL_Col_mTSA (SPAdes) (version 2) | ecosystem: Host-associated > Plants > Roots >...
GCGGCGCGATAACCGAGCTGCGCCAGCAGCAGATCGCTCGCCGCATGGGCCGCATCGAGCACATCGGCGGACGACGCTTCCGCCTGCCAGCCGTGCCCGTCGCCGCCCTTTGCATCCAGGTGCACGCGCCAGGTGTTGCCTGCCAGGGTCACGCGCGGGCTGACCACCAAGGCGAACGACGCCAGGCCGCTTTGTCCCTTGTCCGCCTGGTTCAGCAGATTGAGCACGTTCTGGCTGCTTTCGGTGGGCACCTTGGCGGCGCGCAACTGGTTGGAGATCAAATCCATCAAGCCCAGTTGCAGCCACTTCCAGTCTTCCGGGCCGTTCACCGTGGCAGGCAGCACTGCCGCTGAGCTGTGCTCGAATTGCAGGGCGGATGGCGGCGCCTCGGCGCGATGGAATGGCAAACCTGCATACGCCGCCGCCAACACCAGGGTAAGCAGCAGCGCCACCAGCAAGGTCGGACGCAATGGCCTGGCCGGCTTGGGCGCACGCGCACCCTGCGCAACATCGGTGGCCTCGTCCGCAGCCTGCGCTTGCAGCGGCATCGGTTCGGACGTCTGGATGGCAACCTCCAGCATCCACCGATAACCCACGCGCGGCACGGTCTTGATGCAGCGCTGTTCGTTGCCGGCATCACCCAGCATGCGCCGCAGGCGCACGATGGTTTGCGCAAGCAGGTTGTCGCTGACGTCGGCGCGTCCCCACACGGCGGAAATCAACTCGTCCCTGCCGACCGGACGCGCCCGGTGCTCGATCAGGTACACCAGGCAATCGAATGCACTGGCCGGCAGCGCCAGCGGCTCGCCCTGGCGGGTCAATTCCCGCGCACGGGGATCAAGACGACAATCGTCAAAACAATAAACCGGATTCCCCATCAACGAATTTTATCATCCAGCCGCATCGAGCCGTTATTTCAAACGGCCAGGATGCGAACTGCGTAAAGATTTGCTTGCCTGGCAAATAACGCAACACTACCCGACGGATATCGCAATATCGATTGCGTTCGGCGCATCTGTCACTTGCTTCGTTTTGCCTGCGAATGGTTTTCGCGCACGAACACGCCTAAGAACTGCAGGAAAGCATCGAGCAACCCGCGCGATGCTTCGCCCACTCCGGACGTTTCTGCGCAAAGTGTTCGCGGCCCGGCTGTTCCTGGTAGGGATGGCGCAGCAGGTCGAGCAGGGTCTGGATGCCGGCGTAGTCGCCTTCGGTCGCGCGATCGATCGCTTCCTGGGCGAGATAATTGCGCAGCACGTAACAAGGATTGGCGGCGTTCATGCGCGCCACGCGCACGGCCGGCGCCATCGCATCCTCGCGCACCCGCGCGGCGTAGTCGTCCAGCCAGCGCACGAAATCGGCTTGCGCCGCGGCACGCTTCGCATCGTCGTAGAACGCATGCTGCAGCGGTTCCAGTTGCGGCGCATGCACATCGACATGGCTCAAGGCGCGGAAGAACAAGGTCATATCCACTTCGGCCTGCTGCAGCAACTGCTGCAGTGTTTCCATGCGCGCGACATCGTCGTCGCGGCATTCGGCAAGGCCGAGTTTGGCGGCGATGTCGCGCCGCGCTTGCTGTTGGTATTCGGCCACATAGCGATCCAGCCCGGCTTGCAGCGGCGCGACATCGCCAAACAAGGGCGCGATGGCGGCCGCCAGGCGGCTGAGATTCCACCACGCCACATTCGGCTGCTGGCCGAAGCGGTAACGGCGACGCATGGCGTCGGTGGTGTTGGGCGTCCAATCCGGATCGAAATCGTCGATCCAGCCATACGGACCGTAATCGATGGTGAGGCCGAGCACTGACATGTTGTCGGTGTTCATTACGCCGTGGACGAAACCCACGCGCATCCAATGCGCGATCATGCCGGCGGTGCGCGCGCAGATGTCGGCGAACCAATCGGCGTAAAGCGTTTCGCCGCTGCCGCGCAGATGCGGAAAATCACGGCGAATGGTGAAGTCGACCAACTGGCGCAACAGCCCGGTCTCGCCGCGCGAAGCGGGCAGTTCGAAATGTCCGAAACGGATGAACGACGGCGCCACGCGGCACACGATGGCACCGGGCTCGTGCTGCGGATGGCCGTCGTAGAACATGTCGCGCTCGACCATGTCGCCCGTCGCCACCAGGCTCAGCGCACGCGTCGTAGGTACGCCGAGATGATGCATGGCTTCGCTGCACAGGAATTCGCGGATCGACGAACGCAGTACCGCGCGTCCGTCTGCACCGCGCGAATACGGCGTGCTGCCCGCACCTTTGAGCTGCAATTCCCAGCGCTTGCCCTGCGCCGTTACCGCCTCGCCAAGGGAAATGGCGCGCCCATCGCCCAACTGCCCGGCCCACACGCCGAACTGGTGGCCGCCGTAGTTGGACGCCCACGGCTGCATGCCTGCCAGCACGCCGTTGCCGCCGAATACTTGCGCGAAAAACGGACTGACAATGTCGGCCTCGGTAAAGCCCAGTTCCGCCGCCATCTCGGCCGACCAGGCAATCACGCGCGGTGCCGACACCGGGCTCGGATCGATGCGCGAATACAGCGCACCTACGACCTGACGTGCACCGCGGCCCTGATCCGGGTCGCCCGGCAAATCGCGTAGAAAAACGTTATCGAATTGAAGTGATGTCAATGTCATGCCTGCGATATTCGGGCGGTGCCATCGTGGTGCAAGGCAGCAAAAATGCGAGCCCCCGCACACTCTTCACGCCACCTATACATTCACGGTTAAAGCTTGGTACAGTTTGGCCGCGGCTGCGCAGGGGTAGCCGATGGAGTAGACAACTATGCACATGCTTCTCGCTCGTTCCGCCATCGTACGCGGAATGCAGCTGGTAGCAGGGATGCTTTCAAACCACACGCAGGACACACACAAACAGGCTGTCAACGACGCGCTTGCAGAATTGAAGCTGGTGTCCTGGACATCCAACGCCCGCTCGCGGCGCGAAGACGAACTGGCGCGCAGCCAGATGCAAATGAAACCGTAGGACGGAAACCCGGTGGCTTATGTGGCCACCGGCTCGAAGATACGCGCGATCTCGCTCGCGTCGAGCTGGCGCCACGCGCCCGCCGGCAAGCCATCCAGTTGCAACTGCCCGATCGCCGTGCGCTGCAGGGTTTCGACGTGGTTGCCGGTGGCGGCGAACATCCGGCGCACTTGGTGGTAACGCCCCTCCGCGATCCACAGCCGCGCATGCCGCGGCGCCAGCGCGTCCAGCTTCGCCGGCAGCAGCGGCGTGGTTTCCGAATCCAGCATCAGCGTGCCGCTGGCGAACAGCGCCTGCTCGTCGCCGCGCAGGTCATGCGCGAGCGTGGCTTCGTACACTTTGGTGATGTTCGCGCGCGGCGAAATGATCCGGTGCAGCAGCGCGCCGTCGTCGGTGAACAGCAGCAGGCCGGAAGTATCGCGATCCAGCCGGCCGACGGTGGATAACGCCGGGCTGCGCAGGCGATAGCGCGGCGGCAGCAGGTCGTACACCACGCGGCCCGGATCCTTGCGCGAACAGGTGACGCCCAGCGGCTTGTGCATCATCAGCACCATGCCGGTAGGCGGATCGAGCGGCTCGCCGTCGATGTGGATCTGCGCATGCTCCACCTTGTCATCCGCGTACAGCACATCACCCTCGGGACTGGTGACGCGTCCTTCGCGGAACATCCATGCGACATCCTTGCGGCTGCCATAGCCGAGATTGGCGATCAGCTTGACCAGCCTCATCCACGTACCTCTCTTGCTTCGATCACTTTGAAACCATCCTGCACGGCCACGCTGCGCACTTGTTCGAAGTGCGCAGCGAGCGTCGCTTCGTACGGCAGGTGGCGGTTGGCTACCAGCCACAGGCTTCCGTGCGGCAGCAGCGCGTGCGCCGCCTGCGTAATGAAGGCGCGCCCCAGGTCCGGCAAGTCTGCCCTGCCCTGGTGGAACGGCGGGGTGCACACCACGGCATCGTAGCGCCGCGCCACGCCTTGCGTGACGTCGTGCCAATACAGCTCGAACGCAAGCTCGCGCCCCTGCCCGCGCAGGGCCCGCTCAAGGTTCAGCCGCGCGGGCTCCAGCGCGCGCGCTTCGGCTTCGTAGAGATCCAGCGCGGCGACCTTGGGGCAACGCGCAATGATCTGCGCGGCGAGATAACCGTAGCCCGCGCCGAAGTCGGCGACACGGCCGTGCAGATCCAGCGGCAGATGTTCCGCCAGCAAGGCCGATGCGGCATCCACGCGATCCCACGCGAACAGGCCGGGCCGACTGATGTAACCGGCGGCATTGACGCGTGGACGATCCAGCTCAAGCCACGCCTCCAGCAGCGCCTGATCGCAGGAGACATCCGACACGCCCCAGAACACGCGGCACTTGTGCTTGGACAGGTGGCTCACCGTACCGAGCAGCGCCGCCAGGTCGGCCTGCGCCGATTTCGCACCCTCCGCGTTCGGCACGCACGCCACCACCACGCCGCCGCTCGCATATCGCGCCGCCTTGGCGAACCAGGCGCGCGCCTCCTCGCGCTGCCGTGGCGGCAATACCAGCACCAGCTTGAAGCGCGCGTCCGCTGCAGCTTCGCCGACGTGGAAGCCGCTGCGCGCCAAGGCATCGGCAAACGGCTTGAAACTTTGCTCGCACAACCAGTTTCGCGAGGCCATTTCGCGCAGGCGGAAGCCGTCGCGTGCGCGCAGGAACAGTGCGGCGCCGTCGGCAGGCCATGGCAGCAGGCCATCGGAGAACGGCAGGAAGAGCGCGTCGAGCACTGTTTCAGGCGCGGAGGCTTGGAAGCCGGACATGGTCAAACGGAAGTATCCCGTGGGAGCGAGCTGTGCATTTTAATGCGCACACACGCTGGGAGCTGGGATGAAATCCCAGCTCTTATCTGGAGGGCGGCAATACAAAGGCGAAAATGGATTCCCGCTTTCGCGGGAATGGCGGCTATGGGGTTACGTCGTCGCTTGAGCGCCTCAGCTCTTGCGCCCCATGCGCGCAATCCACCAATACATCGCACAGGTCACCGCCACGAACGCGATGCTGCCGATCCACACCGATGCATAGTCGAAAGTGTTGCCGACCAGCGCAAGCGGCGTCGGCTTGCCGGAGAACACCACGATGGCGGCCACCAGCACGCCGATGATGCTCTCGCCCACGATCAGGCCGGAAGCGAGCAACACACCGAGCTGCTTGGTGGCGTCCGCCTTCGGCGTGCGGTCGGCGCGCCGGTCGAAATACCAGCCGACGATGGCTCCGACCACGATCATCAAGGTGGTGGAGGTCGGCAGGTACATGCCCAGGCCTACCGCCAGCGGCGGCAGGCGCACTGACTTGGTAGTGGCGGCAAGGATCGCATCCAGCACGATGAGGCCCACCCCGATGGCTGCGCCGAGGATGATCAGGTTCCAGTCGATGTTGTTCTGGATCACGCCCTGTGCGAGCGCGGAGATCAAGCCGGCCTGGGGCGCAGGCAGCGCGTGGGCGGGATTCACCCCCGGCGCGCCAAGGAATCCGTAAGCCTCGTTGAGCAGCCCGAGCACGGGCGGAATGACGGCCGCGCCAGCGATCACGCCGATCACCAGCGCCACCTGCTGGCGCCACGGCGTGGCGTGCACCAGCTGGCCGGTTTTCAGATCCTGCAGGTTGTTGTTGGCGATCGCCGCGACGGCGAACACCACCGAGGTAATGAACAGCGCAAACGCCACCAACGCCTTGCCCGAGTCGGCCGGCAGGTCGGACTTCACGCCCGCCACCAGCAGCAGCGCGGCAATGATCACCACCAGGATGCCGATGCCCGACAGCGGACTGTTGGACGAACCGATCAGGCCCGCCATGTAGCCGCATACCGTCGACACCAGGAAACTGAGGATCAGCACGAACAGCACGCCGCCGATCACCAGCAGCGCGGTGTGCGAGCCCAGGCCGCTGACCACACTGAAGTGGCCCAGCAGATACGCAACCGGAATCATGCACAACAGCACGATCAGGCCGACGATGCCGATCGGCATGTCGCGCTCGGTCAACGGCAGCGTGTCGCCCTTGCCGGCCTTGCGCACGCGCGAGGCGGCCATCGCCGAGGTGAGGCCGCTGACCACCGGCTTGGCCAGTTTGGCCAGGGTCCAGATCGCCGCCACGCCAATAGTGCCGGCGCCGACGAAGCGCACGTATTTGCCCCAGATGCCCTGCGCGACGTCCGCCACGTCACCCACGGCCGGATGCAGCAGGCTGAAATGCGGCACCGCCCATCCCCAGCTGATGATCGCGCCAACCAGCATCGCGACACCTACCCACAGGCCCACCAGGTGTCCCACCGCGAACAGCGCGAACGAGAGCGAGAAGTCGTAGCCGCTGGCCGCGCCGCGATCGCCGATGCGGAAGTACTGCGCCAGGTCCGAGGCGAACAGCTTGGTCTGCACCACCACGTAGAACAGCGCCGAGACGATCGAACCGACCACCACGGCCTTCAGGCCCGCGCTGCCGCCTTCCACCGCGGCCGAATCGGAGGCTTCCACCACTTCGCCGGAACCTACCTTCAGCACTTCGGCGCAGGCCACGCCTTCGGGATACGGCAGGTCGGAATCGGTGACCAGCGCGCGGCGCAGCGGGATGGTGTACATCACGCCGAGGATGCCGCCCGCGGCGCAGATGCCGAACGATACCCAGAACGGAAAGCCGGTCCACCAGCCGACGATGATCAGGCCCGGCAGCACGAAGATGATCGAGGAGAGCGTGCCCGCCGCCGAAGCGACCGTCTGCACGATGTTGTTTTCCTGGATCGTGGCGTTCTTCATCGCGCGCAGGATCGCCATCGAGATCACCGCGGCCGGGATCGAGGTGGCGAAGGTCAGGCCGGCCTTCAGGCCGAAGAACACATTGGCCGCCGTGAACACCAGCGTGATCACGATGCCGATGATCAGGCCGCGTACGGTGAGTTCGGCGCGCTCCGCGCCGGGTCCAGGTACTGCATTCACGGGTGCTCTCCCCAAAGTGTCCAGCGAACAAGATTAGCGTGGATCGCTCGGGGGGTGTTGCCGCGCTGCAGTGCGTCCACCGTTGCAGGCCGGGGCACAACCCCGGCCTGCACGACGACGTCAGCGCGCAATTTTGCGGATATCTCCGCGGATTTGCGCGGCGATATCGCCCGTACCCGCGCTCAGCAAGGTGGGCAGCGCCTGCGCATACGCCGCATCTCCTACGCCGCCGGCCACCGATGCGGACGGCTGCGCCTTGTAATCGTGCGCCGCCTCGAAGCCATGCGCCCACAACGAGCAATGCAGGCCCAACTCCATCGCGACGCTGCCGGGCGACTTGTCCTGGTCGACGCGCAGGCTGGAGGTCAGTCCGTTGCAGGTCACGACCAGATCCTGCACGTAGCTGGCACTCAGCTGTTCGCCGAGCTGCGATTGCACGGCGACGGCCAGGTCCGGCGACGGCTCCAGCGTGAGCTTGTGATCGAGCCCGCGCACTTCCAGCTTGTCCGCGCTGCTGGCCACGGTCAGCCACGGCGTCGTGCCTGGCTTCACCAGATCGCCAAGCGCTGCGGGTTCATGCACGTTCTGCCCGCCGCAGGCAGCAAGCAGCGCCATCGCCGCGGCGATCGCCAGAAAACGTTTCATCGGTAACCCCTGTTTGCTCCAGATCAACGCCAAATTTAATGCAGCGCAGCAACCGCTTCAACGTCTAGCCCCATCCATGCCTTTGGGCACAATGCCGCGGCCGCATGCTTGGTTAGTCTTGCAGGGTTGATTTGTCCGAGTTGAAGGAACCCCCGTGCGCAAGACCTTGCCATCCGCCCTGTTCGCCGTATTGCTCGTTGCCGCGGCGCCGCTCATCCACGCCAAGGACGAGGCCAAACCCGCCTCCACGCAAGACGGCGCCGGCGCCGACACGCTGCATTTGCCGCCATTGCCGGCCGATGCGCATGTCAGCCAGTCGGCCACGGTGGATGGGCGCACGCTGCATTACACCGTCACGGTCGGCAAGCTGCCGGTGCGCGACGAACAAGGCGCGATCACCGGCGAAGTGGTGTTTACCGCTTACACGATACCCGGCAAGGATCGCCCGGTGACCTTCGCGCTCAATGGCGGCCCCGGCGCTTCGTCGGTCTATCTCAATTTCGGCGCGATCGGCCCGAAGCGGGTGAGTTTCGGCGTGGACGGGGACAACCCCTCCGATCCGGCCGTGCTGCACGACAACCCCGGCACCTGGCTCGGCTTCACCGACCTGGTCTTCATCGATCCGGTCGGCACCGGCTACAGCCGCGCGCTGGTGCCCAAGGACAAGGCCGTCAAGCAGTTCTACAGCACCGATAGCGACATCCAGTACCTGTCGCGCATCATCTACGACTGGCTGGTGAAGAACGGCCGCATGGAGTCGCGCAAATACCTGGTCGGCGAAAGCTACGGCGGTTTCCGCGGTCCGCGCATCACCGAATACCTGCAGACCCAGCTCGGCGTGGCGATGAACGGTGTGGTACTGCTGTCGCCGTACCTGGACGCCGCGGCCTCCGACAACGAAAACGTGTCGCCGCTGCCGTGGATGCTCACGCTGCCTTCGATTGCCGCCGCGCACCTGGAACGCGAGCACCGGCTGACGGACGCCGCGATGGCGCCGGTCATCGACTACACGCGCGGCGACTACGCCGTCACCTTGATGAAAGGGCGCACCGATCCGGCCGCCACCGATGCGATGCTCAAGAAGGTGAGCGAACTGACCGGCCTCGATCCGGTGTTCGTCAAGCGCTCCGGCGGACGGCTGGAAACGCAGGCCTATCTGCGCGAGGTGTACCGCAGCGAAGGCAAGCTCGGCAGCCGCTACGATTCCAACGTCACTGCATGGGACCCCTTCCCCTACGCGCCGCACCAGGTCGGCGGCGATCCGATCCTCAACGGCATCATCGCGCCGACCACCACCGCGATGGTCAACTTCGTCACGCAGACGGTGGGCTGGAAATACGACGGCCGCTACAACGCGCTGAGCTATGACGTGAACAGCGCCTGGCACGAGGACGATGACGCCAACAAGGGCTCCGTCAGCCAGTTGCGCGAGGCAGTGGCCAACGATCCCAACCTGCGCGTGCTGATCGCGCACGGCTGGGACGACCTGTCCTGCCCGTTCATGGCCTCCGTGCTGATCGTGGACCAGATGCCGGACATGGGCGATCCCACGCGCGTGCAGGTAAAGGAATATCCCGGCGGCCACATGTTCTATACGCGGCCGGCCAGCCAGGCGGCCTTCCTGCAGGACGTCAAGACGCTCTACGGCGCGCGCTGATCAAGGCGGCGGGGCGAGCGTGGCCGGGTCCACGCCCGGATGACGCTCGCGCCACGCCGCCAACGCTTCGCGATAGTGCTGCCGCGCTTCCTCGTAGAGGTCGAAGATGCACGGATCGCAGCCGTTGCCGCAGCAGTCGCCGGGATCCGGCTCCACGGGTGGGCGCGGCGGCGGATCATCGCGCAGCAGGTTTTCGTTGGAAGAAGCGGCGTCGTTCATGCGCAGGCGAAAATCAGACATCATCACCATGGTAGCCCGCCGCCGCCCATCCAGCGTGGCCGCGAACCATCGATTCTCAACAGGAGTGCCCTGATGCCCACCGTTCCGCTTCGTCCAGGCCGATGGATGGCCGCCCTGCTGTTGCCATGGCTGTGTGCGCTGAGCGGCGTGGCCGCGGCAGACGCTTCGCCGCCTTATCGCATCGTCGGCTACGCCACCGGCTGGGAGCCGGCGCAGACCAAGGACATCGGCAAGATCGACACGCTGATCTTCGCCTTCGCGCAACTCAAGGACGGCCGCGTGCAGCTCGACGACGCGCACGCGGCAACGCTGCAGAAGCTGCTTGCACTGAAGGCGGACAATCCGAAGCTGAAGGTGGACGTGTCGGTAGGCGGCTGGAGCGCAGGCGGCTTTTCCGAAGCGGCCAGCAGCGCCGAAGGCCGCCAGCTGTTCGCCGACAGCGCCGCGCAGATGCTCTCCGCGCAACATGCCGACGGCCTCGATGTCGACTGGGAATACCCCGGCCATCACGAGTCGGGCATCCGTTCCAGCCCCGCCGACAAGACCAACTTCACCCTGCTGCTCAAGGCGATTCGCGCCAGCCTGGACCGCGCCGGCAGCAAGGACGGCAAGCACTACACGCTGAGCGTGGCGATTGCCGACGGCCCCTTCGTCAGCGGCGTCGACATTCCGGCGATCAATCCTTTGCTGGATTGGTTCAATCTGATGACCTACGACTTCGTCAACGCCAATACGCCCACCACCGGGCATCACACCGGCCTGCATGCTTCGCCGCTGATCAAGGGCGACGGCCGCACCACCGACCGCGCCGTGCAACAGTTTCTCGCCGCCGGCGTGCCACGGCCGAAGCTGCTGATCGGGGCGGCGATGTATGGCCGCGAATTCGCCGAGGTGAAGCCCGAGCACGATGGCCTGTATCAAACCTACGGCCACTTCCAGGCCATGCTGCCGTGGCCGGAGTTGAAGCAGCAGTACATCGACAAGCAGGGCTACGTGCGCCACTGGGATAACGCTGCACAGGCGCCGTGGCTATGGAACGCCAAGACGCACAGCTTCATCACCTACGACGATCCGCAGTCGATCGCGGCGAAAGCGGCCTACGTCAAGGCGCAGCATCTGGGCGGCATCATGTATTGGGAACAGACCACCGATCCCACGGATGAATTGCTGGATGTGATGTGGAAGGGGTTGGGCGACTAAGTTGCAGGATGGGCTAGTGCTCTAACGTTCGTCATTCCGGCGCATGCCGGAATCCAGTTTCAATACGCTGTGCGAGGCACACACAAAACCTTTATGTCGCGTGCTGCGCACGTCGTTTTTGACTGGATTCCGGCTTTCGCCCACTGCTGTCCGGGGAAAATAAGCCCGCTATGGCGGGAAGCGTTGCAAGGCCTGGTTTGTAGGGGTAAAACCCCGAGCGCCAACTCGTAAACTCAGGCCTTGCAACGTGTTCAGAATAAGTCAGTTTGGCACCGTGATGAAGGGTGTGCCGTGGGGTTTGTTCGATCGCATCGTCCAGCAGCACGATGGCAATCGCTACATGAAGCGCTTTACGTGCCGAAACCAGCTGACGGCCATGACGTACGCCCATCTGGCGGGGGCCGATAGCCTGCGGACGATCGAAGCGGGCTTTAATCAGCACGCTGCCCATCACTACCACCTCGGTTGCTGTGCGTTACGCCGAAGCACCTTGGCCGATGCGAACCAGCGGCGCGACCCGGCCATTTTTGAGGAATTGGCCAAGCGCCTGATGTCGTGCGCCAGTCGGCAGGTCCGCCGAGAAACCGCCGAGCTGCTGTACCTGCTCGATTCCACGTCCATCACCCTCACCGGCAAGGGGTTTGACGATTGGACGTTGACGAACAAGACTCGTTTTACCCAAGGCGTGAAGGTGCACGTACTGTATTCGGCCCACGAGCAGCTGCCTTGCCAGGTGACGGTGACCGCACCGAACGTCAACGATGTGGAGGAAGGTCGAAAGTTACCCCTTCAAGCCGATGCCACCTATGTCTTCGACAAGGGGTATTACGACTTCAACTGGTGGCATCGTATCGATCAAGCTGGCGCTCGCTTTGTCACGCGCTACAAGTCCAACGTGGCGCTCCAGGTGGTGCACGAACGTCCCGTGGACGCGGCCTCGGCGCATGGCATTCTGGGCGATGCGATCGTTCAGTTCAGCAACCCCAGCCCTGGCGGCGGACGGCGAAACCTTTATACCAAGCCGTTGCGGCGTATCACGGTGGCTCGCTCTGACAAGGAGAAGCCGCTGGTTCTGGCAACCAACGATTTGACCAGTCCGGCCGAAACGATCGCCCAGTGGTACAAGGACCGCTGGCAGATTGAGCTGTTCTTCAAATGGATCAAGCAGCACCTGAAGCTGAAGAAATGGCTGGGACGCAGTGAGAATGCGGTGCGCATTCAAATCCTGACCGCCTTGATCGCCTACTTGCTGGTGGCGATCTACAAGGCGGCGCACGGCCTGAAAGAAAGCCTGTGGATCATCCTCGCCATGCTTCGCGCCAGCCTATTTCAACGGCTTGATACCGAACGAGAAATAGGCCGACGACGACGGCGCGAGCGCGAAGCGTTGGATCGTCTTCAGCCGGGGCTCTTCGCATGAGCGAATTTCCCCGGACAGCAGTGGGCGAACGCCGGAATGACGATCCGCTTTGAACAAGATCCAGATGGACATTAAGTTCAAAGCATTGCCTATAGCACCGGATCGAACAACCGCGCCACGTGCATCGCGAGCTTCCGCGGATAAGCCGCCTTGCGATATTCGTCGCGCGTGATTTCCACCGACTTGCCGAAATCCTCCAGCAGCATCCGCTCCACCTCGGCGGCGAAGCCGCGGTCCACGTTCAGCGCGCCGATCTCGAAGTTGAGCCGGAACGAGCGGTTGTCCAGGTTCATGCTGCTGACGCAAGCAGTGTCGTCGTCGATCAGCAGCACTTTCTGGTGCATGAAGCCGGGCTGGTAGCGATACATGCGGATACCGGCATCGATCGCGTCATGCGCATGCAGGATGGAGGCAAGGAACACGGTGCGGTGGTCCGGCTGCGATGGCAGCAGCACGCGCACGTCCACCCCGCGCATCACCGCCAGGCGCAATGCCGACAGCACCGCCTGGTCGGGCACGAAGTAAGGCGTGCTGAGCCACAAACGCTTGCAGGCGGCATTGATCGCGGCGGTAAAGAACAGCGAGCAGGTCTCCTGCGGATCGGCCGGCCCGGTCGCCGCGATCAGCGTGTGGGCACTGCCTTCGGCGGCGCGGGGCGGCAACAGGGGCGGCAGTTCGCCGGTCACCCAATGCCAGTCCACGGCAAAGCTGCGCTGCAGGTCGCCCACCGCCGGGCCGGCCAGTTGCAGGTGTGTATCGCGCCACGGCGCCAGCGGCGGCTTCAGTCCCAGGTACTCGTCACCCACGTTGAGGCCGCCGAGAAAACCGAGCCAGCCGTCCACCACGACGATTTTGCGATGGTTGCGGAAATTGAGCTGGAAGCGGTTGGGGCGCCGCCGCGTCGCAAACGGGTGGATCGCCACGCCGCCGCGGCGCAGCGTTTCCACATAATGCCGCGGCAGGGCGTGGCTGCCGATGCCGTCGAACAGCACGAACACGCGTACGCCGGCTGCGGCGCGTTCCAGCAGCGCCTGCTGCATGCGCCGCCCGAGCCCGTCGTCGTGGAAGATGAAGAACTGCAGCAGGATGCAGCTTTCCGCCTGCGCGATGGCTTGGAACATCGCCTCGAACGCCGCCTCGCCGTCGACCAGCAGCCGAAGCTGCTGACCGGGATGAAACGTGCCGTGCATCATGTGCACCAGCGCGCTATAGCGGCTGCACGATGGCGGTATGCCATTGCGCTCGCCACGCTGCGCGGCCTGGGACAGGCGTTGGCGATGCACGCGGTGCAAGCTGACATATCCCTGGAAATGGCTGCGGCCCAGATAGAGATACGGCAGCAAGGTGAAGTAGGGCAGCAGCGACAATCCCAGCGCCCATGCAAACGCACCTTGCGGGGTGCGGGTGTTTATCACCGCGTGCATGGCGGCGACGATGCCGATGGCGTGCAGCAGCACGGCGAGCAGCAGGATGAGTTCCGGCAGGGTCATGGGCGTGAAGTAGAGCATGAGCCGCGTGGCATCGGTACTGCGCTGGCTTTTGCGTGTTGCCTTGCACGGAAGCGGCGTAGGTTGGGGTGAGCGGAACGCGAACCCCAACGTCTCCCGATGCGGCATGCCTTGTTGGGGTTCGGCTGCGCCTCACCCTACGTCATCGCGCGCGCCATCACTCCGCCAGCCAGCGGTCCGCCAACTGCCGTGCCTGCTGCCGCACCTCGGGCATCGCCGTGGATTCCCACAAGGTGCCGCGCAGCATGCTGCCGATGGCGAACAGCCGTGGCCATGCGCTGCCGTTATGCAACAGGCGGCCGTCCGGCGTGGCCTGGATGCCCAGGCCGAACGGATCGGGGCGAATGTGGCCATTGGTGACCAGTTGCTGCAGCAAAGCATGCTGCGTACGGCGGATGTCGTTGTCCAGGCCGGTGCTTTGCACGACCAGGTCCGCCGTGATGGTTTGCTCCCGCCTATCGTGCCGAGGCAGGTAGGTGAGTTGCGGACCGACTTCGCCCAGCGTCGCGCGATGCAGGTGGCCGCTCAGCCGTTGCAGGCGGCCTTGCTGTTCCAGCGCCGCGATGGATTGCGCTACTTGCTGCGGCAGGCGATGGCGCGAGCGTTCCCACGCCCAGCGTGCGTGGCGCAGGAAACGCGCGCGGTCGGCCTGCGGCAGCAACTGCCACAGTTGCTGGGTATGCGGGCGCAGGCTGTCGATCACGCGGCGCCAGTCGTCGGTATGGGCGATGGCGTCGCGCAGCAGGTGCATCCAGGTGCGGATGTCCGGCGCGTCGCGCATCGTTTCGACCAGGTCTTCGCTGTCTTCGTACGGCAGCGAGGCGCTTGCCTGGTGCACTTCCGGCAGCAGGCCGTGGCGCGAGAGGGCGGTGAAACGCGCATGCGGCCACAGCGCGGCCAGCTCGATGATCACGTCCACCGCGGTCAGGCCCAGGCCGATCACCGCCACGTGGTGCGCCTGCGTATCCGGCTTGGCGTCGGCCAGCAAGGACCATGGCTGGGTGACGTAGCGCCCGCTGGCGAACAACGCATCGTCCACTTGCGGAAGCGGGCGCGGCGGCAGCGTGCCCAGCGCAAGCACGGCCGCTTCGACGCGCGTGGTGTTTTCGCCCTGGAACAGGGTGACGCCGTCGTTTTCGGGCACCACCGCATCCACCGCATACGGCACGATGCGTACGTCGTGGCCGTTGCTCCTGGCGCGGGCCAGTGCGTTGGCGGTTTCGGCTTCGAGGTATTCGCCGTACCAGCATCGCGGCAGGAAATCGGTGCCGGCGATGTCCGGGTTGCGCTTTTGCATGTATTCCAGGAAACCGTTGGGACGGTTGGCGAACATGCCCATGGAGGCCGCGCGCACGTTCAGCAGGTGCCGTTCCGAACGCGTGCCATAGGCAATGCCCCGACTGGGCGTACCGCCGCCGGTGTACCAGTCCAGATGCAGGGGCTGCGGCGTGGAGCGCTCCAGCAACTCGCTGAGCAGCGTAGCTCCCGCGGCGCCGCCGCCGATGATGGCGACGCGTCGAAACATGTCACTCCTTTATGGGTGATCGGTCTTGTCGTGGAGGTCAGAGGCGAAGCGGGCCGCTGATGCGAGCGCGCTGGGGCAAGCTCAGCCAGTGCGGCTCCGCCTGGATCTGCTCGTAGGTGGCGTAGTTTTCAAGGTCGCCGCCGTACACGTGCAAGGTCAGCGCCGTGTCGTGCCGCGAAAGATTGCGGCAGCGATGCATGTACGGCGGGTCCGCATCGAACCAGGTTGCGTCGCCGGGACCGAGCCAGTCGCGTCCGCGCAATTGCCACGGCTCCGCGGTCGATGCACGTGTCCACGATTCCACTTCGAGCGCGCCGTACAGGCTCAGCTCGATGCCCCACAGGCCCGCATGATCGTGCGATGGCGAGCTGTAACCGGGCGGCCACGCCATCACCAGCACGCTGACGCCAGGATGCCCGCGGCGCGCCAGCAGCCAGCGTTCCAGGCCGCGGTTGTGCGTGCGCAAATCGGCCAGGCCATCGGCCAGCGCGCGCGCCTCGCGATGCACAATCGCCCCCAGCTCGCGCGACAGCGAAGCGAGATCCGGACTCTTTTCCAGCGAATATGCGAGCGCAATATCGCGCAGGTTTTTAAGACTGTTTCGGTATGTACGCATGGGATTCGTAAGCAGACCGTAGATGCCCGGCAGTGGAGCATGCGCGCCGTTAAATGGTCGTAAGAGCCGGTTTAGATGAACTGCATGACTTCCGAGGCATGAAGAATGGCGCGCACCGGCCTATGCTGGTTGCCAGGTCCAGTCATGCGCGCAGGCGTGCAGGCGCTGCGGACAAGCCTTAAACCTTTGTCGGACGAAACGCATCGAACACGCACCGACGTCGGAGGAACGGACATGATCGAGCTGATGGTGGTCTTTCTGGTGGTAGGTGGGCTGTGGCTGGTCGGCTCGCTGGTGGGGCTTTTCTTCAAGCTCACCTTTGGTTTGATCGGCGGCTTGTTCAGTTTGCTTGCCGGGGCGCTTGGCATCGCGATCAGTGGCTTGGTGATGTTGCTGGTGCTGCCGGTAATCGCCTTGTCGCTGCTGCCGGTGATGCTGCCGGCGCTGCTGTTGTTCGGGCTGGTGTGGACGATCGTGCACCTGGCGCGCAAGCCGACGGTGGCGCGGCCATCGACGATGTAAATCGGAAGAGCGGGCGTTCGCCAACATGCGCGAACGCCCGCTCTCCACGATTTACGATTCCCGATTTACACCCCCCGCTACATATCCTGCAACACGAAACTGACAGGTACCTGCGCCCACGCCTTGACCGCGTGGCCATCGATCACCGCCGGCTGGAACGTCCAGCTCGCCAGCACCTGTTCGCGCGCGCTCTTGTCCAGCAACGCATGGCCGCTGCTGTGATCGACGATCACTTCGACCGGCTTGCCGTTTTCGTCCACCAATACGCGCAGCAGCACCGTGCCTTGCATGCGTGCGCGCAAGGCTTGCGCGGGGAAGCGCACCGGCGCCGAGCGATAGGCCAGCGATACCACGCCCGGCGCCATGCTGGGGGGCGCAACTACGCTCGGTGGCGAGGCCGGCACGGCATTGTGCGACGGCTCTGTCGTGGGTGGCGCGTCGGTGGCCGGTGGGGACTGGTGTTGCTCACGCACGATCGGCACGTGCACCGGTGTGGTTATGGGCACGGTTTTCGGCAACGCCTTGAGCACGATGGGCGGCGGTGGGGGCGGCGGTGGCGGTTGGGCTATCACGCGTACGGTGGTAGGCGGTGGCGATGCGACTACCGCGGCAAACTGCGGCGCCAAGGGACGCATGGCGAAGATCAGTGCGGCAAGGTTGAGGGAGATGGCTGCGCTGAGCGCAGCCACGCGCACCATATCCGGATGATGCGCACGACGAACGACTGCCAGGCCTGCGGACGACATAAGACGACCTCCTGACGACGATGTGGTTGTAGGCATCCGGCACGCCGTGTGGGGACACGGGGGGATCGTGGGACGCGGCATCAGCGTATGCCTGTTTTTTGGGTTTATGCAATAGCCGTCCAAACGGATGGCTTTGGAATGGTGTTTGCTTGGAGGAGCGAATTCTTCCCTGGCTATGAACAAGCCTAGTCCACCTTTCTGAGCATCGATATAGAAATCTCCTATTGATCTGATCCGAACAAACGATTAGACGCATGCAGGCTCATCAGTGGAAATACGCCGGCTGTTGCGTACCTCACACACTCGAGGAGTCATCCATGAAAACCATAAAAAGCTTTACGCGTTATTCCGCGCTTGCCATGTCGCTGTGCATGGCATCGGGCCTGCAGGCACAAGATACCCATCTCACCACCGACGCTGGCGCGCCGGTGGGCGACAACCAGAATTCGCAGACGGCCGGCGCCAGCGGCCCGACCCTGCTGCAGGATTCCCACCTGATCGAAAAGCTGCAGCGCTTCGATCGCGAACGCATTCCCGAACGCGTGGTGCATGCGCGCGGCACCGGCGCCTACGGCGTCTTCCAACCCAGCGCCGACATTTCCGGGTTGAGCAAGGCGGCGGTGTTCAAACCTGGCACCAGCACGCCGGTATTCGTGCGTTTTTCCACCGTCATGAACTATCGCGGTTCGCCCGAGCAGGCCCGCGATCCGCGCGGCTTCGCCACCAAGTTCTACACCCAGCAGGGCAATTGGGATCTGGTGGGAAACAACATGCCGATCTTCTTCATCCGCGATGCGATCAAGTTTCCGGATTTCGTGCATGCCAACAAGCCAAGTGCGGTGACCGGCGTGCAGGATGCCAACCTCGCCTTCGACTTTTTCTCGCATACGCCCGAGGCCACGGCGATGCTGACGCGCCTGTATTCCTATGAAGGCATGCCGGACAACTATCGCGACATGGACGGCTTTGGCGTGCATGCCTTCAAGATGGTCAATGCCAACGGCGACGTGCATTACGTGAAGTTCCACTGGAAAAGCCAGCAGGGCGTGCACAGCCTGCGCCCGCAGGAAGTGGCCGCCTCCATGGCGAAAGACTGGAACCACTACACCAACGATCTGTATAACTCGATCAAGGCCGGCAACTATCCAAAGTGGGATCTCTACATCCAGGTGTTGCAGCCGAACGATCTGGCCAAGTTCGATTTCAACGCACTGGACGACACCAAGATCTGGACCGGTGTGCCGGAACAGAAGATCGGCACGATGACGCTCAACCGCGTGCCCGACAATTACTTCGAAAGCACCGAGGAATCCGCGTTTGCGCCCTCACGCATGGTGCCGGGCATCGAAGCCTCGGAAGACCGCATGCTGCAGGGGCGCCTGTTCGCCTATGCCGACACGCAGATCTACCGCCTTGGCGCCAACTACCAGAGTATCCCGGTCAATCGTCCGCTGGTGCAGGTGACCTCCGAAAACCAGGATGGTGCGATGAACGTCAGCGGCCGCAAGGGCGAGATCAACTTCGAGCCTTCCCGCACCAGCACCATGACGGAAGATTCGGATGCGCGGCTGGTGCAGACGGCCTTGAGCGGCACCTCCCAGCAGCGGGCGATCGAAAAGAAGCGCAACTTCCTGCAAGCCGGCGAGTACTACCGTGCCTTATCGGCGCAGGACAAGGCCGACTTGATCGCGGCCTTGAGCGGCGATCTCAATCAGGTCACCAACGAGGGCGACAAGTACACGATGCTCTCGTATTTCTATAAAGCCGATGCCGACTACGGCACACGCCTGGCCAAGGCCGCGCACGCAGACGTGGCGCGCGTCAAAAACCTGGCCGATCAGCTTTCCGACGGCTGAGCCGTTGCGCCCTGTCCATGGAGGGCAGGGCGTTTTTTCCATTTTCTACGCGGGTGCTTGCATGCAACGTCGTCGTATCGTCATCGTTTCGGTCATTGCCACGGCGTTGCTTGCGGCCGCCTATGTCTGCATTCCGCAACTACGCTTGTGGACGCATGCCGGTGCGCTGAAACAAGTCAATGCGCAATGGGTGGATGCGCATCGCTATGACCCGGAGTGGTTCGATGCGGCCCGCGCGGGCAGGGTGGATATCCTGCGCCTGCTGCATGAGGCGCATTACCCGGTCGATACGCGCAACAGTGCCGGCTACACCGCGGTGGTGTTGGCCGCCTACGACGAGCAGCCGGCCGCGCTGGATTATCTGCTGCGCGCCGGCGCCAACGCCTGTCTTGCCGATGACCACGGCAACACCGCATTGATGGGCGCCATCTACAAGGGCCACACCGACATCGCACGTCGCCTGTTGCGCGCCGGCTGTCCCGTCGATCAAGCCAATAACGCAGGCGAAACAGCGCTTGCTTTCGCCGTACTGTTCGGCCGAAGCGACCTGCTGGCCGACCTGGCGCACGCGGGCGCGCGGCTCGATGGCCGGGACGCGCAAGACCAGACGCCGCTGGCGATTGCCACGAAACAAGGCAACCAGGACATGGTGAAGGCACTGCGGCAACTGGGTGCGGTGGATTGACCGTATCCCGTGCCCTGAGATTTGTGTCGCCCTTCCGATTTCGGATGAAAACTCGTGCAAACCGCGTGAAAGCCGGCAATTTCTTCACCCATGTTGCACATCTTCGCCGCGAGAGTGCCCCGGCCCTGCTTGCCGGGGCGACAGGGACGGTCGGGGGTACCCTTTCGGGGATCTGGTGTTTCGTGCTTCACCTCGAGCGGTGAAAAACCCTTCGTTTGCGAAGGAGCGCGTTCACTCACTTTGAAGAGGGAGACGCGAACCATGAAACCATCGACTCAGCAACGGATATCGTGGAGGAGCGCCTGTGCGCTCATTGTCGTGACGGTGCTCGGCGCGTGTGGCATGTCATTCGCCGCGGACAGCGCCAGTCAAGCGTTTGCGCCCAAGGCGATCAGCGAGTTCGCCACGCACTTGCGTCCGCAAGGCGTGCCGACCGACTATGTGGTGACGCCGAACGGCTTCTTCCCGCCGTCGTGCGTGCAGCGCGTGGCGGACAACGAAACCCTGCACGCCGACGGCAGCATCGAATCGCCGAACGGCGTCGTGCGCAAACCGGCGGCCTGCACGCAGCCGCACTATCGTTTCGACGGCACCCGCGTGGAGCCGAACGGCAGTTTCTTCATGCCGGCGATCCAGGCCTCGCGCAAGCCGACCATCAACGGCTGGGTGGAGGACGCCAACTACGACAGCTCCGTCAACATCGGCAAGCTGGTGGCCACGTGGAAAGTACCGAGTACGCCGACCAACCAGTCCGGCCAGACGGATTATTTTTTCCCCGGGCTTGAGCAACTGCCCAACGTGGAAAGCATCCTGCAGCCGGTGCTCGGCTACGACGCCTTCAGCGGCACGGTGTGGACGCTGTCGAGCTGGAATTGCTGCGTCAGCGGCACGACCTATTACAGCGGCCCGATCAACGTGAACGTGGGCGACACCATCCTGGGCACCACCCAGTGCAAGGCTGCCAACAGCTGCGGCACCTGGACGATCACGTCCAAAGACGTCACCACCGGCAAGAGCACCACGCTCAGCACCAATCCCTACGGCAACCTGCTGTGGGTGTTCGGCGGCGTGATGGAGGTGTATGGCGTGAGCAGCTGCAACGAGCTGCCAGCCAGCTCGCCGCTCACGTACACGAGCATCGCGGTCTACAACACCGCATTCAGCAAGATTTCCAGCACGCCGTGGGGCGCGGATTATCCGGTCGGCTCCACTTCGCCGCAGTGCAACTACAACGTCTCCACCACCTCCAGCAGCGTCACCCTTCGCTACTGAGCGGCGTGCAGCGGCTCCCCCGTTCCGGCGGGGGAGCTTTTTTTCGCCCAAAAAAAACCCCGCGGGGGTGCGGGGCTGCAGGATTAACGGATATCGGGGAGGCGATATCCGTGGCAGTCATCTTCCGGATAGGTAGCTTGATGAACCGTGGAGTCCGCGTGACGATCGTCTTCACACATGCCGGGATGTGAGCTGCTACGCATTTTGTCCGGGGGCGTTTGCTCAAGGCGCGCGTCTCCCGTTCGCCAGAATGCGTCCCCTCCCCTACTGCCGCAGGGGAGGGGGTTGGTCATGATCCCTACTTCTTCTGCTTCTGCGCAGGAATGAACTGCGTCTGCACCGCCTCGGCCAACTGGTCCGGCGGCAACAGGCCCTGCCCGATGATGAAGTCGTTGAAGGCCTGGCGGTCGAACTGCTTGCCCAGCGCCAGCTGGGTCTGCAGGCGCAGCTGCTGCAGGCGCATGTAGCCGTAGAAATAGGCGGTCGCCTGGCCCGGCATGTTGAAAGTGTAGCGGTCCAGTTCCTCGCGCGTCATCGCTTCGGACAGGCCCACGTCGTTACGCAGCACGTCGTGGGCGCGTTCCTTGCTGATCAGTCCAAGGTTCAACATGGGGTCGAGGAAGGCGCGCGCCGCACGTGCCAGGCGCAGCTGCAAGGTGACGAACTGGCCGGCCGGCGGTTCGTACGGCAGCATTTCCGCTTCCGAATACAGCGCCCAGCCTTCCACGTTCACGCTGTTGAAGGCGAACAGGCTGCGCGCCAGCGATACGCCGTGCTCCACCATGGCCGCGAATTGCAGTTCATGCCCTGGCCGTCCTTCGTGCGCGGTGAGCGTCCACGCGGCGGCCTTGTAGGTGAAGTCGTCGTAGGCTTCGTCGCCGCCGGCATGGCCGGAAGGATTGCCCATGGTCAGCACGAAGGTGCCGCGCTGGCCATGATTGTTGATGAGTGGCGGCGGGTCCATGTGCGGCGCCGGCTGGTTGGCGGTTTCGGCATCGGATGCCACGCGCATCTGCATCTCGCGCTGCGGCAGGGTGACGATGTGTTCGCGGCGGATGATGTCCTGGATCTTGCCGATGATCTGGTGATACCAGGGCTCCACGTCATTCCGGCCAAGCTGCTGCTGCTTCAGCGCCTTCAGCACGTCGCGGTAGCCGGTAGCCGGAATGCCTTCGTCCTTGGCCACCACCGGCGCCATCATCTCCATTGCTTGCTGTACTTCCATGAATTCGAGCTGCGCCTGCTTGATCAGCTGTTCCGGCGGAATGTCGATGCCGGTGGACTTGAGGTTGTAGGCGTATAGCGGTTCCGGCAGGCGGAAGTCGGTGCGTTCGCGCGGCACGATGGTCTTGCGCACCCAGGCGTCGTAATCCTTCAGCTGCGCATCCATGGCATCGAGCGCGGCCTTGCCTTCGGCATTGTCGAGCTTGTACTTGGCGAACAACTGGCGGATGCCCTGCGCATAGCGCTGCGTGTTGGCCAGCTGCTGGTCCACGTTGCCCTTGTACGGGCCAAGCAACTGCGCGTCGCCCAGGTGGCGGGTGGTTCTTGCTTCGGCCAGTTGCGTCATGGGCGTGCAGCCCGGCGCCTTGCCCACGTAGCATTCCAGGCGCTTGACGGCATACGCCCTGCGCTTGGGGTCGACCTCGTCATTGAGCAGGTAGAACTCGCCGTTGAAGAACAGCTGGCCCACGTCCACGTAAGGCAGCATGTATTTGTGGTTCAGCTCGATGCCCTCGACGTTCAAGTCGGCGGCCTTGATCATGATCTGCAAGTCCTGGCGCACATTCGGATCGTGCTCGGCGGCGAGCGAGCTTTCGAGCTTGCCCTTGGCGGCGTTCAAGGCTTCGATCTGGCGCTGGTCGACACCCGGCTTCAGGTCGGCGACTTTGTCGTCGTAGCCGGACAGGCCGACCTGGGTCGCGTTTTCGGGACTGAACTGCGCCTGCACTTCCAGCAAGGTCTTGGCGTACTGATTGCTGCGCTCGACCCAGGGTGCTGTGGAGCTGCCTTGCGCACAAGCCGTTCCGGCGGTGACCGCGGCGATCGCCGTGGCCAGGACGAGACGTTTCATCATGACGAATATCCCCGTGAATGTGGAACGGCGAGCTTATGCACAATCGCCCGCGCCATGCCATGGCCCAGAAGCTGGGTAGGAGAGCATCCCTAAAGGTTCAACAGCCACACTCCCGCAGCAAGCGCCACCATCACCACCGACAGCACCAGTTTCACCAGGGTACCGAACAGCAGCCCAAGCCAGGTGCCGATGCTGACATGGGCCGAGCGCAGCACGCTTTCGCTGGAAACAAGCTCGCCCACCAGGGCGCCCACGAAGGGGCCCAGGATCAGCCCCGGGATGCCAAGGAACATGCCGACGAAGGTGCCGATCGACGCCCCCCAGATAGCCAGCGAACTGGCGCCGAC